>Ga0302349_1000318_pt1 | contig 65364 bp, 44 predicted proteins | sample PhyAR1_FD_202176 | JGI IMG/M metagenome (GOLD analysis project Ga0302349, IMG submission 202176) | Leaf surface microbial communities from alfalfa plants in UC Gill Tract Community Farm, Albany, California, United States - DLSL A.R1... | ecosystem: Host-associated > Plants > Phyllosphere >... | reverse complement strand
ACCGGTGCGTTGCTTTCGGCGATATTGACGATGTCGTCATCCGCCACCGCATTCAGGATTAAGGCTGGCGGCGTCAGATCCACCCGCACAGTGCCGTCGGTGGAGGCGGTATTGCCTGCCGCATCACGTACCGTCACGCTGTAGCTGATATTCTCTTCCGGCAGATCGGCCAGCGCGGCGGCGGGTACCGAAATTGACCAGTTGCCGTTGCTGTCAGCGGTGGCGGTATAGGTGCTGCCATTCAGCACCAGGCTGACGGTCTGGCCGTCACCGGTCGCCCCGGTGGTGCCGTTCAGGGTCTGAGCGAGGGTGATGTCGCTGCTGTTGAGCGTGCCATCGCCAAACGCGCTGGTGATCGTCGGATCGGGCAGACTGGTCGCCAGTACGGTGAGCGTCGAGCTGCTGCTGAGCGTCGCGCCACCGCTGTCGGTCGCGGTGACCGTCAGGGTGTATGCGCCATCCGCCAGACCGGCCAGCGCATTGGCCGGTACGATCAGGCTCCAGTTGCCGTTCGCCGAGACCTGCGCGGTGTAGCTGACATCGTTAAGCAATAGCGTGATCGTGCCATTCAACGGCACATTGACCGAGGTGCCGGTCACGATCAGCGACTCACCCAGCTCCTGGGCATTCAGATAGTTATCATCACTCAGCGCATTAATCGCGAGGCCGGAAGCGTTGCTGTTGACGTCGAAAGTCAGCGTATTGCTGGCGGTGTTACCCGCCACGTCGCTGACTGCCACCGTGAGGCTGGCGCTACCGTCAGCCAGCGCACTCAGTGCACCGGCTGGCACGGTCAGGCTCCAGGCACCACTCGCCTGCACCGCCGCGCTGTAGACGTTGCCGTCAAGGGTGACGGTGACCAGTTGCTCCGGTTCAACATTGGTGGTGGTACCCGACAGGCGTTGATCGGTCTGCCGCTCCGCGCCATCTACCACATTATTGCCGGCAAACGCATCCAGCGTCAGGGTTGGCAGGCTGGCCGGTTCGACTTTCAGCGCCAGACTGGTGCTGGTTGTGGTGCTGTTGCCTGCCGCATCGCTGGCGGTCACGGTCAGCGGATAGCTGCCGTTGACCAGGCCGCTGTAAATGGTGGCGGGCAGCGCCAGCGTCCAGTTGCCATCGGCGTTCGCCGTGGTGCTGAGGCTGATGCCGTTAAAGCTGGCGACAATCAGGGCGTTAGCTTCACTGCTGCCGCTCAGTGCCAGCGGCTGCTGGCTCTCTGCGGCATTGATGATGCCGTCCGACGGCGTATTCAGGCTGAGCGACGGTGGCAGCGTATCAACCACCACGCTACCCACTGCCTGACTGCTGTTGCCGGCCACATCGCTGACCACAACGGTGTAGGCGGTTTCACCCTGTGGCAGAGCTGACAGCGCTGCAGAAGGGATAGTGACCTGCCAGTTACCGGCCTCATCGACCGACCCGCTGTAGCTGACGTCACCCAGCGTCACGCTGACCGTCTGGCCGTCGCCGCTGACGCCGGTGTTGCCGGTGATGATGCCGCTGGTCGTCGCTTCCGCACCGTTGAGAATATTGTCACCAAAGGCGTCGCCTGCGGTGGCGACGGGCAGTGTGGTGGCGATGACGGTAATGACCGAGCCGGTGGTCGCCAGTGGCGTACCGCCAGCATCAGTCACGGTGGTGGTGACGGTCAGCGGACCGTCCGGTGCCGTGGTAAAGGTGCCTGCCGGTAAAGTCAGGCTCCAGCTTCCGTCTGCCGCCACGGTGGTGGTGACGGTGGTGCCATTTGCTGTTACCCCGACGATGCTGCCTTGCGGCAGACCGCTGGTGCTACCGCTTACCGCCACATCGCCAGTCAGTTCACTGGCGTTGAGGTAGTTATCGCCGCTGATCGGTGCCAGAGCGACAGAGGGCTGGGTAGTATCGACGCTGAAGTTAAGCGGGCTGCTGGCGGTATTACCCACCGCATTGATCACGCTGACGGTCAGGGTCTGACTGCCTTCGCTCAGACCGGCCAGCGCACCGGCCGGCAGCACAATGCTCCAGCTGCCGCTGGCATCCACTACACCACGGTAGTCGGTGCCATTGAGGGAGACGCTAACCTGCTGTCCTGCTTCCACGTTGGTGGAAGTGCCGCGCAGGGTCAGCGGTTGCAGCTGTTCGGCAGCGCTCACCACGCCATCACCGGCAAAGGTGTCACTGTCAATGGTCAGCGTCGGCTGGAGTTCCGGCGCATTCACCACGTTCAGATCGATGACCTGGCTGGTCTGGTTGCCATTGGCGTCGGTTGCGGTGACGGTGAGTGTATTACTGCCCGACGGCAGCGCGGCCAGATCGTCAGGGGAAATCTGTAACGTCCACTCGCCATTGACGCCAACGGTGGTGCTGTAGACCGTATCGTTCAGTCCGACCGTAATCTGATCGCCATTCTGACCGGTGCCGCTGATCACCAGTGGCTGCGTCAGATCACCAACGCTCAGGGCGTTATCGCCGCTGACCGGCTCGACGCTCAGCGGCGGCGCGGCAGTCGCCACGCTCAGGGTCGTGCTCTGGCTGCTGCTGTTGCCTGCGGCGTCACTGACGGTGACCACCACCGGATAGCTGCTGCCGTTATTCAGACCCGCCAGTGCGGCTGGCGGCAGGGCCAGCGACCAGTTACCGTCGATATTGACTGTGCCGGTATACGTGACGCCGTTCAGCGTCAGGCTGACCCGATCACCTTCACTGCCGGTTCCGCTAAAGCTGAAGCCGGCCGCCTGTTCCGCGCCGTTGAGCACGCCGTCACCCGCTGGCGGATTAAGGCTGAAATCCGGTGCGGTTGTATCAACGGTCACCGGCAGGACGCTGCTGTTGCTGTTACCACCGACGCTGGTGACCGTGACGTTAAGGTCGTAGCGGCCATCGTTCAGCGCCTGCAAATCGGCGCGTGGCACGGTGACCGTCCAGCGTCCGTCGTCAGCGACAATCGCCTGATAGGGAACATCATTCAGCGCCAGGCTGACACTGCTGCCGGGCGCAACGATGCCGCTGATCGTCAGATCGGCGTCAGCCTCCGCGCCATTAATGATGCCATCACTGGCAATCGGGTTGACCACCAGCGTCGGAGTGCCGGTATCGACCGTCAGCGGCACCGTGGTGCTGGTGCTGTTGCCAGCCAGATCGACGGTAGTAACGGTGATCGGATTACTGCCCTGGGCAAGATTTTGCAGGGTCGATGGCGGCAGGATCAGGCTCCAGTCACCATTCGCTGCTACCGTTGCCGGATAGGTATTGCCGCCGACGGTAACGTTAACCGCCTGGCCTGGCGTCGTGGTCCCGGTCAGCGTCTGTGTTGTGCTGGCTTCAGCACTGTTAAGCACGCTGTCGGTAAACGGCGTATCGATTGCCGGAGCAGCCAGCGGCGTGGTCGCCACCAGCAGCGTCTGGCTGCTGGTGACCTCATCTGACGTCACGGTCACCGTGGTGCTGCCTTGCGGCAGGTTAGCCAGATCCCCCGCCGGGACGGTGACCGTCCAGGCGCCCGTTTCATCGGTGGTGGCGCTGTAGACGGTGCCGCCCGCCACCAGCTTCACGCTGACCACGCTGCCGACAGGCAGGTTGCTGGAGCTGCCGCTGACCGTCAGATCGCTCAGCGCTTCAATCGCGTTAAGTGCATTATCTTCACTCACTGGCGCAATCGACAACAGCGGCGCGTCAGTGGTAATAACGGTGAACTGCCCTTGGGCAGGCTGCGCCGGGTTACCGGCAATGTCCGAAATTGCCACCGTAAAGGTTTTTTCACCGGCCGCGCCCAGCGATCCCGCCGGCAGCGAGACGCTCCAGTCGCCATTTGCCAATACTTCGCCATAATAAGACTGACCGTTGAGGGTCAGCAGCACCGGCGTACCGGCCGGAACGCTGGTCACGCTGCCGGTGACCAGAATGTCACTGAGCTGTTCCGCGCTATCGACCTGATTGTCAGCGGTGACCGGATTGATGGTCAGCGCTGGCTGCGTTGACGCCAGCACGGTAACGTCAGACAGTACGCTGCTGCTGTTGCCGTACGCATCCGTAAGGGTCACATTAACCGGATAGATAGCGTCAGCCAGCTGGCCGATTACCGCCGCCGGCACCGTGACGCTCCAGTTGCCGCTGGTATCGACCGTCGTGGTGTAGACCGCGCCGTTAAAGTCGACCGATACCGTATCGCCAGCACTGCCGCCACGTCCGTCGAGGGTCAGATCCTGGCTGTGCTCAGCAATATTGATATAACCATCGCTGCCGGGTGTGGAGAGATCCAGCAGCGGTGGCGTGTTGGCGAAGGTCACGGCATCCGCCGTCTGGCTGACGTTGCCATCGCTGTCGGTGGCGACTACCGTAACCGTCTGCGCACCATCCGGCACCTGCGCCAGATCGGCAGCCGGAATGTTAACGCTCCAGTTGCCATCCTGGGTGACTACCGCGCTGTAAGTCTGTCCGTTAAGGGAGACGAGAATCTGATCGCCCTGATCGCCGGTACCGCTGACGATCAGCGGCTGCTGCGCATCGGCAATGTTGATCACACCATCATCCGTCAGATCGTTCAGGGTCAATGCGGGCAGCGCGGTCGCGACCCGCAGATCAGTAGATTGCTCGCTGCTGTTACCGGCGGCATCGGTGACGGTAACCGTTACCGGATAGGTCTGATTAGTGAGCGCAGCGAGATCGGAAACCGGCACCGAAGCGGACCAGTTACCATTCTCCTCCACCGTGGCGGTGTAGGTTTTGTCGTTCAGCAGCACCGAGACGGTATCACCTGCCGTACCGGTACCGCCAATCAGCAACGGTTGTGTCAGGTCACCGTTGCTGAGCACGCCGTCACCACCCGGGACTGCGACCGTTGCGACCGGCAACTGGGTACTGACCGCCAGCGGCTGGGTCTGGGTGATGCTGTTGCCGCTGGCATCGGTCAGGGTGACGCCTAAGGTGTAACTACTGCCATCCGCCAGCGCCTGCAGCGCGCCGGACGGTACGGTGACGGTCCAGTTGCCAGCATCATCCACCGTGGCGCTGTAACTCTGGTTATTCAGCACCACCGACACCACTTCGCCCGGCGCAGCGCCGGTGCCGCTGACCGGCAGCCCGGCCGCGACTTCGCTGCTGTTGAGAATGCCGTCACCGCCAGCCACCGCCGCCACAATCAGATTTGGCAACAGCGTATCAACGCTGAAATTCAGGGTCTCCTCAACGCGGTTACCCGCCTCATCGATAACGGCGATGTTCAGGCTGTTGGCGCCCTGCGGCAGCAAAGCGAGATCGCTGGCCGGCAGTGCCAGGCTCCAGCTGCCGTCGGCGTTCACCGTGGCGATGTAGGTTTTGCCATTGAGTTCCAGCTCGACCTGCTGACCCGCTACCGCTTTGCCGGTCGTGCCGCCGATCAGCTGATCGCTGCTGGCCTCGGCGCGGTTGAGAATGCCATCACTGAGCGCACTGGTGTTCAGGTTGATTTGTGGCTGGTTACTCACCACCACGTTAAGCGGTGCTGAATCGGTCAGCAGCGTGTTAGTCGCATCAAAGGCGGTCACCGACACCGACTGGACCCCATCGGCGATACCGGCCAGATCGCTGGCCGGGACGGTGACGCTCCAGAATCCGTTGCTGGTGACCACGCCGCTGTAGGTGCTGCCGTTAAAGGCGACCAGCACGGCCTGCCCGGCGGCGACACCAACGGCTGAACCGGAGATCAGCAGATCGCTGCCGATCTCCTGCTGGTTGAGGAAGCCATCGCCGCTTAACGGCTCGCTGATGGTCAGTACGCCCGGCTCGCCCGCGGCTGGCGCGATGTTGATCTCACGGCTGTCGCTGGCGGCGATGCCTGCCGCGCTGCTGACGCTCACCGCAAGCGTGGTGGTACCTGCCGCCAGTGCGCTTAGCGCCGCAGACGGAATCTGAGTGCTCCAGCGACCATCCGCGCCAACCTGCGCACTGTAACTGTCGCCTGCCAGCGTGATGGTGACGGTTTGCCCCGCTTCGACGTTAAGGGTGGTGCCGGAGAGCGTCTGATCGACAGCTTTCTCGCCGTTGTCCAGCAGATCGTCACCGGCAAAGGGATCGATCGTAATCGCTGGTGCGCCAGGCTCGGGTGAGGCTTCGACCACGATGCCGCGGCTTTCACTGGCCCCGACGCCCGCCAGGTTATTCACGGTAGCGCTTACGGTGGCGCTGCCGGCAGCCAGTGCAGCCAGCGCGCTGGCCGGAATGGTCAGACTCCAGCTGCCGTCCGCCGCTACCGTGGCGCTGAAACTCTGATCGCCGAACGAGACCGTCACCGTCTGTCCTGCCTCGACGTTGGTGGTGCTGCCGCTCACTATCTGATCGGTCGCTTTCTCGTCATTATTCAGCACATCATCAACCGCAAACGGATCGATGGTCAGCGTGGGAACGTCAGGCGCGGTCGGCGAGGCTTCGACGGTGATCGGCAGGCTTTCGCTCACGGCGGTGCCTGCCGCGTTGCTGACCGTGACGATCAGCGTCGTGGACCCCGTAGCCAGTGCGCCAAGCGCATCAGCCGGAATGCTGATATTCCAGCTACCGTCGCCGCTGACGGTGCCACTGTATGACTGGCCGCCCAGCGTCACGGTCACAATCTGGCCCGCTTCGACATTGGTGGTGGTGCCGGAAACCGCCTGAGCGTCCAGCTTCTCGTCGTTGCTCAACAGGTTATCGTCAGTAAACGCATTCAGCGTCAGGGTCGGCGTGCCGGGCGCCGTCACCGGTGGCTCAACCACAATGTCACGCGTTTCGCTTACCGTCGTGCCAGCCAGATCGCTAACCGACACGCTCAGCGTGACGCTGCCTGCGGCTAAAGCCGCCAGCGTTGGGGCCGGAATGGTGACGCTCCAGCTGCCGTCTGCGGCCACCGTGGTGTTGAAGGTGGCACCGCCCAGCGTCACCGTGACTGGCTGACCGGCTTCAATATTGGTGGTGGTGCCGCTTAGCAGCTGAGCGCCGGTTTTCTCGCTGTTGCTGAGAATATCATCACCGGCAAACTGATTGAGGGTAACGGTCGGCTCGCCCGGCAGGGTGAGCGGTGCCGCGACGCCGATCGGCAGAGTGTCGCTGATCGTGGTGCCGGCAGCATTGCTGACCGACACCGTGATAGTGGTATCGCCCGCCGCCAGCGCGGCCAGCGCCGTGGAAGGCACCGTCAGGCTCCAGCCGCCATCGGCATCGACGCTGGCGCTGTAAACCTGGCCGCCGAGAGTCACGTTAACCAGCTGCCCGGCTTCAATATTGGTGGTGGTGCCGCTCAGGATCTGATCAACGCTTTTTTCATCGTTGCTGAGCTGGTTATCACCGGCGAAATCGTTAATCGCCAGGGTCGGGATGGCTGGCCCGGTGCCTGACGCCTCCACCGCGATATCACGCGTTTCACTGACGCTGGTGCCGGCGGTATTACTCACCGTCACGCTGATGGCATTCGAACCGGCGGGTAAATTGCCCAGCGCCGCTGCCGGAATCGTCACCTGCCAGTTGCCGGTATTATCGACGATACCGAGGTAGTTCTGTCCGCCCAGCGTCACGGTGACCTGCGCGCCCGCTTCAATATTGGTGGTGGTGCCGCTTAGCGTCTGGGCCGTGCCTTTTTCATCGTTGCTAAGAATGTCATCGCCGGCAAACTGACCAATCGCCACGGTGGGTTCGCCTGTCGGGGTGACCGCCGCTTCAACGGTAATGGGCAGCGCGGTAGTGGCGGTGCTACCGGCCGCATTGCTGACCGACACCGTGATAGTAGTATCGCCCGCCGCCAGCGCCGTCAGTGCCGCGGCAGGCACGGTAAGGCTCCAGTTGCCATCCGCGCCGACGCTGGTGCTGTAAGTCTGACCGCCCAGCGTCACCGTAACGATCTGACCGGCCTCAATATTGCTGGTACTGCCGCTCAGCGTCTGGTCGCTGGTTTTTTCGATATTGTTTAACTGGTTATCGCCGGCGAAATCTGCCAGCGTCACGCTGGGCACGCCCGGCGTAACCGGGGTTTCAACGCTGATGTCACGGTTTTCGCTGGCTTCGACGCCGGCCAGGCTGGTGACGACGACCGAAATAGCCAGCGTCCCTGACGCCAGCGCATTCAGCGCCGCTGCCGGTAGCGCCACGCTCCAGCTACCATCTGCACCCACGGCGGCGGTGTAGGTCTGGTCGCCAAGGGTGATGGTTACGATCTGTCCCGCTTCAACGTTGCCGGTGCTGCCGCTCAGCGTCTGATCGCTGTTTTTTTCGTCATTGCTGAGGATATCGTCGCCCGCAAACGGATTGATGGCGATAACCGGAACGCCAGGCTGAGTAACTGGCGCGTCAACGCCGATCGCCAGACTGCCCGTTGCGGCGGTGCCTGCCGCATTCGCCACATTGACCGTGATGGTGGTGCTGCCCGCCGCCAGCGCGACCAGCGCATCTGCCGGAACGGTAATCTGCCAGCGACCGTCGGCAGCTACGCTGCCGCTGTAGCTCTGGCCGCCCAGCGTGACGGTAACCACCTGACCCGCTTCAATATTAGTGGTGGTCCCGCTCAGGATTTGATCGACTGTTTTCTCTGCGTTGCTGAGGACGTTATCACCGGCAAACGGATTGATCTCCACACCTGGCGCACCGGGCTCGGTAATCGGTGCCTGGACCTGAATCGGACGGCTTTCGCTGGCCTCGGCGCCCGCCTGATTGCTGACGGTGGCGGTAATCGTCTGGGTGCCCTGCGCCAGCGCGTTAAGGGTTGCAGGAGAGAGGCTGACGCTCCAGCTGCCATCTGCGCCAACCGTGGCGTTAAAACTCTGGCTGCCCAGCGTGATGGTAACGAGCTGGCCAGCCTGCACATTGCTGGTGCTGCCGCTCAGCGTCTGGTCGGAGGCTTTTTCGCTGCTGCTCAGAATGTCGTCACCGGCAAACGGATTGATAGTCAGAACAGGTGCATTGGGGGTGCTGTCGGCCTGCTGAACGGTGATCCCCAGAGTAGCGGAAGCGCTGGCCCCGGCGGCGTTACTGACGCTGACGGAAATGGTGGTCGCGCCCGCCGCCAGCGCGGCCAGTGCCGCGGCTGGAATAGTGACGCTCCAGCTGCCATCAGCGCCGACGCTGGTGTTATAGGTCTGACCGCCAAGCGTGATGCTGACCGGCTGACCCGCTTCGACGTTGCTGGTGCTGCCTGACAGCGTTTGCGCGCTGGTTTTTTCGCTGTTATCCAGCAGGTTATCGCTGGCAAACGGATTAAGAGTGATGGCTGGAGTGACAGGCGTACCGGGATCGGTTTCCGGCGCGGCAACGTTTATCGGCAACGTACCGCTGGCGCTGGTGCCCGCCGCATTGGTTACGCTGACGGAAATGGTGGTAGTACCGGCGGCTAGCGCGGCCAGCGCACTGGCCGGGATAGTGACGCTCCAGCTGCCATCCGCAGCGACGCTGGCATTGTAGGTCTGCCCACCGAGGCTGATGGTCACAATCTGACCCGCTTCAACGTTGCTGGTGCTGCCGCTCAGCAACTGATCGGTCGATTTTTCCGCATTATCCAGCAGGTCGTCGCCGGCAAAGGTATTCAGCGTAATGGCGGGCGCACCGGGCGTTCCCGGATCGACGGGCGTGCCAGGATCGGTGCCATTGTTGTTATCGCCACCACCACCGCCGCCACCGCCGCCGGCACCGATGGCGAGGCCCGCTAAGCCCAGCACGCCGAGACCGCCAGCGGTGATCACACCCATTGATGAGTTGGTATTGTCGGCCAGCAACAGCGGTTCCACGCTGTCGAGCGATTCATAGGTCGGCGTCACTGAGGTTGAAGCCAGGTCCGCACCTTCTGCGGTCTGCGGGAACAGCGCATGCTCCGGCGGGTTAACGCCATCATCAAAAACCAGTTCGCTGTGTTCGCCCTCGGCGTCATCTAAGAAAAATTTCTGGTAGCGCACCGTGCTGCCGTCGCGCATATGCAGAACCAGATCGTCGCCCTGGCGTTCGTACTGGGTCACCATTGCACGCGTGCCGCTAATGCGGACCACGCTGGGTTCGGCGAGGTTAATAGTTTGTGATGAACCACCGGTTATCTGCGAGATGAGCGTGCCGTTTTCGCGCGAAATGATATCGACCCGGCCTTGCGTGAGTTCTGCCATGTGTAACCTCTACTTCACCAGATTAGCTAATATACTGAATCTAAAAACATAAAATATTTTTATGCTTGTAGTATCCACACATTCTTTCGCCTTCTGTCAGACAGAAAGCGTCTTAGCCCGGTGTATGTAAAGGCAGTCAAGCCAGATGTTGCCGCGCATCGGGATGAAACCGATACATGGCGATATTTTTATTGGATTATTTGATCATCGTTATACGCAAAACGCAGCGGTCTCGCCTGCTTAATCTTTAACGTAACTGAGGCATAAATCAATTTCAATGTGCAGATTTCGTTATGTTTTAACATTCCTTTCATAAGCAATATTTGAAGTAATGCATTCATAAAATTTGCTTCATCGTTGTTTTACATGTCAATTTGTTGCAGGAAGTTTCCAAAAAGGATGCGAAAAGGTTAAAAATTAACCTTTGCCAGCGCTTTAGAGCAGCCGAAAAGAATTTCTCAATTAAGCGATTCAGCCAACAATTATCGCTGGCCCTTAAGGCGGGTTTTTAGGTCAACTGGTTGAAAAACAGCGATCAAATTTGGCTTAAGTCACATTCTGCGTTGCGAACTTAGCCAGGAAAGTTCTGGAAAAAATCCGCGTCAGGCTAAAAGTCGGTAAACTCGCGGTTTTGTTACGCATCTGCTGCATCCACTCCACTGATAATAATTGGTGCGGCGGATGCCGGTTTTCATGGCCGCGATGCTACACTTTTTCGCTTTGCCACTGACGAATCTGAGCTATGACTGCACTGGACGCTGCACCGCAAAACAAACATCAGAGCCGCCTGAACTGGGGCACGCGCACCATCTTTTTGATCAATGGCTTAGGCATGTCGGCCTGGGCACCGCTGGTGCCGTTTGCCCGCGATCGTCTGCAGCTCAGCGGCGCATCACTGGGCGCGCTGCTGCTCTGTCTGGGCCTGGGTTCGCTGGCCGCGATGCCGGTAACCGGCACACTGGTGGCGCGGTTTGGCTGTCGTCGGGTGATGGCCCTTTCAGCATTGCTGGTACTGGCGATGATGCCGCTGCTGGCCACGGCGGATTCCCATCTGGTGATGGCTGCAGCGTTGACCTTTTTTGGTGCCGGTCTGGGGATGCTGGATGTGGCGATGAATTACCAGGCGGTACAGGTCGAGAAAGCCGCAGGCAAACCGATGATGTCTGGCTTCCACGGTTTCTTCAGCCTCGGCGGCATTCTGGGTGCCGGTGCCGTCAGCCTGCTGTTGAGCCTGAGCTTCACCCCGCTGACCGCCATTCTGGTGATCATGGCCGTGATGCTGCTGCTGTTAGTGTGGCGCCTGCCCGGCTTGCTGAATGAGCGCTTACACCAGCCCGATCAGCCCTGGCTGGTGATCCCCCGTGGCTGGGTCGCCTTTCTCGGCCTGCTCTGCTTTATCCTGTTTCTGGCAGAGGGCGCGGTTCTGGACTGGGGCGCGCTGCTGCTGTTGCAGAATCCGGCCATGTCGCCGACTTATGCCGGTCTGGGCTACGCGCTGTTTTCGCTGGCAATGACGCTGGGCCGCTTCAGCGGCGATAAAGTGATTCACCGTTTTGGCCGTTATCCGGTGATGCTGACCGGCGCGCTGACGGCTGCTGCCGGCATGAGCCTGGCCGTCTGGCTGCCGTGGCCGGAAGTGGCCCTGCTGGCTTTTCTGCTGGTCGGGTTCGGTTTGTCGAACACCGTGCCGATGTTATTCAATGCCGCCGGGAATCAACGGGATATGCCGGCGAACCTGGCGATTTCTGCCATGACAACGCTGGGATATGCGGGTATTCTCTCAGGTCCGGCTTTAATCGGATTCATTTCACAATGGATCAGCCTCAGCGGCGCGTTTTTATTGATTGCGCTATTGCTGTTAGCTGTGGCCGCCAGTGCGCGAAAAGTTGCGCGATAATTCAGGTATCAGACACGCTATGTTGCCTTACAAGTTTCCCCTGACATCCGGCAATGTCACCCGCTTCTTTGTCGTTTTTAATCTGGTGCTGCTGCTGGCGCTGGGCTTTATGGTGCATAACTCGGTCAACGCCTGGCTGACCAGCAAACGTTACGCCATGACCGATCTGGCGCGCGACGTACAAAAACGCATCGATGCCTACCGTTTTGCCACCTGGCAGATTTATGAAAACCTCTCTACCAGCGCAGCGGGCGCCGCGCCCAGCGCCAATCTGCAGGAGACGCGGCTGCGTCCTGACGTCTATTATCTGGAAAAAACCCGACGCAAAACCGAAGCGTTGATTTTTGGTTCGCATGACAGCAGCACGCTCGACATGACCATGCGGATGTCCAATTATCTCGACACGCTATGGGGCGCGGAAAATCCGACCTGGTCGATGTACTTTCTCAACGGTCAGGATAACAGCCTGATTATGATCTCTACCCTGCCGCTGAAAGATATGGCAACCCGCTACAAAGAGAGCGCCATCAGCTCGATGGTGGATGGCCGCCGTGCGGAAATGTTGCAGCAGGCCAATGCGCTGGATGAGCGCGAAAGTTTCTCGGCGCTGCGTCATCTCGCCTTTCAGAACGATCACTACTTTACCCTGCGCACCACCTTTAACCAGCCAGGCCATCTGGCAACCGTGGTGGCCTTTGATCTGCCGGTCAACGATCTGATCCCGCAAAACATGCCGCTGGAGAACTTCCAGCTGCGCCAGGACACGACGTTGCCTGCTGCCACTGCCAGCGATCAGCAGGAGTCAGAAAATACCCAGATTTCGCTGGTGAATCCCAATGTCGAAATTGCCGCCACGCTGCCGAGTACCTCGCTGCAGCTGGTCTATCGGGTGCCGATTAGCCGGCTGATTATTGATACGCTGCATAATCTGCTGTGGCCACTGTTGATCAATCTGCTGCTTTTCCTGCTGTCGCTGGGTGGCATGGTGCTGTTGCGCCAGCAGTCACTGCGGCCCAGTGAGAACCAGAGCGCGGAACTGGACTCGCTGCGGGTATTAAATGAAGAGATTGTTGCCAGCCTGCCGGTCGGCCTGCTGGTGTATGACTTCGCCAGTAACCGCACTCTGCTAAGTAATAAGATCGCGGAACATCTTCTGCCACATCTTAATCTGCAGAAGATCATTAATATGTCCGACCAGCATCAGGGCGTGCTGCAGGCCACCATCAATAATGAAGTGTATGAGATTCGTCACGCCCGCAGCGTGCTGTCGCCTCATACTCAGCTGTTTATGATGCGCGACCAGGATCGTGAACTGCTGGTGAATAAGAAGCTGCAAAAGGCGCAGCAGGTACTGGATCGTAACCATCAGATGCGACAGCAGCTGCTGCATAACCTCGGTCATGCTCTGAATCAGCCGCTGGAAAAAATTGTCTCGCAGCTGGTCCAGCTGAGTCAGCGTGACAGCGATGAAACCGTGCTGGACGTGCTGGATGAGAGTCAGGGTCTGGCGCGCCTGGTCGACGATATCGTGCTGCTTAACCGGCTGGAGGCGCACGACTGGTCACCGGACGCGACGGTATTCAGTCTGCAGGAGCTGCTGGATGAAATCGCGCTGGAAAGCCTGCCGCTGATGCGGCGTAAAGGGCTGGCGCTGGTGGTGAACAATCATCTGCCGAATGATGAAATGCGCTTTGGCGATCGCCGGGCGCTGCGTAAGGTTCTGATTACTCTGATGCACTACTCGCTGACTACCACGCGCTGGGGCAAAATCACGCTGGAAGTCAAAGCAGCGGATAAACAGGCCGACCGCTTGATGATTGAGCTGGTCGATACCGGTGCCGGCCTGACGGTGGATGAGCTGGCGAATGTCGACTTCCCGTTCCTTGGCGATACCCGCCAGGATCGTTATGGTCAGGCGTCAGGTATGGCCTTCTTCCTGTGCAAACAGCTGTGCAAGCAGATGGGCGGCAGTCTGGATATCGTGGCGAAAGCCGATATCGGCACCCGCTACAACATGCAGCTGCCGCTGGTGCTGGAACAGAAAACCGAAGAGGAAGAGGAAAAAATTCTCGATGGCGTCACCGCGCTGGTGGAGATTGCCGTGGAAGACGTACACAAGATCGTCTGCCGCCATCTGGAAAACTGGGGTGCGCGTTGTCTGACGCCAGACGAGCGTATTTCCGGGCAGGATCATGATGTGTTGATCACCGATGATCCGACCAAACTGAGCGGCTGGTCACTGCTGCTGGCCGGTGATGAACCCGGTCATCATGCGCTGAATGACCAGCAGTATCGGGTTAATTTCAATCTCAGTAATGCGCTGCTCGATGCATTGCTGGCGCTGATTGAGAAGCAACTGTCACACGATGTGATGGAAGATGATGCTGAAGAAGAAGCGGCCACGCCATTGATGAGCGGCGGCTATTTCCAGCTGTTTACGGAGACAGTACCGGTTGATGTAAAGAGACTGTATACTGAGTCGGCGGAAAAGGACTACGCCTCGCTTGCTCAGACAGCGCATCGCCTCAAGGGCGTGTTTGCCATGCTCAATCTGACTCCCGGCAAACAGCTTTGTGAAGAGTTAGAACACCACATTAAAGCGTGTGACGATTCAAACATTAAAAATACCACCAGTGATATTGACGCTTACGTCAATCAACTGCTGCAGCAAGGTAACCAATAAGATGAATAACTTAAACGTAATTATTGCCGATGACCATCCGATTGTTCTTTTCGGTATCCGAAAGTCTCTGGAACAAATTGAATGGGTTAACGTTGTAGGTGAGTTCGAAGACTCAACAGCACTGATCAACAATCTCTCTAAGCTCGATGCCAACGTCCTGATCACCGACCTCTCTATGCCGGGTGAAAAGTATGGCGATGGCATCACGCTGATTAAATATATTAAACGTCACTATCCGGATCTGTCGATTATCGTTCTGACCATGAACAATAACCCGGCGATTCTGAGCTCCGTGCTGGATCTCGATATTGAAGGGATCGTTCTGAAGCAAGGCGCACCAACCGATCTGCCAAAAGCTCTGGCTGCACTGCAGAAAGGCAAAAAGTATACGCCGGAAAGCGTGGCAAAACTGCTGGAGAAGATCAGCGCTGGCGGTTACGGCGACAAACGCCTGTCACCAAAAGAGAGCGAAGTGCTGCGTCTGTTCGCTGAAGGTTTCCTGGTGACCGAAATTGCCAAGAAGCTGAACCGCAGTATTAAGACCATCAGTAGCCAGAAGAAATCAGCCATGATGAAACTGGGCGTGGATAACGATATCGCGCTGCTGAACTACCTGTCGTCTGTCAGCCAGACTCAGGTCGAAAAAGACTAGTATCACGAGGCGGTGCCACCGGCACCGCCTTTACTCCTGCCCTATCCTGCCCGCGTTTTACGTACCCGCTCTGCATAGATCGCCAGCGTTACCTTCAGCACGTCTAAGGTCACCGGTTTCGACAGACAGTTATCCATTCCCGCATCCATACAACGCTGCTTCTCTTCAGCCAGCGCGTTGGCCGTTACGCCCACCACCGGGAACAGATGTCCCAGCTGACGGAGCCGCTGCGTCAGGCGATAGCCATCCATATTCGGCATGTTAACGTCGGTCAGCACAATATCGATCTCATTGCGGCTCAGCACGTTGAGCGCGTCGACCCCATCCTGCGCGGTTTTGACCTGATAACCCAGGGTGCCGAGCTGTTCAGAGAGCAGCATACGGTTGATCGGATGATCGTCAACGATCAGCACCATGATGTCGTCGTTATGCACTTTTTGCTCTACCGGCCCGGCCAGCAACAGCGCATCCGCTGCGTCGCTGTCCAGCACGATGCGATAGATACGCGCCAGCAGCGTCGGCACTTCATGCAGCGTGGCGGTAGAGTGAATCCAGCGTCCCGGATGAGGTTCACGCGGCATATCCACATGCGACCCGTCAAAAGTAACCAGCGCCCGCAGCGGCAGATCGATATCCAGTTCGTAATCGGTCATCACCACATCGTCCGGGCCGGGCTTGCCGTTGTATTCAGCAACCTGAATGCCCTGCTGCCGCAACTGCCGCGCAATAAATTCCGCCAGGTATTCGTTGCACATCGCCAGCCAGATTTTTTTGTCCTGCATCTCTTCCAGCCGCGGTAGCGCAGGCGGTTGGCCTTTATAAATCGGAATGCGTACGATGAACTGACTGCCCATGCCCGGCTCTGAGTCGACCTCAATATCGCCATCCATCATGTTGATCAGTTTTTCACAAATCGCCAGCCCCAGTCCGGTACCCTGGAAATTACGCTGCACGCCATTACCCACCTGGAAGAAAGGATCAAACAGCCGCGGCAGCTCTTTGGCCGGAATGCCAACCCCGGTATCGCGCACGCGGAACGCCAGATAGCCCTCGGCCACATACGCATGCAGGATGATACAGCCGGTGTGGGTAAACTTAATCGCGTTATTCAGCAGGTTTGAGATCACCTGTTGCAGACGCAGCGGATCGCCATCCAGCACCTGCGGGACGTCATGCTCAATGAAGCAGTAGAGCGTCAGCCGTTTTTTCACCACCAGCGACAGGTAGTTACCCACGATATGGGTAACGATTTCACGCGGCGCAAACGGACGCGGCTCAATCTTCAGCTGTTCCGACTCAATTTTAGAGAAGTCGAGAATGTCGCTGATGATTTTCAGCAACAGGCTGGACGAGTTATTCATTGCGGTGACCAGCGAATCAATGCCGCTCGGTAGCTGCTTGGTCTGCAACAGATCGAGGTTACCGATGATGCCGTAAAGCGGCGTGCGCAGTTCGTGACTGACGGTGGCGAGGAACATCGATTTCGACTGACTGGCCTGTTCCGCTGCGTGCGCCATCTCCTGCAGCGACTGCTCCATCCGGACACGCGCCGAGACATCCACCAGCACACAAATCGCTACGTTTTCATTGCGATAGCGCGAGTGAACAAAGCTGATTTGCAGGTTGGTGTTACTGCCGGTCAGCACATCAACAAAGTTCACCTGTTGGCCGCCAATGATTTCGTTCAGCCGCTGGCGATCTTCCTGGGTCAGCAGCGTCAGATAGTTATGCGCCAGCTCATTACTCAGAATGTTGGTGCCGTCGCTGGTGCGTAAGATACAGATACCCACTGGCGCGGAGGCGACAATTTTACGGTTAAACTGCTCATGCTCCTCCAGCCGGTGCGCATTCTCTTCGGCGGGCAGGAACATCCGGCGCTCAAACAGCCAGGCCAGGGTAAACAGCATGATCGCGCTGAAAATATTGAGCAGCAGCGCATTGATCATCATCAGCTTCAGCTGATCGACCATCACATGAGTCGGGATTGACCACACCACGTTAAGATCGGACGGCGGCAGCGGTTTCTTCAGTACCAGCTGGCGATAACCGTTGAGGTAGCCAAACCAGGTTTTATCGTCGGGCAGATCGTCCAGCGAGAAGCCAAGACCGCCACGGCGCGAATTGAGTAACGGACGATAATTTTCATCGGTTACCGAGGCGATAACCGGCAGGCTGCCCGGCTGAATAAATTCGTCCAGCCGGATATTCTGCTCGACGCCGAGCAGCGCCTGCAGTTTATTGGCGACATAGACCGGCACCACCATATAGAAGGTACCGACACCCGGCTGAGCAGTACTGTTAATCCAGTACATCGGATTGCGGCGCTCTTCTTCATTGCTGTTGCGGTAGCGCAACACGTTCTCACGCAGCGATTTCAGGCTACGCTCGCGATCGGCGTTGCTGCTGCCGATGGTAAAGTCAGCCAGACACTGATTTTCGCCACCAATGAAAAATACCCGATTCAGCTCATACGACGAGGCAAAGTTACTTTTCCAGTAATTGATGTAGTAGCTAAGGGAATCCAGCGAGTTGCGCCAGGTGTTGCTCATTGAGGTACAGTCGCCATCGGAAAACAGCGGTGTAAACTGCGGCTGAGCCGCTTTGCCTGGCATCATGCCGGTCAGCACATCCAGCCCGTTGCTGGCGTTGGTTAAGCGGTTCTCGGTAATATATTTCAGCTCACGCATCATGTCGGCTGAATGCCGGACATACCACTGAATAGAGCCGTAATTACTGGCGAACTCCTGACGAACCTGCGTCTCTTTTTCATGCAACACGCTGATGATATAGAAGGCGGTCAGTACGGCGCCCAGCGTCCAGATTAGCAGCGCCAGCGCGCGAAAAAGATAGCGCGAGATGCGAAGCGTGGTGCGGAAAGAGACAGGATATTTCAAGTGGAACTCGCAGTTGGCAAGGTTAGTCGCATCATCGATTTTTAATGCCCATACACTAGCTTTAACGGGAAAAAAAAGCCAGTCGGTAGCGGGTTTAGCGCCAGGATTGGGAATCTTTTAGGATAGCGAAAGCGGTATCTTTACCCCAGCATCAGGTGGCCGTATCTGCCCATTCAACCCAAGACACGCTCATAACAATAAAAAGCAACGCCGCTGACTGAACCAGAAAGACCCGCACCCAGTTCACCGCTTCACCGCTTCACTCCACCACCACCCATAACCCGCAGCTACCAGCGCACAACCACCAGCGCACCCCAGCCAGACCAGAAAGACTCGCTCTGCCCGAAGAGCAAAGCGTCCGCGCCAGGGATGGCGCGGCCGATCCGCAGGGAAGCGGGAATCCTTTGCGATCGGGCAGTGCGGGCCTTTCGGCCGCACCCAGCTCACCGCAGCGCCCTTAACCGCTTCACTCCACCAACCACACCTCACTCACCGCAGCGCCACCTCAATGCTCCGCCATCAGCGCCAAAAAAAACGGCAGGCCGGGTTTCCCCTGACCTGCCGTTTCGGCAACGAATCTCAGCTTACGTCAGACAAATTACTCTTCGTCTTCAGCCGCGTCATCTTCGTCTTCTGCATCCGCTTCCGGTGCAATATCTTCATCGTCGAGCTCCGCTTCCGGCGCGATATCATCCTCGCCTTCCGCCACGCTACCGTCGATTGAATCCAGCTCTTCTTCTTCAACCGGTTCGGCAACGCGTTGCAGACCGACTACGTTCTCATCTTCTGCCGTACGAATCAGAATCACACCCTGGGTATTACGCCCCACGATGCTGACTTCAGACACGCGAGTACGCACCAGCGTACCGGCATCGGTGATCATCATGATCTGATCGCCATCGACTACCTGAACCGCTCCAATCACCGGACCGTTACGATCGGTCACTTTGATCGAGATAACACCCTGCGTCGCACGCGACTTGGTCGGGTATTCGCTGTTGGCGGTACGTTTACCGTAGCCATTCTGCGTCACGGTCAGGATTGCACCCTCTTCACGCGGCACAATCAACGACACCACGCGATCGCCTTCGGCCAGCTTGATGCCGCGCACACCGGATGCGGTACGGCCCATCGCACGGACCGCGGTTTCCGCGAAACGCACCACTTTACCGGCTGCGGAGAACAGCATCGCTTCATCATTACCGTTGGTCAGCGCCACGCCGATCAGCTCATCGTCGTCACGCAGATTCACGGCAATAATGCCGGCGCTGCGCGGACGGCTGAACTCTTTCAGCGCGGTCTTCTTCACGGTACCGAGCGCGGTCGCCATGAAGATGTTAAAGCCTTCGGTATACTCGCGTACCGGCAGAATCGCAGTAATACGCTCGTTGGCTTCCAGCGGCAGCAGGTTAACGATCGGACGTCCACGCGCACCACGGCTCGCTTCTGGCAGCTGATAAACCTTCATCCAGTAGAGACGGCCACGGCTTGAGAAGCAAAGGATAGTGTCATGGGTATTGGCAACCAGCAGGCGATCAATGAAGTCCTCTTCTTTGATACGCGCGGCCGATTTACCTTTACCACCACGACGCTGCGCTTCGTAATCGGTCAGAGGCTGATACTTCACATAGCCCTGATGCGACAGCGTCACGACCACATCTTCCTGATTGATCAGGTCTTCGATATTGATGTCAGCGGTATTGGCGGTGATCTCAGTACGACGCTCATCGCCAAACTGATCGCGCATCAGCTCAAGCTCTTCGCGAATCACTTCCATCAGACGCTCGGCGCTGGACAGGATATGCAGCAGCTCAGCGATCTGATCCAGCAGCGCTTTATACTCATCCAGCAGTTTTTCATGCTCAAGGCCGGTCAGTTTCTGCAGACGCAGATCCAGAATCGCCTGGGCTTGCTGCTCGGTCAGATAATACTGGCCGTCACGGATACCGAACTGCGCATCCAGCCACTCCGGACGCGCGGCGTCATCACCGGCACGTTCCAGCATCGCGGAAACGTTGCCGAGATCCCACGCCTGCGCAATCAGACCGGCTTTGGCTTCCGCCGGGCTTGGCGCACGACGAATCAGCTCAATGATCGGATCGATGTTGGCCAGCGCAATCGCCAGACCTTCAAGGATATGCGCACGGTCACGGGCTTTACGCAGTTCAAAGATGGTACGACGCGTCACCACTTCACGACGATGGCGGACAAAGGCTTCCAGAATCTCCTTCAGCGCCATAATCTTAGGCTGGCCCTGATGCAGCGCCACCATGTTGATGCCGAACGAGGTCTGCAGCTGAGTCAGTGAATAGAGATTATTCAGCACCACTTCGCCGACCGCATCACGCTTGATCTCAATCACGATGCGCATACCGTCTTTATCAGACTCGTCACGCAGTGCGCTGATGCCTTCGACGCGCTTCTCTTTCACCAGCTCGGCAATTTTCTCAATCAGACGCGCCTTGTTAACCTGGTAAGGCAGCTCATGAATGATGATGGTCTCACGGCCGGTTTTGGCGTCCGCTTCCACTTCGCCACGCGCACGGATATAAATTTTGCCGCGCCCGGTACGGTAGGCTTCTTCAATGCCACGACGACCATTGATGATGGCAGCGGTCGGGAAATCGGGTCCCGGAATGTGCTCCATCAGCCCTTCAATGCTGATGTTCTCATCTTCAATGTAGGCCAGGCAGCCGTTGATCACTTCGCGCAGGTTATGCGGCGGAATATTGGTTGCCATCCCCACGGCGATACCGGAGGAACCATTGACCAGCAGGTTTGGAATTTTGGTCGGCAGAACTTCAGGGATCTGCTCAGTGCCGTCGTAGTTAGGGACAAAATCGACGGTCTCTTTTTCCAGGTCAGCTAACAGATCGTGGGCGATTCTGGACATGCGGACTTCGGTATAACGCATCGCCGCAGCGGAGTCGCCGTCGATGGAGCCGAAGTTGCCTTGACCGTCCACCAGCATGTAACGCAGGGAGAAAGGCTGGGCCATACGTACAATGGTGTCGTAAACGGCGGAATCACCATGCGGGTGATATTTACCGATAACGTCACCGACGACGCGGGCAGATTTTTTATAGGGTTTGTTCCAGTCGTTACCCAGTTCGCTCATCGCAAAGAGTACGCGACGATGCACCGGCTTCAGGCCGTCACGCACATCGGGTAAAGCTCGGCCAACGATGACCGACATGGCGTAATCGAGGTAAGAATTCTTTAACTCTTCTTCGATATTGACCGGTGTAATTTCTCTCGCAAGGTCGCTCATGGAGCCGCTATCCCTCTACTTAATCCCGGATTTTAAAGGTGCGAAAGTATATCACACTGCAATGCTCTGGTGAACGTTAACCACCGATTTCAGCCGCTTTTCCTTGCGCCTGAAAGGTGTGCCATAACCGGTTAAGCGTTTATACTGATGGCACATTTTGTCAGGAGTTACGATTCAATGAATGCACAACCGCAGAATCATCAGCAGAACGTCGATGCGCAGGAAATTGCCAAATTTGAGGCCGTGGCCTCGCGCTGGTGGGATCTGGAGGGTGAATTTAAACCGTTGCACCGGATCAACCCGCTGCGACTGGGCTATATCGCGCAGCACAGCAACGGTCTGTTTGGTAAAACCGTGCTCGACGTCGGCTGTGGCGGCGGCATCTTAGCGGAAAGCATGGCGCGTGAAGGCGCTATCGTCACCGGACTGGATATGGGCGCTGAACCGCTGGCCGTGGCGCGCCTGCATGCTCAGGAGAGCGGCGTAACGCTCGACTATGTCCAGCAGACGGTGGAAGCGCACGCGGAGCAGCACGCCGGAAAATATGATGTGGTGACCTGCATGGAGATGCTGGAGCACGTGCCCGATCCCCGCTCGGTGGTTCACGCCTGCGCGCAGCTGGTCAAGCCTGGCGGCGAAGTCTTCTTCTCTACGCTGAACCGCAACCCGAAAGCCTGGCTGCTGGCGGTGTTTGGCGCCGAATATGTGCTGCGTATGGTGCCGCGCGGCACCCACGACGTGAAGAAATTCATCCGTCCTTCCGAACTGCTGGGCTGGGTTGATGAAACCGCGCTGCGTGAACGCCACATCATCGGCCTGCACTACAATCCCGTCACCAACCGCTTTAAGCTGGCACCGGGTACCGACGTCAACTATATGGTGCATACCCACCGCGCGGTCTGAGTCACGCGGCTCGCCGGTTAGCGCGGGCCTCGCCGCAGGATTAAGCGTCAGCAGGTTCTATCCGCTGACGCCTTCACCCTCTTCTGCCCTCCTTTATTACCCGTGTTACCCGTTCATCGGCAGCCTGGCGGCTATCCGGTAGCGTGTTGCTCCACCGTCGGCGACCATTCTGTTATCGGCCAACGGGTTAGGCTGAACCGCGACGGGCTGACCTCTCTGCTCGTTCCATGTTCGCCCGCCAGCAGAACCACGGGTAGCGGGTTTTGGCGATTTTTCACCCTTTCTCAGGCCTGGCACAGCGGATTGAATAAGAAATACGCGCCCGATCAAATTAAGAAAAAAAAGTGGGATCTGGTTGACATGATGGCGGGCCTTATAAGACGCGGGCTAAGAAATTTCGCAGAAATTACAACCCCTCCAGACATCATTTTTTCCTCTTGTTAAGCGGCAGTAAAATACTAAAATATGCCCCCATATAGTTATGGCTTTAGCCCAAACCCCCTAGATGTTGTGTTTATCCACATATTATTCACAATGAATATGCTGTGTATAAACCGGGATTTCTTTTAATTTTTGGATACTCACGCAAAGGTAAAAACGCGACATGAACCAAAGTCTGCTCGTTACTAAACGCGATGGCCGCCAGGAGCGCATTGATCTCGACAAAATTCACCGTGTACTGGACTGGGCAGCCGAAGGGCTGAACAACGTCTCAGTATCGCAGGTGGAGCTGCGCTCCCACATTCAGTTCTATGATGGCATCAGAACGTCTGACATTCATGAGACCATCATCAAGGCCGCAGCAGACCTCATCTCTCGCGATGCCCCGGATTATCAGTACCTCGCCGCACGCCTGGCGATCTTCCATCTGCGCAAAAAAGCGTATGGCCAGTTTGAGCCGCCGAAGCTGTATGACCAGGTCGTTAAAATGGTCGGCATGGGCAAATATGACCGTCACCTGCTGGAAGATTACAGCGAAGAAGAGTTTGCCCGGATGGACGAGTTCCTCGACCACTGGCGTGACATGAACTTCTCCTACGCCGCCGTGAAGCAGCTGGAAGGGAAATATCTGGTGCAGAACCGCGTCTCGGGCGAAATCTACGAGAGCGCGCAGTTCCTCTATATCCTGGTCGCGGCCTGCCTGTTCTCGGGCTATCCGCGCGAAACGCGTATGGATTACATCAAGCGCTTCTACGATGCGATCTCGACCTTCAAAATCTCACTGCCGACGCCGATCATGTCCGGCGTGCGCACGCCAACGCGTCAGTTCAGCTCCTGCGTACTGATTGAGTGCGGCGACAGCCTGGACTCGATCAACGCCACCTCCAGCGCGATTGTGAAATATGTCTCTCAGCGCGCCGGTATCGGCATCAACGCCGGTCGTATCCGTGCGCTGGGCAGCCCGATCCGCGGCGGTGAAGCGTTCCATACCGGCTGTATCCCGTTCTATAAGCACTTCCAGACGGCGGTGAAGTCCTGTTCTCAGGGCGGCGTACGCGGCGGCGCAGCCACGCTGTTCTACCCGATGTGGCATCTGGAAATCGAAAGCCTGCTGGTGCTGAAAAACAACCGTGGCGTAGAAGGCAACCGCGTGCGTCACATGGACTACGGCGTACAGCTCAACAAGCTGATGTATCAGCGCCTGCTGAAAGGGGAAGATATCACCCTGTTCAGCCCGTCTGATGTGCCGGGCCTGTATGATGCGTTCTTCGCCGATCAGGATGAGTTTGAGCGTCTCTACACTAAATATGAGCAGGACCAGAGCATCCGTAAGCAGCGGGTGAAAGCGGTCGACCTGTTCTCACTGATGATGCAGGAACGTGCCTCTACCGGCCGTATCTACATTCAGAACGTCGATCACTGCAACACCCACAGCCCGTTTGACGCCAGCATAGCGCCGGTTCGCCAGTCTAACCTCTGCCTTGAGATCGCGCTGCCGACCAAGCCACTGGAAGATGTGAACGACGAAAATGGTGAGATCGCCCTGTGTACGCTGTCAGCATTCAACCTGGGCGCGATTGAAAGCCTGGACGATCTGGAAGAGCTGGCGACCCTGGCGGTACGTGCGCTTGATGCGCTGCTCGATTATCAGGACTACCCGATCCCGGCGGCCAAACGTGGCGCGATGGGTCGTCGTACCCTGGGTATCGGCGTGATCAACTACGCTTACTACCTGGCGAAACACGGTGTGCGCTACTCCGATGGCAGCGCAAATGGCCTGACGCACAAAACCTTTGAAGCGATTCAGTATTACCTGCTGAAAGCCTCAAACGAGCTGGCGAAAGAGCAAGGTGCATGCCCGTGGTTCAATGAAACCACCTATGCGCAGGGCATTCTGCCGATCGACACTTACAAGAAAGATCTCGACACCATCAGCAACGAGCCGCTGCATCTGGACTGGGAAAGCCTGCGTGAAGAGATTAAAACGCACGGCCTGCGCAACTCAACGCTCTCTGCGCTGATGCCGTCTGAAACTTCGTCGCAGATCTCCAATGCCACTAACGGCATTGAACCGCCACGCGGCCACATCAGCATCAAAGCCTCGAAAGATGGCATTCTGCGTCAGGTGGTGCCGGAGTATGAGCGCCTGAAAGATCAGTACGAACTGCTGTGGGAAATGCCGAACAACGACGGCTACCTGCAACTGGTGGGTCTGATGCAGAAATTTATCGACCAGGCGATTTCGTCGAACACCAACTACGATCCGTCGCGCTTCGCCAATGGCAAAGTGCCGATGAAGCAGCTGCTGAAAGATCTGCTGACGGCCTACAAGTTTGGCGTGAAAACGCTCTACTACCAGAACACCCGTGACGGTGCGGAAGATGCACAGGATGACCTGGCCCCTTCTATCCAGGATGATGGCTGCGAAAGCGGCGCATGTAAGATCTAACGGGCGGGCGGGAGAAACTCCCGCCCCACTCCTTTCACGGGGCGGCTTCGCTTCGTCTACTTTTGGACATTTTTTATGGCTTACTCCACTTTCTCACAGAACAAAAATGACCAGCTGAAAGAACCGATGTTTTTCGGTCAGTCGGTAAACGTGGCGCGCTTCGACCAGCAGAAATATGACATCTTTGAAAAGCTGATCGAAAAGCAGCTCTCCTTCTTCTGGCGTCCGGAAGAAGTCGATGTCTCACGCGATCGCATCGACTATCAGGCGCTACCGGAGCATGAAAAACACATCTTCATCAGCAACCTGAAGTATCAGACCCTGCTGGACTCGATTCAGGGTCGTAGCCCGAACGTGGCGCTGCTGCCGCTGATCTCTATTCCGGAGCTGGAAACCTGGATCGAAACCTGGGCGTTCTCTGAGACCATCCACTCGCGCTCTTATACCCACATCATCCGCAACATCGTGAACGATCCGGCGGTGGTGTTTGACGATATCGTCACCAATGAGCAGATTCTGGCCCGTGCTCAGGATATCTCCCGCTATTACGACGATCTGATTGAGATGACCAACTACTGGCATCTGCTGGGCGAAGGCACCCATCAGGTCAACGGCAAATCGGTGACTGTCAGCCTGCGCGCCCTGAAGAAGCAGCTCTATATCTGCCTGATGAGCGTCAATGCGCTGGAAGCGATCCGCTTCTACGTCAGCTTCGCCTGTTCATTCGCGTTCGCCGAGCGTGAGCTGATGGAAGGCAACGCCAAAATCATCAAGCTGATCGCCCGCGATGAAGCGCTGCACCTGACCGGCACCCAGCACATGCTGAACCTGCTGCGTAGCGGTGAAGACGATCCGGAGATGAAAGAGATTGCGGCGGAGTGCCGTGAAGAGTGCTTCGAGCTGTTTAAGAAGGCGGCGCTGCAGGAGAAAGAGTGGGCGGAATATCTGTTCAGCGGCGGCTCAATGATCGGCCTGAACAAAGATATTCTCTGCCAGTACATTGAGTACATCACCAATATCCGTATGCAGGCGGTTGGCCTGGATTTGCCGTTCCAGACCCGCTCTAACCCGATTCCGTGGATCAACTCCTGGCTGGTTTCTGACAACGTCCAGGTTGCGCCACAGGAAGTGGAAGTGAGCTCCTATCTGGTGGGTCAGATCGATTCTGAAGTGGGCGCTAACGACTTCGACGATTTCCAGCTGTAATCATGAGCCGCGACGTTGTGATTCTGCGCAGTTCCGGCACCCGGCTGGAATGCACAGACGAACATACCAATCTGCTGACGCTGCTGGAAGCCAATAATCTCTGCGTGGAGTTCCAGTGCCGCGAAGGCTACTGCGGCTCCTGCCGGATGCGGCTGCTGAAAGGCGAAGTGCATTACCCACAGCGGCCGCTGGCCTTTGTGCAGCAGGATGAGATCCTGCCCTGCTGCTGCAAAGCCAAAGGCGAGATCGAAATCGAGCTATAAACACAACGGGCGCATCAGCGCCCGTTTTGCTGTTCCACCTTTACTCTCTGACCGTCTCAACCACCTCGATCCAGCCGTGACCGGTACTGACTTCGCTGCCGTGAAGCCAGCGGCGCAACATATTCATCGCCATCATCGCCACCACCTTCTGCCGCGTCTCCAGGTTATAGCGACCGGTGCTGAACTTCACGCGCTGGCCCCAGCTGCCTGCGGGCGTGTGCAGCGCTACCGCAATCTCCTCCTGCTGCAAACTGCCGACCGAGAGTGCCAGTGCTGCCTGCTGCTGCGTCGCCAGTTCACGGGTGCGCGCCACCTGTTGCGTCAGCGTCTCCTGCTGCGGCGGAAATATGTGCGCACCACTCAACGGCACATCCGCTGCGGCCAGCTGCCAGTTCAGCAAGCCAGCGGTATAGTGCTCACTCACCGTCAGCCGGTAATCCCGCTGCTGTAACTCACGCGCCAGCAGCGCCGGCAGCCCCTCCGTGCCCTCAAAGATCGTGCATTCTGCCAGTTGCAGCCGCACCTGCTGCCATACCTGTTCCATCGCCACGCGCTGGCTGGCCGGGCCGGTCAGTTTGATCTCAATGATCGGCATCGAAGAGCGGTAACCCATGACCACCCCTTCCGGTAACGCCAGTGGCTCAAGCTCTGCGGCCAGATCGCTTTCGCCACGACCAAAGGTGGTCAGACGCAGACAGATCGGCGGCTCAGGCGGAGAAAACTTCGCTTTCAGACGCGGAATAATCTGCTGCTCGACCATCACTTTAAATTCAGACGGCACGCCGGGAGTAAAGAACATCCAGCAGCGATTCAACTGCAGAGCAAAGCCGCAGGCGGTGCCGACCGGATTATCAATCAGTTCAGCATTTACCGGGATCTCCGCCTGTTTCCGGTTGCTGGCCGCCATCACCCGTCCGCGGCTGGCAAACCAGGCTTCCATCTGTTCCAGCCAGTCCGTTTGCAGCTCCAGCTCCACACCGCAGGCCTGCGCGGCGGCCAGCGCGCTGAGATCGTCGCTGGTGGGTCCCAGCCCACCATTGACGATCAGCACATCCGCCTCATGACTGCGCGCCTGAAGCGTGCTCACCAGCGACTCAAGGGCATCGCCCACCGTGGTGCGGCTGGTCATCGGTAAACCCTGCTGGAATAAAATATCGGCCAGCCAGGCCGCATTGGTATCGACGATTTGGCCATGCAGCACCTCATCCCCGGTTGAAAGCATCTCGACTCTGATCACGTTGGTTCTCCTTATGCCGGTCGCTTTACTGTAGGAAGTCCGCGGATGAAACACAATCAGCATCGATCACCGAGGACCGCAGGCGGGACTGAACGGAAGGAGTCTGGCTGAGGATGTGATTGCGGAAAAGTCGCGCCCCGGCGGCCCGACGGGGTTTACACTGATGCCGGCATTCAGCGCGGCGCGGCAAAAAAAAGGCAACAAAAACGGCGGGGAACGCCCGCCGTTTTTATCATCACACTGCTGTTCCGGTGTCGTCTGAAAGATTAGCGACGCGCCAGCAGCAGGCCGAGCACCAGACCGGCAGTGGCACCGATACCGATTCCCTGCCACGGTTTTTCATGCACGTAGTCATCCGCACGGTAGGCCGCTTGTTTGGCGCGATAGTAGTAGCTATCAGACGCCTGGCTAACGCGGGATTTCACATCGTGCAGTGCCTGTTCCGCTTTAGTTTTAAGCTCGATATATTTTTGATCGGCTGGATCGCCTGAAGACTTCAGCACTTCTTCCAGCGTTTCAGTCAGCAGCGTAATATCGTCATCCAGATTGGTTTCGAATTGATCAGTCTGATTTACCATCATTTCCTCCGTGTGAATTGCAAAGCAGTCCCTTAACTATAGCTACAATCTGGCGCTCTGCCGTTTTACCGCCCCAGGAATCACCTGATATTTCATTTGCTAACGCCAGACAAACTGCCGGGATATCCGCTACGCTTTCGCAAAGAAGTGTAAGACGCAGGGGTAAACGCCGAATTTCGCTTCGCTTCTTTGATTAATCTGATAAATTTTCTTCGGAGTGAATTTTACCGTAACCGGACTGTCGTATCCTCCTGTTGCCTGTGATTATCGGGCCATGAAAGTGCATCCCGCACGACAGTCACGACAAACTCGAACAGCTAAGGAATGATCTCTGGCATGAATCGAAGAATGTTTATGAAAGCGTCAATGGCCTTCTCCGCCGTCAGCGGCATGACCGGCCTGTCAACGCTGTTTGCGCAATCCGCTTGGGCAGAAGATGGCATTGCTGACGGAACCGCAGTACGCTTCGATTTCGACGTATTGAAGAAGAATGCAGCCGCGCTGGCGAAACAACCCTGGAGTGGCGCGCCCGGCGCGCTGCCGCAGACGCTGGCCACGCTAACGCCGCAGGCCTACAACGAAATTCAGTATGACGCCAGCCATTCACTGTGGAACAACATTCCCGACCGTGAACTTGACGTCCAGTTCTTCCACGTCGGCATGGGCTTCAAACGGCGTATCCGCATGTTCTCGGTTGACGGTGAAAGCCGCCAGGCGCGCGAAATCCACTTCCGTCCTGAGCTATTCAACTACAACAATGCGCACGTCGATACGCAACAGCTGGAAGGCAAAACCGATATCGGCTTCGCTGGTTTCCGGGCATTTAAAAAGCCGGAACTGGCCCGCCGTGACATCGTCTCCTTCCTCGGTGCCAGTTACTTCCGTGCCGTGGATGAGACTTTCCAGTACGGTTTATCGGCGCGTGGCGTGGCCGTTAACACCTTCAGTAACGGTCAGGAAGAGTTCCCGGACTTCACCGCCTTCTGGTTTGAAACGCCGAAAGCGGAAGACACCACCTTCACCTGTTACGCCTTACTGGATGGTGCCAGCCTGACCGGCGCTTACAAGTTCATCATCCACTGCGAAGAGAAACGCGTGGTGATGGAAGTGGAAAACCACCTGTTTGCCCGTAAAGAGATCCGCCAGATCGGCATCTCGCCGATGACCAGTATGTTCAGCTGCGGCACCAACGAACGCCGCATGTGCAACACCTACCATCCACAGATTCATGACTCCGATCGGCTGGCGATGTGGACCGGGAAAGGCGAATGGATTGCCCGTCCGCTCAACAACCCGCAGCGTCTGCAGTTCAATGCTTATGAAGATGAGAACCCGCGCGGTTTTGGTCTGTTGCAGCTTAATCACGACTTCAAAGATTATCAGGATGTGATTGGCTGGTATGACAAACGTCCGAGCCTGTGGGTGGAACCGGTGGGGAAATGGGGTAAAGGCGCGATCAACCTGATGGAGATCCCGACCACCGGTGAGACGCTGGATAATATCGTCTGCTTCTGGCAGCCGGCGGAACCGGTAAAAGCGGGCAGCGAACTGAACTTCTCCTATAAGCTCTACTGGAGTGGTCTGCCGCCGGTGCGCAGCGGACTGGCGCGCGTTGATGCCACCCGTACCGGTATTGGCGGCTTCCCGGAAGGCTGGGCACCGGGCGAGCACTTCCCGGAAACCTGGTGTCGCCGCTTCGCCATCGACTTTATTGGCGGCGATCTGCAGGCCGCCGCGCCAAAAGGGATTGAACCGGTGATTACCGTTTCATCCGGCAGCGTGAAGCAGGTGGAGATCCTCTACGTTGAACCGCTCAAGGGCTACCGTATTCTGTTTGACTGGTATCCGAACAGCGATTCCACCCAGCCGGTGGATATGCGTCTGTTCCTGCGCAGCAAGGAAGAGACACTGAGTGAAACCTGGCTTTATCAGTACTTCCCGCCTGCACCGGACCAGCGCAAATACGTTGATGACCGGCAGATGACGGTGGGCTAAGTCCGTAAGGCGAGGCACTGGCCTCGCCTTTTTCTATTCTGCCGTGGCGGCCTTCTGCATATCAATATGCGGGATGCCATCTTCGAGATAAGTCTCACCGAACGGCTCAAAACCGTGCTGCCCATAGAACGCTTGCAGATGCGCCTGCGCAGAGAGAAACAGATCCCGTTGCGGCCAGTGCTGCTGACAGCTCGCCAGCGCCTCGGTCATCAGGCGGTTGCCCAGACGGGCGCCGCGCACGCTATCAGACACAATCACCCGCCCAATCTTTACCGGGCTGGCGGCATCGGCCGGGGCCAGCAGCCGCGCGTACGCCACCAGCTGATTGTTGTGCATCCCGAGCAGATGACGGTTGTCGCCCTGCAAATCCAGCCCATCCACATCCAGATAGGCGCACTGCTGTTCCACTACAAACACCGCACAACGCAGTGCCAGCAGCGCATAGAGCTCGGTGGTGGTCAGGTCACGATGATGTTTATCCCGCCAGGTTATGTCCATAGTCTCTCCTTATCAGTTTGCTCACTTTAGCGGATTGGCCTGTGGCGAAACAGATTATCGCCGCGCGGCAGGCAAATTAGAGGCAAAAAAAATCAGGCCCGCAGGCCTGATTGTTCGGTAAGGGTCGAAGTTACATCAGCGGCTGGGCCATCTGCACCAGCGTAATCAGCGGCTGCGGGTAAACCCCTAACAGCAGCACCAGAATCGCTGAAATCAGCACCACCACACCACCCGCGGTGAAGGCCCAGTTAGCTGGCGTATCGCGGGTATGCAGTTCCGGCGGGCTAAGGTAGAGGCTCACCGTGACGCGCAGATAGTAGTAAAGACCAATCGCACTGCCCGCCACCACGGCACCGGTCAGCCACCACAGGTGCGCACTGACGCCCGAGGCGATAACGTAGAATTTACCGATAAAGCCGAGCGTCATCGGGATACCGGCCAGTGACAGCATCATCACCGTCATTACCGCTGACAGGATCGGACGATGCCAGAACAGACCGCGATAGGAGTAGAGCGAGTCAGCATCCGGGCCACGATACGGGCTGGACATCAGACTCACCACGCCAAACGCGCCGAGGCTGCTGAACAGGTAACCGGCCAGATAAACCCCGGCTGTTTCCAGCGACAGCTGATGATCTTTCACCGCAATCAGCGCCACCAGCAGATAACCGAGGTGAGCGATTGAAGAGTAACCCAGCAGACGCTTGATGTTGCTCTGAGAGATCGCCATCAGGTTACCGAACAGGATCGAGACGAAGGCGATCACGCCCAGCACGGTCCGCACTGCTTCACTGTCGGTCACCGGTGCATACATGAACAGACGCATGATGACGCCGAAAATCGCAATCTTGCTGGCGGTTGCCAGGAAGGTAGAAACCGGCGCAGGCGCACCCTGATAAACATCTGGCGTCCAGAGATGGAACGGCACCAGCGACAGTTTAAAGCCAAGGCCGATGATCATCATACCCAGGCCCACCAGCAGCAGCGGCTCCTGAATCATGCTGTCGGTCAGGCTCTTGCCGAGCGTCACAAAGCTGAGATTACCGGAGTCAGCGTAAATCAGCGCAATACCAAACAGCAGGAACGACGAAGCCGCCGCCGACAGAATGGTGTACTTCAGTGCCGCTTCCAGTGAGCGTTTCTGCCGGAAGGCGTAGCCGATCAGGCCAAACAGCGGCAGTGACAGCAGCTCAATACCGATGAACAGCGCCGCCAGATGGTTAGCGCTGGCGAGCACGATGCCACCGAGCGCCGCAATCAGCACCAGCAGATAGAACTCATCTTTGTTGTCGGGGAAATCCGTCAGCCAGGGATAAGCAAAGGTACAGGTTGCCAGACTCGCCAGTAAAACCAGCGCGGTATAAAAGATGGAATAGCCATCAACCCGCAGCAGCGGCGTGACATCCATCGCCCCGACCTGGCCAACAAAGTAGAGTGACAGCAGTGCCAGGTTCAGGCCCACCACCGTTAGCGTGGCGTTAACGAAGTGGTTGCGTCGCCAGGCAATGGACAGCATCACAACCACCACCGTCAATCCGACGATTAACAGCGGCAGCAACGCGATCAATTGTTGAGGAGTTATTGTCATGGCGAATTACGGCCTTGTAGTTGAAATTGAAGCGGTAAACCACTGCTGAATATTGCTCATGGCAGCGTGCGAAGTATCCAGAATCGGCTGTGGATAGACGCCCAGCAGCACCAGCAGCACCACCAGAACACCGATGGTCATAAACTCACGCGGTGACATGCCTGGCAGCGGATCTTTCGATTTCGCTTCGCCGTAATAAGCGCGCTGCATCATCACCAGCGAGTAGACCGAGGCGAACACCAGACCAAAGGTGGCGATGACGATAATCACTGGCACCACCTGGAAGCTACCGGTCAGAATCATAAATTCGCCGACGAAGTTACCGGTGCCCGGCATCCCGAGGTTAGCCACGGCAAAGAACAGCGACAGGCCAGGAATCCACTTAATCCGCGACCACAAGCCGCCCATCTGACGCATATCACGGGTATGCAGACGCTCATAGAGCTGACCACACAGGATGAAGAGTGCCGCGGCTGACAGGCCGTGCGCAATCATCTGAATCACCGCACCCTGGAACGCCAGCTGGCTGCCGGTGTAGATCGCAATCAGCACAAAGCCCATGTGCGAGATTGAGGTGTAAGCGATCAGGCGTTTGATATCGGTCTGCGAGAACGCCATCCAGGCACCGTAGAAAATACCGATGATGCCTAACCACATGGCAATCGGCGCGAACTCTGCGGAGGCGTTCGGGAACAGCGGCAGGCTGAAGCGCAGTAAACCGTAAGCCGCAGTCTTGAGCAGAATACCGGCCAGATCCACCGAACCTGCGGTGGGTGCCTGGCTGTGCGCATCTGGCAACCAGCCGTGCAGCGGTACCACCGGCATTTTTACCGCGAAAGCGATAAAGAAGCCCAGCATCAGCAGATACTCGACACCGCTCGACATCGGCGTTTTCAGCAGCTGTTCGTAGTTAAAGGTCCAGACGCCGGTGGCGTTGTAGTGGACGAAAACCAGTCCCAGAATCGCAATCAGCATCACCAGACCTGACGCCTGGGTATAGATGAAAAATTTGGTGGCGGCAGTAATACGGGTTTTACCGTCAGAGGCTTTATGACCCCAGAGCGCGATGAGGAAGTACATCGGCACCAGCATCATTTCCCAGAAGAAGAAGAACAGGAACATGTCGATGGCAAGGAACACCCCGATCACGCCACCCAGAATCCACATCAGATTCAGGTGGAAAAAGCCCTGATACTTTGAAATCTCATTCCAGGAGCAGAGCACCGCCATCAGGCCGAGCAGCCCGGTCAGCACCACCATCAGCAGCGACAGACCATCGATAGCGACATGGAAACTGATGCCGAAGCGTGGAATCCAGGGTACGGAGAAACTTGACTGCCACTGCGGAATGCCCGCTGCCTGCGTCAGTGAATAGCCTCCCTGCAACCAGAGTTGCAGCGAAAGCGCCAACGTCAGCCCCATGGTGATCAGTGCGATCCAGCGTGGCACCTTCGCGCCAAGGCGCTCGGTCAGCCAGCAAATCAGACCACCGACGAAGGGTATGATAATTAGCCAAGGTAATAACACGGCACACTTCCCTTTTCTTTGTCTTAGTTCGGGCTATCTTACTTGCCATTTTGGCTCCCGGCAGTGCTCGCAATCCTCACATACTTCAGTATGCTCCGGTTGCTGTGCGCTGGCGGTAACCAAACTGGCCGCGACGATAACGCCCTTGCTCAGGACAATTTTTGACATTCTCAATGGGCAGATTAGCTAACCTGCCCCGCTCATCAATCTTTAAATCACCAGCATCAGGGCCAGCACGACCACGGCACCGACACTCATTGACGCGACATACCAGCGCAGATACCCGTTTTCACTCACCACCAGACCTTTATTGGCGATACGTGAGAACAGCGCAGGCAGGTTCATCAGGGCATTCAGCGGATCGCGTTTTAACAGCCACGCAATACCGAGGTAAGGTTTGACGAACACTTTGTCGTAGAGCCAGTCGAAGCCCCAGGCAGCGAACCACCAGGTAGTGAAGAAACGACCTGGTGCACTGTGAGCGATCTTCGTTACCAGCTCACGTTTGCCCAGCCACAGCGCGGCAGCAATCAGAATGCCGACGATAGCGACCACGCCAGAGGTGATTTCCAGTCCTACTTTACCGGCTTCACCAAACTCATTGGCTGGCAGCACGCCAGCCAATGGCGGCGTAATCAGTGCGCCGATGAAGGTGGAGAGCAGCAGCAGAACAATCAGTGGCAGATGATGGGTAATGCCTTTACCGGCATGTGCGTGAATTTTCTCTTCGCCGTGGAACACGATGAAGATCATGCGGAAGGTGTAGATTGAGGTCAGGAAAGCGCCCACCAGACCGGCAACCATCAGGTTGATGTGACCGTTGGCCAGTGCGCCAAACAGGATCTCATCTTTACTGTAGAAGCCAGCGGTAATCAGCGGCAGAGCCGCCAGTGCCGCGCCGCCCACCAGGAAGCAGGTGTAAACCAGCGGAATGCTCTTACGCAGGCCGCCCATCTTAAAGATGTTCTGCTCATGGTGGCAGGCCAGAATCACTGAACCGGAAGAGAGGAACAGTAACGCTTTAAAGAAGGCGTGCGTCATCAGGTGGAAAATCGCCGCATCCCACGCCTGGACGCCCAGCGCCAGGAACATGTAGCCAATCTGGCTCATGGTGGAGTAAGCGAGTACACGTTTGATATCGGTTTGCACCAGCGCAGCAAAACCAGCCAGCACCAGGGTAATTGCCCCGATAATTCCGACCAGATGCAGCACTTCCGGCGTCAGCAGGAACAGGCCGTGACTACGGGCAATCAGATAGACACCGGCGGTCACCATGGTCGCGGCGTGGATCAGTGCCGAAACCGGTGTCGGGCCGGCCATCGCATCGGCCAGCCAGGTCTGCAACGGCAGCTGTGCCGATTTACCGACCGCGCCACCCAGCAGCATCAGCGTTGCCCACTGCAGCATGTGGTTGTCTGCGGCAAAGTGCGCCGGCGCCAGTTCCATCATCTCGCGGAAGTTCAGCGTGCCCAGCTCGTTGTAGAGAATGAACAGCGCGAATGCCAGAAACACATCGCCGACACGGGTGATGATGAAGGCTTTCATCGCCGCTTTGCCGTTATCCGGATTGCTGTAGTAGAAGCCGATCAGCAGGTAAGAGCAGAGCCCTACCCCTTCCCAGCCGAGATACATCAGCATCAGGTTATCGGCCAGCACCAGAACCACCATGCTGGCGATAAACAGGTTGGTGTAGGCGAAGAAACGCGAGTAACCCTCTTCACCGCGCATGTACCAGGAGGCGAACATGTGGATAAAGAAACCGACACCGGTGACCACAGACAGCATGGTCAGTGACAGACCATCCAGGGTCAGGTTCACCTTCATGTCAAAGTTGCCGACATGCATCCAGGTCCAGAGCGCCTGCGTATAAGCCTGCTGACCGTTGGCAAAGAAGTCGACGCCGACCATCACCGTGGTCAGCGCTGCCAGTCCTACCGATCCCATACCAATCGCGGCCGACAGGTTCTCTGACCAGCGACCACGGGAAAACGCTAACAGCAGGAAGCCGATTAGCGGAAACAGTACTGTTAAATAGAGAAGATTCATCCGCGCATCTCGCTCACAGTGTCAATGTTCAGCGTCTGACGACGACGATAGAGCTGGAGCAGCAGCGCCAGGCCAATACTGGCTTCGGCTGCGGCCAGGCTGATCGCCAGGATATACATTACCTGTCCATCGGCCTGACCCCAGTAACTCCCGGCCACCACCAGCGCTAACGCGGCGGCGTTGATCATGATCTCAAGGCCGATCAGCATAAACAGCAGGTTACGGCGGATCACCAGCGAAGTCAGTCCGAGGACGAACAGCACGGCAGCAAGTATCAATCCATGTTGTAACGGGATCATGCATTCTCCTTTTTCGCTTGCGCGGCGTCAGAAACGCGGTTGCTGAGCACTTCACCCTGTCGATCTTCACGACCGACGTGAAACGCCACCACCAGACCCGCCAGCAGCAGCATGGAAGCCAGTTCCACCGCCAGCACGTAAGGACCAAACAGGCTGATGCCGACCGCTTTGGCGTCGATAATGGTGCCGTCAATGCCCTGATCGTTGGCGGTCAGGATGGCGTAAACCATCACCACCAGCAGCAGCAGCGACACCAGACCAGGCCCAATCCACAGCGACGGACTCAGCCACTCGCGTTCCTGCTTCTCAGTCTGTTTGCCCAGGTTCAGCATCATCACCACGAAGACGAACAGCACCATAATCGCACCGGCATAGACGATGATCTCCAGCGCGCCGGCAAAATAGGCGCCCATCGAGAAGAAGACGCCGGCAATCGACAGCAGCGAAATGATCAGGTACAGCAACGCATGTACCGGATTAGTGTGGGTAATGACGCGCAACGTCGTCAGCACCGCCACCAGCCCGCAAAGATAAAACGCAAATTCCATGCCTTGCTCCTTAAGGTAATAAGCCTTTGACGTCGATAGGCTTAGCTTCGTTTTCCGCTTCGCCCTTATCTTTACCGTCAATCGCCATACCCGCCATGCGGTAGAAGTTGTATTCCGGATATTTACCCGGACCCGAGATCAGCAGATCGTCCTTCTCATACACCAGATCCTGACGCTTGAACTCACCCAGTTCGAAATCGGGCGTCAGCTGAATCGCCGTGGTCGGACAGGCTTCCTCACACATGCCGCAGAAGATGCAGCGTGAGAAGTTGATGCGGAAGAACTCCGGGTACCAGCGACCATCTTTGGTTTCTGCTTTCTGCAACGAAATACAGCCGACCGGACAGGCCACGGCGCACAGGTTACAGGCTACGCAACGCTCTTCGCCATCCGGATCGCGGGTTAACACGATGCGGCCACGATAGCGTGGTGGCAGATAAACCGGCTCTTCCGGGTACATCTGCGTTTCACGTTTGGCGAAGGCGTGCAGGCCAATCAGCCAGATACTGCGCACTGTCGTGCCGAAGCCAACGACAATATCTTTTAAAGTCATTTGTTAACCCCTTACTGCGCTGTGTAGAGAATCACTGCGGCGGTCGCCAGCAGGTTCAACAGCGTCAACGGCAGACACACTTTCCAGCCGAACGACAGCACCTGGTCATAGCGTGGACGCGGAAGCGCAGCACGAATCAGGATGAACATCATCATAAAGAACGCCGTTTTCAGGGCGAACCAGATGAACGGCGGCAGGAATGGGCCATGCCAGCCACCAAAGAACAGCGTCACGATCAGCGCTGATACGGTGGTAATCGCCACGTACTCGCCGACAAAGAACAGGCCGAATTTCATACCGGCATATTCAATGTGGTAACCATCGGCCAGTTCCTGCTCCGCTTCCGGCTGGTCAAACGGGTGACGGTGACACACCGCTACGCCCGCAATACAGAAGGTAATGAAGCCGAAGAACTGCGGAATGATGTTCCACAAATGGGTCTGGCTGTTGACGATATCGTTCATGTTGAACGAGCCCGCCTGTGCCACCACGCCCATCAGCGACAGTCCGAGAAACACTTCGTAGCTCAGCGTTTGCGCCGAAGCACGCATCGCACCCAGCAGCGAGTATTTGTTGTTACTCGACCAGCCGGCGAACAGCACGGCGTAGACCGCCAGGCCTGCCATCATCAGGAAGAACAGCAGACCGATGTTCAGGTCCGTGACCATCCAGGTTGGCGATACCGGCACAATGGCAAACGCCAGCAGCAACGAGACGAAGGCGATAACCGGTGCCAGGGTGAAAATAAAGCGGTCGGTAAACGGCGGGACCCAGTCCTCTTTAAAGAACATTTTGATCATATCCGCTACCAGCTGCAGCGAGCCGCCCCAGCCTACCCGGTTCGGTCCGTAACGGTTCTGGAACAGGCCGAGCAGACGACGCTCGGCAAAGCTCATGAACGCGCCACAGGCCACGACCACCAGCAGAATGACGATGGCTTTACCGATGGCCAGCAGAATGTCGATAACATCCGGTGTTAACCAGCTCATTGCGCCGCCTCCTGCAGTTTGTCGATTTTACCGTTCGCCAGGAACGGCGGTACGCCCGGCATACCCAGCGGCAGACCAATCTGTCCCGCCTGCAGCGAGGCAGAGAAACGGACCGGCAGACGCACGGTTTCACCGGCACAGGTGAACTCCACGGCAGCACCATTATTGACGCCCAGTTTCGCCGCATCATCCGGGTTAATCACCAGCATTGGCTGCGCCATACGCTGCTGGAACACCGGTGAACGCTGTGACATCTCTTCACTACCAAACAGCTGGTAGTACGGAGCCACGCGCCATTGCGCTTCACTGACGAATGCCGCAGGGACGTTGCTGAACCAGGGTAGCTGCGCTGCGCTGGCTTCAAACAGGCGGACGCCTGGATCGCCATTACGCAGTTTGCCGCCCACTTCGACCTGGAATTTGTTCCACGCCTGCGGTGAGTTCCAGCCCGGAGCCCAGGCAAACGGAATCTGCGAGCGCGGTGCGCCTGGCTGGTTGTTCCCTTCCATTGAGAAGGCGAACATGGTGTCCTGATCCTGCGGCTGACGCGGTTCGTGCACGCTGATATTGGCGCGCGCGGCGGTACGGCCACTGGAACGGTGCGGTGAACGCGACAGTTTCTGTCCGCGAATACGGAAGCTGGCATCGGGTGCGGCATCTTTAATGCCGGCCAGCTGTGGCAGATGACTCACCACGGCATCGATCACATGATCCAGCTGCGTCCAGTCAACGTGACGGCTTTCCAGCGTGCTGTGCAGCGAATGCAACCAGCGCCAGCTTTCCAGCATCACAATGCTGTTGTCGTAGTAAGAGGGATCGTAAACCTGGAAGAAACGCTGTGCGCGGCCTTCATGGTTAATCGAGGTGCCGTCGCTTTCGGCGAAGCTGGCGGTCGATAACACCAGACCGGCTTTTTCCAGCGTAGCGGTACGCTGATGATCCACCACAATCACGTTGGTGGTCTGTGCCAGTGCCGCATCCACCAGCGCTTTCGGTGCGTGACGATAGAGATCGTTTTCCAGCACCACCAGCGCATCGGCTTCACCGTTGCTCAGCTGCTCCAGCGCGCTTTCCAGCGGATTGCCACCCATCAGGCCCAGACCCACGCTGTTAGCGTGTCCTGCCAGCAGGGTAATCCCGACATCGGCACCGCGCGCTTTCAGAGCTTTCGCCACGTTGGCTGCCGCTTCGATCATCGCGCTGCTGCCGGAGTGGGTCCCGGAGATGATTAACGGTTTTTTCGCACCGGCCAGTGCCTGCACGATGACATCCATCTTGCCGTTCAGCTTGCTGTCGAAATCGGTCACTGCCGGAGCCGTTTCATCCAGCGCATTGGCGATGGCGAAACCGAGGCGCGCCTGATCTTCAACCGGGGCGCGATAGCTCCATGCCGCGATATCATCCAGACGGGTTTCATCGACGTTGGTAATAAACAGCGGATGTTTAGCGTTCTGACCGATGTTCAGGATCGCAGCAATCTGCCAGTCTGCCACTTTCTGGGCCGCCGCCATGTCGCGCGCTTTGCCTTTAACCGCCTGACGCACAGACAGCGCCACGCGTGCGCCAACCTGGGTCAGATCTTCACCCAGCACCAGCACCGCATCGTAACTTTCGATTTCGCGCAGCGATGGCGTGTAGATCCCGCCTTCACGCAGCACTTTAAGCATCAGTTCCAGCCGGGCCTGTTCGCCAGCCGGCATACCGGTGGAGAAGTTTTCTGCGCCCACCAGTTCACGCAGCGCGAAGTTACTTTCAATGCTGGCGCGCGGTGAGCCGATACCGATCACTTTTTTCGCCTGACGCAGCAGATCCGCGCCGGCATTAACCGCCTGTTCTGCGTTAAGCGTCACCCAGTCATTGCCGCGCAGCAGCATCGGCTGACGCGGACGATCTTTGCGGTTGACGTAGCCGTAACCAAAACGGCCACGGTCACAGAGGAAATAGTGGTTTACCGTGCCGTTATAGCGGTTCTCAATACGGCGCAGTTCACCGTAGCGTTCACCCGGGCTGGTGTTACAGCCGACGCTGCACTGCTGGCAGATGCTCGGCGCAAACTGCATATCCCATTTACGGTTATAGCGTTCGGAGTGGGTTTTATCGGTGAAGACGCCGGTCGGGCAGATCTCAACCAGGTTGCCGGAAAATTCGCTCTCCAGCGTGCCATCTTCCGGACGACCGAAATAGACGTTGTCGTGCGCACCGTAGACACCCAGATCTTTGCCGTCGGCATAATCTTTGTAGTAACGCACGCAGCGATAACAGGCGATACAGCGGTTCATCTCATGCGAAATGAACGGGCCGAGATCCTGATTGCGGTGGGTACGCTTGGTGAAGCGATAACGGCGGAAGCTGTGGCCGGTCATCACTGTCATATCCTGCAGGTGACAGTTACCGCCCTCTTCACACACCGGGCAGTCGTGCGGGTGGTTGGTCATCAGCCATTCCACCACGCTTTCGCGGAACTCTTTCGCTTCGCCATCATCGATGGAGATAAATGTGCCGTCAGAAGCCGGCGTCATGCAGGACATGACAAGACGGCCGCGGGTATCTTCGGCATTCTGGAATTGCTTTACCGCGCACTGGCGGCAGGCCCCAACGCTTCCCAGCGCCGGATGCCAGCAAAAATAAGGAATATCAAGGCCCAGAGAGAGACACGCCTGTAGCAGGTTGTCCGCTCCGTTCACATCATACTCTTTACCGTCTACATGGATTGTAGCCATAGTGACATGCTTCCGTAAGGCTCGTCAGAAACGAGCGTTAATCATATTCTTGCCCCGACATACAGCCGATTGTCGGGGCGGCGGCACCAGGCCTGATTCCGTGTGCTGCGGTGAATTACCAGCGCGCTTTCAGCAGGTTTGGCTGAATCCCGCCAATCGCGCGGGTATTACCGAACACCTGCGGCGCAATGCCAGCTTCAAACTCTTCACGGAAATACTTAATGGCACTCTGCAACGGCTCGACCGCACCCGGCGCATGTGCGCAGAAGGTTTTACCCGGACCAAGCTGACGGCAGAGTTGCAGTAAGGTTTCGATGTCGCCTGGCTGACCCTGTTTCTGCTCCAGCGCACGCAGAATTTTTACGCTCCACGGCAGACCGTCACGGCATGGCGTACACCAGCCGCACGATTCGCGGGCGAAGAACTCTTCCAGATTGCGCACCAGCGAAACCATATTGATTTCGTGATCGACCGCCATCGCCAGCGCGGTGCCCAGACGGCTGCCCGCTTTACCAATGCTGGCAAATTCCATCGGCAGATCCAGGTGCTCATCGGTCAGGAAGTCGGTCCCTGCCCCGCCAGGCTGCCAGGCCTTGAAGCGCAGTCCGTCACGCATCCCGCCAGCATAATCTTCGAGGATTTCACGGGCGGTAATGCCGAACGGCAGTTCCCAGACGCCAGGATTTTTCACCCGACCGGAGAAGCCCATCATCTTGGTACCGGCGTCATCGCTTTTCGAGATGCCTTTGTACCAGTCGACGCCGTTAGCCAGAATCGCCGGCACGTTTGACAGCGTTTCCACGTTGTTAACGCAGGTCGGTTTACCCCATGCACCCGCACTCGCCGGGAACGGCGGTTTGGAGCGCGGGTTAGCACGACGGCCTTCCAGCGAGTTAATCAGCGCCGTCTCTTCGCCGCAGATATAGCGGCCCGCGCCGGTGTGAACAATCAGTTCGAAGTCAAAACCGGTGCCGAGAATATTTTTACCGAGGTAGCCCGCTTCGGTGGCTTCAGCAATCGCCCGGCGCAGATGCACCGCGGCTTCAATGTATTCGCCGCGCAGGAAGATGTAGCCACGGTAAGCCTTCAGCGCAAAGGCGCTGATCAGCATCCCTTCCACCAGCTGGTGCGGCATCTGCTCCATCAGCAGGCGGTCTTTATAGGTGCCCGGCTCCATTTCATCGGCGTTACACAGCAGGTAACGGATGTTCATCGACTCATCTTTCGGCATCAGGCTCCACTTCAGGCCGGTGGAGAAGCCCGCACCGCCGCGCCCTTTCAGGCCAGAGTCTTTCACCGCCGCCACGATTTCGTCAGGCGACATGCTGTTCAGCGCTTTTTCAGCACCGGCATAGCCGTTTTTACTGCGATATTCATCAATCCACACCGGCTGCTTGTCGTCGCGCATCCGCCAGGTGAGTGGATGGGTTTCAGCAGTACGAATGATAGTTTTCAATGTCATTGATACTGCTCCAGCAAAGTGGCGATGCCTTCTGGCGTCAGATGCACGTGGGTATCTTCATCCACCATCATCGTTGGCCCTTTATCGCAGTTGCCCAGACAGCAGGTTGGCAGCAGCGTGAAGCGTCCGTCTGCCGTGGTCTGGCCCGGTTTGATATTCAGATTCTGTTCCAGCGCCGCCTGAATGCCCTGATAACCGGTGATGTGACAGACGACGCTGTCGCAATAGCGGATCACATGACGGCCGACCGGCTGACGGAAGATCTGGCTATAAAATGTCGCTACACCTTCAACGTCACTGGCCGGAATGCCCAGCACCTCAGCGATGGCGTGAATCGCGCCATCCGGCACCCAGCCGCGCGCTTTCTGCACGATCTTCAGCGCTTCGATTGAAGCGGCACGCGCATCTTCGTAGTGGTGTTTTTCGTGCTCAATGGCGTGATGTTCTTCCGCGCTCAGCACGAAGACCTCGTTGGGGTCGATCGTTTTAATGGCAATGTGTTGATCGTGCATAATTAGCGGTCCACGTCTGACATAACAAAATCGATACTACCGAGGTATACGATCAGGTCGGATACCAGGCTGCCACGGATCACAGAAGGAATCTGCTGCAGATGCGGGAAGCTGGGCGTACGCACGCGGGTGCGGTAGCTCATGGTGCTGCCGTCGCTGGTCAGGTAGTAACTGTTGATCCCTTTCGTCGCTTCGATCATCTGGAAGGATTCGTTAGCCGGCATTACCGGCCCCCACGAAACCTGCAGGAAGTGGGTGATCAGCGTTTCAATGTGCTGCAACGTGCGCTCTTTCGGCGGCGGTGTGGTCAGCGGGTGATCGGCTTTGAACGGACCCTCTGGCATGTTGTTGAGACACTGCTCCAGGATACGCAGTGACTGCCACATCTCTTCCATCTTCAGCTGAACGCGGCTGTACGCATCACTGATGCCTGAACCGGTCGGGATCTCGAAGTCGAAGTTTTCGTAGCCGGAGTACGGACGCCATTTACGCACATCAAAGTCGAGGCCGGTGGCGCGCAGGCCCGCACCGGTGGTGCCCCACGCCAGCGCTTCTTCCATGTTGTACGCGGCAACGCCTTTAGAACGACCAACCAGCACGCTGTTGCGCAGTGCGGCTTTGTCATACTCCTTCAGGCGCTTCGGCATCCAGTCAAGGAAGTCACGCAGCAGACGTTCCCAGCCTTTCGGCAGGTCGTGCGCCACGCCGCCAATGCGGAACCAGGCCGGGTGCATACGGAAGCCGGTGATGGCTTCCACCACGTCATAAATTTTCTGGCGATCGGTAAAGGCAAAGAACACCGGCGTCATGGCGCCGACGTCCTGAATAAAGGTCGAAATGTAGAGCAGATGGCTATTGATGCGGAACAGTTCTGACAGCATCACGCGGATCACATTGACGCGATCCGGCACCACGATACCGGCCAGTTTCTCCACCGCCAGCACGTAAGGCATCTCATTCACGCAACCGCCGAGATACTCGACGCGGTCGGTGTAAGGAATGTAGCTGTGCCACGACTGACGTTCACCCATCTTTTCGGCACCGCGATGGTGATAACCGATGTCAGGCACGCAGTCGACGATCTCTTCGCCATCCAGCTGCAGAATGATGCGGAAAGCCCCGTGCGCTGACGGGTGGTTAGGACCGAGGTTGAGGAACATGAAGTCCTCATTGGCGGTGCTGCGCTTCATACCCCAGTCTTCGGGCTTGAAGGTCAGCGCCTCCATCTCCAGATCTTCTTTCTGTTTAGTCAGCGTAAACGGATCAAATTCGGTGGCGCGCGCCGGGTAATCCTTGCGCAGCGGGTGACCTTCCCAGGTCGGCGGCATCATGATGCGGGTCAGGTGCGGGTGACCATCGAAGGTCACACCAAACATCTCCCAGGTTTCACGCTCATACCAGTTGGCATTCGGGAAAAGGCGGGTGATGGTCGGCAGGTGCATATCATTTTCAGATAACGCCACCTTGAGCATGATGTCGCGATTGCGTTCAATCGACAGCAGATGATAGAAAACGGAAAAATCCGCGGCAGGCAAGCCGGCGCGGTGGGTGCGTAAACGCTCATCCATGCCATGCAGGTCATACAGCATGACGTAAGGTTTAGGTAATTTACGCAGGAACTCGGTGATTTCCAGTAGCTGTTCACGCTTTACCCAGACTACCGGAATCCCGGTGCGGGTCGCCTGAACGGTAAAGGCATCCGGCCCAAAACGGTTACGCAACTCGCCGATCACCGGGTCATCCAGGTGATCACGGGTTTGCCATGAAGGCTGAGCGAGATCTTGCGTGGTCAAATCTGTCATACGTTACTCACCATTCCGGCCTGGTCTCAGGCACTCAAATGAAGGCGTCAGGATGGGGCCATGCATTAAATTGTGATGTTCTGCTGCAGGCGCGTTTTGCCATCCATACGGTTAACTTACACTTCGTCCGGGCTGCGCAGGTTAGTGACCGCAATGCGCTCACCGCGTTTTCTCTCACGCTCGGACTGCATGTTGGCGCGGTAAACACCCTGATCGCCAACCACCCAGGAGAGCGGACGACGCTCTTTGCCGATCGACTCCTGCAACAGCAGCAGCGCCTGCATGTAGGCTTCCGGACGCGGCGGGCAGCCAGGGATATACACATCAACCGGCAGGAATTTATCCACGCCCTGCACCACGGAATAGATGTCATACATGCCGCCAGAGTTGGCGCAGGCACCCATTGAGATCACCCATTTTGGCTCCAGCATCTGGTCATACAGACGCTGAATCACCGGGGCCATTTTGGTAAATGGCGTACCTGCGATCACCATAAAGTCGGCCTGACGTGGCGAGGCGCGCATGACTTCAGCACCAAAACGTGCCACGTCATGCACGGCGGTAAACGAGGTCGTCATCTCTACATAACAACAGGAGAGGCCGAAGTTATAAGGCCACAGGGAGTTTTTACGCCCCCAGTTCACCATGTCGTGCAGGGCATTTTCGAGTTTGCCCATGTAAACGCTGCGATGAACGTGCTGCTCCAGCGGATCGCTGACGATTTCCTGCTTTTGCAGAGGATAACGGTCGTTCTCACCACCGTTCGGGTCTATGCGGGTGAGCGTATAGTCCATCTTATTGCCTCTCTTTTACTGCTTGTGAGGATTGGTGTGACTGATCGTGGTGGTTTTAACCACGACGCGACGACGTGCAGGAGCCCAATCGAGTGCGCCGATGCGTACCAGATAGACTAAGCCCGCCAGGAGCACCAAAATGAAAATTGCGGCTTCCACAAAGCCGACCCAGCCGCTTTCGCGGATTGAGGTCGCCCATGCGTATAAAAAGAGGGCTTCGACGTCGAAGATGACGAAAAACATCGCAACCAGATAGAATTTGGCCGACAGGCGGATATGGGTGTCGCCTACGGACTCGATGCCTGACTCGAACGGCGTGTCTTTATAACGCGCGCGCGCTCTGCCGCCAAGCAGCCATCCTCCGGTCAACATGAAAGCACACAGGCCAAATGCGATGACGATAAAGACGATAAACGCCCAATGCTGAGCGATGATTTCGGTGGTAGTTGACATACTCATTGCTTACTCATCAAAAGTGGCGCTGGCATCCTGCACGCGTTTCCCGCAGCAAACTGACCACATCGATTCAAGGGAAGGATAAAAACCTTTTAAATGTCGCTGTTATTCTTAAATAAGCAGCAATTTTATGGGGTTTTTTACTCCTTTCTATAACCTTTTGTCAACTTTGACAAAAGTATCCAAACATTATTTCACACCTGCATCATATTATTAACAAATGATGCCCCGCTTTCCAGCTAAATCGCTTCAGTCTGTAGGGTTAATTTTAGTGTAGCGGGTATTTACACGCATGGATCGTGCATTTAACAAACATATTTTGACAGGTATCCGCGGGTTTTCCTTCCCCTTACCAGGGGTATTTTTTTGATCCAGAACACACTTCTGCCCTTTTTGCGCTAAATTTCTCCATTTTTTGGCGCAAGGCGAAACGAAGCATCCGTTTTTTTGGTGGGTAAGTTTCAGTTAAAGCAGAGATGAAATTAATTGCAGCAGGTGACTATTGAAACAGCAGGCTGGCGAAGCGGAAAAAGCTGTCAGCTATCATCAGGCGGGTAAAAAAAAGCCTCTCGTTCTGCTTACAGAATGAAAGGCTTTTTTATCGGCGTTTTGTGCCGCTCATTCCGCACAGGATCTGTGCAGCATAATGGCAACCAACTTACTCTTCGTCGTCCAGTAACAGCGTACCATCCGGATTGGCACTCAGATTGTACGGGTCATTGGTTGACTGCATGGCGTTAAAGATTGCCAGTGCCAGTTCGTTATCGCTGTCAGGATTACGACACAGCAGATACTGGGTATCCGGCAGCACCGGTAAACCTTCTGCTGCGCCCATCACCCGCAGTTCCGGACTCATCATCTCGACCGGACGTGCTGTGACACCCAATCCCGCTTTAACCGCGGCACGAACCGCAGCCAGCGTTGACGCGACGTACGAGATACGCCACGGGATGCCCGCTTCATTAAGATGATCGATGGCCATGTCGCGATAAGGACTTGGCTCATCCAGCAGCACCAGCGGAATGGCTTCGCCACGCTGGAAAATGTAATCTGCCGCGCAGTACCACAAGGTCGGTGACGTGCGCAGGACCTGATAGGTGAAATTGCCCGGGCTGGAAGTGGTGACCACAAGGTCAACTTCGCCCTGGTTGAGCATTTCCATCATGAAAGGGTTACGTTTTACCCGCACATCAATAGCCAGCTTCGGATAAACCGAGGTAACCCGGTTCAGCAGGAACGGCAGAATGGTGTCAGAGGTATCATCGGAGGCGCCAATCGTCAGCACACCCTGAATATTGCTGTACATCAGGGAGGTGCAGGCTTCGTCATTAAAACGAAGGATTTTTCTGGCGTAACCTAAAAGCTGGATTCCGTGCTCGGTTAATAGCTTATTACGTCCATGTCTGGCAAACAGCTCTTTACCTACCAATTGCTCCAGACGTTGCATCTGCTGGCTGACGGCTGATTGCGTTCTGCAGACCGCTGCAGCGGCGGCGGCAAACGTATTGAGATCAGCAACGGCAACGAAGGTTCTCAGCAGATCGAGGTCGAGATTCAGTATCGGACGATTTGCATTAGTCATGTTTTTTTCTTCACTTATTAGATTTTTACGAACTACTACCCTGGTGTTATTACTAAGCTTATCAAAGTGATAAACAGTAATGGTGCTCAATGACAGTCCTGTGTTGAGACTGGCACAAAAAATTTTACTGACGTTTACAGACCGCTGAAGACCCATCAGAAGATCAACAGGACCAGGAAGACAGATACAACTTCTGAACCGAAGGCGCGGGGTGCGCGAATGCAGGAAGCTGCGTAGTTGTCTTATTCCCACCCAAAACAGCGAAGCGGGACAGAATGCGCGATGTTGCATCCGGTAAAGCGGAGCGGCAAGACGCACTAAATAATAAATTATACTTAATCATTTTTGACTTCAAAATGGAAATGATTTTGTGAAAAGCGCTGTAAATTTTGCGCTAAAGGCGTTTCCGGCCCCTTCTGCCAGCGGATCGCTTTCTTTTCACCTGTTCGGTGAGTCTGATCTCTGGCCGGAAGTGACAGTGAATGCCTTCTGATTCGCAAAGCTGGTGCCATCCGGACCTGATCTTTTGGCACTTCTCCGGTTATGACAAGGTGCCAACGGCATCATTCTTTAGCAGCATTAAGACCTGAGCCACGTCAACACCCCTTAAACGATGATTATTTAACCATCAATAAAATATCGTTTAACTATTTCACAGAGTGTATATTTCAAATGTCGGGAAAGGTTCAACCGTCATAAGTTCCAAAAATGTTTCATAATGTGCAAATGCAGCCCCGCCAGCGCCCGCCTCTCTCAGCTAAAAATATCGTTTAGCAATGCTGATATGGTTAGTTTAACTAATTATCAGGGTAACAAATATCTTTTGCGCTATCAGCGACGGGAAAAGTTGCTGAACGCGCCAAAACCGAGCGGCACCCTTCTTTTGTGTTCGTGAGGAGAGTACATTGTGCTGGTTTGATTTCTGTGGCAGCCAAAAGGATTCTGCCCATTAAGGCGGTAACAATGACTTTTCAGATTGATAAATCCGGTAAGCTGGATAACGTTTGCTACGACATCCGCGGTCCGGTATTGAAAGAGGCCAAACGCCTCGAAGAAGAAGGCAACAAAGTACTCAAACTGAACATCGGTAATCCCGCGCCGTTTGGTTTTGAAGCGCCTGACGAAATTCTGGTGGATGTGATTCGTAATCTGCCGAGCGCACAGGGTTATTGCGACTCGAAAGGTTTGTATTCTGCCCGTAAAGCGATCATGCAGCATTATCAGGCACGCGATATGCGCGATGTCACCGTCGAGGATATCTACATTGGTAACGGTGTCTCTGAGCTGATCGTGCAGGCGATGCAGGCCCTGCTGAACAGTGGCGATGAGATGCTGGTACCGGCACCCGACTATCCGTTATGGACTGCAGCCGTCTCGCTGTCGAGCGGTAAAGCGGTGCATTATCTGTGTGACGAATCGGCTGGCTGGTTCCCCGACCTGGATGATATCCGCAGTAAGATCACGCCACGCACCCGCGGCATCGTTATCATCAACCCGAATAACCCCACCGGTGCGGTTTACAGCAAAGAGCTGCTGTTAGAGATCGTCGAAATTGCCCGTCAGCATAACCTGATCATTTTCGCCGATGAGATCTACGACAAAATTCTGTACGACGAAGCACAGCATCACTGCATCGCCGCGCTGGCCCCCGATCTGCTGACCGTGACCTTTAATGGCCTGTCAAAAACCTACCGTGTGGCGGGCTTCCGTCAGGGCTGGATGGTGCTGAACGGCCCGAAAAAGCACGCTAAAGGGTACATTGAAGGGCTGGAGATGCTTGCTTCAATGCGTCTCTGTGCCAACGTTCCGGCTCAGCATGCGATTCAGACCGCGCTGGGTGGCTACCAGAGCATCAGTGAATTTATCATGCCTGGCGGCCGGCTGTATGAACAGCGCCAGCGCGCCTGGGAGCTGATTAATGATATTCCCGGCGTCAGCTGCGTGAAACCGCAGGGCGCGCTCTATATGTTCCCGCGCATTGATGCGAAAAAATTCAATATCTTTGACGATCAGAAGATGGTGCTGGATTTCCTGCTGCAGGAGAAAGTGCTGCTGGTACAGGGCAGCGCCTTTAACTGGCCGTGGCCGGATCACCTGCGCATCGTCACTCTGCCGCGCGTCGATGATCTTGAGATGGCGATCAATAAGTTTGGCCGCTTCCTGCAAGGCTATCGTCAGTAATCTCAGCCGCGTATACTGACGCTATTTGGGGAGAGCCCGTCTCTCCCCTGTCGGCTCACAGGAACGCTCATGACTCAAAGCCACTTCTTTGCCCATCTCTCCCGCCTGAAACTGATTAATCGCTGGCCCCTGATGCGTAATGTGCGCACCGAAAACGTCTCTGAGCACAGTCTGCAGGTCGCGATGGTGGCGCACGCCCTGGCGTCGATTAAAAACCTCAAGTTCAACGGCACGCTCAACGCCGATCGCATCGCCATGCTGGCGCTCTACCACGATGCCAGCGAAGTGCTGACCGGCGATCTGCCGACCCCGGTGAAGTATTACAACGCGCAAATTGCCCACGAATATAAAAAGATTGAAAAAATTGCGCAGCAGAAGCTGATTGAGATGCTGCCTGAAGAGTTTCAGGCGATCTACCGTCCGCTGATTGATGAGCATCTGCACAGTGAAGAGGAACAGGCGGTCGTGAAGCAGGCGGATGCGCTCTGTGCTTACGTGAAGTGTCTGGAAGAGCTTTCCGCCGGTAACAACGAATTTCTGCTGGCCAAGGCCAGGCTGGAAAAAACCCTGGCCGACCGCCGCTCGCCGGAAATGGATTACTTCGTTGAGGTGTTTATTCCCAGTTTCAGCCTGTCACTGGATGAAATTTCACAGGATACGCCGCTCTGAATCCGCGGCGCGGAAGCGTTATTGATCCTGACGGCCAAAGCTGAAGTGCCCATCGCGATGCCGGGTCACGATTAATGACTCAAGCGAGGTGAGCGACAACGCCACCTCGTTAAATCGTGGCGTGTCAGCTGGCGCATTAACCGCAATAACCGCACAACCGGCATTCAGGCCTGAGAGAATCCCGGCTGGCGCATCTTCAACCACGACGCAGGAAGTGGCCGCTAAGCCGAGCTTTTCGGCACCCAGCAAATAAGGGTCCGGCTCGGGTTTACCTTTGGCTACCTGCTCGGCAGTAATGAACACCGCCGGTTGCGGTAATCCTGCCGCTTTATGTCGCGCATGCGCCACCGGGACGGAACCTGAAGTCACAATCGCCCAGGGGATCTGCAATTCATTAAGCGTATTCAGCAATGCGTGTGCGCCGGGCAGTGCCTGAACGCCATCAGTATCTGCCGCTTCGGCCTGTTCCAGCGCCACAAACTCCGCCTGAATCGCCGCTTCCGGCTGACCGGCCATAAAATGACGCAGTGAAGTGATCGCCTGTTTGCCGTGGATAAATGCCAGAATCTCTTCCGCTGCAATGCCGTGGCGGGCGCCCCATTGACTCCAGGCACGTTCAACCGCCGGCAGTGAATCCACTAAGGTGCCATCTAAATCAAATAGAAAACCACTGTAGGTCACGCGTCACTCCTCCTCAGGCATTAATCACTTGCGCAATTTCATTGGCGCTTAAATGGTACTGTCGCGGACAAGTCTGCCACAAAGCCAGCATACGTTGATACTTTTCCCACATCGGCGTCTGGGCATTAAACCCGTGGGAGCCGGAATCAAAATGGGTGTAGCGCCCTTCGCTGTTGACCATAAAACGCACATACCCCAGATAGCGCGCTTCGGTTGCCGCATCGAAACCGAGGAAAGCCAGACGCCGCTCTTCCAGCGTGCCTTTATCTTTCAGGTTCGACCAGGAGACGTGCAGCGCATGGTGCATCTCCATAATGTCGATCACCGTCCGGCAGGTCTCTTCGCTGAGCTCACCGAACTCTTTGTCCAGCTCGCGCATCTGCAGCGCATAGCCGCGTTCGATAATGGTTTGATAACGACGAAAGCGCTCACCATTTTCTGGCTCAAGCATTGCCATGATTTTGTACTGGTTGGTAAGGATCAAACGCTGTGCATGGGTCATTTCCATCATTTACTCCCGGCCAGAGACCGCTCAGATAACAGACAAGGTGGAAATGATCACACAGGGCTGACGATACGGAAATCTCCGTATCGCCTTTCTTTGATCTGACTGCAGGTTCGCCGGGTTTTTAGTGTAAAAACGGCGTGACTCAGAGGTCGTCGAGGAAGGTGCGGTCCAGCTGTTTGAAAGCGCGTTTCAGCACGTCAGCCAGCGCCTGGTAGGTCGGTTTGCCTTCAACCGGGGCGATGGCCTGCCCTGCCTCTTCCAGTTTTGCCCGCACTTCATGAAACCAGTTGAGCAACGTGGGCGGAAGCGGCGTGACGGAGCGTTTACCCAGCCACCATAGCCCCTGCATCGGCAGGCTACAGGCGAACAGTGCGGTCGCGACGGCTGGCCCGAGCTGACCGCCCATCGCGATCTGCCAGGTCAGCGTAAAAATGGCCAAAGGTGGCATAAAACGAATGGCAAAACGCGTCGCTGATGAGACACGATTTTCCGGGAATACCGGTGCCAGGCGCTTATCAGCCGGCCAGGTCTTCATGTAATGCTGTCCGCGCTGAAACATCCGGAACCAGCTGGTACTGCCAGATTCATTCGCCATGGCTCACCTCAACTAATACTGCAAAGATTAAAAAATAGTTATAACTACACAACTTTACGTGACATCCTTCAATTTTTTTTGTCTTTAAAGGTGACTCCGGCTATCCTGACGCCGTTTCTCCACCTTTCTGGCAGCGACGACCGCCTTTGGGAAGAGGACGGGTCATGTTTCGACAAAGAAATTTCAAATTTTTGCGTAAAATTACTAAAAATTTTTGCGGAAAAGCAGAATTCTGACTACCGCATGATGTTTATCATTAATCTACCAGCTTTCATGGGCTACGCTGATAGTCTGATTGCGTTTTTTTTCGCCACTCTCTAAAAATAGGTACTTCCATGTCGAGTAAGTTAGTTCTGGTCCTGAACTGTGGCAGCTCTTCCCTTAAGTTTGCCATCCTCAATCCTGCCAGCGGTGACGAGTTTTTGTCTGGTCTGGCGGAATGCTTTCATCTTCCTGAAGCGCGTATTAAGTGGAAGCTGGACGGTCAAAAACAGGAAGCCCCTCTCGGTGCCGGCGCGGCGCATAGCGAAGCACTGAATTTCATTGTTAAAACCATTCTGGCACAAAAACCCGCGCTTTCGGCACAAATTGCTGCAATCGGCCATCGCATCGTTCACGGCGGCGAAAAACTGACGCAGTCCGTGGTGATCACCGAAGAGGTGATTCAGGGCATTAAAGATGCCTCTTCATTCGCCCCGCTGCACAATCCGGCCCACCTGATCGGTATCGATGAGGCGATGAAAAACTTCCCGCACCTGTCAGATAAGAATGTCGCGGTATTTGACACCGCTTTCCATCAGACAATGCCGGAAGAGTCCTATCTCTACGCGCTGCCGTACAAATTATATAAAGAACATGGCGTCCGTCGCTATGGCGCGCACGGGACCAGCCACTTCTACGTCACTCATGAAGCGGCCAAAATGCTCAACAAGCCGCTGGCGTCACTGAACATCATTACCTGTCACCTCGGCAACGGCGGTTCTGTCTCGGCAATCCGCAATGGTGAGTGCGTCGATACCTCAATGGGTCTGACGCCGCTGGAAGGTCTGGTGATGGGTACCCGCAGTGGTGATATCGATCCGGCTATCATCTTCTTCCTGCACGACACCCTCGGCATGAGTGTGGATGCGATCAACAAGCTGCTGACCAAAGAGTCTGGCCTGTTAGGGCTGACCGAAGTGACCAGCGACTGCCGTTATGTTGAAGAGAACTACACCACCAAAGAAGATGCGAAGCGCGCGATGGATGTGTTCTGTCACCGCCTGGCAAAATATATCGGCAGCTATACCGCGCTGATGGATGGCCGTCTTGACGCCGTGGTCTTCACCGGCGGCATCGGTGAAAACGCCGCGATGGTGCGTGAACTGTCGCTGAAAAAGCTGGCGCTACTCGGTTTCGAAGTCGATCACGATCGTAACCTGGCGGCCCGCTTTGGCCAGTCCGGCTACATCAATAAAGAAGGGACCCGCCCGGCGTTGGTGATTCCAACCAACGAAGAGTTGGTCATCGCCCAGGACGCTGCGCGTCTGACTGCGTAATCACTTCTCTCCGTCAGCTCAGGCTGACGGAGTTGTTTTTGACACCCTGCAATTCCTGAGAGGTTCAATCGTGTCACGTACAATTATGCTCATTCCGACCGGCACCAGCGTCGGCCTGACCAGCGTCAGCCTCGGCGTCATTCGCGCCATGGAACGTAAAGGCGTGCGTCTCAGCGTCTTCAAGCCGATTGCTCAGCCGCGTTCTGGCGGCGATACCCCGGATCAAACCACCACCATCATCCGTAAGAACTCGTCGATTCCTGCCGCTGAACCGCTGCAGATGTCACGGGTAGAATCTCTGCTGGGATCGAACCAGCAGGATGTGCTGATGGAAGAAATTATCTCCCGTTACCATGCCAACACCCAGGATGCCGAAGTGGTGCTGGTTGAAGGCCTGGTCCCGACCCGTAAGCATCAGTTCGCTAACGCGCTGAACTACGAAATCGCGAAAACCCTGAATGCGGAAATCGTCTTCGTGATGGCGCTGGGCAATGACTCTCCGGCCCAGCTGAAAGAACGCATTGAGCTGACCCAAAGCAGCTTTGGCGGACAGAAGAATAAAAACATCACCGGCGTGATCATCAACAAACTGAATGCGCCCGTCGATGAACAAGGGCGTACCCGCCCTGACCTGTCAGAGATTTTTGATGACTCGTCAAAAGCCAGCATCGCCAATATCGATCCTAAGCAGCTGTTTTCCGACAGCCCGCTGCCGGTATTAGGCTGCGTGCCGTGGAGCTTTGATCTGATCGCGACCCGCGCCATCGATATGTGCCGTCACCTCAATGCGCGCATCATCAACGAAGGTGAGATTCAGACCCGCCGGGTGAAATCCGTTACCTTCTGCGCCCGCAGCATTCCGCACATGCTGGAGCATTTCCGCCCTGGCTCGCTGCTGGTTACCTCTGCTGACCGTCCGGATGTGCTGGTTGCCGCCTGCCTGGCCGCGATGAACGGCATCGAGATTGGTGCGATACTGCTGACCGGTAACTATGAGATTGACGAGCGCATCGCGAAACTGTGTGAGCGCGCGTTCCAGACCGGCCTGCCGGTGTTTATGGTGAAAACCAACACCTGGCAGACCTCACTCAGCCTGCAGAGCTTCAACCTGGAAGTGCCGGCTGATGATACCCAGCGCATTGAAAAAGTGCAGGAGTATGTCGCCAGCTACATCAATGCTGACTGGATTGAGTCACTGACCGCCACCTCTGAACGCAGCCGTCGTCTGTCACCGCCAGCCTTCCGCTATCAGCTGACCGAGCTGGCGCGTAAAGCAGGCAAACGTGTGGTGCTGCCAGAAGGTGATGAGCCGCGTACCGTGAAAGCCGCCGCGATCTGTGCCGAACGCGGCATCGCGACCTGCGTGCTGTTAGGTAATCCGGATGAGATCCAGCGTGTCGCTGCTGCACAGGGCGTTGAGCTCGGTAAAGGCGTCGAGATTGTCGATCCGGCTCAGGTACGTGAAAACTACGTGCCGCGTCTGGTTGAGCTGCGTAAGAGCAAAGGCATGACCGAAGTGGTGGCGCAGGAACAGCTGGAGGATAACGTGGTGCTTGGCACCATGATGCTGGAAAGTGGCGAAGTCGACGGTCTGGTTTCCGGTGCCGTCCACACTACCGCGAATACCATTCGTCCACCGTTGCAGCTGATCAAAACCGCGCCAAACAGTTCGCTGGTGTCGTCGGTGTTCTTTATGCTGCTGCCTGAGCAGGTGCTGGTCTACGGTGACTGCGCCATTAACCCGGACCCGACCGCTGAACAGCTGGCCGAGATCGCGATTCAGTCAGCCGATTCCGCCAAAGCCTTTGGTATCGACCCGCGTGTGGCGATGATCTCCTACTCCACCGGCACCTCGGGTGCAGGTAGCGATGTGGAAAAAGTGCGTGAAGCCACGCGTATCGCGCAGGAGAAACGTCCTGATCTGGTGATCGATGGTCCGCTGCAGTATGACGCCGCGATCATGGAAGATGTGGCGAAGTCGAAAGCGCCAAATTCACAGGTTGCCGGTCGCGCGACGGTGTTCATCTTCCCGGATCTCAACACCGGTAATACCACTTACAAAGCGGTACAGCGTTCTGCCGATCTGATCTCTATTGGTCCGATGCTGCAGGGGATGCGTAAACCGGTCAACGACCTGTCACGCGGCGCGCTGGTGGATGATATCGTCTACACCATCGCTCTGACCGCTATTCAGTCACAGCAGGCTGAAGGCTAAGCGTTAATCTGACAGAGAGGGCATGCCACGGCGCATGCCCTTTTTTTTATCTGCGATCGCGTAACCGCCTGCCACCACCGATTCAGGTGAACGGCACAGGCAGCGCGGTTCACTCGTTTATCAGGCGCGGTTCTCGCCGTTGCGGCTCATCCACAACGACAACGCCTTCAGCGAATCGTCGGTAAACTCATCACAACGTGCGGTGATCTCATCAGGCGTCATCCAGATGATCTCATCGACTTCGGTTTCCTGCATCGCAAAGGGTCCGTGTGACACACAGCTGAACAGCCCGCCCCAGACGCGGCAGTGTTCATCTTCGAAGTAGAATTTGCCATGTTCGGCAAAGGGTACATCGGCGATGCCCAGCTCCTCTTCCGCTTCACGTCGCGCCGACTCCAGCATATCTTCGCCGCTCTGTACAACACCGCCGGCGGTCGCGTCCAGTTTGCCTGGCATAAAATCTTTGATCTCGGTACGACGCTGTACCAGAATCTTGCCCATACCGTCATGTACCACGATATAGGTGGCGCGGTGACGCAGGCATTGAGCACGCATCTGTGCGCGTGTCGCCTGAGCAACGACTTCATTCTCTTCGCTAACGATATCGACCCACTCGACATCGTCACCCGCAATGTGATCCACCATCCGTAACCCTTTCCTGTTTAGCGTGCCTGGATGCACGCGCTGTTTACCACGTTATTCTCATAGTGTGGCGTAAGGTAATCACTTCCGTTAGCTTGAGCAAGCCTCGAAAGCTATCGATTTTTACCGCTTTCAGCTAACCACAGTTGTACTGAGGCACGCTGCCACTGAAACTCAGCATAGTGCTGTAAGCGTGCGGGTAACGGATCGCCATGCAGTACCAGTCGGTTGAGCATCACCGCCAGATCGGTATCGGCAATTGACCATTCACCAAACAGATTTTGCTGCCCTTCGGGTAACAGACGTTCAACTGCCGTAACCAGCTTATCCACCGCCTGCTGCGCTGAGGCGGTCAGCGGTGAAAATCGCTCGCCGGCAAACAGCACTTCAGTCGGCCGCTCCTGTCGGATCCACAGAAAATCGCTGCGTAGCCAGGCCTGAATCTCTCTTGCCCGCGCCCGTTTTTCACGGTCGCGTGGATAGAGACGTTCAAATTCGGGAGCCGGAAACCGCTCTTCGAGATATTCGCCGATCGCCGACGATTCGCTCAGCAGAAAGTCATCGATCTGCAGCGTGGGAACCCGGCAGGTTAACGAGAGCTCACGATAGGCCGCCGCGAATTGCTGATTCTGCGACAAATCAACCCGTTTCAGGGTAAACGGAATACCCTTTTCGGTGAGCGCAACGTAAGCCGACATGGCGTAAGGACTGAAAAATGATGAATCTGACCACAGGGTGATGGGCGGATAATTCATCGGTTACCTCAATTGGCTGTCAGGATTGCATCATGTTTACCGACTTTTATTTCTGAAGGCAACGCTGAGCTGGTCCGATGTTTCGCCTGATTGCAAGAAAGCGCGACGCGACTCACCTCACACTGGCCTTACTCTTCTATGCTGAAGAGAATAAATAACAACAACGTCAAGGGAGCCGCAACATGCACATTCTTATTACCGGTGGAACGGGATTGATAGGTCGTCATCTGATTCCTCGCCTGCAACAGCTCGGTCACCAGATCAGTGTAGTGACGCGTGACGTGGTGAGCGCGCGTGAAAAACTGGGCGAAGGCGTGGCGCTCTGGTCAGGGCTGTCGCAACAGTCCGATCTCAATAATGTTGATGCGGTGATCAACCTGGCGGGCGAGCCCATTGCCGACAAACGCTGGACTGAACCGCATAAGCAGCAGTTATGCGAAAGCCGCTGGCAGATCACGGAACAGATCGCCTCACTGATCAACGCCAGCACCACGCCACCGGCGGTGCTGATCTCCGGCTCGGCAACCGGTTTTTACGGCGACAGCGGCGATGTGGTGCTGACCGAAGAGGACCCCGGACACGACGAATTTACCCATCAACTTTGCGCGCGCTGGGAGCAGCTGGCGCTCGCGGCCGAAAGCGATCGCACCCGCGTCTGCCTGTTACGTACCGGCGTGGTGCTGGCTGCCGAGGGCGGTGCGCTCAGCAAAATGAAGCTGCCGTTTAAGCTGGGAATCGGCGGGCCGATCGGCAGCGGCAAGCAATATATGCCGTGGATCCATCTTGACGATATGCTCAGCGCGATTATCTGGCTGCTGGATCATGACGATCTGCGCGGCCCATTCAACATGGTCGCGCCTTACGCGGTACGCAATGAGCAGTTTGCCGCCATTCTGGGGCGGGTGATGCACCGTCCGGCCTTTATGCGCACGCCTGCCAGCGCCATCAAACTGATGATGGGTGAATCCGCCGTGCTGGTACTGGGTGGACAGCATGTGATACCGAAACGGCTGGAGGCGTCGGGATTTACTTTCCGCTGGTACGATTTACAGCAGGCGTTGCAGGATGTGGTGAAGCATTAACGAACGCGATCGGCGAATCATCACCGGCGTGCAGGCGCAGCACCGTCAGCCGGTGCCGTCTGGCGAAGCGGTGTCAACGCTGACGATAACGCGCAGCCTGTGCGCTACCGTCAGCCGCACCTCATGACCTGGCCCGCATCAGCCACACGCGGGCGCAGCGTTACTTCAGCGAGCCTTTCAGGAACTGCTGCAGACGAGCACTCTTCGGGCTGCCAAACAGCTCCACTGGCGTGCCCTGTTCTTCGATCTTGCCCTGATGCAGGAAAATGACGTGGCTGGAGACGTGGCGGGCAAATTCCATTTCGTGCGTGACCACTACCATGGTTTTCCCCTCTTCCGCCAGTTTCTGCATAATGCGCAGCACTTCGCCCACCAGTTCCGGATCGAGCGCCGAAGTTGGCTCATCAAACAGCAGCACTTCCGGCTCCATTGCCAGCGCGCGTGCAATTGACACGCGCTGCTGCTGACCGCCGGAGAGATGAACCGGATATTTCGCCTGTGCCCGCGCATCAATTCCGACCTTATCGAGATATTTGATCGCCCGTTCACGCGCTTCCGCTTTACTCAGTCCCAGCACCTGAATCGGCGCTTCCATAACGTTTTCCAGCACCGTCATGTGGCTCCACAGATTAAAGTGCTGGAACACCATGGTCAGGCTGGTACGCAGTGCGCGCAGCTGCTCTTTGTTCGCTACCTTGAGCTGACCATCTTTGTCGCGGACTAAGTTGATCTGCTGATTGTTGACCACGATGGTGCCTTCGCTCGGTTTTTCGAGGAAGTTGATGCAGCGTAAAAAGGTACTTTTCCCCGAACCGGACGATCCAATGATAGTGATCACATCGCCCGCGTTGGCGGTTAACGAGACCCCTTTCAGCACTTCATGTTCACCGTAACGTTTATGCAATTCGGTGACGCTTAATTTATTGTCAGCCATAGTTCTACTCAATGCGATGAAGAGGGTTTTACATGAGCCAGCCAGCGGCGTTCCGCAACACGGAACAGGCTGATTAACACGTAAGAAATGATCAGGTACAGCACGGCGGCCAGGCCGAACGCGGTAAACGGCTGATAGGTCGCCGAGTTAATATCTCGCGCGATTTTCAGCAAGTCCGGTACCGTAGCGGTAAACGCCAGCGCAGTGGAGTGCAGCATTAAAATCACTTCGTTGCTGTAAGCGGGTAACGCGGTGCGCAACGCCGACGGCAGGATAATGCAGCGATAGAGTTTAAAGGTGGAGAAGCCATAGGCCCGCGCTGCCTCAATTTCACCGTGTGGCACCGAGCGGATCGCACCGGCAAAAATTTCGGTGGTGTAAGCGCAGGTATTCAGGGTAAACGCCAGCAAGGTACAGTTCAGTCCGCTGCGGAAAAAAGCGTTCAGCAGTTCGGTGCCCTTAACAATTTCCAGCGTATACATCCCCGAATAGAACACCAGCAACTGCACGTAGAGCGGCGTACCGCGAAACACATAGGTGAACAACCAGACCGGGAAACTGATAAACCGGTTCGGTGAAACCCGCGCAATCGCCAGCAGGATCGCCAGCGTTCCGCCGATCACCACCGAGAGGATCAGCAGCCACAGCGTAATGGCGACGCCGGTAAAGCGGTAACCGTCGGTCCAGAGCAGCGATTTCCAGTATTCCTGAATGATATCAATCATAACTCGCCCTCTTCACGCCGACCGTGTAGCGCCGGTTGAGCCACCACAGCACGCCGTTCGACAGCGTGGTGAAGACCAGATAAATGACGCCCGCCACAATCGCGAAGTAGAACGGTTGCCAGGTACTTTTACCGGCCAGCTGAGTGGCTTTCACCACATCTTCCAGCCCCAGCAGGGAGACCAGCGCCGTCGCCTTGAGGATAACCTGCCAGTTGTTGCCAATGCCCGGCAGCGCATAGCGCATCATTGCCGGAAACAGTATGCGGCGGAACACCTGTGAACCGGTGAAACCAAAGGCGGTTGCCGCTTCGATCTGCCCTTTTGGCACCGCCATGAAGGCGCCGCGAAAGGTTTCAGTGAAGTAAGCACCATAGATAAAGCCGAGCGTGATGATACCCGCGACCATAGGGTCGATATCAAACTGGGCCAGACCCAGCGCGTCGGTCACCTGATTGAGCACAATCTGCAGACCGTAGAAGATCAGCAGCATAAGAACGAGGTCCGGCACACCGCGAATCAGGGTGGTGTAGCCTTCAAAAATCATCGCCAGCAGTCGGTTACGGGACAGTTTGGCACCGGCCCCGATCAGGCCGAGCAGCACTGCCAGTACCACTGAGGTCAGCGCCAGTTCCAGCGTCACCAGCGTGCCCCGAAGAATTACATCAGAATAGCCATACAGCATCGAAAGGGTCCTGTCGTGCGGTGGAAACGGAACGCTGCCCGCCAGTGGTGCGCGGGCAGCTTTGCTCTGCCAGGTCGTTGCGGATGTCAGCAGGCCGGTCAATGCCAGTGACAACAACGCCGACCGCTGTCGGCAATTGCTGCACCTGCATCCGGTCCGCTCACCTCAGCAATCAGTCGGCAGAGCGACAGGATGGTTAGTCGCCGTACACATTAAAGTCGAAATACTTCTTCGCAATCTTGTCGTAGGTGCCATCTTTACGCATCTCAGCAAAGGCTTTGTCGATGGCGGCTTTCAGTTCGCTGTCATCTTTACGCAGCCCCATACCGGTACCGACGCCGAAGATTTTGTCATCTTTCACTGCCGGACCGGCGAACGCGTAGTTTTTACCAACCGGCTGCTTCAGGAACCCTTCGCTCGCCTGGACTTCGTCCTGAAACGCGGCATCAATTCGCCCGGCATTGAGATCCTGATAGACCAGATCCTGGTTGGCATACGGCGTCACGTTGACGCCTTTTGGCCGCCAGTTCTGGTTGGCGTAGGTTTCCTGCGTGGTCCCCTGTAACAGGCCGATATTTTTGCCTTTCAGCGACTCAATCGTCGGCTCGATTTTTGAACCTTTCGGTGCCACTAAGCGCGCGTTGGCGGCGTAGAGTTTTTCCGAGAAGGCAATTTCTTCCTGACGTTTTGCTGTGATCGAAAGAGAAGAGATGATGGCGTCAATTTTCTTCGCTTTCAGCGAAGGGATCAGCGCGTCGAAGTCGCTCTCAACGTAAGTACATTGGGTATGAATGCGTTTACAGATTTCGTTAGCGAGGTCGATATCAAAGCCCACTAACTGCCCTTGCGCGTTTTTTGACTCAAACGGTGGGTAGGTTGGATCTGTACCGATGCGGATTGAACCTGGCACCGCCGCAAATACGCTGGCAGCACTGGATAAACCCAGCATCAGGGAAAGAGCCAGAACACGCTTTTTCATAGATTACCCTCAAGTGAAGTGCTTTTTGTTATGTGGTTCGTGATGTGTTTGCGCAAAGTAATTTGCATGTTTCATGCCAGTTCTGCAAGTTATCCGCGCACTTAGCGTGACGTGGGACAGCCGAAAACGCTGAGTTTGTCAGGGGAATATAACAGTGAAGTAAAAGAGAAAAAGCGATGATGTTAACTTTTGGTGCATCAAATGCACGAAGAGTGATCCGAGGCGCGCTTATGCACTAAATAAGTGCGCCAGCGGAACTTTATGCACCCTGCCAGCGCGCGAACAAATCCTCTGGCAATTCGATATCAAACTGATCGATGACCCGATTAACCGTTTGATCAACCAGTTGCTCAATGGTTTCAGGGCGATGATAAAACGCCGGTACCGGTGGCATGATAATCGCGCCCAGCTCGGCCGCGGTGGTCATCATGCGCAGGTGGCCAACGTGCAGCGGTGTTTCCCGCACGCACAGAACCAGCCTGCGCCGCTCTTTTAATACCACGTCAGCCGCACGGGTCAGCAGCGAATCGCTGTAGCTGTGGACAATGCCGGACAGGGTCTTCATTGAGCACGGCAAAATCGCCATTCCCAGGGTTTTAAACGATCCTGATGAGATGCTTGCTGCAATATCGCGCACGTCATGCACCACATCGGCCAGCGCCTGCACGTCACGCAGTGAGTAATCACTCTCCAGCCCCAGCGTCTGACGCGCCGCCTGGCTCATCACCAGATGGGTTTCCACCTCATCGACCTGCTGCAAAACCTGCAGCATACGCACGCCATAAATCACCCCGCTGGCGCCAGAGATGCCAATGATGAGTCGTTTCATATTCCAACCTTGCTGTATCCGGATGCACCATCATAACGCGGCCAGGCGATTTCTGAAAACAAACAGGGCGGGATTGCTCCCGCCCTGCTTTCTCTGCTTTAACGCTGGCGCTTAGCCTTCGTTGTGCAGTTCGAGGTTCTCAACTTCATTCTGCCGCTGAAGCGCTTTAGCATCATCATTACGCAGCGATTCAAGATACTCCAGATACTGCTGATCGACATCTTTGGTCACGTAAACCCCGTTAAACACCGAACATTCAAACTGGGTAATATCCGGGTTCTCTTCACGCACCGCTTCGATCAGATCGTCGAGGTCCTGGAAAATCAGCGCATCGGCTTTAATCAGCTGGCGAATCTCTTCCACTTCACGCCCGTGAGCAATCAGCTCGGTGGCGCTAGGCATATCAATGCCATAGACGTTCGGGAAACGAATTTCCGGTGCCGCTGACGCCAGGTAAACCCGCTTCGCACCGGCTTCACGCGCCATCTCAATAATCTGCTCAGAGGTGGTGCCGCGCACGATGGAGTCATCCACCAGCAACACGTTTTTATCCCGGAACTCGGCGCGGTTAGCGTTCAGCTTGCGGCGCACAGCGCTGCGGCGCAACTGCTGGCCCGGCATGATAAAGGTACGACCAACGTAACGGTTTTTCACGAAGCCCTGACGATAGGGTTTATCGAGAATGCGCGCAATTTCCAGCGCGATATCGGTCGAGGTTTCCGGAATCGGGATCACCACATCGATATCGAGATCTTCCCACTCGCGGGCAATTTTCTCACCCAGCTTGGTACCCATACGGACACGGGCGCTGTAGACCGAAATCTTGTCGAGGAAAGAGTCGGGACGGGCAAAGTAGACGTACTCGAACAGGCAGGGATTGCTTTTCGGGTTTTCGGCGCACTGGCGGGTCGAGAGCTGACCCTGCTCAGTGACGTAGACCGCTTCACCCGGCGCAACGTCACGGATAAATTCAAACCCCAGCGTATCCAGCGCCACGCTCTCCGAGGCGACCATATATTCGGTACGGCCATCCGCAATTACGCGTTTGCCCAGCACCAGCGGCCGGATGCCGTTCGGATCGCGGAACGCCACCATGCCATGACCGATGATCATCGCCACCACCGCATAGGCGCCGCGCACCTGCTGGTGCACCGCCGCGACGGCAGCAAAAATATTGTCGGCTTCCAGCGGATCGTTCTGGAAGCGATCCAGCTCCTGCGCAAAAATATTCAGCAGAATTTCAGAATCTGAGGTGGTATTCACATGACGACGGCCTTTTTCGAACAGATGCTTACGCAGTTCGTGGGCGTTGGTCAGATTACCGTTATGTGCCAGCGTGATACCGTACGGCGAGTTTACGTAGAATGGCTGCGCTTCAGAGGCACTTGAGCTGCCCGCGGTAGGATAACGCGCGTGACCAATCCCCATGTTGCCCTGCAGACGCTGCATGTGGCGTGCTTCGAAAACGTCGCTGACCAGGCCATTGGCCTTACGCAGACGGAAGCACTTCAGCGCATCGATAGTACAAATGCCTGCGGCATCCTGCCCGCGGTGCTGGAGCACCGTTAACGCGTCATAGATCGACTGGTTGACCGGCATGAAACCGGTGATACCGACAATACCGCACATGTTGTCATTTCCTCATTAAGCCGCACTCCCGGTCACATCACCGGGGTAAAAAACTCGACGTGCTTTTCAGGTAATCAAAAAACCACCTGATTATATAACTGAACTCGGGAATGAGTTGAGACTGTTGCCAGTCCGGACTTTTGGAAAAGCCAGTGAATGTATCGAGGAAGAACAGCAAAGCGGCTACGATCAGCACACCACGCAATGCCCCGAAACAGACGCCCAACACCCGGTCGGTTCCCGACAGGCCGGTTTTTTCCACCAGCGTGCCGATAACGTAGTTCACAATGGCCCCCACAATCAGGGTTGCCACAAACAGCACACCGATGGCGATACCGTTACGAACCAGTTCGTCGTCAAAACCTGTAAACCAGACTGCAAGGTAGGCGTAGTAATGACTGGCGACAAAAAACGCGCATCCCCAGGTAACAAGAGATAAGGCTTCCCGGACAAACCCACGGACCAGGCTGACCAGAGCCGAAAAACCAACTACCGCAATAATGACGTAATCAATCCAGATCATGAACTCTTCCAGCGCCAGTGCAATTGCACCCCTGCATCCAGTTCGGGGCGCATTCTAACAGAAAAAGAAAACGTTTGCGTAGCGGTTTTCTTTTTCTGCATCCATAAAAAAGGCGATGAAAAAAAACGCTATCGCCCGGGTGATTCTCAGCCGGACAGGCCGTTGAAAATCGTCAATTTTTTTCGCGGCAGCGCGCTTTAAACGCGCTGTCTGAGGGGTAAAAGACGCTGCCTGTTACTGCTATCGGCAGCGCCAATCGCCCGTTTTAGCGGGCGCTGTAGGGCT
>Ga0302349_1000313_pt1 | contig 66756 bp, 63 predicted proteins | sample PhyAR1_FD_202176 | JGI IMG/M metagenome (GOLD analysis project Ga0302349, IMG submission 202176) | Leaf surface microbial communities from alfalfa plants in UC Gill Tract Community Farm, Albany, California, United States - DLSL A.R1... | ecosystem: Host-associated > Plants > Phyllosphere >... | reverse complement strand
ATAAAACAAAAGCGACAATAACAACTGATATTCATCACTCAGAACAATATAGCTTCTTGCCAGATAGACCAATATAAAACTCATACCAATTGATGATATTATTATCTTAGTTGAATCCATCATTATTAATTTGGCACGCGTATAAGATCTTACCAGCCAACAAAGCGAGATAAGCACAGACAAAAGGGCTATCGGACATATCATTGCGCTCAGAGGTTCAATATTTTCAGGCGACATAACGTAAAAAATAAAAATAATATATATCGCGCTCATAAAAATGGCCGACATAAAGGCAACGAAAAAAAAACCAAACAATTCAGTTTGTTTTTTTACAGCCGCATCATATCTGATAATAAAGTTTTCAACATCGAATATTGATGATGTCGCAATGCAAACCACGCCAAAAAGCATAGCCCATGCTTCTAATTGAAAAGATTTACTGCTGCTATCAGAAGCATTTATAAGATAAGTAATAAATGAGTTACTCATTAATGCTGAAGCCATGATAAAAAGTGCGGAGAAATAGATCCGAAACATTCCTTCTCCCGAAGTTCCGCGAGGTGTAGAAAGAATGTTATGTTTTTTGTTATGGACAAAAACAAACAGTATCATTGATTCAATCCAGGCGGCAGAGACTAAGGCGACAACTGGAGCATACGCATTGCTGAGGCCGTGGCTGATTAACAGGTAACATCCTGAAGTAGAAACAATAAGCCTTACTATCGACGCTGGTAAGATGATCGATGTAGCCTCTTTTAAAATTACTACCCCATGAAGATACCTTCTCATTCCAACAGCAAGCAGAGAAATTGAGAAAAGATGACTCAACAATAAATCATAGCCGTGTATTAAACCATAATAAAGAAAAAGTATGTTTGCCAATATAAAAACTGACAAGATTAGTATAAATGAAAATTTCCGCACTGATGTTACCAGGCCTTGCTTTATCACTACGGTAGTAAGCGGATACACAAAAGCATTTGCAAACATAAATATCGCCAATGCATTTGCATAATCGATAAGACTTTTATAACTGTAAATGGAAATAATGATGGAAATGACTGGCAATTCAAGATTTAAAATAGAAGAACTACCTGCGCCTGGCCACCAGGATTTGAGGAGCTTACGGGCAACTGACATAGACCACCTACTTATAAGGATTAAATTCTTCTAAGAGTTTTTTATAGTCTGTTTGCAGTCTAATGTATTCCTTGTTTTCTAAAAGAATGCCACATACTTTGTCTCTGACGCTGGTCGGTTTTTTCTGAACTTTCCCGTCTTCTAGATCCCAGGTTATCGTCACTTTACTGGTCAATACTTGAGGTTCAACTTTTCTGACTTTCATTCCTTCCTTTTGTGGGAACCAAATCCACGCTGAATGATTGTTAGCATCAATTTTTAACGTTCTGAACAAATTCATTTGTAATAAAAAATGCTGCTCTTCGATATTATATCCTCTTGCTAGTTTATGCATTTGCGGGATCCAGCCTCCGGGAGCACGAGCTGCGATTTCGACAAAGACGACCTGGTTATCTTTGGTGAGAAAAACCTCCAAATGGATCGCACCATCAGGCAAGCATTCAAAGGCAGCAAGTATATCGATGGTGGCTTGAGATAAAATTTCAAATTCATTATCTGATTTTCTGATTTGCACGCTTCCTAATGCAACTCCATCTAAAAAATCAGCATTCGGGCAAGAATATTTGCATATCAACCGCTCAATCATCGCACCATCTTTTATCAAAATATCAATATGATACAAATCCCCTTTGATAAACTCATCAATTTCATAATTAAGATTTAATTTATTTTTTTCACACCATTTGTTTAGTTGCGAACGATTGAAAATTTTAGCGACATTTTCGCTTCCAGCTGAATCGACTTGCTTAGCAAAAACAGGATACCCTAACTTTTTTTCGATATGATTGAGATAGTCGTCTGCTTTATTAGTAAACTCTCCCGGATTGAACTCAATCACGTCAGGAATTTTAACGCTCGATTTTGAAACCACTTTTTTCATAATGATTTTATTTATAAAGGGAAAAATATCTTTTTCAGATATACCAGCAATACCAAAACAATCACGTATCTGAGCTGCAAGCCCTAAGAAATACTCATCATTAGTCACTACTCTAACCTGGCTGAAATCGGTGCAGTTTTCCTTTTTAAAAATTGTTTCACAGGCCTTTTTGACATTATCATAATCAAATTCATCACAAAGAATGTGCTCAGAAAAAGCACATTTATTACTCTCGCTAAGATTCGCGTTCCCGGTATGACCAGTAATTAAAAAAAGCTTAGACTTTATGGCATGAGTGGCAAGGTATTTCCAATCCGCGCGAAAAGTAACTATGTTTTGTAAAACGATAATGATGCTTTTAGTTGCTGTTTCCATCGCACTTCTCCCATGTATCTGTGCTGATATTGACGCCTGTAAAATCTCTGACCATCCCGGAATTAAAATCCCAATGATTCCCTGGAATAATCACTTTCCCGATCCCTTTAGGGATATCTATTACATGCTGAGGGAACGCAAGACCGGATAATTCATTTCTAAGTTCAGTCATAATCTTAATCTCGTCGTCAAGCGACATGACAAAACTTCGCGTAGAATAAACCTCCTGACCATGATAGATATAATAAGGACGAACACCCAATTCGAACAATTTCAAAAACAGTTGCTTTAAAACATCCTTATTATCATTAACACTTTTTAAAAATACAGTCTGGGTAAGCAGAATATATCCCATTTTGCGAAATCGGTTTATTGCGTCAATGATTTCAGGCCGTAACTCATCGGGATGATCAATATGAAGGCTCAGATAAACAACATTGGTTGTTGTTACTATTTCACCCATAAGTTCCCAGTTAATTTTTCCCGGATTTTGCAAAGGGAGGCGCGTGTGAATACGAACAACTTTTATATGCTCAATTTTACGTAACTCAGAGAACAGGTGTTGCAACCCTTTAGGATTCATAAGAGGATCACCACCACTCGCGATGACCTCATAGATGTCGGGATTACTTTTAATATAATTGACAATATTATTTATTTGTTCTTTCCTGAGCCAACCATCAACATCTAAGCCAACCCCAACCCGATCTTGTCTTTCACAGTAACGACAGTTGGCAGCACATGTATAGGATAAAAGAACTAATAATTGCCCTTCATATTTTTTTACAGCTCCGGCAACAGGTGACGATTTCTTTTCGTTCAGTAAATCAACATTTACGTTTGCATAAGGATTTTCACTATCCGGATTAAATTGATACATCGCTTTAACTGACGAACTCTTTTCCATCAGACTATCCAGATACTTTGTGGTTTTTTGAGCAAAAACTTTATTATTTTCTTTATCTTCCATTTTTACGACTCCCCCTCATAACCTGTACATCTGATTTCGTTCCTGACTGATTTTCCAGCTAATAAATCCCGGGCCATTGTTGCTGATTTAACCCGCATCTCTTTAAATGATTCTTCTGTATAAAAGGCTGAGTGCGCGGTTAATATTACATTTTCATTTAATTTCAAATAGGGATGTACCCTTGGCTCTTCCTGAATGACATCCAGCCCCGCAGAAGAAACTTTCCCAGACTTAAACGCATTAACAAGGCCAGGTGTATCAATAATGGCTCCTCGGGCCGTGTTGATTATCACTACTCCTTTTCTCATTTTTTCAAAAGATTGATCATTCAACATTGCATAGGAGGTTTTATTAAGTGAAGCATTGACCGATATAAAATCTGAACTAATCAATAGTTCATCCAGATTTTCAGTACGAACCACACCCATTGACTTGTCTAGCCCGCTTACAACATAGGGATCAAAAAACTGCACATTCAATCCAAAACTTTTAGCTCGTAATGCCACTGAGGCACCAATCCTGCCAAAACCAATAATACCTAATGTTTTACCACGCAAACGAACGGACGGTTTAATGCATGACCAATCCCACTGGTTTTTATTAACCGCATCATCAGAAATTTTTAGTTTTCTGACACAGGCGAGCAATAACGCTATTGTATGATCCGCGACTTCTTCTGTTCCATAATCTGGAATGTTAAAAACCTGAATTTGACGCTTATTGGCTGCTTCGACATCAATGTTGTCATAACCCACTGCAACTTTTATTATGGCCTGACAATGAGGTGTTTTTTTAAAAAAAGAGTCATCAAATTGAATGGCTGGAATACACGCCCATACTAAGATAACAGAAGCTTTATGTAAGAATTTTTCATCCAGTTCGCTTAAACTGGAGATGTGAGTCAGAACGACATCGTTACCACTATTGATTTGTCTTTCAACACATGGAGTGTCAAAATGATGTTCTGTCGTTGAATCGATAATTAATATTGTATCCCTGTTCATCATTTACCACCTATCCATTGGCTTTTTTTCATACTAATTCGACAGATTCGGTTCAGCAAAGAGAAATAAATTACTTCCTGACTTTTTATTGATATAAATCATTATTTAAACAATCAGCTTTTGCGCTCACCTTCTCTGTCTTATCCCAACAGTAACGTAAATTGGATACGTCTTTCCAGTTATTTACCCGCATCAAGCCTGGATAAACAATTGTTATCAGGAGTCTGGCGTCATTGTTCAGGCCTGCATGATGATGATTCACCGCAGCAGGTAACAATAAATCGGAATTGGATGAGTAATCAAAAAATTAACACTTTGTTTTTATTAAATAATTTAACATGGCTATGTTAGATTCATCATCGATACTGACGAGATAGATTGGCTAATTAGCTGACAGCTTTAAAGCCGTTGTTTTGATAGAAAGTGAAGTGAGGGTCGGCGCTTTTGACTATGAAAATTTAGGGTGATAGGGAATGGCAGACAGATAGAATTTAACGTAAATAAGAAGGAAAGCGGCCAGATAAATTCCAGAACATGCGTGGTAAGAAAGAGTCAATCACAGCTGATTTCTGACTGAATCATTCCAGACTATTTCTGCCGTTTAATGAGTGAAGTAATCTCTTTTGCACTATTCGGATTGAATGTTCGATGCAATGTTCAAACTTAATATCCCTTTTACATCGCGAGTACTCAGACCAGGCCCTATCTGGCAATTACATTCGCTGGATAGCGTTTGCAATATCTTTGGACGTTTTCAGCGCGCGGATCTCACTGAATAACCCGTCGGCTTCGGTATAGGCTTTGCGAAGGTAACCGAGCCACTGCTTAATGCGTGCTACGTGATACAAGCCGGTATCACCCTGCTTTTCCAGACGGGTATATTTCTGTAATAGCTTAACAACGTCCGGCCAGGGCATCGGCGGTTCGTTGTACTTCACCACCCGACTAAGGTTGGGAATACTGAGCGCGCCACGGCCTAACATCACCGCCTCACAGCCGGTAATCCGCAGGCAGTCCTGCGCACTTTGCCAGTCAAAAATCTCGCCGTTGGCGATCACCGGAATCTTCAGCCGCTGGCGAATCTCGCCAATCGCCTGCCAGTTAATGGCGTCAGCACGATAACCGTCTTCCTTGGTCCGGCCGTGTACCACCAGTTCAGTGGCACCTGCCTGTTCTGCCGCGTCGGCAATCTCCAGACTGCGGGCGCTGGAGTCCCAGCCAAGCCGTACTTTGACCGTTACCGGCAAATCTGCAGGCACCGCTTCACGCATCGCTTTCGCGCCGCGATAGATCAGATCGGGATCTTTAAGAAGAGTGGCACCGCCGCCGCTGCCATTCACCAGTTTCGACGGACAGCCGCAGTTGAGGTCAACACCCCAGGAGCCGAGTTCCACCGCGCGGGCGGCGTTTTCAGCTAACCATTCGGGATGCTGCCCCAGCAGCTGCAGACGCACCCGCGTGCCGGAAGGCGTGCGGCTGGCATGTTGCAGTTCGGGGCAGAGACGGTAGAAGGATTTTACCGGCAGCAGTTGATCGACCACGCGCAAAAACTCAGTGATGCACAAATCGTAGTCGTTCACTTCCGATAACAGCTGGCGCACCAGCGAATCAAGCACGCCCTCCATCGGCGCCAGTAAAACCCTCATACTCAGACGTTTCCGGTACGCTTCGCTGCCGGACGACGCGGACGAGCAGCCGGTCGATCACCCTGCGGAGCTGGCTGGCTCTGACGACGCGCCTGAGGCCGCTTTTCGCCTGATGAACGTGGCGCACCGGCACCCTGTCCACCCTGGCTGCGACCACGACCGCCGCCGCCTGCACCGCCACGCGACTGCTGTTGACGACCGTTAATGATCGGTTCCGCTTTAATGCTCGGATCGGGCTCATAACCGGCAATCGCCAGACGCGGAATCTCGCGCTTCAGCAGACGTTCGATGTCACGCAGCAGTTTATGCTCGTCAACGCAGACCAGCGATAACGCCACACCGGTGGCCGCGGCACGACCGGTACGGCCGATACGGTGGACATAATCTTCGGCAACGTTAGGCAGCTCGTAGTTCACCACGTGCGGCAGCTCTTCAATATCCAGGCCACGGGCCGCGATATCGGTCGCCACCAGCACGCGAATGCCGCCGGATTTAAAGTCGGCCAGCGCACGGGTACGGGCACCCTGGCTTTTATTGCCGTGGATGGCGGCGGCGGTGATGCCATCTTTGCCCAACTGCTCGGCAAGGTGGTTAGCGCCATGCTTGGTGCGGGTAAAGACCAGCACCTGCTGCCAGTTGCCTTCGCCGATCAGCTGCGACAGCAGTTCCCGCTTACGCTTCTTATCCACGAAGTGAACCTGTTGCGCCACCTGCTCGGAAGCGGTGTTGCGGCGGGCCACTTCCACCAGCTCAGGATTAGTCAGCAGTTTCTCAGCCAGGCCTTTGATCTCATCAGAGAAGGTGGCGGAGAACAGCAGGTTCTGGCGTTTCGCCGGCAGACGCGCCAGCACGCGACGGATGTCGTGGATAAAGCCCATATCGAGCATCCGATCCGCTTCATCCAGCACCAGAATTTCGACCTGTGACAGGTCAACGGCGTTCTGTTGCGCCAGATCCAGCAGACGGCCTGGCGTCGCCACCAGAATATCGACGCCGCCACGCAGTTTAAGCATCTGCGGGTTGATGCTGACGCCACCGAAGACCACCAGTGAGCGCAGCGGCAGATATTTGCTGTATTCGCTGACGTTTTCGCCTACCTGCGCCGCCAGTTCACGGGTCGGGGTGAGGATCAACGCCCGCACCGGACGACGACCGCGGATAGCGCCCGCGTTGGCAGAGAGTTTTTGCAGTAACGGTAAGGTAAAGCCGGCCGTTTTGCCGGTGCCGGTCTGGGCACTCGCCAGCAGATCGCGGCCTGCCAGCACCACAGGAATCGCCTGGCGCTGGATAGGTGTAGGTTCGCTGTAGCCTTGTTCGGCAACCGCGCGCAAAATATCGGCACTCAGGCCGAGAGAGTCAAAAGACATTACGTGGTTTACTCCGGTCCGCTCTGGCCGTGATTCACGGTGTAGTTTTCAGAGGGATAGTGACGCCAGCTGGGGCTGACGCGTGAAAAGGGCACAAACTACGATGCGTAAGCGGGCGAGTGTAACAGCTTTAGCTGCACTGTGCGAGATAGCTCACATTTCCTGACATAACTTAGTGCGTTAGAAACAGGAAGGCCACCTTGCGGTGGCCTTCAACTTAGCTACGTTTTTTTTCAATGCGCCGCGGCGGTTCTTTCGCCAGCAGCGACACCAGCGCCGGACCCAGCAACATCACTACGCCAAGCGAGGCCAGCAGCAGGTTGTTGTGGTAAATCCGCGACACCAGGAACAGTGTCATCATGGCCGCGCCAAAGTAGTAAGTGGTGGTCGCTTCTTCAAGATAATCACCGAGCGTGCGTAAACGGGCACTGCGCTGCGTCACCAGCATGGCGATAAACACCAGTGCATAAGTGGTCACCAGCGTGCTGCAGACATCAACCAGGGCTTTGTGTTTCCAGCCCCAGATCAGCGCCGCGATCACCAGTAAATGCATCGCAATGTGCACATACGTCTGACCCGTGATGATTTGAATACGATTAGACCATTTCATTCAATTCTCCTGGCAGACCCAACAGGTCGCCCAAGTGCTACCGGCACAAGCCGGAAACGGTTTCCTCAATGTAAAACAATTTTCGGATAACGCCTTAATTATCGCCCTTCTTCACCCTCCATTTGTGACAAAGACTACACTTTGATTCTATTGATGATGAAAAGGAGTGCGTCGCGAGTATGCCACAAAACCAGCAAGGATTTTCAATAAAAGTCCTGACGATCAATACACACAAGGGTTTCGCCCCTTTTAATCGCCGCTTCATCCTGCCTGAATTACGCGATGCTGTTCGCGCAACGGAGGCGGATGTGGTCTTCCTGCAGGAGGTGATGGGCACCCATGCCATCCACTCTCTTAACCATGAAGAATGGCCTGAATCGCCGCATTATGAGTTTCTGGCCGACACCATATGGAACGATTTCGCCTATGGGCGCAACGCGGTCTATCCGGAAGGACATCACGGCAATGCGGTGCTGTCCCGTTTCCCGATCACCGAATATGAAAACCGGGATATCTCGGTGGCGGGCAGTGAAAACCGCGGCATGCTGCATTGTCAGATTGCCCTGCCTGAGCCGCACGGCACGCTGCATGTCATCTGCGTTCATCTGGGTCTGAAAGAAGCGCATCGTCACGCGCAGATGAAAAAAATCTGTGAAATGGTCAACTCACTGCCGCCCGACGCGCCGGTGGTGGTAGCCGGTGATTTTAATGACTGGCAGCGACGCGCCAACGCCATCTTAAAACATGGCGCAGGCCTGAAAGAGGTATTCAGCATGAAAACCGGACGCCCGGCGCGCACCTTCCCGGCGCGCTTTCCGATCCTGCGGCTCGACCGCATCTATGTGCGCAACGCTACGGTCAGTCATCCGTGGACGCTGCCGCGAAAACCCTGGTCGCATCTTTCCGATCATGCGCCGCTGGCGGTGGAGATTCATCTATGAATTTTCACTGGCAAGAGGGTAACAAGCTGCGCCTGCTGGAGAATGGCGAAGAGTTTTTCCCGCAGGTATTCGGGGCGATTCAGCGTGCCGAACGCACCGTGCTGCTGGAAACCTTTATTCTGTTTGAAGATGAGGTTGGTAACGCCCTGCATCGCGAACTGCTGGCGGCCGCCCAGCGCGGCGTCAGAGTTGAAGTGATGGTGGATGGCTACGGCTCGCCCGATCTCTCCGACAAATTCGTCAACAGCCTGACCGGCGCGGGCGTGCGTTTCATCTATTACGATCCGCGCCCGCTGGTGATGGGAATGCGCACCAACGTGTTCCGCCGCCTGCACCGTAAAACGGTGGTGGTGGATGAGGTGGTCGCCTTTGTGGGCGGGATTAACTTCTCGGCTGAGCACAACAGTGACTATGGTCCGGAAGCCAAGCAGGATTACGCGGTGCAGGTGAAAGGCCCGGTGGTGGGAGATATCGCCCGCTATCTGCAACAGGCGATTGGCAGCGAGCAGGCCACCCGCCGCTGGTGGGGATCGCGCTCGCATCGCCCGGCCGTCAACGCCACGCCGGGCGACGCCCAGGTGCTGTATGTCTATCGCGATAACGACGATCACCGTGATGACATCGAAATGCACTATCTGGAGATGCTGCGCGAGGCGAAACGCGATGTGATTATCGCTAACGCCTACTTCTTCCCTGGCTACCGGCTGCTGCGCGAAATGCGCAATGCGGCCCAGCGCGGGGTGCGCGTCCGGCTGATTGTGCAGGGCGAACCCGATATGCCGATTGTCAAAGTCGGGGCCGAACTGCTCTACAACTACCTGGTCGATGCGGGGGTCGAAGTCTACGAATATTGCCGTCGTCCGCTGCACGGTAAGGTGGCGGTGAAAGATGATCACTGGGCGACCGTTGGCTCCAGCAATCTCGATCCGCTCAGCCTGTCGCTTAACCTCGAAGCCAACCTGATTATTCACGATCGTCAGTTTAACCAGACGCTACGCGATAACCTTGAAGCCCTGCTGGCTAAAGATTGCCAGCGGGTAGAGGACGATCGCCTGCCGCCGCGTAACTGGTGGCAACTGAGTAAGAGTGTGGTGGTGTTCCACTTTCTGCGTCATTTCCCGGCCATCGCCGGCTGGTTACCGGCGCATACGCCGCTGCTGGCGCAGGTTGATGCGCCGGTTCAGCCGGAAATGGAGACGCAGGATCGTGTTGAAGCCGACAATGAAGGAGCAAAACCCTGATGGCGAAAAAGCATCCACGCTGGCAACTGGCGAAAAAAATTCTCACCGTGCTGTTCTTCATTGCGGTGATTGTGCTGCTGGTGGTCTATGCACGTAAGGTGAACTGGGAAGATGTCTATGACGTGATCGTCAACTACAACCGGTTTGTGGTGCTGACCGCCGCCGGGCTGGTGGTGATCAGTTACCTGGTCTATGGCTGTTACGATTTGATTGGCCGGGCCTACTGCGGTCATAAGCTGGCGAAACGCCAGGTGATGCTGGTGTCGTTTATCTGTTACGCCTTCAACCTGACGCTGAGTACCTGGGTCGGCGGTGTGGCGATGCGCTACCGGCTCTATTCCCGCCTCGGGCTCGACAGCGGCACCATCACCCGCATCTTTTCACTGAGTATCGCCACCAACTGGCTGGGCTATATCCTGCTGGCTGGCGTGGTGTTCAGCGCCGGGATGGTCTCGATCCCCAGCGGCTGGTTTATTGGTGAAACCACGCTGCGGCTGATTGGCGTGCTGTTGCTGGTGCTGGTGGCAATTTATCTCTGGGCCTGCGCCTTCTCGAAGCGTCGCCGCTGGACGGTGAAAGGCCAGACGTTACAGCTGCCGTCACTGCGGATGGCGCTGTTTCAGTTTGCCGTCTCCTGCGCCAACTGGATGGTGATGGGAGCGATTATCTGGCTGCTGCTGGGCCGTGATGTCGGCTATCCGATGGTGCTGGGGGTATTACTGATCAGCAGTATCGCCGGGGTGATTATTCACATTCCGGCCGGGATTGGGGTACTGGAGGCGGTGTTCCTCGCCCTGCTCAGCGGTCAGCATACGACGCATGGCGCGATCATCGCCGCCCTGCTGGCCTACCGCGTGCTCTACTTCATTCTGCCGCTGTTGCTGGCGCTGGTGCTCTATCTGGTGCTGGAGAGTCGGGCGAAGCATCTGCGTCATAAGAACGAGCAGAAATTACAGAAATCGTAGTGAAAAAAAAGGGAGACGCGCAACCTGAGCGCGTCTCCCTTTCTGTAACCTGACCTTAGCGGCGGTTGCCGAAAATCCGCAGCAGTATCAGGAACAGGTTGATGAAGTCGAGATAGAGCGTTAATGCCCCCATAATCGAGTAACGACGCAGGTTCTCTGTGTCGCGCGCATCAATCTGCTCGCCAATATTTTTCAGCTTCTGGGTGTCATAGGCGGTTAAGCCCACAAACACCACCACACCGATATAGGTAATGGCCCACATCAGCGCCGGGCTTTTCAGCCAGAAGTTCACCAGCGAGGCCAGCACGATGCCGATCAGCGCCATAAACAGCAGGCTGCCAAAGCGGCTCAGATCGCGTTTGGTGGTGTAGCCATAGAAACTCATCGCACCAAACATCCCGGCGGTGACGAAAAAGGTGCTGGCAATGGACGAATAGGTATAGACCAGAAAAATACTCGCCATGGTGACGCCGGTCAGCGCCGAATAGAGCATAAACAGCCCGGTGGCGACGGCACCGCTCAGGCGATGCACCATGCCGGAGAGGAAAAAGACCAGTGCCAGCTGCGCGATAATCAGCCCAAAGAAAGTGATGCGGTTAGCAAACACCAGCTCCATCACCGCGGGCGTACGCGCGGCAAACCAGGAGACAAACGCTGTCAGTAACAGACCGCAGGTCATCCAGCCATACACCTGGGCCATATAGGCTTGCAGCCCACGTGACGCAGGTTGAACAATTGAATCGTTTTGTGGATATCGGTCCATGATGCACCTCTTGTTGAACGGATTTGGACGTGCTCCGCGGACGGAGCCTGACTAAGTGTGGCACAGCCCGACTCAACTGTGCCACAACATCCCCTTAACGACGCGACAGACACTGCTGATAGCGGCTATCGACGCGCTGCGCAAACCATGCGGTGGTCAGATTACGGGTGATTTTCGGGCTTTCCAGCTTGATGCCCGGCAACATTTCTCGCGGCAGCCGACGACCCGCCATCTTATCGGCCAGGGTAAACACCTGCCGCCACAGCGTGCTGTCGCTGAAATCTGCTTTCTCCCCTTTTTCCAGGTCGCGGCGGATTTCGCTGTCACTCATATCGATCTGCTTCGCCAGGGTACGCACTGCCAGCTCGGTGGTGCCCGCCTTGTCGCTGCCGTAAAGAATCAGATCGCCATCCAGCGCCAGCTTCATTCCGGTCGCCCGTGACACTGCCGCCTGGAACGCGGCGTTGCGGCTGGCATACCAGCCAGCGTTGAAGTCGGCAAAACGGTAAAGCGGCCGGCTGTAATCGGCCGGATAACCCAGCAGATGCAGGGTCCCGAAGTAGATGCCGCCATGACGGGTAAAGACTTCGCGGCGGATAGAGCCATCAATCGGCCACGGATAGCCTTTGGCATGTGCTTCCGCAAAGGCGATGCTGACCTGCATCGGCCCGCCGGTATGAATCGGATTGAGATTGCCAAACAGCGTCTGCCCCATCGGCACCATATCGATCAGGTCATCAAAAATGGCGCTCAGCTCTTTCTCACTGCGCACCTTATCCAGACGGGCTGCGTAACTCTCGCCGTTGGGCGATTTAATCAGCAGCGCGGTGCGGACCACAAACGCCGGCACATGCACCTTCGCCGCCCGGCGGTTGATCTCGCCCCAGGCAATTTTCGGCAGGCCCGGCACGGTCGCTTCGGCGCTGAAGTTGGTCTCCTGATCCGCCACTGCAATCACCGCACACAGATTACTGACGCTGGGATCGAGCTGCTGGGTGCGAAAAGTGGTGTAGATGTCGTCGGTCCAGTCCGCTTTATTGCTGACGTGAGCAGGCAACAGCCGCTGGATTTGTGCTTTGACATCGGCGGGCTGCCGGACCGGCACCTCGGGGGTTTTCTTGCTGCTACAGCCTGCCAGCACCAGTGCGGCGACCAGCGTCAGACGTTGCAGTATTGGGGTGGATGACATGCCTGTCCTCAGAATCAATCAAACCCCTACTCTACCATTGCCATCGTTTTACCGGCAGGGCTGATTTTCTGAACCTCTCTACCTGTACTAAGGTTACCTCTTTTACCGTTAAAGGAATTTACGATGTTAAAACTCTGGCCTGTCGCGGCATTCAGCCTGCTGTTAGCGGGATGTGGTGCCAATAACTCTCCGGCTCAGGTGCAGTCGCCTGGCGCACCCACCTCCTCGTCACTCAAACTGCTGGAAACCGGCGCGGAGGTGATGCAGTCCCGTCCACCGATCGACGCCATCAATACCTATCTCGACGGCTTCCATTTTTACAATGGCGATCAGAACGGTCAGATGGAAGCGCACCATTATGTGACGGTGCTGAATGAGGATGTGATGCAGGCGGTGATCTACGATGGCAATACCCGCGATGCGCGGCTGATGGGGGTGGAGTACATCATCAGCGAGCGGTTATATAAAACCCTGCCGCCGGAAGAGAAGAAGCTGTGGCACAGCCATCAGTATGAAGTGAAATCGGGCACGCTGATTGCGCCCGGTTTGCCGGAGGCCGCCGACCACGCGCTGATGAAGCGCATCGTCAATACCTATGGCAAAACCTGGCACACCTGGCATACCGATCGTGACAAAACTCTGCCGATTGGCATTCCGGCACTGATGATGGGCTTTACCGCTGACGGTCAGATGGACTCGCGCCTGCTGGCGGATCGCGATCGCCGTTTCGATGTCGACAGCAAAAAAATTCGCGCCCAGCGGGCGGATATTGTGGCGCATCCGGCTGAACCGGGAGCCAATGCCTGGCAACAGGGCGAAGTAATTCAGCTGCAACGCACCCACGGCGGCGGTGAACACAGCCACGGCCAGACCCACTTTGGCCCGGCCGAGCAGTTAAAACAGCCTTAATCCCAGCGCTGCGCCGCCTGGCGATCGCTGTCGCGGGCATCCACCCAGCGATCGCCGTCGGCGGTTGCTTCCCGTTTCCAGAACGGCGCGCGGGTTTTCAGGTAATCCATAATGAACTCCGCGGCGGAGAAGGCACTGCCGCGGTGCGCGCTGGTGACGCCCACCAGCACAATTTCATCGCCGGGAAACAGTTCCCCGGTGCGATGGATCACCGTGACGCGTTGCAGTGGCCAGCGCTGGCGGGCCGCATCCACAATCTCCTGCAGCGCTTTTTCGGTCATGCCGGGATAGTGTTCCAGCGTTAACGCCGCGACGTCGTCGCCGAGATTGTGGTTACGCACTTTGCCGGTGAAGGTCACCACTGCGCCATCTTCGTCACAGGCCGCCAGCCAGCGATACGCTTCTGCCATATCAAAAGGTGCCGGGCCGACGCGAATCCGGGTTTCCATCTTAACCTCCGGTTACAGGCGGGAAAAAGGCTACTTCATCGCCGTCGCTTAGCGCATGACTCATCGGTACCAGCGTCTGGTTCACCGCTGCCAGCAGCTTGCCGGACTCAAGCGCTAACGCCCAGCGATCGCCCTGCTGCGCCAGCGCCGCGCGCAGTGCAGCCACATCCGGGTAGGTGTCGGCAATCTCCAGCGATGCGGTACCGATCAGCTCACGCACCTGAGCAAAAAACAGCACCTTAATCACTGGACACCGCCTGAAAATCACCGCTTTTGCCGCCGCTTTTGCTGATTAAGCGCAGCTGGTCAATAACCATATCTTTCTGAACCGCTTTGCACATGTCGTAGATGGTCAGGGCCGCCACCGAGGCAGCCGTCAGCGCCTCCATCTCAACGCCGGTTTTGCCGGTCAGGCGGCAGAGCGAGGTGATGCGTACCCGGTTGTGTTCCGGTTCGGCCACCAGGTTGACTTCCACTTTGCTCAGCATCAGCGGATGGCAGAGCGGGATCAGTTCCCAGGTACGTTTAGCCGCCTGAATACCGGCGATGCGCGCCGTGGCGAACACATCCCCTTTGTGATGGCTGCCATCGATAATCATCTGCAGCGTATCAGAGTGCATCAGCACCAGCGCTTCCGCCCGAGCTTCGCGCACGGTTTCCGCTTTGGCGGAGACATCCACCATATGCGCTTCGCCCGCGGCATTAATGTGTGTGAGTTGCGACATACTTACCGTTTTTTCAGATGTGAGACAAAATTGCAGGGACGGGTGCGCGCATCCAGCTGGTCAGCGATGATCCGCTCCCAGGCGCTGCGGCAGGCACTGGTCGAGCCTGGCACCGCAAAAATTAAGGTCTGATTTGCCATTCCGGCAATGGCGCGCGACTGCAGCGTCGAGCCGCCGATTTCTTCATAGGAGATCATCCGGAACAGCTCGCCAAATCCGTCAATCTCGCGGTCGAACAGCGGCAGTAGCGCTTCCGGCGTGCTGTTTTTCAGGTTGAAGCCGGTGCCGCCATTAATGATCACCACCTGCACGTCGTCACTGGCGATCCAGCGCGATACGGTGGCGCGAATGCGGTAAAGATTATCCGGCACGATGGCATGATCGACCACCTCGTGACCCGCCTCAAGGGCGGCGCTGCGCAGATAGTCGCCCGAGCTATCCTCGCTGGCGTCGCGGCGATCTGACACCGTCATCACCGCAATCTGTACCGCCTGAAATTCGCTGGCTGCTTTGCCCATAACGCCTCCTGAAATTAACCGCCAATGTAAGAGAGATTCTGCGTGATGCCGGTGTTGCCCTGATGGAGAAAATGGGTCTGCTTTTTCTGCCCAAGGCTGCTGGCGATGCGTGCCTGCAGTTCCGCCTGCTGATCGTCAGAGGCCAGCAGATCGCGCAGCGGCACACCACCGTCGCCAAACAGGCAGAGGTGCAGGTTGCCCTGGGCCGAAACCCGCAGCCGGTTGCAGCTGGCACAAAAATCTTTGGCGTAAGGCATAATCAGGCCAATCTCACCGACATAATCGGGATGGTAAAAGACCTGAGCCGGGCCGTCGCTGCGGCCGCTTTCACGCCGCTGCCAGCCCTGCGCAATCAGCTGGTCACGGATCACCATGCCGGAAACGTGCTGATCGCGGAACAGCGTACCGCCGTCGCCGGTTTCCATCAGTTCAATGAAGCGCAGCTGAATCGGACGGGTACGGATCCAGTCGAGGAAGGTTGCCAGGTTGCGGCTATTGAGATCGCGCATCAGCACGCTGTTGACTTTTACCTGGTGAAAACCGGCATCAAAGGCGGCGTCGATGCCCGCCATCACCTGATGGAATTTATCCTGGCCGGTGATAGCGTGAAACTGACGGGCATCGAGGCTATCGACGCTGACGTTGAGCGCGGTTAAGCCCGCCTCACGCCACTGCTTCACGTCGCGCGCCAGCCGGTAACCGTTGGTAGTGACGGCGATATGGCGAATCGACTGGTTTTCACGCACCGCGGCAATGATGTCGGTAAAGTCGCGACGCAGTGACGGTTCGCCGCCGGTGAGCCGCACTTTTTCCGTGCCGGCAGCGGCGAAAGCCCGCGTGACGCGACGGATTTCATCCAGAGAGAGAAAGCTTTTGTTGCGAATGCCGTGCGGCTTGTAGCCGTCAGGCAGACAGTAGGTACAGCGGAAGTTACACACATCCGTGACCGACAGGCGCAGGTAATAGAACTTACGCGCGTATGCATCAGTAAATTGTGACACCAGAACACCTTTCCAGATTGGGAGATGCAGTCATTTCTTCCTGCACCCTGGTAGCTCAATGGCTACGGCCTGACTCCCCTATCCGCAGACGTAGGCAATCAGGCTGGAGTGTACGCTGACCCGTTGATCAGCGCGGTTAACAGGATGGTAGCGTGAATTTCGCTACTCTTCCATTCGCTGTTTTCGTTATATATTCTGATACATATCGAATTTTCACCGCATTTTCGCGACAGGATACGTTAAAATGCGCTTCAGATTTTGACGCAAGTCATCCGCGCGGGTTTAGCGTTTAGAGCGACGCCACGCGACAGGCTATTAAGGAGAAGTATGAATCGCACACTGGCCGATCTTGATCGCGTGGTGGCTCTCGGCGGCGGACACGGTTTAGGCCGCGTGATGTCTGCGCTGTCGCCGCTCGGCTCGCGTCTCACCGGCATCGTTACCACCACCGACAACGGCGGTTCAACCGGCCGTATTCGCCGCTCAGAAGGCGGCATCGCCTGGGGCGATATGCGTAACTGCCTTAACCAGCTGATCGCCGAACCGAGCGTGGCTTCAGCGATGTTTGAATATCGCTTTGCCGGTAACGGTGAACTGGCCGGACATAACCTCGGTAATCTGATGCTGAAAGCGCTGGATCACCTGAGCGTGCGCCCGCTGGAAGCGATCAACATCATTCGTAATCTGCTCAAGGTCGATGCGTTTTTGATTCCGATGTCGGAGCAACCGGTCGATCTGGTGGCGCTCGACGTGGAAGGCAACATGGTTTACGGCGAAACGGCGATTGATGAAATGAAGCAGCCGCCGCAGGAGATGATGCTGCATCCCAACGTGCAGCCGACCCGGGAAGCGCTGGATGCCATTGGCGAAGCGGATTTAATTCTGATCGGACCAGGCAGTTTTTACACCAGCCTGATGCCGATTCTGCTGATGGAAGAGATGGCGCAGGCGCTGCGTCGCACGCCCGCCACCATGGTATTTATCGGCAATCTGGGTCGTGAACTCAGCCCGGCGGCGGCCAGCCTGACGGTGGCCGACAAGCTGGCGATGATGGAGCGCTACATTGGCAAACGGGTGATCGACGCGATTGTGGTCAGCCCTTCCGCCGATATCAGTCAGGTCGATAACCGGCTGATTGTCCGCGAGCCGCTGGAAGCCGCCGATATCAAATATCGTCACGACCGCCAGCTGCTGCGGGTCGCGCTGGAGCACGCCATTCAGGGCTTTAACTGAGTTACGAGGTGGCGATAAACAACGTGCGCAGTTCATGCAGCTGATCGCGCACGCTGGCGGCCTGTTCGAACTCCAGGTTCTGCGCATGTTGCTGCATCTGCCCTTCCAGCTCGTGGATCTTTTTCTGCAGGGCCTGCGGCGACAGCGCCAGATAATCCGCTTCCGCCTCGGCGGCACCGCGTCGTGCCGGTTTCGCTTTGCCCCGGGTTTTCACCACGTTGTTGCCCAGTTCCAGAATATCCGTGATCTTTTTATTCAGGCCCTGCGGCACAATGCCGTTCTCTTCGTTGTACTGCTGCTGTTTCTCGCGACGCCGTTCGGTCTCTTCAATCGCCCGCGCCATTGACGGGGTAATTTTGTCGCCATACAGAATGGCTTTGCCGTTGATGTTACGCGCCGCACGGCCAATGGTCTGAATCAGCGAGCGCTCGGAACGCAGGAAGCCCTCTTTATCCGCATCCAGAATCGCCACCAGCGACACTTCCGGCATATCCAGCCCCTCACGCAGTAAGTTAATGCCCACCAGCACATCAAACTCACCCAGGCGTAAATCGCGGATAATCTCCATCCGTTCCACGGTGTCGATGTCAGAGTGCAGATAACGCACCTTTTCGCCGTGCTCTTCCAGATATTCGGTCAGATCTTCCGCCATGCGCTTGGTCAGCACCGTCACCAGCACGCGTTCGTTGATCGCCACCCGCTGACGGATTTCCGACAGCAGATCGTCGACCTGGGTCGCCACCGGACGCACTTCGAGGATGGGGTCGAGCAGACCGGTTGGACGCACCACCTGATCGATCACTTCGTCGCCCGACTTTTCCAGCTCGTATTTGCCCGGCGTAGCCGACACATAGATAGTCTGCGGGGCCAGCGCCTCAAACTCTTCAAACTTCATCGGACGGTTATCCAGCGCCGACGGCAGGCGGAAACCGTACTCCACCAGCGTCTCTTTACGCGCCCGGTCGCCTTTATACATGCCGCCGATTTGCGGAATGGTAACGTGCGATTCATCCACCACCAGCAGGCCGTCGGCCGGCAGGTAGTCAAACAGCGTCGGTGGGGCTTCGCCGGGTCCGCGTCCTGAGAGATAGCGTGAATAGTTTTCGATGCCGGAGCAGTAGCCCAGCTCGCTCATCATCTCCAGATCGAACTGGGTACGCTGGGTAATACGCTGCTCTTCCAGCAGCTTATTATTTTCCAGCAGCACTTTGCGGCGATCCGCCAGCTCCACTTTAATATCTTCCATCGCCTGAATAATGCGCTCACGCGGCGTCACGTAGTGCGTTTTCGGATAGATGGTAAAGCGCGGCACCACCGAATCGATCTGGCCGGTCAGCGGGTCAAACAACGACAGGCGCTCCACCTCTTCATCGAACAGCTCGACGCGCAGGGCGATATCGTCTGACTCCGCCGGGAAGATATCAATCACCTCACCACGCACCCGGAAAGTCCCGCGCTGGAACGCCTGATCGTTACGGGTATATTGCAGCTCCGACAGGCGACGCAGGATACTGCGCTGGTCGATGATCATGCCGCGGGTTAAGTGCAGCATCATTTTCAGGTAGAGATCGGGATCGCCCAGACCGTAGATCGCCGACACCGAGGCGACCACAATCACGTCGCGCCGCTCCAGCAATGCTTTGGTGGCTGACAGACGCATCTGTTCAATGTGTTCGTTAACCGAGGCATCCTTTTCGATAAAGGTGTCGGAACTGGGCACATAGGCTTCCGGCTGATAGTAGTCGTAGTAAGAGACGAAAAACTCGACCGCGTTGTCCGGGAAAAACTCCTTCATTTCACCGTACAGCTGAGCCGCCAGCGTCTTGTTCGGCGCCAGAACCATGGTTGGACGGTTGAGATCGGCAATCACGTTGGCCACGGTGAAGGTTTTTCCCGAGCCGGTTACGCCTAATAACGTCTGGTGGGCCAGTCCATCTTCCAGACCCTCTTTCAGACGACGAATCGCCTCGGGCTGATCGCCGGAAGGTTTGAAAGCGGAATTTAATTTAAAGGCTTTACTCATGAATGCAGTTCCTGCTGAAGAAGTCGGCGGGCAGGCACCTATTTTACTCTGCTATGGTGATTTTGCCAGAAATTAATACTGGATATAAAAACAGTGTTGAGGCAGAGTAAGGGCCCCGGCTGGCGTACTTTTTGGTCACCGGTTGCCGCTGGCTTTAGCCCGGCGGTTGTTGCGCAAGGTTATCCCCAGGCGGAGATCGGATTTAACATTTGTCAATAGAGCGTCATAAAATTACAGTTCAGTGAACTGACAGATAAATCGCAGGCTTGTTTTTTAATAAGTAATTGATTTAATTATACTATGTCGAAAAGCCCAGATTCTCGACATTATGTAACCAGGCCGCGTATTTCCTCGCTTCCAACCTGTTTTCATTACCTAATGCACAAGGTTATCCACAGGAATGGTGGATAAGTGATGGCAGCCCCGCCGCCATCGGCTGTGTATAATTTTTCCCTGCCGCCTGGGTTTGCTGAAAATAATTTTTTTTCCGCTAAATTTCTCCACCGCCGCTGACAAATTGTTCTGCTTTTTTTAACTGACCCAGACTCTCTGCTGCTGATTTGCCCCGCCAGCCCGCCATTCTTAATCAGAATCGTTGCCTCATCTTCGCACGACTGCACCAGAAACGCCGCCCGCTGGCACTGTGAAAGTGCAGCCCGGTTATCACCCGCAGAAATTGATAAGCATTCCTCATCTTTTCCCGGCGCGCAGCCGCGCTGGCCGCTGAAAAAAAGCACACCGCTGAATCTGGCCTGGGAATTGCAAGATTGAATGGCGTCAACGCGCATCGCGCGCACTGTGCTGCAGTGGTGAGATGACCATTGCTGATACCTTGTTTGCCAGACGACACAGAGCGGAAGCATTCAGGCTAATGATCGGAAAGGAGAGTGTCAGATGCTGAGTTTACGTTCGGTAAATCAATTTTACGGTCAAAATCATATCCTGTGGGACGTGGATCTCGATCTGTCGCCTGGCACCTGCACCGGCGTTCTTGGTCGGCCAGGCATGGGGAAAACCACCCTGGTCAACTGCATTATGGGCCGGCTGCCGATCAACAGCGGATCGATCTCATGGAAAGAAGATGGTTCACCGCCCGCCGACCTGCTGCTGCAGCCAGCTGAACAGCGGGCGCAGATGGGAATTGGCTATGTGCCACAGGGACGCCATATTTTTACCCAGATGAGCGTGGAAGATAATTTGCTGATCGCCCTGCTGGCCGGTGCCAGTCAGGCCGACCGCCACCGCGCCATTCCCGAAATGGTGTTTGACCTGTTTCCGGCGCTCTATTCGCTACGCCAGCAGCGCAGCGGCGATCTGCCGATCGATCAGCAGCAGCAGCTGGCCCTGGCGCGCGCGCTGGTGCTGCAGCCAAAACTGCTGATTCTTGATGAGCCCACCGACGGCATGTCGCCGTGGCTGGAAGAGGAGATGGGGAATCTGATTCGCCGACTGAACCTCGACTATGGCCTGACGATCCTGCTGCTGGAGCAGCGTCTCTCCCTGATCCGTCGCGTGGCAGACTATTTTCTGCTGTTGCATCGCGGGCGTAACGTGGCGCAGGGCAAAATGGCGCAGCTGGATGACCACACCGTCAACAAATGGCTGACGGTGGCCTGATTTACGCTGGCAGCGTCAGATAGTGCCCGCAGTTGTCCTGTTGCGACTCGGTCAGCCAGGGAATAGTGCCGAGACAGGGTGCAGGCAGGCGTTGCGTCAGGCTGGTGAGATATTCCTGATAACGCTGTCCTGGCGGCACCACGGTGTTGGCGATCCAGCCCGCCAGACGCAGCCCGCGAGCGCGTACCGCCTCCGCGGTCAGCATGGCGTGATTGATGCAGCCCAGTTTGACACCGACCACTAAAATCACCGGCAACTGCTCGCTGCTGACCCAGTCAGCATAGGTGTGCGTTGCGGATAACGGGGTGTACCAGCCGCCTGCGCCTTCAACCAGAATCCAGTCTGCCAGCGGTTCCAGCGCCGCCAGGCCCGCCGACAGCGCCAGATGAGTGATCGGCCTGCCCTCTTCGGCACTGACGATGTGCGGCGCTGTCGGTTCAAGGAACGCCAGCGGATTGACCTGCTGATAGTCTAACGGCACGCTGCTGTACCGCTGCAGCGCCAGCGCGTCACTGTTACGCAGCCCCTCCGGCGTCATTTCGCAGCCCGAGGCGACCGGCTTATAGCCCGCGCAGCGATAACCTGCCGCCCGGGCGGCCTGTAACAGGGCGCCGCTGGCGACCGTTTTACCGACTTCGGTGTCGGTGCCGGTGATAAACCAGCGCTTCATGATGAACTTACTCCATAGATGAGATGATAACTGAGACGGAAACCGTGCCGATCGCGCGGCCAGTGCGCCTCTAACTGTGCCAGCCGCTGTCGGGTTAATAGCGGGCCATCCCGCCCCTGATGCAGATGAGTTGCCCCAATCCCTTTCAGCGAACGCATGGCGCTGAGCGCATCCGGGAAATGCAGGGTGATGAGCGCCGACTCGCAGTTCAGTTGGTGGGTAGCGCAGGCTGCCGCAATCTGTTGCTCGGTGAGAAAGCGGTTAGCGTGCGGATGGTGATCCAGATGCGACCAGGCCTGATGGACTTCCTGCAATGAACCGGCGCTCAGGGTTGAAAACAGCAGCGTACCATCGGGACGCAGCACCCGCCTGAACTGGCCCAGCGCCTGCGACAGATCGTTGCTCCACTGCACCGCCAGGTTACTCCACACCAGATCAAAACTGCCCGCTGCCAGCGGTAAGGCATCGATATCTCCGGCCAGATAGTGCTGTGCGGCATTACTGGCGCGCGCCTGTTGCAGCATCTGCGGCGAGAGATCGAGCGCGGTGACCTGCTTACCACGTTCACGCCATTGCCTGCTGTACCAGCCGGTACCGCAGCCGGCATCCAGTAGCTGCGGTCCACTGTGCGCCGGTGCCCGTGCCAGCAGCGCATCGCCGCTCAGCCGTTGCAGCGCGGCATGAGCATCGTAGTGTTCGGCCGCCCGGCCAAAGGCGCGTGCCACCGCGCGCTTATCAACCTGCAGCGTCATGCAGCGCCTCCAGCAGAATATCGATGTCGTCCGGCTGATGCGCCGCCGTCAGGGTAATACGCAGCCGGGCAGTGCCCGGCGGTACGGTTGGCGGCCGGATGGCGCTGACCCAGCAGCCCGCTTCTGCCAGCCGGGCGGAGAGCGCCATCGCTTCCGCATTGTCGCCGACGATTAACGGCTGAATCGCACTGGCGGAATCCATTAGTTGCCACGGCAGCGAGGCGGCACCACGCCGGAAGCGCTGGATATTCTCCTGCAACCGCTGACGCAGCGCATCGCCCTGCTGCACCTGGCTGAGCGACGCCTGCAGCGCCGCCGCCTGGGCGGCGGGCATCGCGGTCGAATAGATCAGATGGCGGCTGAACTGCACAAAATAGTCGGCGGTTTGTGCGTCGCACAACAGTGCCGCCCCGCTGACGCCAAAGGCTTTACCGAAGGTGACCACCAGCAGCTCCGGTTTTATTCCCTGCTGCCAGCAGCTGCCGCGCCCCTGCTCGCCTGTCACGCCGATCCCGTGCGCATCGTCCACCAGCAGCCAGCCCTGCGCGTCGCGCGTCTGTGCCGCTATCGCCGCCAGCGGCGCACTGTCACCATCCATGCTGAAAATCCCTTCGGTCACCACCAGCGTTTCGCCGCTGCAGGGTGCGGCCAGCCGCGCCGCCAGACTCGCCGGGCTATTGTGCGTAAAACGGCGCAGCTGCGCCGGACTGTGGCTGGCGGCATCCAGTAGCGAAGCATGGCTGAGCTTATCGGCCAGGATACGATCGTTTTCCTCCCCCAGCAGATGGATCACCGCCTGATTCGCCGCGAAGCCGGAGATAAACAGCAGCGCGCGGTCATAGCCGAGCCAGTCAGCCAGCTGCGCTTCCAGCGCCGCATGCTGCCGGTGATAGCCGGTGACGTGGCCTGACGCACCGGCACCGGCTCCCGCCTGTTCTGCGCCGCGCTGCCAGCCAGCAATCACCGCCGGATGCTGGGTTAAGCCGAGATAATCGTTGCTGGAAAAATGACGATAAACGCGTCCTCCGCTGTGCAGCGTGCGGGTGGTCTGATGATCGATTACCGGGCGTTGCCGCCAGCCATCGGCGGCACGCCGCCGATCCAGCGCCTGTGCCAGTCGTTGCTGCCAGCTCATTACAGCGCCGCGTTATAGAACTGTTCAGTGTCGGCGTGCATCAGCTGGTCGCTGAGCTGCTGCTGTTGCTGCTGATCGCCGTGCTGGGTGTGGGTATGCTCCGGGTTCAGCCCCAGCTTGCGGAACAGCACGCGATCTTTATCCTCTTCCGGGTTCGGCGTGGTCAGCAGTTTGCAGCCGTAGAAAATCGAGTTCGCCCCGGCCATAAAGCACATCGCCTGGGTCTGCTCACTCATCTGCTCACGGCCCGCCGACAGCCGGACGTGCGAGGTTGGCATCATGATGCGCGCCACCGCGATTGTGCGGATAAAATCGAACGGCTCAACGTCATCGTTGTCCGCCAGCGGCGTACCTTTGACCTTCACCAGCATATTGATCGGCACGCTTTCCGGCGGGGTCGGCAGGTTGGCTAACTGCACCAGCAGACCGGCGCGATCGCTGACCGTCTCCCCCAGACCGACGATGCCGCCTGAGCAGACTTTGATCCCGGCGTCACGCACTTTGCCCAGCGTATCCAGCCGTTCCTGATAGCTGCGGGTGGTGATGATGCTGCCGTAAAATTCTGGCGAGGTGTCGAGGTTGTGGTTATAAAAATCCAGGCCGGCGCCCGCCAGCCGCTGCGCCTGCTGATCGCTGAGCGTACCCAGCGTCATGCAGGTTTCCATGCCCATCGCCTTCACGCCTTCAACCATTTTTTCCAGATAGGGCATATCGCGCTCGTGCGGATTTTTCCATGCCGCGCCCATGCAGAAACGGGTTGAGCCGGCGGCTTTGGCCTGACGCGCAGAGGTCAATACTTCCTCCACTTCCATCAGGCGTTCCGACTCCAGGCCGGTCTTGTAGCGCGCGCTCTGCGGGCAGTATTTACAGTCTTCCGGGCAGGCACCGGTTTTGATCGACAACAGGGTGCTGACCTGTACCTGACGCGGATCGAAGTGCTGACGATGCACCCGCTGCGCTTCAAACATTAGTTCAAGAAAAGGTTGATCAAACAGGGCCTGGGCCTGTGCAACTGTCCAGCGTTGTGCCATTACGTGCTCCAAAAAAAGGGTGTCATCCCGACGATTAACGTGGTTATACTTGTAAACTATATTTTTTTATTTTGGTTTACAACTCCGGTTTACGACGCCTATGTTCACGCCTGAAGACGCCCGCTTTGATCGCCAGCACATCTGGCACCCCTACACCTCAATGCTCGACCCGCTGCCCTGTTATCCGGTGGTTGCCGCCCAGGGTTTTCAACTGCAACTGGCCGATGGCCGCGAACTGGTCGATGGCATGTCCTCGTGGTGGGCGGCGATTCACGGTTACAACCATCCACGGCTGAACCGGGCGCTGACGCAGCAGATGACGCAGATGTCACACGTAATGTTTGGCGGCATTACCCATCCCGCCGCGGTGGCGCTCTGCCGCCAGCTGGTTGCGATGACGCCCGCGGCGCTGGAGTGCGTTTTTCTCGCCGATTCCGGCTCGGTGGCGGTGGAAGTATCGATGAAGATGGCGTTGCAGTACTGGCTGGGACGCGGTGAAACCCGGCAGCAGTTCCTGACGCTGAAGCGCGGCTATCACGGCGATACCTTTGCGGCGATGTCGGTGTGCGATCCGGAAAATTCGATGCACAGCCTGTGGCGCGGCTATCTGCCCGAACATCACTTTGCAGCGGCTCCGGCCTGCGGCTTTGATGATGAATGGGAGCGCCAGGATTTTGATGATTTCGCCCGGCTGATAGAACAGCATCATCAGCAGCTGGCGGCGGTGATTCTGGAGCCGATCGTGCAGGGCGCTGGCGGGATGCGCTTCTACCATCCGCGCTATTTACAGCAGGTACGTGAAGCGTGCGATCGTTACGGCCTGCTCCTGATTGCCGATGAGATTGCTACCGGATTTGGTCGCACCGGCAAGCTGTTTGCCTGTGAACATGCTGGCATCACGCCCGATATTCTGTGCGTCGGCAAAGCGCTGACCGGCGGCATGATGACCCTGGCGGCGACCCTGACCACTCGTGAAGTTGCCGATACCATCAGCCGCAGCGCGGCCGGCTGTTTTATGCACGGCCCGACCTTTATGGGCAATCCGCTGGCCTGCGCGGTGGCGGTTGAAAGCCTGACCCTGCTGGCCGAAGGCGAATGGCAGCCTCAGGTTGCCGCTATCGAACGTCAGCTTCTGGCAGAGCTGCTGCCGTTGCGCAGTGCGCCGCAGGTGGCGGATGTGCGGGTGCTGGGCGCAATTGGCGTGGTCGAGACTCACCGTGCCGTGAATATGGCGGCGCTGCAGCAGTTCTTTGTTGAGCAAGGGGTCTGGATCCGGCCGTTTGGCCGGCTGATCTACCTGATGCCGCCCTATATCATCACGCCGCAGGCGCTGAGCAAACTGGTGCAGGCGATTGGGGCAGCGCTTGAGCATTCTTCACATTTTGCCGACTGAAGCGGGCGAAGCGCTGGAACTGACTGCGCGTTTGGTTATGATGTCAGGCTAATGATCGACACGTGAGGAGAGGTAATGCGCGTTTATAGTCAGGACTTTAACGACGGCGATAAAATGCCTGAGAAGCACGTTTTCAACGGTATGGGCTATCAGGGCGAGAACATCTCTCCCCATCTGGCCTGGGAAGCAGCCCCGGAAGGTACCAAAAGTTTTGTGGTGACCTGCTACGATCCCGACGCGCCAACCGGCTCCGGCTGGTGGCACTGGCTGGTGGCGAACATTCCGGCTACCACCACTTCTCTGCCGCAGGGCGCGGGCTCCGGTCAGGCCGGGCTGCCGTCAGGGGCGATCCAGACCCGGACAGATTTTGGTCAGGCCGGTTATGGCGGTGCGGCGCCGCCGCAGGGCGAAACCCATCGCTACATTTTCACGGTACATGCGCTGGATGTGGAAAAGATTGAGGTGGATGAGGGTGCCAGTGGTGCCATGGTCGGCTTTAATGTCCATTTTCACGCGCTGGCAAGCGCGTCACTGACCGTGAACTACCAGTAATTCCGCTACGCCTCTCCCAGCCGGGAGAGGCGTTAAATTGCAGCGTTACGCCTGCAACTGATGTACCACGACCCACATCGGACCCTGTCCGACCGCATAGCGTCCCAGCGGCTGTAACAGTCCCTGTGGTTCAGTGATGCGATAGACCTCAATGTGATGGGATTTCTGCCCCGCCGCCACCAGATACTGTCCGCTGTGATCGATATTAAAGCCGCGCGGCTGGGTTTCAGTTGGCTGGAAACCTTGCAGCGTCAGCTGTCCGCCATCTTCACTGACGCTGAACACCGCCAGCGTGCTGCTGGTGCGGTCACAGGCGTAGAGGAAACGGCCATCCGGCGTCAGATGAATATCTGCGGCCCAGCGGGTTCCGCTGAAATCAGCCGGCATCATGTCCAGCGTCTGTACGCTCTCAACTTCGCCATCTTCATTATCTAACGCCCAGACGTCGACCGTGCTGTCGAGTTCATTGACGCAATAGGCGTAGTGACCGTTCGGATGGAACTGCATGTGGCGCGGACCGGCACCGTCGACGGTGGTGACCTGCGCCTGCGGGCGTGGCGTCAGCTGGCCGTCGTCACCCAGCGCAAACAGGCAGATGCGATCCTGTTTCAGCGCCGGTACGTAGAGTGTCTGGTTAGCCAGGTCGATATTGGCCGAGTGGCACCCTTCCAGTCCGTGAATCACCTGCAGCGGTGCCTGTGGCACGCCATCCTCGCCAATCGGGCTGACGCTGACGCAGGCGTCATTATAGGAGCCGCAGAACAGGAACTTACCGTTGCGATCGGTAGAGATATGGGTCGGGCTGCCCGGCAGCGGTGCCTGTCCGGCTTCCGTCAGGGTGCCGTCAGCGGCGATGCGGAACGCCAGCACGCGAAAATTGGGGCGCACGCCGACATAGAGAAATTCGCGGTTCGGACTCACCACCATGGGCTGAACCTGGCCAGCGACATCGGTCACCTGAAGCAGCGTCAGCGCACCCTCTTCATTCATCTGCCAGACGTGGATCTGCTGGCTCTCGGGACTGGCGGTGTAAACAACTTGTTTCATGCATTCTCCTTTTTGGCTGCCTGATGATGATCTGTGAGTCACTGTAGCGCGTTTTAGCCATGCTGGAATCATTTGTGCCCGGTTTTTTGTCTCGCGACCGCGGTCAGGTGTAGACTTGAGGCTTCGCTACGCTACCCGAACGGAAGGATTAATGAGCTACCGTGTAATTGCCCTCGACCTCGATGGCACGCTATTAACACCCGCCAAAACCATTCTGCCGCAGTCTGTCGAGGCGCTGAAAAAAGCGCGCGAGGCGGGCATTCACGTCGCTATCGTGACCGGACGCCACCACTGCGCCATTCACCCTTTTTATCAGGCGTTGGAGCTCGATACGCCAGCCATCTGCTGTAACGGTACCTATCTGTATGACTATCAGGCGAAAAAGGTGCTGGCCGCCGATCCGCTCGACACCCAGCTGGCGCTGCAGGTGATTGAGATGCTGGATCAGCAGCGGATTCACGGCCTGCTGTATGTCGATGATGCGATGCTCTATCAGACGCCGACCGGTCACGTTACCCGCACACTCAACTGGGCTGAATCGCTGCCGCCGCACCAGCGCCCGGTGTTCCGGCAGGTACCCGATCTGGCGCAGGCCGCGCGTGAAGCGGATTCCATCTGGAAATTTGCGCTGTCACATCCCAACATTCCCGAACTGCAGCAGTTTGCCAGCAAAGTCGAGGCGGAACTGGGTCTGGCCTGCGAATGGTCGTGGCACGATCAGGTCGATATCGCCAAAGGCGGCAACAGCAAAGGCAAGCGACTGGCGCAGTGGGTGGAATCGCTGGGGCTGAGCATGTCCGATGTGATCGCCTTCGGTGATAACTATAACGATCTCAGTATGCTGGAAACCGCCGGTCTGGGCGTGGTGATGGGCAATGCTGATGAAGCGATCAAAGCGCGGGCGAAAAAAGTGATCGGCACTAACCTCGAGCCCGGTATCGCCGAAACCCTCTATCAGTACGTGTTGTAATCAGGGCGTCACCGGGACGCTTTGTAGCCGGGCATAGAGCCATTGATCGGGCCGAATGCCCAGCTTATCCGGCGCCCACGGCGTAATGCGCGCCCGGCATTGACCCGATGAAAAAGGGTCTGTTTCATTTAATGCGTTGAGAAGCAAAAAGCAAATTTTAACGCAGGGATAAAACAATAGATAACGCAACATGACTCTGAGGAGGGTCTGTATACATTCAAGCCCTTATTAATCTTTTATTAAATAAGCCCTGCATTTTATTATTCACTCTTAACCTTTAAACACCTGACATTGATATAAAGCAATGTGACATAAATAGTCATTAAAGCTGACACCAGTATTGATGACGGAAAAATATCAAAAAACAGTGCCGCCATAAGAAAGATATAAAGCTATTTGATATCAGGCCGCCCACCACTTTCAATTAAAAAACGCTAAAGCTTATTTTTCACCTGCCGATAACCCTTATTTATCTGTAGGTATGGGATATGTTTAAAAATAGATTCAACAAGGCTCTGCTTTTATTATCATTGATGCTCACGGGTTGTACATCGTTACAGGTTGGTCATTTAACCCGCTACGCCAGTGATGTGCATTATTATTCTTTCATTGATGGCTCAATCGTTGCTCCCTACGCGCCTAAAGTTTATCCCATGAAAGTGCCGGACGACCTCTCCTTTGTGCAATTTGTCGTTGACCTGGGCTACGACTATGTTGCGCTTCCCTTTATCTATACAGATAGTCGAATCACGGAAAACACCGCACCTTTTTTTGAATTTCTGGCCTGGTCTAAACAACCCTTTATTCAGCGTCAGGAAACAAAGCAAAAGGTCATTGGTGGACGTTACAATGATATTCTGGAATACGGTGAAGAGAATGATCTGAAAACACAAGAGCCAGTGTTTTTAGTCGTGCGTCATTTTGGATATTTCGCCCGTGATGCCGTATTTGCACTGACCGTACCTGAAGTCGAAAATCTTTTATCAGAAGTATACAGTGTTAAATACTGCAAAGAACATGGATTGAAGTTATAGACGATTCCGGGACATATAGCGCTATTGACCACGCTGCTCTGCCACCCGAATCAAACGCTTCTTTGATTGATGCATAGTGATGTCATCCAGGCCACCAAACAGAAGCACGGTGAAAGCCATTTTATAGGGCGTTGCCCTGAACCACAGAAAGTTTTGCAGAATCCCTCTGGTAACGGTTCGGGGCCACCAAAAGGTTTCACATTTTAATTTGGTTTAAACGTCTGGTCGGTATCACCCTTCCTGACAGGGAATTGAATATCAATACTCATCAGATTATTAATGTCGGCTTTCCACTTCTTCTCTTCACGACAACCAGAGAAGAAAGCAAGAACCCACGCTCTCTGTTCAGAGGTGTCAGAACCCTACTCAATAAAACATCCGAAGCAAGTCAGAAAAACAGAGACCCATTAAATAATTTCATTAAAAAATAACGAATTATCAGTACATTTAGTCATCAGGGCGTCACCGAAACGCTTTTTATCTGGGCATAGAGCCACTGATCTGGCCGAATGCCCAGCTCATCCCGCGCCCACGGCGTAATGCGCGCCCAGAGTTCACTGATGCCGATGCGCAGCTTCACCTCCACCTGATCGCCGACCTCTACCAGCTCCACCACCTGTGCCGGCAGGATATTGCGGATGGAAGTATTGTGCGGCGGCTGCAGCGCCAGCGAGACATCGGCCGAGGCGATACGAATCCGCAGAGGCGTTTTCAGCGGCTGATGGATGCGGCTGACCCAGATATGCTGATCACCCAGCGACAGGGCGGTCATCGGATAGTCAGGATGCTGCTCCAGCACCTGTACCCGCAACACGCTGCTCAGCTCGCTGACTGGCAGCCACGGTCGCATCGCGCTGCTGCTCCAGACCCGCTCCAGCGGGCCAAACGCTTTCACGCTACCGTTATCCAGCACCAGCACGTTATCCGCCAGATGCAGGATCTCTTCCAGGCTGTGCGACACGTAGAGCATCGGGATCTCCACCTGCTTCTCCAGTTTTTGCAGATAAGGCATCAGCTCGCGTTTACGCGGCACATCCAGCGACGCCAGCGGCTCATCCAGCAGCAACATATCCGGCGCGGTCAGTAACGCCCGGCCAATCGCCACCCGCTGCTTTTCACCGCCCGACAGCGACAGCGGAAAGCGCGACAGCAATGGCTCCAGACCCAGCAGGGAGACCAGCGAGTCGAACTGCGCTTTCATCGCCGGGGCCATGCCATATTGCAGATTGCCGCGCACCCGATAGTGTGGAAACAGCCGCGCATCCTGAAACACATAGCCAATCCGGCGCTTTTCCGGCGGCAGCGAAATCTGCTGTTCTGCATCAAACAGCACCCGATCGCGCAACTCTATCCGGCCATGCTGTGGCTGCGTCAGCCCGCTGATGGCGTTGATTAACGAGGTTTTACCGGCACCCGACACGCCGAAAATGGCGGTGATGCCCTTAGCAGGGATTTGCAGGTCAATCGTCAGCCGATGATCGCCCTGCTGCTGGATAAAATTCAGTGACAGCATCAGTTCCCCATCCGCTTACGGCCCAGTCGCGCCAGCCATTCTGACGCCAGTAACGACGCCAGTGCCAGCACGATGGCAATCACACACAGCCGCGCGGCGGCGCCTTCTGCGCCTGGCGTTTCAATCAGGCTGTACATCGCCAGCGGTATGGTGCGCGTCTCGCCGGGAATATTAGAGACAAAAGTAATGGTGGCACCGAACTCCCCCAGCGATCGCGCAAAGGCCAGCACCGTGCCGACGATAACGCCTGGCAGAGTCAGCGGCAGCGTGATAGTAAAGAATACCCGCCAGCGTCCGGCACCCAGGGTGCGTGCGGCCTGCTCCAGCCGGATATCGACCGCTTCCAGCGCCAGGCGAATGGCGCGTACCATCAGCGGAAACGCAATCACCGCCGACGCCAGCGCTGCGCCGCGCCAGCTAAAGGCAAAACTGAAGCCGAACCAGTCATAGAGTTTTTCACCGATGATGCCGCGTCGTCCCAGGCCGATCAGCAGCAGATAGCCGACCACCACCGGCGGCAGCACCAGCGGCAGATGAATCAGGCTGTCGAGCAGCGCTTTACCGGGAAAACGGCAGCGCACCAGAATCCACGCCATCAGGATGCCGAACGGCAGGCTGCCCAGCACGGCAATGCCAGAGACTTTCAGGCTGAGCACTACCGCCTGCCATTCGGGATCGCTGAGTATCATTTCGTTGGTGTGAATCCGTAATGTTTAAACACGACCGCTGCTTGCGGTCCTTTCAGGTAGTGATAAAAAGCGTTAACGGCGGCATTGTCGCGATCTTTAACGATCGCCATCGGATATTCTACCGGTTTGTGACTGGAGGCCGGGAATCGTCCCACTACCTGCACTTTCGCACTGGCGACTGCATCGGAACCGTACACAATGCCATAGGGTGTCTCATTACGCTCAACCAGCGCCAGTGCGGCCCGCACATTATTTGCCGGTGCCAGCACCGGTTCAACCGTTTGCCAGGCACCGAGCTTCTGTAGCGCCTCTTTGGCGTAAATACCGGCCGGAACATGGTCGGGATCGCCTACCGCCAGACGCTCTCCGTGCAGCAGCGTTTTCCAGTCGGTCTGCTGATTCAGCTCAACCTTCTTCGCCGCCGCGCCGCGCGGTGCCACCAGCACCAGATCGTTGCCCAGCAGCGTGTAACGGCTGCCGGTGTTAACGCTCTTTTTCGCCACCGCATCATCCATCCACTGCTGATCGGCGGAGATAAACAGGTCAGCTGGCGCGCCCTGCTCTATCTGGCGCGCCAGCGTCGAGGAGGAGGCGAACGATGAGACCACCGTGACGCCGGTCTGCTGTTGATAGTCATGGGCGATATCCTGCAGGGCGTTGGTCAGCGAGGCGGCAGCAAAGACGGTCACTTTTTCCGCCGCCAGCGCCTGGCCCGTCAGTGAAACGGTCACCAGTGCGGCGATTCCCCAGCGGTACTGTAGTAAAGACATGATCTTCTCCGGTTATTCGTTGTGTAACGGATAATACAACGCCCGTTCCGGCAGTGTTATTAATTTATCGGCAGTTTTAGCAGAAGGATGAGTGGAAGTGGAGGTAGCGGTAGCAGAAAGCAGCACGCCCGCACAAAGGCGGGCGTGACAGGCAATTAATTGTGCGAACGGGCTGAAGATTTTTCGCGATGACCAAATTTTGAGATGACGTTAAACACTTCACCCAGGCCATAGATCATACCTAACATCAGCGCCATGACGACAGGGACCATAAGCACAGCTATGGCGAGGCTTTTAAGTAATTCCAGCATGGAGCGTCTCACTCTGCGAACAAAAAAGTGATTGTAACGGGTCAGCAAAATTTTGCGCAGCCCTTTTCGTGCTTTTACTTTGGTCACGAAACGCCGCTATCATCGCGCAGATACGCCTTAACCCTTTGCCGGAGTCGCTATGCAAGCCGAACTTTCCCTCCATATTCGTTTACAGCAAAAACTGTTTGCCGATCCGCGCCGCATCGAACTGCTGAAACGCGTGCAGCAAACCGGTTCAATCAGTCAGGGCGCAAAGCTGGCGGGCATCAGTTACAAAAGTGCCTGGGATGCGATCAATGAGATGAACCAGCTGGCGGATGAGACGCTGGTGGCACGCGCCACCGGCGGCAAAGGCGGTGGCGGCGCTACCCTGACGCGCTACGGTGAACGGCTGATTCAGCTGTTTCAGCTGATGGAGCAGATCCAGCAAAAAGCGTTTGACGCCCTGCAACAGGATGCGCTGCCGCTCGACAGTCTGCTGGCCGCCATTGCGCGCTTCTCACTGCAAACCAGCGCCCGGAATCAGCTGTTTGGCACCGTGATCAGCAACGATGCGCAGTCGGTGGTGCAGCATCTCAGGATTTTACTGGCTGACGGCGTCACCGAACTCCGGGTGGCGCTGACCCAGCGCAGTGCCGATCGCCTGCAGCTGGCTGCCGGCAAAGAGGTGCTGCTGTTGATTAAGGCGCCCTGGATTCGGGTCAGCCGCCAGGCCGGCGACGGCGACAATCAGCTGGCGGCGACCGTCAGCGCCATAGAGCCTGGCGAACAGTTCAGTGAGCTGCTGATGCAGCTTGCCAGCGGAGAAACCCTGTGCGCGACGCTGAGCAATGTTGCGTTGCAGCAGCAGAACCTGCAGCCTGGCGACCCGGTCATCGCCCATTTTGACGCGGAACACGCTATCGTCGCCACCCTGGTATGATTTTCCCCGGCTGATTTGACTTCATCGCATCCAGTGGTTACAACACAGTAACACGATGCAAAAAATGGAACAGATCATGGCTTCATTGCAGATTTCGCAAGGCACGTTTCGTCTTAGCGATACCCGGGTTTTGACCCTGAATGAGGTTCAGCTTCAGCGTGGCGAGAGCTGGGCCTTTGTCGGTGCCAACGGCAGCGGCAAGTCATCACTGGCGCGCGTCCTCTCTGGCGAGTTGTCGCCGCTGGCGGGCTCGGTCAGCAGTGATTTCCAGCGTCCGACGCGACTGTCGCTGGAGCAGTTGCAAAAGCTGGTCGCCGATGAGTGGCAGCGCAACAACACCGACCTGCTCAGTGAAGGTGAAGAGGATACCGGCCTGACCGTGGCTGAGGTGATCCAGGCGGAAATGCAGCAGCCGGAACGCTGTACACAGCTGGCCCGCCAGTTTGGCATCGAGCAGTTACTGACGCGCCGCTTCAAATATCTCTCCACCGGCGAAACCCGCAAGACGCTGCTCTGCCAGGCGCTGATGCAGCAGCCGGATCTGTTAATTCTGGATGAGCCGTTTGACGGGCTGGATGTGGCGTCACGCGCCAGCCTGACCGGGACCTTACGCAGCCTGCAGCATCCCGACTTTACTCTGGTGCTGGTGCTCAACCGCTTTGATGATATTCCCGAGTACATACAGCAGATTGGAGTACTGGCGGAGTGTACCCTCACCCATATCGGCCCGCGCCAGACCATTTTAGCCGAAGCGCTGGTGGCGCAGCTGGCGCACAGTGAACAACTGCTGGGGATGGCGCTGCCGGAAGCAGATGCGCCGGATCAGCTGCCGTCGCTGGCGGATGATGCGCCGCGCGTGATTCTGCGCAACGGCGTGGTCTCTTATCACGATCGGCCGGTGATCGACGGGCTGAACTGGCAGGTCAATGCCGGTGAGCACTGGCAGATTATCGGCCCCAACGGCGCCGGTAAATCAACCCTGCTCAGCCTGGTGACCGGCGATCATCCCCAAGGCTACAGCAACGACCTGACCTTGTTTGGTCGCCGGCGCGGCAGTGGTGAAACCATCTGGGAGATCAAGCAGCATATTGGCTATGTCAGCAGCAGCCTGCATCTCGATTATCGCGTCAGCGTCAACGTGCTGACGGTGATCCTGTCAGGCTTTTTCGATTCGATTGGTCTTTATCAGGCCGCGTCAGACCGTCAGAAGGCGCTGGCCCGGCAATGGCTGGCGCTGCTCGGGATGAACAATGCGCTGGCGGATGCGCCCTTTCACAGCCTGTCGTGGGGACAACAGCGGCTGGTATTGATTGCCCGCGCGCTGGTGAAGCATCCGACGCTGCTCATTCTGGATGAGCCGCTGCAGGGACTCGATCCGATCAACCGTCAGCTGGTACGGCGTTTTATCGATGTGCTGATTGGCGAAGGTCGCACTCAGCTACTGTTTGTCTCACATCATGCCGAAGATGCGCCGCAGTGCATCACGCACCGTCTGAGTTTTGTTGCCGGTGACGGCGGCTATCACTACCCGCAGCAGCAGCTGAAATAAATCGGCCAGACGCCGGTCAGACGGCGTCTGCTTCACCCTCAGATGTAACCGCTACCACTTACCCTGCGCTTTCCCGCCTGCAATTCCGTCACAATGCCACGAAATGAGAATATTCAGCTTGTGTAAACGATACCATTTATCCAGACTTGATCACGCTTTCGGGCGCGCTGATGTGCTACTTTTTACCGATGCCTCTTTGGCTTTTGACGCTTACCAGGATTCAACATGGAAAAATTTAACCCGGTCGATCACCCGCATCGCCGTTACAATCCACTGATTGATCAATGGATTCTCGTTTCACCCCATCGGGCAAAACGTCCGTGGCAAGGCGCGCAGGAGACCCCGGCGGTCAATACCTTACCGGCGCACGATCCCGATTGCTTCCTGTGTGCGGGCAATACCCGCATCACCGGTGACAAAAATCCTGACTATACCGGCACTTATGTCTTTACCAATGACTTTGCCGCACTGATGACCGACACGCCAGACGCGCCAGAGAGCGACGATCTGCTGATGCGCTGTGAAAGCGCGCGCGGCACCAGTCGGGTGATCTGCTTTTCGCCGGATCACAGCAAAACGCTGCCGGAGATGTCGTTAAGCGCGCTGGAGGAAGTCGTACGCACCTGGCAGGAACAGACCGCCGATCTCGGTCAGCACTATCCGTGGGTGCAGGTGTTCGAAAACAAAGGCGCAGCGATGGGCTGCTCTAATCCTCATCCGCACGGCCAGATTTGGGCTAACAGCTTCCTGCCGAATGAAGCGCAGCGCGAAGACGATCATCAGCGCGCCTATTTTGCGAAGCATGGCTCACCGATGCTGGTCGATTATCTCGCCCGTGAACAGCAGGATGGCAGCCGCACCGTGGTCGAGACCGATCACTGGCTGGCCGTGGTGCCGTGGTGGGCGGCGTGGCCGTTCGAAACCCTGCTGTTGCCGAAAGCACACGTTCAACGTCTGACCGATCTGAACGAGGCGCAACGCAGCGATCTGGCTAAAGCGATCAAGCTGTTGACCAGCCGCTACGACAACCTGTTCCAGTGCTCCTTCCCCTACTCGATGGGCTGGCACGGCGCACCGTTCAACGGTGAAGCCAACGATCACTGGCAGTTGCATGCTCACTTCTATCCGCCGCTGCTGCGTTCAGCAACGGTACGTAAATTTATGGTTGGCTATGAAATGCTGGCCGAAACCCAACGCGATTTAACGGCGGAACAGGCGGCGGAACGTCTGCGTTCTGTCAGCGACGTTCACTTCCGTGAGGCACAATAATGAGCTTAAAAACCATCACGCAGCAGGTCTTCTCCGACACTTTTGGCTACGCGCCGACCCACACCATTCAGGCTCCGGGCCGCGTTAACCTGATCGGTGAACATACCGATTATAACGATGGCTTTGTGCTGCCGTGCGCCATCGATTATCAGACGGTGATCGCCTGCGCGCGCCGTGACGATCGTCAGATCCGGGTGGTAGCGGTCGATTACGACAACGCTGAAGACAGCTTCTCGCTGGATGAAGAGATCCGCAGCCTGGAGCAGCCGATGTGGGCCAACTATGTGCGCGGCGTGGTGAAACACCTGCAACAGCGCCACGCCGATTTCGGCGGCATCGATATGGTGATCAGCGGCAACGTGCCGCAGGGCGCGGGCCTGAGTTCATCAGCCTCGCTGGAAGTGGCGGTCGGCACCGTGGTGCAGCAGCTCTACAATCTGCCGCTGGACGGCGCGGCGATTGCGGTCAACGGTCAGGAAGCTGAGAACCAGTTCGTCGGCTGTAACTGCGGTATCATGGATCAGCTGATCTCGGCGCTGGGCCAGAAAGATCACGCCATGCTGCTCGATTGCCGCACGCTGGGGACCCGCCCGGTCTCAATGCCGGAAGATATCGCGGTGGTGATCATCAACTCTAACTTCCGCCGTACGCTGGTAGGTAGCGAGTACAACACCCGTCGTCAGCAGTGTGAAACCGGTGCGCGCTTCTTCAATAAACCAGCGCTGCGTGATGTCGAACTGGCTGAATTTGAAGCTGCGCAGTCGCAGCTTGATCCGCAGGTGGCGAAGCGTGTGCGCCACGTACTGACGGAAAATGCCCGTACCCTGGAAGCCGCCGATGCGCTGACCCGTGGCGACCTGACGCGCATGGGCCAGCTGATGGCCGAATCTCACGCATCGATGCGCAATGATTTCGAGATCACCGTGCCACCGATCGACACCCTGGTTGAGATCGTGAAAGCGCAGATTGGCGAGCGCGGCGGTGTGCGCATGACCGGCGGTGGCTTTGGCGGCTGTATCGTGGCGCTGATGCCGCTCGATCTGGTTGATCAGGTGAAAGCCGCCGTAGCAGAGCAGTATGAAGCAGCGACCGGCATCAAAGAGACCTTCTACGTTTGTAAAGCCTCAGCGGGAGCTGGCCTATGCTAAACGACGTTAATTCTCATGCGCCGGACGGGCAACCGTGGCGCATCACCGTGCTGCGCAATGCGAACGGCATGCTGGTGACCTTTATGGACTGGGGCGCAACCTGGCTGTCGGCCCGGGTGCCGATGCAGGATGGCACGGTCCGTGAGGCACTGCTCGGCTGTGCCACGCCCTCTGACTATCTGCACCAGGATGCCTATCTGGGCGCCACGGTGGGCCGTTATGCCAACCGCATCGCCGGAGCGACGCTGAATAAACTGAACCGTCAGCTGGTGGCCAATCAGGGCCCGCATCAGCTGCACGGCGGCCCGGAAGGGTTTGATAAACGTCGCTGGCAAATCGTCAGCCAGTCGGAAACTGAAGTGCACTATCGGCTGGATTCGCCGGATGGCGATCAGGGTTATCCGGGCAATCTGATTGCCGATCTGCGCTATCAGCTGGATGACGATAACTGCCTGAGCATTCAGTATGAAGCGCGCTGCGATCAGGCCTGTCCGGTCAACCTCACCAACCACGCTTACTTTAACCTTGATGCGCATCATGGCGACGCGCGTCAGCATCGCTTACAACTGCACGCCGACAGTTACCTGCCTGTCGACAGCGACGGGATTCCGAATGCGCCACTGAAAGCGGTGGCAGGCACCAGTTTCGATTTCCGTCAGGCCAAACCGGTGGCGCAGGATTTCCTCGCCGACGACGATCAGCGTGCGGTGAAGGGCTATGATCACGCCTTCCTGCTTAACAGCGCCGGCGACGCCACTCAGCCCGCGGCTGAACTCTGGTCGGAAGATGGCAAACTGCAGCTTAGCGTCACCACCTCCGCGCCGGCGCTGCAGTTTTACTCGGCTAACTATCTGGCTGGCACCCGTGCCCGTGAGCAGGAGAGCTATACTGCTTTCCAGGGCATTGCGCTGGAGAGTGAATTTTTACCGGACTCGCCTAATCATGCGGAATGGCCGCAGCCTGATTGCTGGCTGCAGCCGGGAGATCGCTGGGAATCGGTGACGCGTTATCGCTTCACGCCGCGCTGAGTCACCGGCTGAAAAACGCGCAGTGCGTTGCCGACAGGCTTACGTGCTGCCCGCTTTTCCGTTATGGTATGGCGCAATTGGCTCGTTGAACGGGCTGGCAGCAGCAGGTTTCCATTCTCACAGAAACATCACAGTATTAAGGAGTTAAGCTATGGCTGTAACTAAGCTGGTTCTGGTGCGTCACGGCGAAAGCCAGTGGAACAACGAAAACCGCTTTACCGGTTGGTATGATGTTGACCTTTCTGAAAAAGGTCGTGGCGAAGCCAAATCAGCGGGTCAACTGCTGAAGAAAGAAGGCTTTGTGTTTGATTTTGCTTACACCTCAGTACTGAAACGCGCCATTCACACCCTGTGGAACGTGCTGGATGAGCTGGATCAGGCCTGGCTGCCGGTCGAAAAAACCTGGCGTCTGAACGAGCGTCACTACGGTGCGCTGCAGGGTCTGGATAAAGCAGAAACCGCCGCGAAATATGGCGACGAGCAGGTTAAGCAGTGGCGTCGCGGCTTTGCCGTTACCCCGCCAGAGCTGGATCGTTCAGATGAGCGTTTCCCGGGCCATGATCCGCGTTATGCGAAACTGACCCCAGAGCAGCTGCCAACCACCGAAAGCCTGGCGCTGACCATCGATCGCGTGATTCCTTACTGGAACGACACCATTCTGCCGCGCATCAAAAGCGGTGAGAAAGTGATTATCGCCGCACACGGCAACTCACTGCGTGCGCTGGTGAAATATCTCGATAACCTGAGCGAAGATGAAATCCTCGAACTGAACATCCCTACCGGCGTACCGCTGGTGTATGAGTTCGATGAAAACTTCAAACCGCTGAAGCGTTACTACCTGGGTGATGCCGACGAGATTGCAGCGAAAGCCGCAGCCGTTGCGAATCAGGGTAAAGCGAAGTAATTCTGCGCTAAAACGCCAAAAGGCCAGACGCAAGTATGGCCTTTTTCATGCGTGCTTCCTTTAGCCGCGACGCTGTTTTACCGCTGCCGCTAACTGGCGTAACACTTTGTCGGTGTCATCCCAGCCGATGCAGGCGTCAGTGACGCTTTTGCCGTAGACCAGCGGCTCGCCGCTCTCCAGGCTCTGGTTGCCTTCTACCAGGTGGCTCTCAATCATCACGCCGATAATTGCCCGCTCACCGTTGCTCATCTGCTGCGCCACATCTTCCGCCACAACCATCTGCCGCTGGAACTGCTTGCTGCTGTTGGCGTGGCTGAAGTCGATCATCACCTGCTGCGGCAGGCCCGCTTTCGCCAGTCCGGCTTTGACTTCGCTGACGTGCTGCGCGCTGTAGTTTGGCTCTTTACCGCCGCGCAGAATGATGTGGCAATCCGCGTTACCGCTGGTTTCGACAATCGCCGAGTGACCATATTTGGTGACCGACAGGAAACAGTGCGGCGAACCGGCAGCGTTGATCGCGTCGATGGCGACTTTGATGGTGCCGTCGGTACCGTTTTTAAAGCCCACCGGGCAGGAGAGGCCCGACGCCAGCTCACGGTGTACCTGAGACTCGGTGGTACGGGCACCAATCGCGCCCCAGCTCATCAGATCGGCCACATATTGTGGGGTGATCATATCGAGGAACTCGCCGGCCGCCGGTAACCCACTGTCGTTGATCTCCAGCAGCAGTTTACGCGCCAGACGCAGTCCGTCGTTCAGCTGGAAAGTGCCATCCATGTAAGGGTCATTGATCAGCCCTTTCCAGCCCACCGTGGTGCGCGGCTTTTCAAAATAGACCCGCATGACCACTTCCAGCTCGCCTTTCAGCTCGTCGCGCAGCGTCAGCAGTCGGGCGGCGTACTCTTTCGCGGCTTCGGTGTCGTGAATCGAGCACGGCCCGATCACCACCAGCAGACGATCGTCCTGACCCTGAAGGATCTGATGAATAGCCTGACGCGCCTGTGAAACTGTTTCGGCAGCCCGATCGGTGGCCGGGAATTTTTCCAGCAGCGCAACCGGCGGCAGCAGCTCTTTAATCTCTTTGATGCGTAAATCATCGTTCTGGTAATTCATACTGATTCCATATTATTTCAGGCCCAGCGCGCGCCGGGCACAACCTGTCCAATGTAGCCCGAAGCGCCAGGGGTGTAAATTCCCGCTACGGGTTAAATGTTCGGGTGATATTTGCATTAATCGGGTTAGCGTCTAGACTTTTTAATGGTAAGCACTGATAAACGGACTGCTTACCCGATTAAATCACCCTGTTTAAGCCAACCGGCGAATTTTATTTCGTACGGGACCTTTTTATCCAAATTGCACCTCTGGGCTTGAAGCAGCAACTTCATTAATTAACGGGAGCATAATGATGAAAAAGTTTGCCTTACTCTTTTTGACAGCAGCGATGACTCTGAGCAGCGGCGCAGCCATGGCGGCGAGCGGCAACAATGGTACGGCTAACCAGGCTGCCGATGCAGGCGCAGCGGCGGGCGGTGCGAAAGAAAATCTGCCACCGAATAATGTTGATAACAGCAATATTAATAACACCGGCACCAACACGAATCCGGCAACTTCTGGCAGCAATACCAGCAGCGGTAATATGTCTGCGAATGAAATCGACCAGAACAGCCAGTGTAAAGATGGCAAATGCCCGAACATCAATAAAAAAGTCCAGACCAAAGAAGGTGGCGGTGACGTGAATACCAAAACCGACGGCACCTCACAGTAATTCCGTCCGATCAGGAGAGCCTCTGCTCTCCTGTCTTTTTCTCCCCTCCTCTCTTCTCTTCCGCTATGCTGAGCCGGTGAAATTAACAGGGAAATATTCATGGCCGCATTGCTTCTGATTGACGATCATCCACTGGTCGAGGTCGCCCTTGAGGCTGCGCTGACTCAGTCACCGATTCCGGTAAAACTTTACTCCGCCAGCAGTGAAAAAGCCGCACGCGCCTTTCTCTCTTTGCCGCTGGATATTATCGTGCTGGACATTGGCCTGCCGGATGGCGACGGCCTGGAGATTCTGCGCCGTCTGAAGATTCATCTGCCCGATTGCCCGGTGCTGATCTACTCGGCGCAGCAAACCCACCACACCATGCGACGCGCTCAGGCGCTGGGTGCGGCAGGTTATGTGGTGAAAAGTCAGCGCATGGAGCAGCTCCTGAGCGCGATTCTGGCGGTGCTGGGCGGTCACACGGCCTTTCCTGCTATTGAGGATGAACCAGAACTGCCGCTGACCCAGAAAGAGCGCCAGGTCCTGGCATTACTGGCCAGCGGCCTCTCTAACCTGCAAATTGCCGCTCAGCTGCATATCAGCAACAAAACCGTCAGCACTCATAAAAAGAATATTCTGGAAAAGACCGGTGCCCGCTCGGTGGTGGAACTGGCTGACCTGTGGAAAGCGCAGCAGTGAGGAACTGGCTGCTGATTTTATTGCTGTTATGGAGCGGGGTCGGGATGGCCGTCCGGCCAGTGAGCAGCGTAAATCTGCCGATGATGCTGCCGGTGAACCGCGCCGAAACCATGCAGGGTCGGATGCTGCGCGTCGGTCTGCTGGAGGAGAACAACGCGCCCTGGGCGATGCGCATCGGCAACGATCTCTATGGCATCAATGCCGATTATCTCTCGGCGCTGCGTCAGCTGACCGGTGCCCAGTTCAGTCTGACGCTGTACGCCGATCAGGCACATCTGTTGCAGGCGCTGAATGACGGAGAGATCGATTTTGCCCTGGGTATGCTGGCCGCGCCGTTACCGCCAGGCACGCTCAGCAGTGACATCTGGTACAGCAGCCCGCTGCGCATCTACCGTAACCAGCAGAATCAGCGCGCCGTGATGTTTAACAGCCAGAATGCCCAGCTGGCGATCAGTGACACCACGCTGGCACAGCTGCCGCCCGATCTGGCGGCGCGCCATCGCTGGCGGCGTTATAGCAGCGATCTGCAGGCTCTCTATACCCTGCTTAATCAGCAGAACGATTATGTGGTGGCGGATGAGACCAGCGCCGGCTTTCTGTTAAGTCAGCTGCAGCAGGGTCAGATTTATCAGATTGCTTCGCGGATAGAGGCCGGTCAGCTCAGCCTGCGCGCGGTGAGCCGCGATCCGCAGCTGATTAACTGGATCAATCAGAGCCTGCGTCAGCTGCCCGCCGAGCTGATGAATACGCTTCAGGCGCGCTGGAGCAGCATCCTGCCACGCTATCAGGATACCCAGACGCTGATGCTCAGCCCGGATGAACGGGCATGGATTGCCGCCCATCCACGGGTGTTCTACGCCGCCGAGCCGGATAACTATCCGTGGAGCTACCGCGACAGCACCGGCACGGCGCGCGGCTACGGCGTCGAGCTGCTGAAAGTGATCGCCCAGAGTACCGGACTGCAATTCGAGCCGGTATGGGTCAGCAATCCCCGCCAGGCCGCCGCACTGATCGGTCAGCAGCAGGCGATGCTGCAGCTGATGCAACCGCTTAACGGTGATGCGATGCAGAGCACCTCGCTGCCGGTGTGGCGGGCGTTGTGGGGCATCTACAGCATTCAGCCCCATTCCCTGACGCACTGGCGTGACCTGCGCGGTAAGCGGGTCGGCGTGCTACAGGACGATCTGGCGCAGCGACTGTTGCCCGACGACCTGCAGCCGCAGCGCTTTGCCGATCGCAACAGCCTGTACGATGCGCTGGCCAGAGGCCAGATTGATGCCCTGGTCGATAACGTGCTGTCAGCCCGCTGGCGCATCGCCAGCCGCAACGATCCCCGTATTCATCTCGCCTTCGCCGCCAGCGACATCGCCTGGCCGATCGCGCTGGGCGTCGCCCCGGAGCAGCCGGTGCTGCGTGCGCTGCTGGATCGGGCGCTGCAGCAGATTCCGGCTGAAACCCAGAGCCAGATGCGCGATAGCTGGTCCACTCCGCCACAGCCGGGCAGCGTGATGGTGATGCGCTCCTTACCGATGATGGTGCTGGTAGTGGCCGGAGCGGCGATCGCCTTACTGCTGCTGTTACTGGCGCGCCGCTACTGGCAGCAGCGCCGGGAGCGTCAGCAGCGTGAGCAGGCGGAGCGCGCCAACGCGATGAAGAGTCAGTTTCTGGCCACCGTCAGCCATGAGCTGCGCACGCCGATGCAGGCGATTCTCGGACTGCTGGAGCTGGAAAAGCAGCAGCACAGCAGCCAGAATCTGACGCTACTGCACAGCAGCGCGCAATCATTGCTGACCTTACTCAACGACCTGCAGGATCACGCCCGGATTGAGAGCAACAGCTTTACGCTGTCGCCGCGTCCGCTGGCGCTGGCGACCTGGCTCGAACAGCAGCAGCACTTTTACCATCCGTTGATGCGCGCTGACGGACCGCGTCTGGTGGTCAGGGCGCTGACGCCGCTGCCGGAGGCGATTCTGATCGATGCCGATCGCCTGCAACAGGTAGTGAATAACCTGATGACCAATGCGCTGAAATTTACCCGGCACGGTGAGATCCGGCTGACGCTGGCGGCCCGACAGCAGCTGGAGCTGACAGTCAGCGACAGCGGTAGCGGCATTCCGCCGGAGGAGCAGCAGAAGCTGTTCGATCCCTGGTATCAGGCACCGTCCGGCAAATCGGTTTCCGTCCAGGGCAGCGGCCTGGGGCTGTTTATCTGCCGGGAAATGGTGTTGCGCATGGGCGGCGATATCCGGCTGGTTTCTCAACCCGGTCATGGCACAGAAGTGACGGTCACGCTTCCGCTTGAGCCCTGTCAGCCGGTCAGCCCTGTCAGCGAATCTGCCCTGCCCGGCTACCCGCAGTTGCGGGTGGCGATTGTTGATGACCATCCCACCAATCTGCTGGTGATGCAGCAGCAGCTGGCGCGCTTCGCTATTCAGGCCGATACCTTCGAGCAGGGCCGCGACCTGTTGCGCGCCGATGCGCAGCAGCCGTATGACCTGCTGTTTATCGACCAGATGATGCCGCGTCCCGACGGCACGCTGCTGCTGCGGCTGCTGCGCCGTCGCGATCGTCAGCGTGGCCGTCAGGCGATGCGGGTATTGTGCTCAGCCGACGCCCAGTTGCTGTCCCAGCCGCTGGCGGCCGGCGAACGGGTGCTGATTAAACCGGTGCAGTTATCCGATCTCAGCGCCCTGCTGGCCGCCTGGCAGCCCGATCCGCTGGCGGCACTGGATGACAACCTGTTACGACTGGCGCAGCACAACGACCGGTTCCTTGGCCGTCTGAGCCAGACATTACGCGACACCGTCAGCCAGGATCTGGCGCGGCTTGCCGCGGCGCGCGATCGGCAGGACTGGACGCAGCTGGCGGAAGCCGCACACCGGATGAAAGGCAGCTGGTTACTGGTCGGGCTGGAGGAAGGCGCGCAGCTTAGCCAGCAGTTAGCGGAGCAGGCAAAACAGCATCAGGACACCGCTGAAACGTGGCGATTACTGATATTATTGACTAACAGGTTACTGAAAAAACTGGATTCTTATGGCACACACCCACACTCATAGCGGGCAGGATAGCAATCGTACCCGTCTGGCCGCGGCATTTGGCGTTACCACCCTGTTTATGATCGCCGAAGTGATTGGCGGCTGGCTCTCTGGCTCGCTGGCGCTGCTGGCCGATGCCGGACATATGCTGACCGATGCGGCAGCGCTGTTGATGGCGCTGCTGGCAGTGCAGTTTGCCCGCCGCAAGCCCAATGCACGCCATACTTTCGGCCTGCTGCGCCTGACCACGCTGGCCGCCTTCGTCAACGCTATCGCCCTGCTGGTGATTACCGCCCTGATCGTCTGGGAAGCCGTGCGCCGTTTCGCCGATCCGCAGCCGGTCACCGGCGGGCTGATGCTGGGCATTGCTATCGCGGGACTGCTGGCCAATATCCTGTCGTTCTGGTTGCTGCATCACGGCAGCGGCGAGAAGAACCTCAACGTGCGCGCTGCGGCGCTGCATGTGATGGGTGATTTGCTGGGTTCGGTCGGGGCGGTGGCGGCGGCAGTGATCATTATGCTGACCGGCTGGACGCCGATTGACCCGATCCTGTCCCTGCTGGTGTCGCTGCTGGTACTGCGCAGCGCCTGGGCGCTGCTGCGTGAAAGCCTGCAGGAGCTGCTGGAAGGTGCGCCGCGCTCGCTTGACGTCACCCGGCTGATTCGCGATTTGACCCTGAATATTGCCGAAGTGCGCAACGTGCATCATGTGCATCTGTGGCAGGTTGGCGAGAAACCGCTGCTGACGCTGCATGTGCAGGTGATCCCGCCGTACGATCATGATGCGCTGCTGCACCGCATTCACGCCTATCTGCAGCAGCACTATCAGATTGCGCACGCCACCGTACAGATGGAGTATCAGCCCTGTGCCGGTGCCGAGTGTGAGCTCGGCATCAGCGGTGGCTCAGATCACTCTCATCCTGCGCACCATCACGCCGCGGGCGAGCATCACGCTCACTGAGACGACAGCGCGCGGGAACCCTGTTGCCGCGCGCTGCGAATCCACATCCGGGAACCGTTCAGCGCAATCAGCGTCAGAATCACATACTCCAGCGACATCGCATACACCCCCTGACGGGCGAAGATCATTACGCTGATCACGTTGATAATCACCCACAGCAGCCAGTTCTCAACATATTTGCGCGTCATCAGAATCATTGCCGCAATCGACAGCACCATCATGCACGAATCCCAGAACGGGAAGGCATCCGGTTGCAGCACCGGCATCGCCACCGTCAGTCCGAGAACGTTCATCAGCGTGACCGCTGCCTGCGTCAGGACGGCAAATACCGGGTCGATATAGAGCGTCATCAGCGCAATCGCAACGATGCAGCCCACCGCCCACGCCAGCGCTTTAGGTAACGGCAGCCAGCGAATCTTCAGCGCGGCCTGGTGGTCGTCGGTCTGGCGACTCCAGGCGTACCAGCCATAGAGATTGGCGACAAAAAAGAACAGCTGTAACAGCAGGCTGGCATAGAGCTGGATTTGAAAGAAGATCACCGCAAACAGCGTGACGTTAATCAGGCCAAACGGATAGTTGACGATCTTTTCCAGGCTAGCGAGCCAGATGCAGAGCAAGCCTGCCAGCGTGCCGATCGCCTCAATCCACGAGAGATCGTAGCCGCCCGCACCGAGCGGAATATGAACCAGAATATTGTGTGTGCTGAAGAAGTCCATGCCAGGCACCTGTCAAAGAAACGCTTACGCGTTTCCTTTCACGTTGAGTTTAAGATCCGCTGCAAAGGATAGCATGCGGTTAAGCGGCAGCAACGCGGCTTCTCGCAGGTCATTGTCAACCTGCACCTCATGCTGCGCGCCGCCCGAGTCCAGCGCCTCTGCAATCGCCCTGAGGCCGTTCATCGCCATCCACGGACAGTGGGCGCAGCTGCGGCAGGTAGCCCCTTCGCCAGCGGTCGGCGCTTCCAGCAGCTCTTTCTCCGGTACCGCCTGCTGCATTTTATAAAAGATGCCGCGATCGGTGGCCACAATCATTTGCGGATGCGGCAGCGATTTCGCCGCCTGAATCAGCTGGCTGGTAGAGCCCACCGCGTCGGCCAGATCGACAATCGCCTGCGGCGACTCCGGATGCACCAGCACCGCTGCGTCGGGATAGAGCGCCTTCATGCGCTGCAGCGCCTGGGTTTTAAATTCGTCATGCACAATACAGGCGCCCTGCCAGCACAGCACATCCGCGCCCGATTTTTGCGTCACGTAGCGGCCAAGATGGCGATCCGGTGCCCAGATGATCTTCTCACCGAGACTGTCGAGATGTTCAATCAGCTCAACCGCGATGCTGGAGGTCACCACCCAGTCGGCGCGTGCTTTCACCGCCGCGGAGGTATTGGCGTAGACCACCACGGTACGATCGGGATGGGCATCGCAGAAGGCGTTAAACTCCTCAATCGGGCAGCCGAGATCGAGTGAGCATTCCGCCTGCAGCGTCGGCATCAGCACCCTCTTCTCCGGGCTGAGAATTTTGGCGGTTTCACCCATAAAGCGCACGCCCGCCACCAGCAAGGTCGTGGCCGGATGTTGACTGCCGAAGCGCGCCATCTCCAGCGAGTCCGAGACACAGCCGCCGGTCTCTTCGGCCAGCGCCTGAATTTCCGGGTCGGTATAGTAGTGCGCCACCATGACGGCGTTACGCGCTTTCAGCAACGCTTTGATTTTTTCGCGGTAGCCCGCTTTTTCATCGTCAGTCAGACGGGCCGGTTTAGGCGGAAAGGGGTAAACGGCGCTCTCAGGATCGAACATCACACTCATGACACAGCTCTCGTTTTATCTAATTAACGAAAATCGCCTGTTAAGGCGACTTATGGCGTTGATCCCGCCATCGTGTTTTATATGCTAAACACGATAGCGGAAATGTCTCGGTGTGTCGTGGGGTTTTTGTTCAGCCCGTATGAATAATCAGCTCACGTCGGGCTGCGTGGTGGTTGCCAGCGCCAGGTGTGCCTGCGGGGCTTCCAGTGCCAGCAGAAAGGCTTTGATCTCCAGTCCCCCGGCAAAGCCGGTGAGTTTACCGTTGGCACCAATCACCCGATGGCAGGGTGCGATAATCGAGAGCGGATTACGGCCGTTGGCGGCCCCGACCGCACGGACTGCCAGCGGATGACCAATCTCACGGGCAATCTGGCTGTAGCTGCGTGTTTCGCCAAACGGGATCGCCACCAGCGCCTGCCACACCTTCTTCTGAAAGTCGGTGCCGACAAAGTCGAGCGGCAGTTCGAAACAGCGGCGTTTGCCAGCAAAATATTCCGCCAGCTGCTGTTCGGCCGCCAGAAACACCGGCAGGTCATCGTGACGGGTTTGCGGTAGAAACCGGGTGCGTCTGGGATCGTCGTTCTCCCACAAAATGCCGACCAGACCACGGTCGCTGGCCACCAGCTTGAGTTCGCCGACCGGTGTGACGATAGGTTTGAAGTAATACATGCTGATTCTCCGCTCACTGAGTCAGTGCCGATTATCGCACTTTTCAGCCGTCAGGCTGGCTGTTTTCGGTCACGACGATAAACTGTTGTGCTGTCCGAAAACAGCCAGTCTGCCTGCCGTATCCGGCGTAGGCTGCGCTTTATTTGCCGGAGAAAGACCATGCTCGATCCCGAGATTGCCTATCAGGCGCTGACCTCACGTGATACCCGCTTCGATGGAGTTTTCTTCGTCGGCGTCACCTCAACCGGCATCTATTGCCGTCCGATCTGCCCGGTGAAAGCGCCGATGCAGAAAAACTGTCTGTTCTTCAGCAGCGCCGAAGCGGCCGAAAAAGCGCGGTTCCGTCCCTGCCTGCGCTGCCGGCCAGAACTGGCACCGGGCAATGCGCCGGTGGATCATGCGCATCGCATTGCCGATCGGCTGGTGCAGCGCATTGAGGAAGGCGTGCTGGAGCAGCACGAGGGGCTGGATGAGATTGCGGCCGAGTTTGGCATCAGCGCACGCCAGCTGCGGCGGATTGTGCAGCAGGAGCTGGGCGTCTCGCCGCTGGAGCTGAAGCAGACGCGTCGGATGCTGCTGGCGAAACAGCTACTGACCGAAACCCGGTTGCCGATTATTGATGTCGCCTATGCCAGCGGCTTTGGCAGCCTGCGGCGCTTCAATGATGTCTTTCAGGCCCGTTACCGCATGACACCGGGTGCCTTACGCAAGCAGACGCTGCCGGCGGCACAGCTGCAGCCTGATGATACTATGCGGCTGCGGCTTAGCTATCGTCCGCCTTACGACTGGCAGGCGATGCTCAGTTTTCTGCAGCTCCGCCTGATGAAAGAGATCGAGGCGGTTGAAGATAACTGTTACCGGCGCACCGTGGCGCTGGGCGACTATCGCGGCTGGGTCAGCGTGTCACATCTGCCGGCAAAACAGGCGTTGCAGGTTGAGTTCACCAGCAGCTTAACGCCGGTGTTGCCCGCCCTGCTGCGTCGGCTGCGCGATCTGTTCGATCTTAATGCGCAGCCACAGCGAATTGCGGCGCACCTGCAACAGGACCCGCTGCTGGCGCAGAGCCTGGCGGATTATCCCGGCCTGCGGGTGCCTGGTGCCTTTGACGGCTTTGAAATGGGGGTCCGGGCGATACTTGGTCAGCAGATCACGGTGAAAGCCGCGACCACGCTGAGCAGCCGTTTTGCTGAGGCGTTTGGCGAGGCCTGCGTGACGCCGTTCGCCGATCTGTCACGTTACTCCGCCCGTCCGGAACGGATTGCAGAAACCGCGCTGGATGAGATTGCCCGGCTCGGGATTGTCAGCGCCCGCGCCAGAGCGATTCAGGCGTTCGCCAGCGCCTGCGCCAGCGGTGAGCTACGGTTCAATGCCACGCTGTCGCCTGAGGCGATGATGACGCGGCTGATGAGCTTACCGGGCATTGGTCCGTGGACGGCTCACTATATTGCGATGCGCGCCCTGCGCTGGCCGGATGCGTTTCCGAAAGAAGATATTGCGGTGCGCAATAATCTGGGTGGCCTGACGCCGCGCGCCGCTGAGCAGCGTTCACAGGTCTGGCGGCCGTGGCGTAGCTACGCGGTGATGCATATCTGGAAAAGTCTGTCGTAGTCGGGAAATGGAGTGATGCTGGCGCATCAGCCGAACCTGCGGCAGGTTCTCATCCGGCACGCTTAACTCTGTGCCCTGAAAACGAAAAAAGCGCCTTAAAGGCGCTTCTTTTTTAATTGGTGGGTCGTGCAGGATAAGCCTCGGCCCATCCGGAGCCTCGCCCTGCGGGTGATGCTGGCGCATCAGCCTGAATCGCTCCTGGCGATTCAGTCGAACCTGCGGCAGGTTCTCATCCGGCACGCTTAACTCTATGCCCTGAAAACGAAAAAAGCGCCTTAAAGGCGCTTCTTTCTTAATTGGTGGGTCGTGCAGGATTCGAACCTGCGACCAATTGATTAAAAGTCAACTGCTCTACCAACTGAGCTAACGACCCGCTGGGGGCTTACAACCGTTCTTCGCGCCAGGCGCCTGAAACAAGATGGTGGGTCGTGCAGGATTCGAACCTGCGACCAATTGATTAAAAGTCAACTGCTCTACCAACTGAGCTAACGACCCATCTTAGGTTGTGAAGCAATGCTGAAGGTTATTTCCTGAAAGGGCGCGCAATTAATAACGCGTCTGACCGGAGATGGTGGGTCGTGCAGGATTCGAACCTGCGACCAATTGATTAAAAGTCAACTGCTCTACCAACTGAGCTAACGACCCATCTTCAGGCTTACCGGACACTTTTGCAATTTTGCAATGTCACCCGGCAACGGCGGCATATATTACTGATTTACTGAGGTAGCGCAACCCTTATTTCTGCCAAAAGCGTCGTTTGCTTACCTTTCATACGGCAAGACCAGAAATCACACGATATCCGGTCTGAACCGTACAGATTACATCCCTGCCAGACGTTTTTGCGCCTGTTTTGCAGAGTCGGTATTGGGATAAAGTTTGATCACCTGCTGGTAAACCGCTTTGGCTTTCGCCGTGTCGTTTTTCTCCTGCATGATGACGCCCACTTTCAATAACGCCTCTGCGGCTTTCGGCGACTTCGGATAGTTTTTCACCACCGTGGCGTAATAATAGGCCGCGTCGTCCTTTTTGCCTTTGTTGTAGTTCAGCTGTCCCAGCCAGTAATTGGCGTTCGGCTGATAGGTCGAATCAGGGTAACGTTTTACCCATGCCTGCAGCGCAGTGATCGCCTGATCGTACTGTTTCTTCTCCAGAATCAGCGCAACAGCCGCATTGTAATCACTGTTCGCATCACCGCTCTGCGTCGGTGCGCTATCAGTGGCAGCCGCCGCACCCGCGTCGGTGGCCGCTGCTGCACCGGCTGAGGCATCGCTGCCAGCCGCTGACTGCGCGCCGCCGCTGTTACTGCTGCTCAGGCTGTCGATCTGCTGATAGAGCTGCTTCTGACGCTCGACGACCTGATTAAGCTGATACGAGTTTTGCTGGATTTGCCCACGCAGCGAGTCGATGTCACGCTGGTTATCGCTCATCTGCTGTTGCAGTTGTTGCATCAGCTGTGCCTGGGCATTGGAGATTCGTTCAAGAGTGGTGACACGGTCTTCGACCGAGCCGGAGCCAACGCTACTGATTGACGCTTGGGCATTAGCGGCCCAGGGGGCCGCTACGCCAATCAGTAACGACAGACTCAACAGATGATGTCTGAAGTTACTAACCATGTGATTCTCTTAGTAGACCAGTACGGCACGACGGTTTTTAGAGTAAGCCGCTTCGTCATGACCCAGAACCGCTGGCTTCTCTTTACCGTAAGAAACGATAGACATCTGATCGGCAGAAACGCCTTTGCCTTGCAGATACATTTTCACTGCGCTGGCGCGACGTTCGCCCAGGGCGATGTTGTATTCCGGCGTACCGCGCTCATCCGCGTGACCTTCAATGGTCACTTTGTAAGATGGGTTGCTACGCAGGAAGGCAGCATGCTGATCCAGCATCTGAGCGTAATCAGACTGAACGTCATATTTGTCCAGACCGAAGTAGACGATGTTGTTCTGCTGCAGCTGCTGCATCTGCAGACGCGCCTGCTCGTCAGAAGACATGTTGCCGCCGTTGCCGTTCATGCCAGAATTTGCACCGTAAGCGCCATCAGCGCCCATGCCAGTCTGGTCATTGTTGTTGTTTTTGTGTGAGCTACAAGCCGCTACTGCCAGAACCGGCAGAGCCAGCATCAAACCCTTCAGCACTTTGTTCAGTTGCATTTCAAAAATCCCATTATTGTTTATTGTTTGTGATGTCTGTTAAGTCAGACATTACAGATACGGCGACCAGGCAGGAAATTTTACCTGTCCATCAGTTGCCGGAAGACGCGCTTTGAAACGGCCGTCGGTTGAAACCAGCTGCAGCACGGAACCCATCCCCTGAGTAGAGCTATAGATTACCATTGTGCCGTTCGGTGCCAGGCTCGGCGTTTCATCCAGGAACGTGTCCGTTAACGTTTGAACGGCTCCCGTTTCCAGATCCTGTTTGGCGACGTGTTGAGCACCGCCACTGGTGCTAATCATCACCATTGATTTACCATCGGTAGCCACATCCGCATCCTGGTTCTGACCGCCTTCCCAGGTAATACGCTGTGGCGTGCCACCGTTGAGACCCACTTTATAAATCTGCGGCGCACCCGCCTGATCCGAGGTATAAGCCAGCGTCTGGCTATCCGGGAACCAGGTCGGTTCGGTGCTGTTATAACGGCCATCGGTCACCTGACGGGTCTGACCGGACGCCAGATCCATGACGTAGAGGTTGAGGCTGCCGGTTTTAGACAGGGCAAAAGCCAGTTTTGAGCCATCTGGTGAGAACGCCGGCGCACCGTTGTGACGTGGATAAGAGGCGACCTGGCGCACAGCACCGTTGGAGAGCGTCTGCACTACCAGCGCTGACTTGCCGCTTTCAAAGGTCACGTAAGCCACTTTGCTGCCATCTGGCGACCAGGCGGGTGACATCAGCGGCTGCGGCGAGCGGTGTACCACAAACTGGTTGTAGCCATCGTAATCCGCCACGCGCAGTTCATATGGGAACTGACCGCCGTTGGTCTGCACCACATAGGCGATACGGGTGCGGAAAGCGCCTTTAATGCCGGTCAGCTTCTGAAAGGTTTCGTCACTGGCGGTGTGCGCCGCATAGCGCAGCCACTGTTTGGTCACCTTGAAGGAGTTCTGTGCCAGCACGGTTCCTGGCGCGCCGCCGGTATCGACGAGCTGATAAGAGACCTGATAGCTGCCATCCGGGTTAGACTGCACCTGACCCACAACGACGGAATCAATGCCCAGCGCGCTCCAGGCAGCAGGCTGAACTTCCTGCGCGCTGGTTGGCTGCTGTGGCAGACGTGAGCGATCAAGCGGATTAAATTTACCGCTGTTGCGCAGGTCAGCCGCCACAATGCCACCGATATCTTCTGGCGCGGCGCCAGCACCGGCCCATTTAAACGGGACCACGCCAATCGGGCGTGCGGTATTCACACCCTGGGTGATCTCAATACGAACTTCTGCATGCAGCACGGCTGCCCACAGCAGGATAAAAAAGCCTAACGTAACGCGAAGAGCTTGCTTCATTTTATCTCCCTTATCTGAACCTCAGTCCACGATAATTGGCACTGTTCCTGGAAACCATGAGTACGACTTAATTACGGCAAGCTAACCTTAGATCAACTTGCCGTCAGATACTGCATTATTGCGGTTTAAAACGCATTGGGGCGTTTTTAAACACTTCGTAGACCGCCTGTGAAGGTGGCTTCGGTATACGTGCCTGTCTGGCGGCAGCAATCGCGGCCTGACAGAGCGCGGGATCGCCACCCTCTGACTTAACATCAATCAACAATCCATCAGGCGCAAGTTTAATCCGCAAATCACAGGTTTTTCCGCGATAGAGATCCGCATCATAGAATCGACTTTGAATTGCACTGACAACCTGGCCCATGTAGGAGTTAATCTCCGCTCCTGAGGCACCCGCTTTCTTCTGATTTCCCTGACCTGCTGCGCCGCCAGAAGTGCCACTTTTCGGCGCATTTTTACCGGAGGCGAGTCCGCCTAGCAGGTCATCAACATCGCTGTCGTTGGCGGCATCTGCAGCGGCTTTGGCCTTCGCATCGGCTTTCGCTTTGGCTGCGGCGTCAGCTTTTGCTTTGGCGGCTGCATCCGCTTTCGCTTTCGCAGCGGCTTCCGCTTTCTCTTTAGCTGCGTCCGCTTTGGCTTTGGCGGCGGCTTCTGCTTTCTCTTTAGCGGCTTCGGCTTTCGCTTTCGCGGCTTCAGCCGCCTTTTCTTTGGCTTCTTCAGCCGCTTTAGCTTTCGCATCGGCCGCAGCTTTCGCTTTAGCTTCTGCAGCGGCTTTCGCCTCAGCTTCCGACTTCGCTTTGGCTTCGGCTACGGCTTTTTCTTTGGCTGCCGCGGCCGCGGCCGCTTTAGCCTGCTGATCGGCCTGTTTCTTCGCCTCTGCGGCAGCCTGTTTGGCCTGTTCAGCAGCGGCTTTCGCCTGCGCATCCGCCTGAGCTTTTGCGTCCGCTTTCGCTTTCGCTGCAGCCGCTTCAGCGGTTTTTTGTTGCTCCTGCGCTTGCTTCGCTGCCTCTTCTGCCGCTTTTTGCTGTTCGGCCTGCTGCTTCGCCTGCTGTCTGGCGTTTTCCTGCGCTTCCAGCCGCTCTTTCTCCAGCGCTTTCAGACGCTGCTGCTCAGCGGCCTGTTTCTGTTGCAACTCTTCAGCCTGCTGCTGCGCCTGCTTTTTACGCTGCTGTTCAGCGCGCTGGCTGTCGCTCTGCTGGTTCTGCTGACGGTTGTATTGACTCACTACCGCACCGGGATCGACCATCACAGCATCAATATCGCTGCCGCCGCCACCGGCACTGCTGGCGTCAATGTGCTCATTAAACGAGCTCCATATCAGCAGCGCGATCAGCACGATGTGCAGAATCACCGAAATGATTATCGCGCGCTTTAACTTCTCGTTTTGCTCGGTTGCCTTCGACACACTCGGTTCCCAAAAAACGGTTCGATTTTAAATCGGCTGCGTCATCAAACCGACAGATTTAACACCCGCCTGGTGCAGCAGGTTGAGCGCTTTAATAATTTCATCGTAAGGCACCTCTTTCGCGCCCCCGATCAAAAAGACGGTCTTTGGATTCGCTTCCAGTCGACGCTGCGCTTCGCTGATAACCTGCTCCGGTGGCAACTGATCCATACGATCGTGATCGACCACCAGACTGTACTGACCGACACCCGCCACTTCGACAATCACCGGCGGGTTATCGTCACTGGCGACGGTTTTCGAATCGGTGGCATCAGGCAGGTCCACTTCTACGCTCTGGGTAATAATGGGCGCCGTCGCCATGAAGATCAGCAACAGCACCAACAGGACGTCCAGTAGCGGAACGATGTTGATTTCCGACTTCAGGTCGCGGCGTTTGCGACCACGTACTCTGGCCATCATTAACCTCTATTTACTTAGCGCTATCGCTGGAGAAAGCCTGGCGATGCAGAATGGCAGTGAACTCTTCCATAAAGTTGTCATAGCCCTGCTCCAGTTTGTTCACGCGCTGGTTCAGTCGGTTATAGGCCATCACCGCCGGGATCGCCGCAAACAGACCGATCGCCGTGGCGATCAGCGCTTCAGCAATACCTGGTGCAACCATTTGCAGAGTCGCCTGCTTCACCGCGCCCAGCGCGATAAAGGCGTGCATGATTCCCCAGACGGTACCAAACAGACCGATATAGGGACTGATGGAACCGACGGTGCCGAGGAAAGGAATGTGGTTTTCCAGCGCCTCCAGCTCACGGTTCATCGAGATGCGCATTGCACGACTTGCGCCCTCAATGACGGCTTCAGGCGCGTGGTTATTCGCGCGATGCAGACGGGCAAACTCTTTGAAGCCGGAGTAGAAAATCTGCTCCGACCCGGCGAGTTCATCACGGCGACCCTGGCTCTCCTGATAGAGACGAGAGAGTTCGATACCGGACCAGAACTTGTCTTCAAACGCCTCCGCTTCCCGCCCCGCCGCGTTGAGAATACGCGTACGCTGAATAATGATCGCCCAGGAGGCAATCGAAAAGCCGATCAAAATCAACATGATAAGTTTGACCAGAAGGCTCGCCTTCAGGAACAAATCAAGAATGTTCATGTCAGTCACTGCTTGAACTCCGCGACAATAGACTTGGGAAGCGCAATCGGCTTCATTAGATGTGGGTTAATGCAGGCAATCAGGACCTCTGCCTCATTGAGCACTTTGCCTTCAGCATTCACGATACGCTGGGTAAACGTCATAGTCGCCCGGGTCATTGATGTCACTTCACTCTGGATTTCCAGAAGGTCATCAAGACGCGCTGCGGCCAGATAGTCCACCGTCATGCGCCGCACCACAAAAGCGACCTGCTGTTCTAACAGCGTCTGCTGATTGAAATGGTGCTGACGCAACATTTCGGTACGTGCTCGTTCATAAAAAGCGATATAGCTGGCGTGATAAACCACGCCACCGGCATCAGTATCTTCGTAATAGACCCGAACCGGCCAGCGAAACAGCGTTGTACTCACTCTATATCCCGGCCTCGTTTTAAACGTTGCTACTATACGCAAGACAAATCGGGTTTGGAATGGGTCGCCAGAGCCAGGCGAAAATAATTATCGCACCGAAACAAACGGAACGATTTCAGGGAGATTTCTTGACCGGACGCTGACAAAAACTCACTCACAGCGTCGATATGGCGGGAGATTAAGCGTAAAAGCGATAAAGCGCGATAAACAGCACCCCCATTGCCGGTAAGGGAGAAAACAGCGCCTGCCATCGGGTATGTTGTGGCCGGAAACCGACGCCGTGGATCACGCCACAGCAGATCGCCCAAATCAGCACCACCGCCTGCAGTGCAGGCAGCCGGCCTGCGTGGTCGGCAAAGCGCGTCGGGTCCCACAGCACGCCGCCAGCCGTCACCAGCGCCAGCAGCAGTGAAAGGGCCCGTAACGGGCCCTTATCCATCAGACCATAGAGCATCTGAATCACGGTACGCATCAGTGTGTCTCATCCTGCGCATCGACATGCTCAATCGCCAGTGCGGTGACGATACCAAAGGCACAGGCCAGCAAGGTGCCAAGAATCCAGGCAAAATACCACATGCGTCGTCTCCTTAATCAGTAGAGTGAGTGACTGTTGCTTTCAATGTGCTCTTTAGTGATGCGACCGAACATCTTCCAGTAACACCAGCTGGTGTAGGCAAGAATGATCGGTACGAAAATCACCGCGGCGACGGTCATAATTTTCAGGGTGAGCAGACTGGAGGTGGCATCCCACATCGTCAGGCTCATTCCCGGCACCGTGCTGGATGGCATGATGAACGGGAACATCGCGATACCGGCGGTCATGATGACGCAGGCCAGCGTCAGGGAAGAGAACAGGAACGCCCACGCGCCCTTCTCAACCCGTGAGCAGAGGATGGTCAGCAGCGGCAGCACAGTACCCAGCACCGGGAACAGCCACAGCACAGGATGATTCTGGAAGTTGACCATCCAGGCACCCGCTTCGCGCACCACGGTTTTACCCAATGGGTTAGAGGCAGCGAAGTGATCGATGGTGCTGGTGACTACGTAGCCATCAATCCCATATTTGACCCAGACGCCCGCCAGTACGAAGCAGACCATCATCACCAGCGCCGCCAGTTGTGCCGCAGTGCGTGACCGCAGATGCAGTTCACCGGTGGTGCGCATCTGCAGGTAGGTCGCGCCCTGCGCCAGAATCATCGCGACGCTGACCACGCCCGCCAGCAGGCCAAACGGATTCAGCAGCTGGAAGAAGTTACCGGTATAGAACAGGCGCAGATACTCATCAGCATGGAACGGTACGCCCTGCAACAGGTTACCGAACGCCACGCCAATCACCAGCGGTGGCACGAAGCTGCCGATGAAGATGCCCCAGTCCCAGGCACCGCGCCAGCGGTTGTCTTCAATCTTCGAGCGGTAATCGAAACCCACCGGACGGAAGAACAGCGAGGCGAGCACCAGAATCATCGCCACATAGAAGCCGGAAAACGCGGCGGCATAGACCATCGGCCAGGCAGCAAACAGCGCGCCGCCCGCCGTGATCAGCCACACCTGATTGCCATCCCAGTGCGGCGCAATCGAGTTAATCATGATGCGGCGTTCGGTATCGTTGCGGCCCAGAATGCGCGTCAGCATACCGACGCCCATATCAAAGCCATCCGCGACCGCAAAGCCAATCAGCAGGACGCCTATCAGCAGCCACCAGACAAAGCGCAGTACTTCATAATCAAACATGATCCTTCTCCTTATCCCTGCACCGGCTGGGTGATCGCCGTGATCTGTTCATGATGGTAACGCCCGGTTTTCAGGCTGCTCGGCCCGAGGCGGGCAAATTTAAACATCAGGTACATCTCAGCTATCAGGAACAGCGTGTAGAGGCCGCAGATCAGGATCATGGAGAACAGCAGATCGCCCGTGGTCAGCGACGAGTTGGCGACCGCGGTCGGCAGCACTTCACCGATCGCCCACGGCTGACGACCATATTCGGCCACAAACCAGCCCGATTCGATGGCAATCCACGGCAGCGGGATACCAAACAGCGCCGCTTTCAGTAACCAGCGATTCTTACCGATGCGGTTACGGATCACGCTCCAGAACGCCAGGGTCATCACACCCAGCAGCAGCACGCCGCAAAGAACCATGATGCGGAAGGCGAAGTAAAGCGGAGCCACGCGCGGGATGGAATCCTGCGTCGCCTGCTGAATCTGTGCTTCGGTCGCATCCGCCACGTTGTCGGTATAGCGCTTCAGCAGCAGACCATAACCAAGATCCTGTTTATGGGCGTTGAACGCATCGCGTACTGCCGGGTCTTGGCTGCCGCCACGCAGTTCATTCAGCAAGGCGTAGGCTTTCATGCCGTTACGGATACGCACTTCATGCTGCGCCATCAGATCTTTCAGACCGGTCACTGGCGTGTCGGTGGATCGGGTCGCGATCAGGCCGAGCAGCCACGGGATTTGAATGGCATATTTGTTTTCGCGGGTTTCCTGATCCGGCAGGCCAAACAGGGTAAATGACGCAGGCGCGGGCTGGGTTTCCCATTCCGCTTCAATCGCTGCCAGCTTGGTTTTCTGCACGTCGCCCATCTCATAACCGGACTCATCACCCAGCACGATTACCGACAGTATCGCCGCCATGCCAAAGCTGGCCGCAATGGCGAACGAGCGTTTAGCAAAGGCGAAGTCACGCCCTTTCAGCATGTACCAGGCGCTGATGCCCATAATGAACATCGCACCGGTGGTGTAACCGGCTGCCACGGTATGAACGAATTTCACCTGCGCAACCGGGTTCAGCACCAGCTCAGAGAAGCTGACCATCTCCATACGCATGGTTTCGAAGTTGAACTCAGAAGCGATGGGATTCTGCATCCAGCCGTTGGCCACCAGAATCCACAGCGCAGACATGTTTGAGCCAAGCGCCACCAGCCAGGTCACCGCCAGATGCTGCACTTTGCCCAGCCGATCCCAGCCAAAAAAGAACAGACCGACAAAGGTGGATTCGAGGAAGAACGCCATCAGGCCTTCAATGGCGAGCGGCGCACCGAAAATATCGCCGACGTAGTGAGAATAATAGGACCAGTTGGTGCCGAACTGAAATTCCATCGTCAGACCGGTAGCCACACCCAGCGCAAAGTTAATACCAAATAACTTGCCCCAGAATTTAGTCATATCTTTATAAATTTGTTTACCGCTCAGGACGTAAACCGTTTCCATGATCGCCAGCAAAAACGCCATACCCAGCGTTAAAGGCACGAACAGAAAATGGTACATCGCCGTTAAGGCAAACTGTAACCGCGACAGCTCGACGATATCTAACATAATGACTCCTTGCTCCTCGCATTATCCCGTTACGCGCGCGTCAGCGGCGCGCGTAATCTGAGTCAGGAACGACTGTTTATTAATTCCAGTTTTTTTATACCCGGCGGAACCGGTAAATGAGCTGCCCGATGCTGGCAAATAACGGGTAAAGCAGCCCTGAGTGTCAACGCAGCGCTATCTTCAACGTAAGCAGAAACAACAGAAAAGAGGGTGTCATCCCCGGTCAGAGCAAACGTTTGAAAGTTTGTGTAAAAGGCTGGATTGATGCAGCGCAATTTACGCCTTTAACGCTGCGCTTTGCCAGCGGAATAGTTGGTTATAACTTGCCGATAATTGATCTGGATTAACGCAATAAGTTTCCAGATATGTTCAGGTAGGTTTCTTGTTATCAGGATGTCATCGTCGCGCTGAATATTATTTAAAAAAGGTTACCTTTGATCTATTTAATTAACGTTGGCGGTTTTTAGAGGATGATTCAGCGCGGTATCCGGCCCAGCCGCACCAAGCTCTGGCGGCCGTTTAACCGCATAAAAAAAGCCACCCGCATGAGGTGGCTTTTTTGTCGGAACGGTCCGGCTTATTTCGCTGGCAGTACCGCTTTCACGGCATCACCAATGTCAGCCAGGCTGCGAACGGTTTTCACGCCCGCTGCTTCCAGCGCCGCAAACTTCTCGTCAGCGGTGCCTTTACCACCGGCAATGATGGCGCCCGCATGGCCCATACGCTTGCCTTTAGGTGCCGTCACACCCGCGATGTAACCAACAACCGGTTTGGTGACGTGCTCTTTGATGAACGCCGCCGCTTCTTCTTCCGCGCTGCCACCGATCTCACCGATCATCACGATCGCTTCGGTCTGTGGATCGTCCTGGAACATTTTCAGGATGTCGATGAAGTTAGAACCTGGGATCGGGTCGCCGCCGATGCCGACGCAGGTCGACTGGCCGTAACCGATGTCCGTGGTCTGCTTAACCGCTTCATAGGTTAGTGTCCCTGAACGTGACACGATGCCGACGCGGCCCGGCTGGTGAATGTGGCCCGGCATGATGCCGATTTTGCATTCGCCTGGGGTGATCACGCCTGGGCAGTTTGGACCGATCATCCGCACGCCTGCTTCATCCAGCTTCACTTTCACCGTCAGCATATCCAGCGTCGGGATACCTTCGGTGATGGTGATGATCAGTTTAATGCCCGCATCGATCGCTTCGAGGATGCCATCTTTACAGAACGGTGCCGGTACGTAGATGACGGTGGCGGTTGCGCCGGTCGCTTCTACGGCTTCGCGCACGGTATTGAACACCGGCAGACCAAGGTGCGTGGTGCCGCCTTTGCCTGGCGTCACGCCGCCAACCAGTTGGGTGCCGTAAGCCAGCGCCTGCTCAGAATGGAAAGTCCCCTGGCCACCGGTGAAACCCTGGCAAATGACTTTGGTGTTTTTGTCGATCAGAATGGACATTATTTACCCTCCGCGGCAGCAACAACACGCTGTGCGGCGTCTGTCAGGCTGGTTGCTGCAATGATGTTCAGACCGCTGTCCGCCAGTTTCTGGGCGCCCAGCTCGGCGTTGTTACCTTCCAGACGTACCACGACTGGTACGTTAACACCCACTTCAGCCACTGCGCCGATGATGCCGTCGGCAATCAGGTCGCAGCGTACGATACCGCCGAAGATGTTAACAAACACGGCTTTCACCGCATCGTCAGACAGGATGATTTTGAAGGCTTCTGTGACGCGCTCTTTGGTTGCGCCGCCGCCGACATCAAGGAAGTTGGCTGGCTGACCGCCGTGGTGCTTAACGATGTCCATGGTACCCATCGCCAGACCTGCGCCGTTCACCATACAACCGATGTTGCCTTCCAGCGCAACATAGTTCAGTTCCCACTGTGTCGCATGGGCTTCACGCGGATCTTCCTGGCTTGGATCGCGCATTTCGCGCAGTTCTGGCTGACGGAACAGGGCATTGCCATCGGCGCCCAGTTTGCCATCCAGGCAGATCAGATCGCCCTGCTTAGTGATCACCAGCGGGTTGATCTCAACCATCGCCAGATCGCGCTCCAGGAACAGCGTCGCCAGACCCATAAAGATCTTGGTGAACTGACCCACCAGCTTACCGGACAAGCCCAGTTTGAATGCCAGCTCACGGCCCTGATAAGGCTGTGGACCGGTCAGGGGATCAAGCGCCATTTTGTGGATCAGGTGCGGGGTCTCTTCCGCCACTTTTTCGATTTCCACGCCGCCTTCGGTTGAGGCCATGAAGATCACGCGACGCGTTGCACGATCGACCACCGCACCCAGGTAAAGCTCCTGATCGATGTCGGTCGCTGCTTCAACCAGAATCTGGTTGACCGGCTGGCCATTGGCGTCTGTCTGGTAGGTCACCAGGCGTTTGCCCAGCCAGTTTTCAGCAAAGGCACGGATCTCTTCTTTGCTGTTAACCACTTTCACACCGCCCGCTTTACCGCGGCCACCGGCATGAACCTGACATTTTACTACCCACGGGCCTGCGCCAATTTTCGAGGCTGCTTCTTCCGCTTCACGTGGTGTAGTACAGGCGTAACCGGTCGGTGCTGGCATGCCATACCGTGCAAACAGTTGTTTCGCCTGGTATTCGTGTAAGTTCATGATGTTCTATCCATTCAGGTCTGAAAAGAGTAAAGAGGTTGGGCGCGCGGCGAGGCGCGCCCGATGAAAATCAGACATCCAGCAGCAGGCGCGCCGGGTCTTCCAGCATCTCTTTCACCGCAACCAGGTAGCCGACAGATTCACGGCCATCGATCAGACGGTGATCGTAGGAGAGCGCCAGATACATCATTGGCAGCACCACCACCTGACCATTGACCGCCATCGGACGATCTTTGATGGCGTGCATACCGAGGATGGCACTCTGTGGCGGGTTGATGATCGGTGTAGACATCAGGGAACCGAACACACCGCCGTTGGTGATGGTGAAGTTACCGCCGGTCAGATCCTCAACCGTCAGCTTGCCGTCACGGCCTTTCACCGCCAGTTCTTTAATTTTCTTCTCGATGTCAGCCATGCTCAGTGCATCAACATCGCGCAGCACTGGCGTGACCAGACCGCGTGGCGTCGAGACGGCAATGCTGACGTCGAAGTAGTTGTGGTAAACCACATCTTCGCCATCGATGGAGGCATTCACTTCCGGATAGCGTTTCAGCGCTTCAACAACCGCTTTAATGTAGAACGACATGAAGCCCAGACGCACGCCGTGACGCTTCTCGAACGCCTCACCATACTGCTTACGCAGATCCATGATTGGCTTCATGTTGATTTCGTTGAAGGTGGTCAGCATCGCAGTGCTGTTCTTCGCTTCCAGCAGACGTTCAGCCACGCGCTTACGCAGACGGGTCATCGGCACGCGTTTTTCGCTGCGGTTTGCCACAGCAGGCTGCGGCGCGCTGTCAGCGGCAGGTGCAGCGGCTTTCGGCGCAGCAGGCTTGTTGGCCAGATGTTTTTCAACATCTTCACGGGTCAGACGACCACCAACACCGCTGCCTTTGATCTGCGAAGCGTCGAGGTTATGTTCCGCGATCAGACGGCGAATGGCCGGGCTGAGCGCATCATTGCTCTCTTCTTCCAGGGAGGCGGTCTGACGCTGAGCCGGAGTCGACTCTTTGCTTTCAGACTTCGCGCTGCTCTCTTTACCGCCGCTGTTGCCCTCTTTCAGACGGCCCAGGATCTGGCGTGAAGTGACGGTTGCGCCCTCATCTTCCAGCACGGCTTCTAAGATACCGTCAGCGGATGCCGGCACTTCCAGCACCACTTTGTCAGTTTCAATTTCAACCAGCACTTCATCGCGAGTCACTGCATCGCCTGGTTTTTTGTGCCAGGTTGCCACGGAGGCATCGGCAACCGATTCAGGCAGGTCGGGAACGAGAATATCTACGCTACTCATTATCTTTCCTTTTAATTAATTAACGTTCAGCGCGTCATTAACCAGGTCTTGCTGCTGTTTTTGGTGTACGGACATGTAACCCACGGCCGGTGAAGCGGATGCCGGACGGCCTGCATAACGCAAGGTGGCGCCAAACGGCACGACTTCGCGGAAATGGTGCTGACTGCAGTACCATGCACCCTGATTCAGTGGCTCTTCCTGACACCAGACAAAATCCTGCACGTGGGAATACGCTTTTAAAGCTTCCTGTACCGCTTGATGCGGGAACGGATAGAGCTGCTCGATGCGCACGATAGCCACATCGGTCTGCTCATTTTTACGGCGCTGTTCCAGCAGGTCGTAATAGACTTTACCGGAGCACAACACCACGCGTTTCACGCCCTGCGGATCGAGATCGTCGATTTCGCCAATCGCCGGTTTGAAGCTGCCGTTAGCCAGTTCATCCAGCGTGGAGATCGCCAGCGGATGACGCAGCAGCGATTTCGGTGACATCACAATCAGTGGACGACGCATTCCGCGCAGCGCCTGACGACGCAGCATGTGATAAACCTGCGCTGGCGTAGACGGCACGCAGACCTGCATGTTCTGCTCAGCGCAGAGTTGCAGATAGCGCTCAAGGCGTGCTGAGGAGTGCTCAGGACCCTGACCTTCATAGCCGTGCGGCAGCAGCATCACCAGGCCACACATCCGGCCCCATTTCTGCTCACCGGAGCTGATGAACTGGTCGATCACCACCTGGGCACCGTTGGCGAAGTCACCAAACTGCGCTTCCCAGATGGTCAGGATACGCGGTTCTGCAGTGGCATAACCATATTCAAACGCCAGCACCGCCTCTTCTGACAGCACGGAGTCCCAGACTTTGAACTGGCCCTGACCACTGTGCACATGGTGCAGCGGGGTATAGGTTGAGCCGTTCGCCTGGTTGTGGACCACTGCGTGACGGTGGAAGAAGGTACCGCGACCGGTATCTTCGCCCGACAGGCGAACCGGGATACCTTCATCTACCAGCGTGGCATAGGCCAGGTTTTCCGCGCCGCCCCAGTCAAAGGCTTTTTCACCTTCGGCCATCAGTCGGCGATCGTTGTAGATCTTGGCGACGCGTGACTGGACTTCTACCTCTTCCGGCACCTGGCTGATACGCAGCGCCAGTTCCTTCAGACGTTTCATGTCGACCTGGGCCGGATATGGCTCATCCCACTCGTGGTTGAGGTAAGGCGACCAGGTAAAGGAGTGCAGGCTCATCGGACGCCATTCCGGCACCACGCATTCGCCGGCATCCAGCGCATCGCGGTAGAGATTGACCATCTCGGTCGCATCTTCCTGAGTGGCTACCCCTTCGCTCTCCAGACGGTCAGCGTAGATTTTACGCGGCGTCGGATGCTTTTTGATTTTCTGGTACATCAGCGGCTGGGTCGCACTCGGCTCATCGGCTTCGTTGTGACCATGACGGCGATAGCAGACCAGATCGATAAACACATCACGTTTAAAGGTGTTGCGATAATCGAGCGCCAGACGGGTAACAAACGCCACCGCTTCCGGATCATCCGCATTGACGTGGAAAATCGGTGCCAGCACCATTTTGCCGATGTCGGTGCAATAAGGCGTTGAGCGCGCATCTTTCGGGTTGGAGGTGGTGAAGCCAACCTGGTTGTTGATCACGATGCGAACGGTACCGCCCACTTCGTAACCGCGCGCCTGGGACATGTTCAGGGTTTCCTGCACCACGCCCTGGCCGATCACAGCGGCATCACCGTGAATGGTGATCGGTAACACTTTGTTGCTGCTTGGCTCTTCCAGACGATCCAGACGGGCACGCACTGACCCCATCACCACCGGGCTGACGATCTCCAGGTGCGATGGGTTAAACGCCAGCGCCAGGTGGACCAGGCCGCCTTCGGTTTCGACGTCAGACGAGAAGCCCATGTGGTACTTCACGTCACCGGTACCGAGGTGCTCTTTATGCTTACCGGCGAACTCGTCGAACAGATCCTGCGGCTTTTTACCCAGCACGTTGATCAGAACGTTGAGACGACCACGGTGCGCCATACCCAGTACCACTTCACGGGTACCGCTTTTACCGGCATGGCGAATCATTTCGCGCAGCATCGGCACCAGCGCATCGCCGCCTTCCAGCGAGAAGCGTTTGGCGCCCGGGAATTTAGCCCCGAGATATTTTTCCAGACCTTCTGCCGCGGTCAGCTCTTTCAGGAAACCTTTTTTCTCTTCGCTGCTGAATGACGCATGGCCCACCGCCGATTCAAGACGCTGCTGAATCCAGCGTTTCTCGTCGGTGTTATTG
>Ga0302349_1000309_pt1 | contig 67997 bp, 55 predicted proteins | sample PhyAR1_FD_202176 | JGI IMG/M metagenome (GOLD analysis project Ga0302349, IMG submission 202176) | Leaf surface microbial communities from alfalfa plants in UC Gill Tract Community Farm, Albany, California, United States - DLSL A.R1... | ecosystem: Host-associated > Plants > Phyllosphere >... | reverse complement strand
TCGGCTTCCACCTTGTCGCCAACTTTCACCAGAATCTCGGTGACTTCAACTTCGTCAGACCCGATATCCGGTACCTTAATTTCGATAGCCATTACTCTATTACCTCTTAAGCCAGACGCGGGTTAACTTTATCGGCATCGATACTGAATTTGGTGATCGCGTCGGCCACCACTTTCTTCTCGATCTCGCCGCGTTTAGCCAGCTCACCCAGCGCGGCAACCACCACATAAGATGCATCCACTTCGAAGTGATGACGCAGATTCTCACGGCTGTCAGAGCGACCAAAGCCATCGGTACCCAGTACGCGATAATCGCTGGCTGGGACATAGCTACGAACCTGCTCAGCGAACAGCTTCATGTAGTCGGTTGAAGCGACGGCCGGTGCATCGTTCATCACCTGCGCGATGTAAGGCACGCGCGGTTCTTCGGTCGGATGCAGCATGTTCCAGCGCTCACAATCCTGGCCATCACGAGCCAGTTCGGTGAACGAGGTGACGCTGTAGACGTCAGAGCCGATACCGTAGTCATTCGCCAGGATCTGCGCAGCTTCACGTACGTGACGCAGGATAGAGCCTGAACCCAGCAGCTGGACTTTGCCTTTGCTGCCCTCGACCGTTTCCAGCTTGTAGATACCCTTACGGATACCCTCTTCCGCACCCTGCGGCATCGCTGGCATGTGGTAGTTTTCGTTCAGCGTGGTGATGTAGTAGTAGACGTTTTCCTGCGCTTCGCCATACATCCGCACCAGACCGTCATGCATGATCACCGCGACTTCATACGCGTATGAAGGATCGTAGGAGATACAGTTCGGGATGGTCAGCGACTGAATGTGGCTGTGACCATCTTCATGCTGCAAACCTTCGCCGTTCAGTGTGGTACGACCGGAGGTGCCGCCGACCAGGAAGCCGCGCGCCTGTTGGTCGCCCGCCAGCCACATCAGATCGCCGATACGCTGGAAGCCGAACATCGAGTAATAGATGTAGAACGGGATCATCGGCAGGTTGTTGGTGCTGTAAGAGGTCGCCGCCGCCAGCCAGGATGAACCTGCGCCCAGCTCGTTGATCCCTTCCTGCAGAATCTGGCCTTTCTCGTCTTCTTTGTAGTAAGCCACCTGCTCGCGGTCCTGCGGGGTGTACTGCTGACCGTTCGGGCTGTAGATACCGATCTGACGGAACAGACCTTCCATACCAAAGGTACGCGCTTCATCGGCGAGGATCGGAACCAGACGATCTTTGATCGACTTGTTCTTCAGCATCACGTTCAGAGCACGCACAAAGGCGATGGTGGTTGAGATCTCTTTGTTCTGCTCTTCCAGCAGCGCACTGAACTCTTCCAGCGCTGGCATCTCCAGCTTTTCGGTGAACTTCGGCTGACGCGTCGGCAGGTAGCCGCCCAACTTCTCACGCTGACCGTGCAGATAGTTGTACTCTTCAGAGCCTTTGTCGAAGGTCACGTATGGCAGAGATTCAATCTTGTCATCCGCTACCGGCACGTTGAAGCGATCACGGATATAGCGCACGCCATCCATGTTCATCTTCTTCACCTGGTGAGCAATGTTTTTGCCTTCCGCGGTGTCGCCCATACCATAACCTTTGATGGTATGCGCCAGGATCAGCACCGGTTTGCCTTTGGTGTCCTGCGCTTTTTTCAGTGCCGCGTAGATTTTCTTCGGATCGTGGCCGCCACGGTTCAGTGCCCAGATTTCATCATCGGACATATCTTTAACCAGCGCGGCGGTTTCCGGATATTTACCAAAGAAGTGCTCGCGCACATAGGCACCATCACGGGATTTAAAGGTCTGGTAATCGCCGTCAACGGTTTCGTTCATCAGCTGAATCAGCTTGCCGCTGGTATCTTTACGCAGCAGCTCATCCCAGCGACCGCCCCAGATGACTTTGATCACTTCCCAGCCAGCACCGGCAAAGATGCCTTCCAGCTCGTTGATGATCTTACCGTTACCGGTGACCGGGCCATCCAGACGCTGCAGGTTGCAGTTGATGATGAAGACCAGGTTATCCAGTTTTTCACGGGTGGCGATGGTGATTGCGCCTTTTGATTCCGGCTCATCCATCTCGCCATCACCCAGGAAGGCATAGACGGTCTGTGCAGAGGTATCTTTCAGGCCACGGTGTTCCAGATATTTCAGGAACTTCGCCTGATAGATAGCCGACAGCGGACCCAGACCCATAGAAACGGTCGGGAACTGCCAGAATTCCGGCATCAGTTTCGGGTGCGGATAAGATGAGAGGCCTTTACCGGCCACTTCCTGACGGAAGTTGTTCATCTGCTCTTCGGTCAGACGACCTTCAAGGAACGCACGGGCGTAGATGCCTGGGGAAATGTGGCCCTGGAAGTAAACCAGGTCGCCGCCATCCTTCTCACTGCGCGCGCGGAAGAAGTGGTTAAAGCACACTTCATAAATGGTGGCAGAAGACTGGAAGGAGGACATATGGCCACCCAGTTCCAGATCTTTCTTCGATGCGCGCAGCACCGACATGATGGCGTTCCAGCGGATCGCGGAACGGATACGACGTTCAAGAGAGGTGTTGCCCGGATAGTCCGGTTCATCTTCAACGGCAATAGAGTTGATATAGTTGCTGATTGCAGAAGATCCTGCAGCAACGTTCACGCCGCCTTTGCGGGCTGCACCCAGTACCTGATCAATCAGATACTGCGCACGTTCAACACCTTCTTCACGGATGACCGATTCGATCGCCTGTAGCCAGTCACGAGTTTCAATCGGATCCACGTCATTGTGTAAACGTTCTGACATGGGTGTGTTCCTTATCTGTGTCTAATACGTTGAATAATCGGGAGCCTGTTACAGCACATGCAGGCAGGCTCGTCGCACATGTCCGTACGATCTTTGTCGCACGTTATTCCTTACGTTGCTGTAAACGACGCAGGGAGCGTTCTCGACGGCTCTGCTCCCGACTTCTGTCCAGCAAGATTTCCTCAATGAACGCCAGGTGACGGTGTGAAGCCTCGCGCGCTTTTTCCGGCTCACGAGCCACAATCGCCTCAAAGATTCTGGCGCGGTGACCGCTCACTTTCGCCAGCATTTCCCGGCGCGAGTAGAGCAATTCGAAATTCTGACGGACGTTTTGTTCCAGCATAGGGCCCATAGAGCGTAGCAAATGCAAAAGCACGACATTATGGGCTGCTTCTGTGACAGCGATCTGATACTGCATCACTGCGTCCGCTTCGGCGTCTAAGTCGCCGCTGTCCTGTGCCTGCTGGATCTGCAGATGGCAATCACGAATCCGCAGCAGATCCTCTTCGGTGCCGCGCAGTGCCGCATAATAAGCGGCGATGCCTTCTAAGGCGTGGCGCGTTTCCAGCAGATCAAATTGTGATTCCGGATGGTCGGCGAGAAGCTCTACGAGTGGATCGCTCATGCTTTGCCAGAGATGCTCCTGTACGAACGTTCCGCCACCCTGACGGCGTAGCAGTAATCCTTTGGCTTCTAAGCGCTGGATTGCTTCGCGGAGGGACGGACGTGAGACATCGAATTGTTTGGCGAGTTCGCGCTCGGGGAGCAGCTTCTCTCCCGGACGCAGCGTCCCTTCCATGATCAGGGATTCGAGCTGTTGCTCGATGGCGTCGGAGAGCTTGGGTTGGCGAATCTTACTGTAAGCCATCTTCCCTTCTTATTAGCCAATCGTCCGGAGTAAATTGGTAATACCAATTGTCAAAAGGTGCCGGTAAAGTAACAAAGTATTCACCTTGTGTCTATATGGTCCCGGTCACATTCCGCAACGGTGAAAGCCAGTGGTGACGCTAACTTGCGGTTAAAAAAATGAAAAATTACCCTGGAAGTAAATGTTAAATAACTTCACTTTTACCAAACCTTACACCCGTTTAGCCGCTAACCGCAGCGGCTACCATAAGCGAAACCTATTCGTCATCGGCATCATTTCATGGCAGAAATTTGCCTGTCACAGACGTGAGCTGGCGCTGTTTTTTCAGTCAATGCCCAGCACGAAAAGCGAAAGCAGGTGCAAAGCGATTCGCTTATCACTATTCTTGTCGCCAGGGTAGCGCCTGGCAGCAGACAGCACGCCGGATACCGTAAAATAATCAATACGTTAATGTAACCACTTCCTTACAGCGGACTGCGCTGCGAACGAAGAATAAAAACATCACGAGGTTTGTATGGAACAACAGCAAGGCGAAGCGCTGAAACGCGGTCTGAAGAACCGCCATATTCAGCTCATCGCGCTGGGTGGTGCGGTGGGGACCGGCCTGTTTCTCGGCAGTGCGTCGGTCATTGAATCCGCCGGACCGGCAGTCATTCTGGGGTATGCCATTGCCGGTTTTATTGCCTTTTTAATCATGCGTCAGTTGGGCGAAATGGTCGTAGAGGAGCCGGTTGCCGGCAGCTTCAGCCACTTCGCCTATAAATACTGGGGCAACTTTGCTGGCTTCGCATCGGGCTGGAACTACTGGGTGCTCTATGTGCTGGTAGCGATGGCAGAGCTGACCGCTGTCGGTAAATATATCCAGTTCTGGTGGCCTGACTTCCCGACCTGGGCCTCGGCCGCCATCTTCTTTGTGATGATCAACGCCATTAACCTGACCAACGTGAAAGTGTTTGGTGAGATGGAGTTCTGGTTCGCCATTATTAAAGTGGTCGCGGTGATTGGCATGATCCTGTTCGGCGGCTGGCTGCTGTTCAGCGGTCACGGCGGCCCGCAGGCCACCGTACGCAACCTGTGGGAACAGGGCGGATTCTTCCCGCATGGCCTCGGCGGGCTGGTGATGGTGATGGCGATCATCATGTTCTCGTTTGGTGGTCTGGAGCTGGTGGGGATCACCGCGGCAGAAGCGGATAATCCGGAAACCAGCATTCCTAAAGCGACCAATCAGGTGCTGTGGCGCATCCTGATTTTCTATATCGGTTCGCTGGCGGTGCTGCTGTCACTGATGCCGTGGACCCGCGTTACCGCAGACGTCAGCCCGTTCGTCTTCATCTTCCACGAACTGGGTGATGCGATGGTGGCTAATGCGCTGAACGTGGTGATCCTGACGGCGGCGCTGTCGGTCTATAACAGCTGCGTGTACTGCAACAGCCGTATGCTGTTTGGTCTGGCGCAGCAGGGCAACGCGCCGAAAGCGCTGCTGAAAGTGGACCGCCGCGGCGTGCCGGTGCTGACCATTCTGGTGTCAGCCGTCGCCACTGCGCTCTGCGTGTTAATCAACTACCTGATGCCGGGCGAGGCTTTTGGCCTGCTGATGTCACTGGTGGTTTCGGCGCTGGTGATCAACTGGGCGATGATCAGCCTGGCGCACCTCAAGTTCCGTCGTAAGAAAGATCAGCAAGGGGTGACTACCCGCTTCAAAGCGCTGCTCTATCCGGTAGGTAACTGGATTTGCCTGATCTTCCTGGCGGCGATTCTGGTGCTGATGGCAACCACGCCGGGCATGGCGATCTCCGTCTGGCTGATTCCGGTCTGGCTGGTGATTCTGGGGATTGGTTACTTCATTAAGAATCAGGCCCAGAAAGCCTGATAAGCCCTGACCTGCTGCAGCGCCGTGGCGTGCTGCAGCAGGCATTCCGCCTCATCCGCCGCCTGGCGCTAAAGCCCGATCCAGTTCACACTTCTCCCCGCGCACCTGTTTTGTCCATCTTCATGGCGATTTACTCCCAGTCATCTCTCTGATTTAGCGACAATAATTCCTGTTCACACCGGATGCGCAGGAGAGAACCATGAAAGGTGCAGCCCTCTCGTTTCGAGAAAAACTGGGTTATGGCATGGGCGATGCCGGATGCAACATGATTGGCGGTGCCATCATGCTGTTCCTCAACTACTTCTATACCGATGTTTTTGGTTTAGCCCCGGCGCTGGTCGGCACACTGCTGCTGTCGGTGCGGGTGCTGGACGCGGTGACCGATCCGATTATGGGCGCGGTTGCCGATCGCACCCAGAGCCGCTGGGGCCGCTTCCGCCCGTGGCTGCTGTGGGTCTCGGTTCCCTATGTGCTGTTCAGCGTGCTGATGTTTACCACGCCGGACTGGACCTACCATAACAAGGTCATCTGGGCGTTCGTCACCTACTTCCTGATGTCGCTGACCTACACCGCCATCAACATTCCTTACTGCTCGCTGGGCGGCGTGATTACCAACGATCCCGGCGAACGCGTCTCCTGTCAGTCTTACCGCTTCGTGATGGTCGGCATCGCTACGCTGATCCTGTCGATGTCGCTGCTGCCGATGGCGGAATGGTTTGGCGGCGAAGACAAGGCGCGCGGCTATCAGATGGCGATGACCGTGCTGGCGACTATCGGTCTGGCGATGTTCCTGTTCTGCTTTGCCACGGTGCGTGAGCGTATTCACCCCGCCGTTCCCAGCAATGACGACCTGAAGAAAGATCTGCGCGACGTCTGGAAAAACGATCAGTGGGTGCGCATTCTGCTGCTGACCTTCTGCAACGTCTGTCCCGGCTTTATCCGTATGGCCGCCACCATGTATTACGTCACCTGGGTGATGGGGCAATCGACCCATTTCGCCACGCTGTTTATCAGCCTCGGCGTGATTGGCATGATGTTCGGCAGTACGCTGGCAAAAGTGCTGACCGATCGCTGGTGTAAGCTCAAGGTCTTCTTCTGGACCAACATTGCGCTGGCGCTGTTCTCCAGTGCGTTTTACTGGATCGATCCGCACGCCACGCTGATGGTGGTGATCGCTTACTTTGTGCTGAATATCCTGCATCAGATCCCGTCGCCGCTGCACTGGTCGCTGATGGCCGATGTTGATGACTATGGCGAATGGAAAACCGGCAAGCGCATCACCGGTATCAGCTTCTCCGGTAACCTGTTCTTTCTCAAAGTGGGACTGGCGGTCGCCGGGGCGATGGTCGGCTTCCTGCTGTCGATCTACGGCTACAATGCCGGGGCTAAACAGCAGTCGCCGGAGGCCATTAACGGCATCATGCTGCTGTTTACCGTGATCCCGGGCATTGGCTATCTGATTACGGCAGGTGTGGTACGGCTGATGAAGGTCGACCGTAAAATGATGCTCACTATTCAGCAGGATCTCGCGCTGCGTCGCGAAAATTTCCGTGATTTACAGACTGTTCGCACACGCGACGGCGTTGTCCCGCAAACCGGAGAAGTAAAATGACCGCTATCCTGCCTAACCCTTTTATCGAGCAGCGCGCCGACCCGTTTATTCTGCGTCATGATCAACACTACTACTTTATCGCCTCAGTGCCGGAATATGACCGGCTGGAGATCCGTCGTGCCGATACGCTGGCCGGTCTGCGCACTGCCGAACCGGTAGTGGTATGGCGCAAGCCGGACAGCGGTCCCTGCAGCGAGCTGATCTGGGCGCCGGAACTGCACTTTATCGACGGCCAGTGGGTGATCTATTTCGCGGCTGCGCCGACACGCGACATCAAAGATGGCCTGTTTCAGCACCGGATGTATGCGCTGGTGTGTGATGCGGCCGATCCGCTGCAGGGTGAATGGCAGCCGTGTCGTCGGGTATTCAGCCAGTTCGACAGTTTCTCGCTGGATGCCACCCACTTCGTGCATCAGGGCAAGAACTGGTATCTGTGGGCGCAGAAAGATCCGTCGATTCCCGGCAACTCCAACCTCTATCTGGCCGAGCTGCTCAACCCCTGGACGCTGAAAGGGACGCCGGTGATGCTGAGCCGGCCTGAATATGAGTGGGAATGTGCCGGGTTTAGCGTTAACGAAGGCGCGGCGGTGATCCGCCACGGTGACCGGCTGTTTGTCACCTACTCGGCCAGCGCCACCGATGAGAATTACTGTCTGGGCCTGTTGTCGATTGCGATGGATGCCGATCCGCTCGACGTCACGGCATGGCAGAAATCTGCCCGGCCGGTGTTTGTGTCGAGCTGGGATAATCATCAGTATGGGCCGGGCCACAACAGTTTTACCCAGGATGAGGCGGGACGCGACGTGCTGGTTTACCACGCGCGCAACTACACCGAAATTGAGGGCGACCCGTTATGGGACCCGAACCGCCATACCCGGCTGAAGTATTTTGACTGGCGGGCAGATGGCACACCCGATTTTGGCGTGCCGCCCGCCGATCACACCAGCGTGCCGTAGATCGTCAGCAACGCCACGGCCACGACCAGCACCAGTGAAGTTCGTTTTGCTAACGCCACGGCAACCCGTGGCGTTTCGACTTTATCGGTGTGTGGATCGCGCGACAGCGAGAACTGCGCCAGGCTGGTCAGCACCTGATACTGCGAACGATGACGGTCGGTGAGCGAGGCAAACCACGCCGGCAACGCTTTCTCGCCGTGCCCCAGCAAGGCGTAGGCCACACCGGCCAGTCGCACCGGGATCCAGTCGAGCACATGCAGTATGCCATCGACGCCAGACTGCGCACGCGCCATCGGCGTGCCCTGTTTTGCCAGCCAGCCCTGCCAGGCACGCAGGAAGGCGTATCCCACCAGCAGCACCGGACCCCAGGCCCCGCCGACCACCAGCCAGAACATCGGCGCGAGGTAGAAGCGGAAGTTAATCCAGATCAGCGCATTCTGCAGTTCGCGCAGAAATTCGCGCTCGCTGCACTCTACCGGCACACCGTGTATCAGAGTCAGCTCGGCCGCCATCGCCTGATGCGCAGCCGCATCATCATGGCTGGCCGCTTTCAGGTAGGTGTGATAATGCTGTCGCACCGACCCCGCGCCGATACACAGCAGCCCGACGACGATCCAGAACAGCAGTTGCAGTACGCCAAACAGCAGGCCTTTCAGGCTCCAGACCACCAGCGCCGTCACGGCCATCACTAGTAGCGTCATCAGCAGGGTACGCACCATTGAGACATGCTGGCGGCGACGAAAAAACGGCTCCAGCCGGTGTTCCAGCTGCCAGTGCTCGCCCAGCTTAAACAGGCGTTCCCAGCCTAAAACCAACAACAAGGTAAACAACGTCATACTGACTCCGCAAAAATCAGGATTTTTGCTGCGTTAACAGCTGCTTATAGTAGCCCCAGTCAAAAGCAGGTCCGGGATCGGTTTTGCGCGCCGGTGCGATATCACTGTGTCCGGTAATGCGCGCAGGCGTCAGCGGGTAGTGCTGCAACAGCAGTTGCGTGACCCGTTGCAGCGACTGGTATTGCGCTTCGGTATAGGGATCGCTATCCGTACCTTCCAGTTCAATACCGATGGAGAAGTCGTTGCAGTTCTCACGGCCTTCAAACTGCGACACGCCAGCATGCCAGGCACGTTTATCAAAGGAAACGTACTGTACGATCTCGCCATCACGACGAATCAGGCAGTGCGCCGCCACGCGCAGTGCGGCAATGTCTGCGAAATAAGGATGCGCATCCGGCGGCAACGTGCCGGTGAACAATTTATCGATCCACGGGCCACCAAATTCGCCTGGCGGTAAGCTGATATTGTGGATCACCAGCAGCGAAGGCGCCTCATCGTCGGGTCGCTCATTACAATGCGGCGAGGGGACCTGACGTACCCCGGTCAGCCAGCCATGTTCAATTTTCATGCTGCATTTCCTTATTCAATCAGGCTGAGAATAGCATGAATAGTAAGGGATTATTGCCTCTAAATGCGTCGCTGAGCCGCCAGACGAGCGGCGCGTGTTAAGGATACTAAACAAAATTACGTCCATCGCTGGTACGCGATTACGGTTCAGGCTATTGTGGACACCTTACTCACCATCCCATTTTGGAGTTCAACGCTTATGTCTTCGCGTGGTTATGATCCAGACAGCCGCCGTCAGGCTTTGATTAGACGCATCGAAGGTGATATTCCCGAGGCGGTTGCGCGTGCGTTACAGGAAGATCTTGGCGGCGAAATTGATGCCGACCGTGATATCACCGCTCAGCTGTTACCGGCTGAAACGCAGGCCCATGCTCAGGTGATTACCCGTGAAGCGGGTGTTTTCTGTGGTAAACGCTGGGTCGAGGAGGTGTTTATTCAGCTCGGCTCACACGCAACCCTGACCTGGCATGTCGCGGATGGTGATCGGATCGAAGCTGACCAGCCGCTGTTCGATATCAAGGGTCCGGCACGATTGCTGTTGACCGCTGAACGTACCGCGCTCAATTTTGTTCAGACCCTCTCGGGCGTTGCCACCGAAGTCAGCCGCTATGTGGCGCTGCTGGCGGGCAGTCAGACGCAACTGCTGGACACGCGAAAAACCCTGCCCGGCCTGCGCACCGCACTGAAATATGCCGTCCTGTGCGGCGGCGGCAGTAACCATCGCCTGGGCCTCTCCGATGCCTATCTGATTAAAGAGAATCACATTATTGCCAGCGGATCGATCCGTCAGGCGGTGGAAAAGGCGCAATGGCTGCAGCCGGATGTGCCGGTAGAGGTAGAAGTGGAATCGCTGGATGAGCTGAGTCAGGCGCTGGAGGCAGCAGCAGATATTGTGATGCTGGATAACTTCAGCCTGGAGCAGATGCGTGCGGCGGTAGCGCTGAATCAGGGGCGCGCGCTGCTGGAAGTCTCGGGCAACGTCACGGAAACCACGCTCCCCCAGATTGCGCAGACCGGCGTCGATTATGTCTCGGTGGGTGCGCTGACCAAACATGTGCGTGCACTCGATTTATCGATGCGTTTTCAGCAGCAGTAAGCTCGCGCGCCGTGCCGCCAGCACGGCGCTTTATGCGATCCCGCTTCCATAACGATTTCGGCTGCACTGCAAGCCATGACTCTCTTCTCGTCTTCTTTTCCATTGTTTCACTCTGCGTCTGTGATTCCTCAAGCCCCTTTTTTAGTCTGTCGGCTTCTTAAACTGGAGAAGACGAAATGGATTATCAACGTGGATTTACCCTGGTCGAACTGATGATTGTGGTGGGCATTGTGGCGATCCTCAGCGCCATTGGCCTGCCTGCTTACCAAAACTATCTGCAGCGCGCAGCGCTCACCGACATGCTGCAAACGATGGTGCCGTATAAAACCGCAGTGGAGCTCTGTGCGCTGGAGCGCGGCGGCCCGACGCCCTGTCAGGCTGGCGAACACGGCATTCCTGCTGCCAGAAGCTCGCGCTATGTTTCCGCCCTAAGCGTCACCAATGGCGTCATCACCCTGACCGGCCAGGAGAGCCTGAATGGGTTAAGCGTCGAGATGCTGCCGGTATGGGACAGCACCGAAGGCGGCATCAGCTGGCAACGTAGCTGCACCAGCAGCAACAGCAGCCTGCGTGACAATTGCCTTGAGCAGTTCCGCTTTGCCGATAAAGGAGCCGCCGATGAAGCCTGATGCGGCGATTGCGGCATTATGCCAGCGCTATCGCGCCCTGGTGCTGCACCATGATGCCGGCCAGCTACGGGTTGCCGTGGCGGAAACGGTGCCGCCGGGGCTGGCTGAGGCTCTGCATTTTGCCAGCCAGTGCCAGATTGAGATTGAGTGCTGGCCCCAGGCGCGTCTCGACCAGTTGCAGCACAGTGAAAAACCGCTGTCAGCACGCGAAGATGCTCCTTCAGAGTCAGCCATTGAGGCAACGCAGCAGATACTGCAGCAGGCGCTGGAGCGTCGCGCATCAGACATTCACATTGAACCCTGGCGGGATGGGCTAAGAGTCAGGCTGCGGATTGATGGTGTCCTGCATCCGCTCTCAGCACTGCCAGCCATCCCGCCCGCCGCATTGCTGGCTCGTCTTAAAATCCTTGGCGGCCTGGATATTGCCGAACGCCGGTTACCGCAGGATGGTCAGTTCAGCCTGGAGATTGCCGGCAAACCGGCCTCGTTTCGCCTTGCCACGCTACCGATTCACGGCGGGGAAAAAGCCGTGGTCCGGCTGTTGCAGAGTGAAAGCGCCGCACTATCGCTGGATAAGCTGGGGCTTCCCGCCGCCCAGTTACGCCTGCTCTGCTCGGCGCTGGCGCAGCCACAAGGGCTGATCCTGGTGACCGGACCGACCGGCAGCGGCAAAACCTTCACGCTCTATAGCGGGCTTAGTGCGCTGAATACGCCCGACAAAAACCTCTGTAGTGTTGAAGATCCGATAGAGATACCGTTACCCGGCATCAATCAGACGCAGATTCACAGTAAAAACGGGCTCGACTTCCATCGCGTGCTGCGTGCGCTGCTGCGTCAGGATCCGGATGTAATTATGGTCGGCGAGATCCGCGATGCAGAAACCGCCGAGATTGCGGTTAAGGCCGCACAGACCGGGCATCTGGTGCTCTCGACCCTGCATACCAACTCAACCGCCGAAACCCTGACGCGCCTTCGACAGATGGGTATTCCCGGTTACCTGCTGGGGTCGGCGCTACGGCTGATCGTGGCGCAGCGCCTGGTACGGCGTCTCTGCCCGCACTGTCGTCAGCCGGCTCAGGCGGTAGCGCACTACCCTGCCGAATTCTGGCCCGGGACCTTACAGACCTGGCGCGCGCCCGGCTGCGATCACTGCTTCTCCGGCTACTTTGGCCGGCTGGCGCTGTTTGAACTGCTGCCGGTGAACGCCAGGCTGCAAAACGCCATTGCGGCAGAGATGCCGCTTGAGAATCTGCTTGCTCTGGCAAAGCAGCAGGGGCTGCGTACCCTGCTTGCCTCCGGGCTGGAGGCGGTGAGCCGGGGCGATACCTCGCTGGAAGAGATGCAGCGGGTTATCGGACTGGAAGATGGCTAATCCGGCGCTGTTTCGCTGGCAGGCCGTCGATAGCCAGGGCGAGCTGCAAAGCGGTCAGCTGCTGGCTATCGACAGTGAAAACCTGTTGCTGATGCTGGCACAGCGCGATCTGCTGCCGGTCAGCTGGAAACGTGACAAGGTCTGGCGCCAGGCGGACTGGAAATGGCAGCACAAAACCGATCTGATTCGCCAGCTGGCTACCCTGCTTAAAGCCGGTTTGCCGCTGGCCGAGAGTCTCGCCCTGCTGGCTGAAGGCCATCCCCATGCTGGCTGGCGTGCACTGATGATGGCGCTACATCATCGGGTCATCAGCGGTCAGCCCTTTTCACAGGCGCTGCGTGAGTGGCCGCAGATCTTTCCGGCCCTTTACCCGGCTTTGATGGAGGTCGGTGAACTGACCGGACAACTGGATGTTTGCTGCAATGAACTGGCCCGGCAGCAGACCCGCCAACATCAGTTATGGCGTCAGGTCGTGAAGGCGCTTCGCTATCCCCTGTTCATTCTGCTGGTGGCGCTGGCCGTCAGCTGCGGCATGCTGCTGTTCGTTCTGCCGGAGTTTGTCGCGGTCTACGCCTCGTTTGACGCGCCCTTACCAGCCTTTACCGCCGCAGTGATACAGCTTTCTGCCGCGTTGCAGCAATGGGGGTTGCTGATAGCCAGCGTACTGTTGCTGACGCTGGTGAGCTGGCAGCAACTGCGGCGGCGCTCAGCAGACTGGCAGCGATGGGAACAGCGACTGTTTTTACGTCTCCCGCTGCTCTCCGGGCTCTGGCGCGGTTCACAGTTAACCCAGATTTACACCATTCTGCATCTGACACAGCATGCCGGATTAACCCTGTTACAGGGGCTTGCCGCCGTCGAGGTGACACTCTCTTCACTGTTATGGCGGGAAGCGATTGCCGGTTTGCAGCAGCATATCGCCGAAGGGAAACCGCTGCATCAGGCGCTGGCACAGCATCCACTATTTACCGCGCTCTGTGGTCAGTTGATTCGCGTCGGTGAAGAGGCGGGTGCATTGGATTTGATGCTGGCACGGCTGGCTGAATGGCATGAGGGGCAAACCCGTGAACGGGCTGACACGCTGGCCGCCTCGCTGGAACCCATGATGATGGTCGTGATTGGCGGCATTGTCGGCACGCTGGTGATCGCGATGTATCTGCCGGTATTCGGATTAGGTGATGCGATGCATTAAGGCGCGCATTTTGCGCGCCTTAATGTGAAGTCAGATAAGTAAGATGTGACACCCGCTGAGGAGCCTCAGATGGAGGTCGATCGATGGATGAGCAACCCTAAACCACGCCTGGTGCGTCGGTATCGGAACTGACGGTCAAAGCCTGACCGCCGGTAACCGATCAACCATCATTAACTCGCCATCATCTGCCATCTGCCATCTGCCATCTGCCATCTGCCATCTGCCATCTGCCATCTGCCATCTGCCATCTGCCACTGACCATCTATCACTGATCATCTGTCACTGACTATTAATCACTGACTCTCGCTGGATCATTAACGATTAAAAACGCGGTTTTCCTGCTCGGCTACCCGAATAAAGGTCGTGCGTTTCGTCAGCTCTTTCAGACGCTCGGCACCTACATAGGTGCAGGCTGAACGCAGGCCGCCCAGAATATCACGCGCGGTTTCAGCCACCGGGCCGCGCAACGGCAACTTCACGGTTTTCCCTTCCGCTGCACGATACTCTGCCACACCACCGACATGACGCTTCATTGCCGACTCTGAACTCATGCCATAAAACAGCATGAAACTTTCGCCATTTTCTTCGACGACTCGCCCTTCGCATTCATCGTGTGCGGCCAGCATTCCGCCCAGCATCACGAAATCAGCGCCGCCACCAAAGGCTTTGGCAATATCGCCCGGCACCGAACAACCGCCGTCGCTGACAATCTGACCGCTCAGGCCGTGCGCCGCATCAGCACACTCAATCACCGCTGAGAGCTGCGGATAACCCACGCCGGTCTTCACCCGTGTGGTACAGACCGATCCGGGTCCTATGCCCACTTTGACAATATCGGCACCTGACAGAATCAGCTCTTCTACCATTTCTCCGGTCACCACATTTCCGGCACAGATCGTTTTGCCAGGAAAGGCTTCGCGGGCACGCTGCAGAAAATCGACAAAATGCTGGGAATAGCCGTTGGCAACGTCAATGCAGATAAACTGCAGTTTCTCTGACAGCGCCATAATGGCGTTCAGCTTAGTGAAATCAGCTTCAGAGGTACCGGTAGAGACCATTACCGAGTTCAAAACCGTCTCGGGCACGCGCTGAATGAAGGCACGCCAGTCATCTACGCTGTAATGCTTATGTACCGCCGTCAGAATATTAAAGCTGGCCAGCGCTTCCGCCATCAGAAAGGTGCCGACGGTATCCATGTTAGCGGCAATCACCGGCACGCCGCTCCAGCTCAGGCCGGAGTGCTTAAAGGTAAAACTGCGCTCCAGCTCAACCTGTGAGCGGCTTTTCAACGTAGAACGTTTTGGCCGGATTAAGACGTCTTTAAAGCCCAGTTTCAAATCTTCTTCAATACGCATCTGTTATGTCCTGGTGAGTGGCAACGAACCGCGGTCCGCGAAGCCAGCACGGCTCCAGTGACCTTATGATACGCGCGTATCGTCCGGCGACAAGACTGCGAATTTCACTTTATTTACGCTACAATCCGTTAAATTTAGCTGAGCGTTATCGTTGTGATCTGGCGCGCATTTTTGCCTTTGTGAACCAGACCTTTAACATGAACCTGTGTCCAAAAGAGAAGTCAGATGGGAAATAGGCCCTATACCATAGCGCTGACAGGGGGAATCGGTAGCGGTAAAAGCTCGATTGCCCGGCAGTTTGCTGCGTTCGGGGTCAACATTATCGATGCTGACCTGATTGCACGGGAAGTCGTTGAGCCCGGAACGCCCGCGTTACAGGCGATAGAAGCGCGTTATGGCGCCGCTATCCTGACCGAACAGGGCAGCCTGGATCGTGCGCGGTTACGCGATATTATTTTTCAGACGCCGGAAGAGAAAAACTGGTTAAACGCCCTGCTGCATCCGCTGATTAACGCCCGCACCCAACAGCTGATCGCCGAAGCCACTTCGCCTTATGTGCTGTGGGTAGTGCCATTACTGGTAGAAAATCAGCTACAGCACCAGGCTGATCGGGTACTGGTGATTGATGTCGACGAAGCGACGCAGATCGCCCGCACCCGGCAGCGCGACCAGATTTCACTTGCTCAGGCGCAACGTATTCTTGCGGCACAGGCCACGCGGCAGCAACGCCTCGCCTGTGCCGATGACATTATTGATAACAGTGGCGAGCCTGAAGACGCATTGCCACAGGTTGCCGAACTTCATCAGCGCTATCTCAGGCTGGCGGCAACGAAACAGGATTAACACCATGAGCACACCCGTTCTGTTTGAACATCCCCTGAATGAAAAAATGCGCACCTGGCTACGGGTTGAGTTTCTGATTAATCAGTTAGATGAGACCATCCCGCTGGATAAAACCGTCAACGCCCTGACCTTTTTTCGTCTGATCGGCGAACTGCTCGATATTTTTGAGCGCGGCGATATGCGCACCGAGTTACTGAAAGAGCTGGAGCGCCAGCAGCAGAAGCTCCGCGCCTGGGCGGATGTGCCCGGCGTGGATATGACGCTGGTCGATGCCCTGCGTGACAAGTTAAAAATGCAGGCAACCCAGCTGATGAATGCGCCACGGATGGGGCAGCAACTGCGTGAGGATCGCCTGATTGCGCTGGTGCGCCAGCGTCTGAGTATCCCAGGCGGCTGCTGTAGTTTTGATTTGCCTGGCCTGCACATCTGGCTGCACCTGCCGCAGGAAGCGCGCGATGCTCAGGTCGAGGCCTGGATGCAGACGCTGGTGCCGCTGCATCATGCGCTGGCGATGATCCTCGATCTGATCCGTCAGTCAGGCACATTTCGTACCCAGACCAGCCTGAATGGCTTTTATCAGGACAATGCTGAAGGTGCGGACCTGCTGCGCCTGCAGCTGTCGCTGGAGGATGCGCTCTATCCACAGGTCTCCGGACATAAAAGCCGTTATGCCATTCGTTTTATGCCGCTTGATAGTGAGCGTGGCGAGGTTCCGGCCCGACTCAATTTTCAACTGGCCTGTTGTTAGAGGTGAATATGCAGCAAGAAGTGATGACCGTCGCCTGTCCACAGTGCGGCAAAGATGTGATTTGGGATGAGCTCAGCCCGTGGCGGCCGTTTTGCAGCAAGCGCTGCCAGCTGATCGATTTAGGGGAATGGGCCGCTGAAGAGAAACGTATTCCCAGCAGCGGCGACCTGAATGACAGCGATAACTGGAGTGAAGAGGACCATTAATCGTCAGGTGGAGCCCACGGCTCCGCCCTGTCAGAGCTCGCCGGCGACCAGGCGAGCAATCAGTGGGTGATTGGCCGGCGGAAACTCCTCGGCGACCAACGCCTGCTGATCAACCCAACGTTGCGGCTGCCCCTCTTTGCCCCACGGCTCGCCCTTCCAGCCTTCGACCAGGAAGAAGTGCAGCGTTACCCGTAAATCCTCATAACTGTGGTCAGCCTGTCCAATCGGATGCGCCTCGGTAACCTCGATGCCGGTCTCTTCATGCAACTCGCGAATCAGCCCCTGTTCAGCGCTCTCACCCGCTTCGATCTTGCCGCCGGGAAATTCCCATTTATTGGCCATATAGGAGGTTGCTGCGCGCTGAGCAAGGAAAATCTGTTTATCGGCATTGCGGATAATACCAACCGCGACCTGCAGGTGCTTCATGAAGAATATCCTGGTAATGTTGGATGAATGAAGGATGAGTGTAAAACAGGGTGTGACGGATGTTAATCGCTTTGGCCTGCCGCCCTCATCCGGCTCAACGCTGCGGCAATAAAAAAGGAGCCAGAGGCTAACGCTCGTCAGTTAAGCGACAGGTGATAACGCAGTCTGGTGCCGAGCCGGGGCTGGCGCGGTCCTCGCGCCGCTGCGCGGTGCCTTCACTTCATTTCTCTGCCTCACGGCCCGGCAGCAGCAGAGGTGCGCAGGCCCGCACTCCGGCACGCCTGCACAAAAAAAAGCTGCCACGTTTAACCGTGACAGCCTTTGCAAATCTAACCTTAACTGATCAGCATTGAGCCAAAGGCTCCTTTTTCATCAGTGCTTAATCTCAGGCCAGACGACCGTGGCACTGCTTATACTTTTTACCTGAACCACATGGGCAGGGATCGTTGCGGCCGACTTTGCGTTCGCCACTCTGCTGCGCCAGCGCTTCTGCCGCCAGCGTCTCTTCTTCAACGTGACTCAGTTGCTGCTGCTGGGCCAGACGTTCAGCCTCTTCGCGACGTTGCTGCTCCATCGCTTCAACCTCTTCCGGCATCCGCACCTGCACTTTGCTCAGCGTACTGATCACTTCATATTTCAGTGACTCCAGCATGGCGGCAAACATGGCGAACGACTCACGTTTGTACTCCTGCTTCGGATCTTTCTGCGCGTAACCACGCAGATGGATACCCTGACGCAGGTAGTCCATCGCTGCCAGATGCTCTTTCCACAGCGAATCCAGCGTCTGCAACATCACGCCTTTTTCGAAGTTACGCATCATCTCAGCGCCAACCACCTCTTCTTTGGCGGCATAGTTCTCCATCGCATGCGTCATGATGCGCTCACGTAGCACCTCTTCATGCAGATCCGGCTCTTTATCCAGCCATTCCGCAATCGGCAGGTTAAGATCGAAATCGGTACGCAGACGCTCTTCCAGACCCGGCACATCCCACATCTCTTCCAGTGACTGCGGCGGAATGTAGGTATCGATGGTCGCTTTATAGACGTCATGGCGAATGCTATTGATGGTTTCGCTCACATCCGACACATCCAGCAGTTCGTTACGCTGGCTGTAGATGGCGCGACGCTGATCGTTGGCTACATCATCATATTCCAGCAGCTGCTTACGAATATCGAAGTTACGGCTTTCCACTTTACGTTGCGCGTTGGCAATAGCTTTGGTGACCCACGGGTGCTCAATCGCTTCACCTGGCTTCATCCCCAGTTTACGCATCATGTTTGAGACGCGATCCGAGGCAAAAATACGCATCAGCGCATCTTCCATTGACAGGTAGAAGCGTGAAGAACCGGCATCACCCTGACGACCAGCACGACCACGCAGCTGGTTATCAATACGACGCGATTCGTGACGCTCGGTACCGACAATGTGCAAACCACCGGACGCCAGTACTGCATCATGGCGAATCTGCCATGCGGCTTTGATCTCTTCGATTTGTGCTTCGGTCGGGTTTTCCAGTTCAGCGACTTCAGCGTGCCAGCTGCCGCCGAGCATAATGTCGGTACCACGACCGGCCATGTTGGTGGCGATGGTGACCGCACCAGGCTGACCCGCCTGGGCCACGATCTCCGCTTCGCGGGCGTGGAATTTGGCGTTCAGAACGTTGTGTTTGATACCGGCACGCGTCAGTTCGTTCGATACCACTTCCGATTTTTCAATCGAAATAGTCCCGACCAGTACCGGCTGGCCGTTGGCGGTCCGCTCACGGATATCTTCGATGATCGCATCGATCTTCTCTTTCTCGGTCATGTAGACCAGATCGGCCAGATCTTTACGCACCATCGGGCGGTTGGTCGGCACCACAATGGTGTCGAGCTTGTAGATAGAGCTGAATTCGAACGCTTCGGTGTCTGCCGTACCGGTCATACCGGCCAGTTTTTCGTAAATACGGAAGTAGTTCTGGAAAGTGATAGAGGCCAGCGTCTGGTTCTCGTTCTGGATCTCAACGCCTTCTTTGGCTTCAATCGCCTGATGCAGACCGTCAGACCAGCGACGACCCTGCATGGTACGACCGGTGTGTTCATCCACGATCACCACTTCGCCATCTTTCACGATGTAATCGACATCGCGGGTAAACAGTGCATGGGCGCGCAGTGCCGCGGTAACGTGGTGCATCAGCATGATGTTGGTCGGCGAATAGAGGGATTCGCCCGCTTCCATGATGCCCTGGCTGACCAGCAGCTCTTCCACTTTGACCAGACCGCGTTCAGACATATGCGCCTGACGCGCTTTTTCATCGACCCAGAAGTCGCCTTCACCCTGATAGGTTTCCGTATCTTCTTTATCCTGGCGAACCAGATGCGGGATGATCTTGTTCACTTTGGTGTAGAGCTCAGAACTGTCTTCCGCGGGTCCTGAAATGATCAGTGGCGTACGCGCTTCATCGATCAGGATGGAGTCAACTTCATCCACCAGCGCGTAATGCAGTTTACGCTGCACGCGCTCTTCCGGGCTGAAAGCCATGTTGTCGCGCAGGTAATCGAAGCCATATTCGTTGTTGGTGCCGTAAGTGATGTCAGCCGCGTACGCTTCGCGCTTCGCCACCGCAGGCAGGCCCGACATGTTGATGCCGACGGTCAGGCCGAGGAATTCAAACAGTGGGCGGTTATTCTCGGCATCACGCTGTGCCAGATAGTCATTGACGGTAACGACGTGTACGCCTTTACCCGAGAGCGCATTCAGATAGGCTGGCAGCGTTGCGGTCAGGGTTTTACCTTCACCGGTACGCATCTCCGCGATGCAGCGGTCGTTCAGCACCATACCGCCAATCAGCTGGACGTCGAAGTGACGCATACCGAACACACGCTTACTCGCTTCACGCACGGTAGCAAACGCTTCCGGAATCAGGCTTTCCAGCGTCTCGCCTTTTTTCAGACGTTCGCGGAACAGTTCGGTTTTGCCTTTCAGTTCATCATCAGAGAGCTTTTCAAAGTCCGGCTCCATCTTGTTGATGACGTCTACCACTTTACGCATGCGACGCAGAGTACGATCGTTACTGCTACCAAAAACCTTGGTTAACATTTTGATTAACATAGTAAATATATTCTCAATTCAGCCGGAGCATTCCGGCCTGCAAAATCTAAACAGAGTGAATAAAACCAAAAATATTAGCAGAACAATCGGGCGGGTCCGGCGCGAATACCATGCACGCGGGCATGCCATTCAACCCATGAGCGGGTTGGCGCGGTAAACAGAGGCGGCGTTGAGAGCGTCTGCGGCGCAGCGCGCAGCGCAGAGTGAGATGTCAGTAAATCATGCAGCGAATCGATCAACGCCAGCTTTTGAGCCGCCAGCGGCAACGTCTGCTGTTCCGCCTGCGCCTGGGGCGTGAGCGTGAAAGAGAGGTGGCGAATAACAGTGCGGATGGCGTGCTGGTGCCAGTAGTCGACATTGAAACTGGGACGGCGTGCCGCTTCCTGAAGGCGAATCAGGTGATCAAAGCGCGCGGCGTTACCCATAAACAGGCTACTGGCTGGCGATTCAGACGAGGTATTGAGTTCAGAACTTTGCGCGCAGGCAGGTAAGCCGAGACTGGCCGCGACCATCCCTAACAGGAGATGAGGCCAGAAATAGCGTCTACCTAATTGTCGCCAGCGCAGAAGAATTCCGATCACAACCTTTCCATCGCGCATGCTCTGTTGCGCTTCCGTTTTTGTTCGTCCGCCGCGAGCCGCAGCGGTATTCAGCCTGTAAAAGCGCCAGAGATAGTATCACTAATGTGGGGCATCCACACCTGGGATTAAAGTGGCGGTGCGAGAAATCGCGCGCGATTGTACATCAATTCAGCAAATAAAGCGGTGTGATGCGAGCCGTGTCGCAATAGCCGGGAACGGGAATGAAGGCAATAAAAAAACGGCTGGCGCCGCTGACCGGAGAGGGTGTCAGCATAACCAGCCGTTTCACGTTCTGAGGTAATTAAGCCAGAACCAGATTCGGTGCTTTGAATGCCAGCGGCAGTTCAGCTTCGTCTTCGAAGGTTGCCCATTCCCAGGCTTCCTGCTTAGCCAGAACCGCTTGCAGCAGCTTGTTGTTCAGTGCGTGGCCCGATTTGAACGCAGTAAATGCGCCAATGATGTTATGACCACACATAAACAGGTCGCCGATAGCGTCCAGCATTTTGTGACGGACAAACTCGTCTTCAAAACGCAGGCCTTCTTCATTCAGTACGCGGAAATCATCCAGACCTATCGCACAATCTAAGCTACCGCCCAGGCACAGGCCTTTAGACTGCAGATATTCGATTTCACGCATAAAGCCAAATGTACGCGCCCGGCTGATTTGACGAACAAAGGCGTCAGCAGAGAAGTTCATCGCATAACGCTGCGAGCTGGAATCGATCGCCGGGTGTTTGAAGTCGATGGTGAAGTCGAGCGAGAAACCGTTGTACGGTTTGATCTCGGCCCATTTGTCACCCTCTTCCACACGCACGGTCTGCTTAACGCGCACAAATTTCTTCGCGCTGTTGAGCTGCTCGATACCCGCATCCATCAGCAGATAGATAAACGGTGCTGCGCTGCCATCCATGATCGGGATTTCCGGTGCATCGACTTCAACAATAATGTTATCGATACCCAGACCCGCCAGGGCGGCATTAAGGTGTTCGACCGTTGAAATACGCACGCCTTCATCATTCACCAGGCAGGTACTCAGCATGGTGTCGCGCACGTATTTTGCATCAGCCGGAAAATCTACCGGTGGATTCAAGTCGGTGCGACGATAGATGACCCCGGTATTAGCCGACGCAGGGCGTAATGTCAGGGTGACTTTCTTGCCGGTATGCAAACCGACGCCAGTCGCCTGAACAATACGTTTTAGTGTCCTTTGTTTGATCATCGTATTATCTCGCAATATTACCTTTCCGACCGCCAGTATACTTTACCAGCGGGCAGACACTTTAGCACAAAGAGCGGAGAAACCCAATTATAGGGTTAATCCTAGTCGGCCTGCTTACGCAAAAATGCCGGAATATCAAGGTAGTCTGGCTCTTTGTTCGATTGCGCAGCCTGGTCGTTAACCACTTTGGCCGCCGGTTTCTGCTCCTGCGGCAGCGGTGACATACCGTGCTGCTGATAGCGATGATCCATCACTGGCTGGCTGGCAGGCTTGTTAGTCACCAGCGTAATTTCTGGACGTTTGTCCATGCCGATACCGGTTGCCACCACGGTGACGCGCAGTTCGTCGTTCATTTCCGGATCGAGTGAGGTACCGATTACAACGGTCGCGTTGTCAGAAGCGAAGGCGCGGATAGTGTTACCCACGGTTTCGAACTCATCCAGACGCAGGTCGAAACCAGCCGTAATGTTGACCAGCACGCCGCGCGCGCCAGAGAGGTCGATATCTTCCAGCAGTGGGCTGGAGATCGCCATTTCAGCCGCTTCTTCCGCACGGTCTTCGCCACAGGCAACGCCTGAACCCATCATCGCGTAGCCCATTTCGGACATCACGGTGCGCACGTCAGCGAAGTCGACGTTCATCAGACCCGGACGGGTAATCAGTTCGGCAATACCCTGAACCGCACCTTTCAGCACGTCGTTAGCCGCGCCAAAAGCATCCAGCAGAGAGATACCACGACCCAGAACTTTCAGCAGCTTGTCGTTTGGAATAGTAATCAGTGAATCGACATGCTTAGAGAGTTCCGCGATCCCCTGCTCGGCAAACGCCATGCGCTTTTTGCCTTCGAAGTTGAACGGCTTGGTGACAACAGCAACGGTCAGGATACCGAGATCCTTCGCCACTTCCGCCACCACAGGTGCTGCACCGGTACCGGTACCGCCGCCCATGCCCGCTGCGATAAACACCATGTCTGCCCCTTCCAGCGCAGAACGCAGTGCTTCGCGATCTTCTTCTGCAGAGTTACGGCCGACTTCCGGGTTCGCACCCGCACCCAGACCTTTGGTAATGTTATTACCGATCTGAATCGTCTGGCCGACAGCTGTTTTACGCAGCGCTTGCGCGTCGGTATTCACAGCGAAGAATTCTACACCTTCGATACGCTCGCGTACCATGTGCTCTACGGCGTTACCGCCGCCACCGCCGACGCCGATGACTTTAATCACCGCGTCATTGGTTAATTCCATAGGTTCAAACATGATTTCTCTCCGTTATGTGCCTGTCGCCTGGAGATCACTAAAGAAAACAGCATGATCCCCTTTCACAAAAATTAAAACTCTTTTTTCAACCAACTATTGATGCGCTTGAACCAGTTGCCTACAGAGACCCGTTTTTCGGTCTCGGCATCGCCGTTCATGTGCGACTCTTTGCCGTAATGCAACAGTCCCACCGCGGTGGAGTAGTATGACTCCTGCGCATAGTCAGTTAAGCCGGTAATATTCAGCGGTTGTCCAATGCGCACCTGCGTATGGAATACGCGTTGCGCACAGGCCGCCAGTCCTTCAATTTGCGCCGCACCGCCGGTCAGGACTATGCCCGCGGCCAGGTGGTGCTTCACGCCCTGCTGACGCAGTTGTTCCTGTAACTGCAGAATCTCGTCATTGACCAGATTCAAAAGCTCGGTATAACGCGGCTCAATCACTTCGGCCAGCGTCTGACGTTGCAGGCTGCGCGGTGGACGTCCACCGACGCTTGGCACCTCAACGTTTTCATCTTTGCCGACAATCGATCCCAGCGCGCAACCGTGACGCACTTTGATCGCTTCTGCATCGGTCGGCGGTGTGCCAAAGGCATAGGCGATGTCGCTGGTGACCACGTTGCCTGCATAAGGAATAACCTTAGTGTGCCGTAAAGCGCCGCCGGTATATACGGCAATGTCCATTGTACCGCCACCGATGTCGACAACACAGACACCCAGCTCACGTTCGTCTTCGGTCAGGACCGCAAAACTGGACGCCAGGCCGGCAAAAATCAGTTGGTCAACTTTCAGGCCACAACGTTCAACGGCTTTTACAATATTTTTCGCCATATCGTTGTGGCAGGTGATCAGGTGCACTTTTGCCTGCATGCGCACGCCGGACAGTCCGACCGGGTTTTTGATCCCTTCCTGATAATCGATGGCGTATTCCTGAGGAATAACATGCAGGATGCGATGCTCGTCACGCACACGCACCGACTTAGCGGTATGCACTACGTTCTCCACATCATCCTGAGTCACTTCCTCTTCGGAAATCGGAACCATCCCGATTTCGTTCTGACAACTAATATGTTTGCCCGATAACGCAAGGTAGACGGAGGAAATCTGGCAGTCCGCCATCAGCTCAGCCTGATCGATGGCGCGCTGAACGCATTTCACCACCGACTCAAGGTCATTCACGCCACCTTTATCCATACCGCGGGACGGGCAGCTGCCCACCCCAATAATGTTGACCATACCATCGGGCAGAATTTCCCCAACCAGGGCGGCAACCTTCGCGGTGCCAATTTCGAGTCCAACTACCAGTTTTCTGTCCGTTGCCTTGATCATTGTTGTTTAGCCTGTGCCTGGTTCTGTTGCTGATTACTGTCCTGTGGCTCCATCACGACCGGCGTCCAGCCAACAGAGGCGCCCGAGTCGTATCGTAAATCCACGTAGCTGATACGTTTGCTCTCGTTCTGACCTTGCTGTTGCAGCACCGGGTAGAGCTCAATAAAGCGGTTCAGGCGCTTCATGGTGTCGCTGCGCCCCAGTTCGATGCGCACATCGTCGCTGGTGACCAGCTGCCATGAACGCCGGGCCGTCATCGACGCGACCTTCAGGGTAAACTTTCTCGCCTTCAGGACATCGTCCATGCTGTGAAAACCCGCCAGCACCTCTTTCTCGCTGCCTTCCGGCCCATACAGCATCGGCAGAGTCTCCTTGCCGATATGGTTGGCCGGCACGCTGAAGGAGACGCCATCCGCGTCTACCATGTGCAGATCGTTCCAGCGCGCCACCGGCGTATACTCCACCAGATGTATCTTCAGTTCGTCCGGCCACTGTTTACGCACGCTGACCTGCTTAATCCACGGCAGCCGCTCGATCTGCTGCTGCAGAATATCCACATCCTGCGACATAAAGGTGCCCGGCGCGCCAAGTGACAAAATCGCCTGGCGGATGTCATCGTGGGTGGTGTAATGGGTTTGTCCCGTCACCACCAGTTTCGACAACGGCAGCCGCGATGCATCGTTCATCCACTTCAGCACCACCAGCCCGCCAGAAATCATAATCCCGATTACGATCAGCAAAAAAACGATGCCGAACAGTCGGGCTCCGTTACTGCGCCCGGTGCGTATACGCTCCTGCGGTTCACGGTTTCGAACTCTCATCGCCGCCTGTGACATATCAGTCGGCCAACTCCAGAATATGGGCAACCAGCTGCGCGAAGCTCATTCCGGCCTGTTTCGCTGCCATCGGCACCAGGCTGTGGCTGGTCATTCCCGGTGAGGTATTAGCTTCCAGCAACTGGAAGTTGCCTGCACCGTCGGCCATCACATCCACCCTGCCCCAGCCGCGACAACCCAGCGCATGCCAGGCTGCCAGTACCAGCTGCTGCAATTCCGCTTCACGCGCCGGGCTCAGATCGGCCGGACAGACGTACTGAGTATCGTCAGAAATATATTTTGCTTCATAGTCATAGAACTCGCTGGCGCTCTTTATTTCAATCGACGGCAGGATGCGATCGCCGACAATCGCCACCGTGTACTCCGCACCGCTGAGAAACGCTTCAACCAGCACGTTATCGTCGTGTTGAAACGCCGTCGCCAGCGCGTCAGGCAAATCACTCAGCGTGTTGACCCGGCTGATCCCGACGCTGGAGCCTTCACAGGCGGGCTTGACGAATAAGGGCAGACCCAGCGCCGCGATGGCGGCATCGGTCGTGGTATCCAGTCCGGCATCGAACTGCTGGCGCGTGAGCCAGACAAACTGACCCGACGGCAAGCCGCGTCCCTGCCACAGCAGTTTGGTGCGGAGCTTGTCCATGGTCACTGCGGATGCCATCACGCCGCTGCCGGTATAGGGCAGTTGCAGGAACTCCAGCACCGCCTGCAGCGTGCCATCTTCGCCGCCGCGGCCATGCAGGGCGATAAAGGCTTTGGTAAAGCCCAGCTCTTTTAGTGTCAGCACTGACACATCGCGGGTGTCGACGGCGTGCGCATCAATACCGCTTTCACGCAGTCCGGCCAGTACAGCCTGACCCGACATCAGTGAAACCTCGCGCTCGGCGGATGTACCGCCCATCAATACGGCGACTTTGTCAGCCATGACGGTCCTCCGCTTTGCGTTCCGGCTGCAGTTTGCAGTCCGCCAGCTTGCGGGCGACCTTGCCGACGTTGCCGGCACCCTGCACCAGAATCAGATCGTTGCCAGAGAGCAGTGGCGCCAGCATTTCCGGCAGTGCGTTATGTTCCGGCACCAGAATCGGATCCACTTTGCCGCGATTGCGAACCGCGCGGCACAGCGAGCGGCTGTCCGCGCCTGGAATCGCCGTTTCACCCGCAGAATAGACATCCAGCATCAGCAGCACATCGACCTGCGACAGCACGTTCGCGAAGTCATCAAACAGATCGCGGGTACGGGTGTAGCGATGTGGCTGAAACACCATCACCAGCTTTTTATCCGGCCAGCCGGCGCGCGCCGCTTTGATCGTTGCGTCCACTTCGGTCGGATGATGGCCATAGTCGTCAACCAGCATCGCACTGCCAGTCTGACCGTTAACCGGTTCTGTCGGAAATTCACCCAGCAGATCAAACCGGCGACCGGTGCCCTGGAAACTCTCCAGCGCAGCCAGAATTGCGTTGTCCTCAATGCCCTCTTCGCTGGCTACGGCCACTGCCGCCGCCGCGTTCAGCGCGTTATGACGACCCGGCGCATTCAGGGTTATCTGCAGCAGCGGTTTGTCCTGACGAACCAGGGTAAAGTGCCCTTGCGAGCCGCGCTGATGGTAATTTTCAATGCGGAAGTCGGCGTCATCGCTGAAACCGTAAGTGGTAATTTGACGCCCCACTCGCGGGATCAGGTCGCGGATCACCACATCATCCACACACATCACGGCACGGCCGTAAAACGGCAGGTTGTGCAGGAAGTTAATAAACGTCTGCTTCAGATTCTCGAAGTCACCCTGATAGGTATCCATATGGTCGGCTTCGATGTTGGTGACAATCGCCACCATCGGCTGCAGATGCAGGAACGACGCATCGCTCTCATCCGCTTCCGCAATCAGATAACGGCTGCTGCCCAGACGTGCATGAGTGCCTGCGGCTTTTACCAGGCCGCCGTTAACAAAGGTCGGATCGAGGCCGCCCTCTGCATAAATACTCGATACCATCGCCGTGGTAGTGGTTTTGCCGTGGGTGCCGGCAACGGCAATGCCATGACGGAAACGCATCAGCTCGGCCAGCATTTCGGCCCGGCGGATCACCGGGATACGCTGCTCGCGCGCCGCCACCAGCTCAGGGTTGTCCTGCGCAACGGCGCTGGAGACCACCACCACACTGGCGTCGGTGACATTTTCAGGGCGATGGTTGAAATAAATGGTGGCACCCAGCGCAATCAGGTTCTGGGTCACCGGGTTAGGGGCCAGATCTGAACCACTGATATGGTAGCCTTCATTTGCTAACACTTCGGCAATACCGCCCATGCCTGCACCGCCGATGCCGACAAAGTGGATGTGCCGGACGCGACGCATCTCGGGCACGATAGTTCGCAGTTTTGCCAATTGTTGTGTATTCATCGCTCTCAATTACCTGCTCTTTCAGTTTGTGCTCAACCTGAGCACGGGTCAGACGCGCTGACCGGAATGATTACTTTGCGGCGCGAGCCACTTCCTGCGCGACCCGATCGGTCGCATCGGGAATCGCAACCTGACGGGCCTGTTCAGCCATCGTCAGTAACGTCGGGCGATCCCAGTGGCGCAGCAGATCCGCAACCGCCTCCGCCGTAAACTGCGGCTGCTCAAAAATTCGGGCCGCGCCGGCTTTTTCCAGCGGCAGCGCGTTCCAGTACTGCTGGCGATCTTTGTGCTGAAACGGCACGAAAATCGCGGGTAATCCTGCGGCGGCGACTTCGCTCACCGTTAAGGCACCGGAGCGACAGACCACCACATCAGCCCAGGCATAGGCGGCGGCCATATCATCAATAAACTCGGTGACCTTGTGCTGGGGCTGACCCGCCTGCTGATAGGCTTTTTCCACCACCGGCAAGCCGCCTTTACCGGTCTGGTGCCACAGCGTGATCGCCTCGCCCAGCTCCGCAGCAACCTGCGGCAGTGTCTGGTTGAGTACCCGCGCGCCCTGACTGCCGCCAATCACCAGTACCCGGATCGGACCCGTGCGACCGGCCAGACGCTCAGCCGGCAGCGGCAGAGCCAGCACATCGGTACGCACCGGATTGCCGACCACATCAGCTCGGGGAAAGGCACCGGGAAACGCCTGCAGCACTTTGGTGGCGATCTTCGCCAGCCACTTGTTGGTCAGGCCGGCAATGCCGTTCTGCTCATGCAGCACCACCGGGATGCCACAGCTCCAGGCCGCTAAACCGCCGGGTCCGGAAACATAGCCGCCCATTCCTAACACCACATCCGGTTGCCAGGCTTTCATGATGCGGCGCGCCTGACGCCAGGCGTTAAAGATGCGCAGCGGAGCCAGCAGTAACGCCTTAAAGCCTTTGCCACGTAGTCCGCTGATGCGGATAAAATCGATGTCGATGCCGTGCTTTGGCACTAAATCCGCTTCCATACGGTCGGCGGTGCCTAACCAGCGGACCTGCCAGCCCTGTTCCATCAGATGATGGGCGACAGCCAGACCGGGAAAGACATGCCCACCGGTTCCGCCCGCCATCACCATCAATCGCTTACTGCTCATCGACCACCTCGGGTAAACGCCTGCGCTTTTGCCAGTCGCGTTTCATAATCTATGCGTAACAAAAAGACGATGGCGGTCGACATGATAATCAGACTCGACCCGCCATAACTGATCAGTGGCAGCGTCAGACCTTTGGTCGGTAACATACCGGCTGCCGCGCCGACGTTGACCAGCGCCTGGAAGCTAAACCAGACACCGATTGAACAGGCCAGAAAGCCGGAAAAACGCTGATCCAGCTCCAGGGCACGGCGGCCAATCGACATCGCACGAAAAGCGACGAAGAATACCATTAACAGCGCCATAACCACACCGATGTAGCCGAGTTCTTCACCGATAATCGAGAAAATAAAGTCGGTGTGTGCTTCCGGCAGATATTCCAGTTTCTGCACCGAGTTACCCAGCCCCTGGCCCCAGAATTCACCGCGACCAAACGCCATCAGCGACTGAGTCAGCTGGTAGCCGCTGCCAAACGGATCTTCCCACGGGTTCCAGAAGGAGGTGACGCGGCGCATACGGTACGGTTCCGCGATGATCAACAGCACCACAGCAAAGATGCCGGAGCCGATAATCGCCAGGAACTGCCACAGCTTGGCCCCCGCCAGGAACAGCATCGCCAGTGTGGTCACGAACAGCACCACCACGGTACCGAGGTCCGGCTGCGCCAGCAGCAGCACTGCCAGCACCACCATCACGCCCATCGGCTTACAGAAGCCCCAGAAGTTGTTACGCACCTCTTCCACTTTGCGCACCAGATAGCTGGCGAGATAGCAGAACAGGGTTAACTTGGAGAGTTCTGCTGGCTGAATACGCAGCGGTCCGAGCGCGATCCAGCGCGACGCGCCGTTAACCGAGCTACCCACTACCAGTACAATCAGCAGCATCGCCACCGAGGCCATCAGCATGACGTTGCTGTAGCGCTGCCAGAAATCCATCGGCACCCGCAGCGTCACCAGCGCCATGCCGATTGCCAGCGCGATATAAAACGCATCACGCTTGGCGAAGTAAAACGGATCGTCATTAAGACGCTGACCCACCGGCATAGAGGCGGAAGTCACCATCACAAAACCAATTACCGCCAGGCCGAGCGTCAGCCACAGCAGCGTGCGGTCATACAGCACCAGCGAGGTGTCATCGCTTTCGCGCGCCCCCATCACCCAATCCTGCAGGCGGCCTGAGAAGAAACGCGCCAGTCCGGCGCCAGGAATACGCATCAGCTCAGCTCCTTCACCAGTTGCGCGAACTGTTCGCCACGCTGCTCAAAATTACGGAACTGATCGAGACTGGCGCAGGCCGGTGACAACAGCACCATGTCGCCTGACTTCACCTGCGGGGCGATCTGCTCCATCGCCTCACGCAGCGTTTCGGTGCGTACGGCAATCTCCGGACGCAGCGCGGCCAGCGCATCGCCATCACGGCCAAAGCAGTAGATCCGCAGATTATCGCCCTGCAGATAAGGCGTCAGCGGGGAGAAATCGGCTGATTTGCCGTCGCCGCCCAGCAGCAGCCATAAGGTGCCGCTGACCTGCAGGCCATTCAGCGCGGCTTCGGTGCTGCCGACGTTGGTGGCTTTGGAGTCATTGATCCAGCGCACGCCCTGATGTTCATGTACCAGCTGGAAGCGATGCGCAAGACCGTTGAAGCTGGTGAGCGCCGCCAGGCTGGAGGCGCGTGGCAGGCCGACCGCATCGGCCAGCGCCAGCGCAGCCAGCGCATTGGTATAGTTATGTTGCCCCACCAGCTTCATTTCAGCGGTGTTCAGCACCTTCTCGCCCTTCACCCGCAGCCAGACGCTGCCCTGCTGCTTGTTGAGGTGATAGTCACCAAAGTCGATACCAAAGCTGATGCAGCGCGCATCCGCGCCACGAACCGGCATGGTCAGGGCATCATCGGCATTGACCACACAGACCTGCGCATTTTCATAGATGCGCAGCTTGGCGGCGCGATACTGCTGCATACCGAGCGGATAGCGATCCATGTGATCTTCGGTGACGTTAAGCACGGTCGCCGCCGCCGCTTTCAGGCTGTGGGTAGTCTCAAGCTGGAAGCTGGAGAGCTCCAGCACATAGAGTTGCGCCGGCGATTGCAGCAGGCTCAGCGCCGGCAGACCAATATTCCCGCCTACGCCCACCTGCCAGCCAGCGGCTTTCGCCATCTCGCCGACCAGCGTGGTGACGGTGCTTTTGCCGTTGGAGCCGGTAATCGCCACAATCGGTGCCTGCGCTTCACGGCAGAACAGCTCGATATCACCGACGATTTCAATCCCGGCGTCGACCGCCTCGCTGAGAATCGGATGCGCCAGCGCGACGCCCGGGCTGGCGACAATCAGGTCAGCATCCAGCAGCCAGTCAGCATTAATGCCGCCCAGATGGCGTTCCACCTGCGCTGGCAATTTCTCCAGCCCCGGCGGCGACACACGGGTGTCCATCACGCGAGGCGTTACGCCCTGCGCTAAAAAGAAATCAACACAGGAGAGACCGGTGAGGCCTAACCCGATGATGACGACTTTTCTACCCCGATAGTCAGCCATGATTAACGCACCTTCAGCGTGGCCAGGCCAATCAGCACCAGCATTAGCGAAATAATCCAGAAGCGCACAATGACGCGCGGTTCCGGCCAGCCCTTAAGTTCATAGTGGTGATGGATCGGCGCCATGCGGAAAATACGCTGGCCGCGCAACTTAAACGATCCCACCTGCAGGATCACCGACAGCGTTTCAACCACAAATACGCCGCCCATGATCACCAGTAAAAACTCCTGACGCAGCAACACCGCAATGGTGCCCAGCGCGCCGCCTAACGCCAGCGATCCCACATCGCCCATAAAGACCTGGGCTGGATAGGTGTTGAACCACAGGAACCCCAGCCCTGCCCCGACGATGGCGGTACAGACGATCACCAGCTCACCGGCATGACGCAGATAAGGAATGTGCAGGTACTCAGCAAACTTCACGTTACCGGTTGCCCAGGCGACCAGCGCGAAGCCCGCCGCGACAAATACCGTCGGCATAATCGCCAGCCCATCAAGACCATCGGTGAGGTTGACGGCGTTGCCGGTACCGACAATCACAAAGTAGGCCAGCACCACATAGAACAGACCAAGCTGCGGCATGATGTCTTTGAAAAACGGCACCACCAGCTGCGTGGCGGGCGTATCTTTTCCCGCCACATAAAGCGCAAACGCAACGCCCAGCGAAATCACCGACATCCAGAAATATTTCCAGCGGGCGATCAGGCCTTTGGTGTCTTTGCGCACCACCTTGCGGTAGTCGTCGACAAAACCGATGATGCCGAATCCGATCAGAACCACCAGCACGCACCAGACATACGGGTTAGACGGGTAAGCCCACATCAGCACCGAGATGGTAATAGAGGTGAGGATCATGATGCCGCCCATGGTCGGCGTACCGCGCTTACTGAAGTGCGATTCCGGGCCATCGTTACGCACCACCTGGCCAATCTGCAATTTTTGCAGCCAGGCAATCAGGCGCGGTCCCATCCACAGCGAGATAAATAACGCGGTCAGCAGGCTGACAATGGCGCGAAACGTCAGATACGAAAAGACGTTAAAGCCGGAATAAAAAGCGACCAGATGCTCGGCCAGCCAAACTAACATGTTCCTTTCTCCTGTAAGCTCTGTACTACCTGCTCCATGGCGGCACTACGCGAACCCTTAATCAAGACAGTCATTTCTTTGTGTTCGGACAACAGCTGACGCAAACGTTCAGTCAGCGCAGTTTTATCGCTGAAATGTTCGCCAGCACCACTGCTCTCGCTGATCAATTGACTCACGCTACCCACGCTCAGTACCCGATCGATACCCGCGGCACGCGCCGCCAGTCCGACTTCACGGTGACACTGCTCGCTCTCATCACCCAGTTCCGCCATATCGCCGGTCACCATCACCCGGTAACCCGGCATTTCTGACAACACCTGGGCCGCGGCGGTCATCGATCCGACGTTGGCGTTATAGCTGTCATCCAGCAGCAGCTGGTGCGCATTTAAGCGTATCGGGAATAAACGCCCCGGTACCGACTGCAAGGTTTTCAGACCCTGCTGGACCGCGCTCAGCGGCGCATCAACCGACAGCGCCAGGGCCGCGGCGGCCAGCGCGTTGGCAATGTTATGCCGTCCCGGTAGCGGCAGCGTAATCGCCACTTCACCGCGCGGCGTGACCATCACAAAATGGGTGCCATCCTGCGCAATGGTGATGTCGCGGGCAGCGAAGTCACATCCCGCCGCGTCAGGCGAGAAGCGCCAGACCGTCTGGCCCTGCAGATGTGCCTGCCAGTTCGGCCAGTCGTTGCTATCCGCGTTGAGGATTGCCGTGCCGTTGGCGGGCAAGCCCATAAAAATCTCGCCTTTAGCTTTGGCGACACCGGCCAGCGAACCAAAGCCTTCCAGATGCGCCGCCGCCAGGTTATTCACCAGCGCACTTTCCGGCCGCACCAGATCGGTGGTGTAGGCGATTTCGCCCTGATGATTGGCACCCAGCTCAATCACCGCATACTCATGGTCTGTCGTCAGACGCAGCAGCGTCATCGGAACACCAAAATCGTTATTCAGGTTACCGGCGGTATAGAGCGTTTCACCACACTGACGCAGGATCGACGCGGTCATCTCTTTAACCGAGGTTTTACCGGATGAACCGGTCAGTGCCACCACGCGGGCGGTCGACTGCTGACGAACCCAGGCCGCCAGCTTGCCAAAACCGAGTCGGGTGTCGGCAACCACCACCTGAGGGACCGCGACGGGTAAATGCTTACTCACCAGCAATGCCTGCGCGCCGTTAGCAATCGCGTCGCCGACGAAGTCATGGGCATCGAAACGCTCACCCACAATCGCGATAAACAGGCTGCCCGCCGTCACCTTGCGGGTGTCGGTGGTGACGTCAGTTACGGTTAAATCACTGCCATACAGCGTGCCGCCGGTGATTTCCGCGAGCGTATGTAAGGAGACCGGAATCATGCCGCGCCTCCCAGCAGCGCCGCTACCGTGGCGCGATCGGAGTAGTCCAGCCGGCGATTGCCGATGATCTGGTAATCTTCGTGACCTTTACCCGCCACCAGCACAATATCTTCCGGCTTCGCCTGCATAATGGTGCTGGTGACCGCCTGCGCGCGGCCCGCAACGACGCGGGCACGGCCTGGGTCCAGCAAGCCGGTCAGAATGTCCTGCACAATTGCCTGCGGATCTTCACTGCGTGGATTGTCGTCGGTGATCACCACCCGATCGGCGAACTGCTCAGCGATGGCCCCCATCAATGGACGTTTGCCTTTGTCGCGATCGCCGCCGCAGCCAAACAGGCACCACAGCTGACCTTTGCAGTGCAGCCGCGCCGCTTCCAGCGCTTTTTCCAGCGCATCCGGCGTATGGGCATAATCCACCACCACCGTTGGTTTGCCGGCAGCGCTGAACACTTCCATCCGGCCATTGACCGGCTGTAACTGCGGCGCGGTGTTGATCAGCGCATCAAGCGGATAGTCGAGCGCCAGCAGCGTCGCCAGCGCCAGCAGTAAATTGCTGACGTTGAACGCGCCCATCAGACGGCTGTCGATTTCGCCTTCGCCCCAGCTGGAGCTGAAACGGATATGCGCGCCGTTATCGTGATACTGCACCGCGTCGGCTTTCAGCCAGCGACCGTGACAGCCAGGCTGTAAATTATTTTCCATCGTTACGGCGACCGCATCAGGCAGATTTGCCAGCCAGCGACGGCCGACTTCATCATCGGCGTTCAGAATCGCCTGTCCGACCTGATGCTCAGAGAACAGCAGCCATTTAGCGGACTCATAACGCTGCATATCACCGTGGTAATCGAGGTGATCGCGACTGAGATTGGTAAACACAGCGGCTGCAAACGGCAGCGCCGCCACACGATGCTGCACCAGCCCGTGCGACGAGACTTCCATCGCAGTCAGCGTAGCGCCCTGTTCTGCCAGATCGTGCAGCAGATGCTGCACATCGACCGCCGAGCCGGTGGTGTTTTCAGCCGGGATAAGCTGACCGATCAATCCGTTACCTACTGTACCCATGACCGCACTGGTTTCGCCCAGCAGGCTGGCCCACTGCGCCAGCAGCTGGGTAGTAGTGGTTTTACCGTTGGTGCCGGTGACGCCAATCAGCGTCTGTTTTTCACCCGGCTGCTGGTAAAAACGGCCAGCCAGTGCCGAAAGACGCTGATGCAGCTGCGTCAGATAGATAACCGGTACGCCGTGCATTTCACGGATTTCGCCGTCGGCCGCCTCTCCTTCCGCTTCCGCGATCACGGCGGCTACGCCCTGTGCAATCGCCTGCGGAATGAAACGGCGTCCATCGGCCTGATGGCCTGCAACAGCGACAAACAGATCGCCGGATGCCGCAATACGGCTATCCAGTGTCATGTCACGCAGTGGACGCGCCGGCGCGCCTGGCACCCAGGGGCTGAGTAAGTCGCGCAGGTTACGATCTGTCACTTGATTCCTCACTTCTGTTAGTCACCAACTCGTTCTTGTCATTGGTCGGTAACGCATCCGGCTCGATGTTCATGGTGCGTAATACGCCGCCCATGATGGCACCAAACACCGGCGCAGAGACCGCACCACCGTAATACTTGCCGGCCTGGGGATCGTTGATCACCACCACCAGCGCGAATCGAGGATGACTGGCAGGCGCGACACCTGCGGTATAAGCAATGTATTTATTGACGTAGCGTCCATCCGGCCCGACCTTTTTCGCCGTACCGGTTTTGATCGCGATGCGATAGCCTTTAATCGCCGCTTTAACACCACCGCCACCGGGCAGCGCCACGCTTTCCATCATATGCATCACGGTTTTAACCAGTGACTCATCGAAAACGCGTTGTCCCGCGACCGGCGGATCGACTTTGGTAATCGACAGCGGGCGATTAATGCCATAGCTGCCAATGGTTGCGTAGACTCGCGCTAACTGTAACGGCGTTACCATTAGCCCGTAGCCGAAAGAGAAGGTGGCCCTCTCTATGTCAGACCACCGTTGTTTTTGAGGGTATAAGCCACTGCTTTCCCCGACCAGCCCCAAATTGGTCGGTTTGCCCAGTCCAAAGCGCGCGTAAGTATCTACCAGCGCTGAGGATGGCATCGCTAACGCCAGACGTGAAACCCCGACGTTACTCGACTTCTGTAAGACCCCTGTCAGGGTCAGTTCGCTGTAGCGCGCCACATCTTTGATCTCATGACCATTAATGCGGTACGGCACGGTATTCAGTACGCTGTTCTCTTTAACCACGCCGCGTTGCAGTGCGGTCATTACCACCATGGGCTTGACGGTAGAGCCAGGTTCAAAGATGTCGGTGATGGCGCGGTTACGCATCAGATCTTTTGGCGTGTTGCTGAGGTTGTTCGGGTTGTACGCCGGGCTGTTGGCCATCGCCAGCACTTCACCGGTATTCACATCCACCAGCACTGCCGTGCCCGATTCCGCTTTGTTAAAGGCCACCGCGTTGTTCAGTTCGCGATAGACCAGCGCCTGCAAGCGCTCATCAATACTCAGCGTCAGGTTATGCGCGGCGCGACTGTCGACCGAGGAGATATCTTCAATCACCCGGCCAAAACGATCTTTACGCACCGTACGTTCGCCCGGTGCGCCGGTCAGCCACTTATCGAAACTTTTCTCAACGCCTTCAATGCCCTGACCGTCGATGTTGGTAAAACCAATCAGATGGGACGTGACCTGTCCGGCCGGATAGTAGCGACGCGACTCTTCGCGCAGATGGATACCGGGCAGCTTGAGTTTTTTGACATATTCGCCAATAGCCGGATTGACCTGGCGCGCCAGATAGACAAAGCGGCCTTTCGGATTGGCGTTTACTCGTGCGGCCAGCTGGTCGAGAGGAATGGAGAGCGCATCTGACAGCGCCTTCCAGCGGCTGTCCAGCGTCACGCCACCCCCGGCATGAAGTTCTTTAGGATCGGCCCAGATGGCGTTAACCGGCACGCTCACCGCCAGCGGACGGCCAGCGCGATCGCTGATCATGCCGCGCGAGGTCGGCACCGCCTGCACGCGCAGCGAGCGCAGATCGCCCTCTTTCACCAGCTTGTCAGGGTTAATAACCTGCAGCCAGGCCACACGCGACAGTAAGCCTCCCAGCGCCAGCAAAATACAGCCGCACAGCAACGCAAAACGCCAGCTTACAAAGCTGGCTTTATCTTCCGGTTTCTTCAACTTCAGCGTTCTGCCTGCGCCGCTCATTCGCTATCTGAGGTCCTTATTTCTGCACCACAATATTTTCTTGTGAAGGATCAACGTGCTGCAATTGCAGCTTCTCGGTTGCGATTCGTTCAACACGGCTGTGATCGCCCAGCGCGTTCTCTTCCAGGATCAGGTTGCGCCACTCGATATCAAGCGCATCACGCTCCAGCACCAGTTGCTCACGCTGTGCGGTCAGCAACCGCGTTTTATGCGTGGTGGTAACCACCAGTACCGCAGAAACCAGCACGGCGATCAGCAGCAGAAACGGGATCTTGCCTTTTCGCAGTAGATCCCCGCCAATTACGGCGGGCAGGCTGTGGCGCTCATTACCGATCATGCGTCGGTCTTCTCCGCAATACGTAATACCGAACTGCGCGCGCGTGGGTTCTCAGCGACTTCCGCGTCGCCCGGCGACAGTTTGCCCAGCAACTTCAGTTCACGTCCGCCCAGCGCACGTAACTGCTGTTCGGTCATGGGTAATCCGGCCGGCACTTGTGGTCCGCGGCTCTGATCGCGCATAAAGCGCTTCACCAGCCGATCTTCTAGCGAGTGGAAGCTGATCACCGACAGCCGTCCCTGCGGCGCCAGTACCTCAACCGCGCCTTTCAGCGCAATGTCGATCTCTTCCAGTTCACTGTTGATCCAGATGCGAATCGCCTGGAAACTGCGCGTCGCCGGATGTTTGAACTTATCTTTGATCGGCGTAGCGGCGGCGATCACCTCTGCCAGTTCTCTGGTCCGGGTCATCGGCTGCTCGCGGTTGCGCTCGACAATGGCGCGGGCGATACGTTTAGCAAAACGTTCTTCACCGTAGGTCTTCAGCACGAAAGCGATGTCCGCTTCTTCGGCGTGGAGCAACCATTCCGCGGCAGAATGGCCGCGCGTCGGGTCCATCCGCATATCCAGCGGTCCATCGCGCATAAAGGAAAAGCCGCGTTCGGCATCATCCAGTTGCGGCGATGAGACGCCCAAATCGAGCAAAATGCCGTCAATTTTACCGACTAATTCACGCTCAGAAACGTACTCTGCCAGCGCGGAAAAAGGACCATGAATAATTGAGAAACGCGGGTCGGTGATCTCAGCGGCCGCGGCAATAGCTTGCGGGTCACGATCGATAGCGATCAGCTTTCCCTCCGCGCCAAGGTGCGAAAGAATTAAGCGCGAGTGACCGCCACGACCAAACGTGCCGTCGATGTAGATGCCGTCTTCCCTGATGTTGAGGCCGTTAACCGCCTCATCTAACAGCACGGTGGTATGTTTAAAATTTTCCTGCATAGCTATAGCGACAAGTCCTGCAACCGCTCAGATAAAGGTTCCTGAGCCGACTGTTCTGCGTCAATATCTTCCCTGACTTGTTGATACCAGGTCTGTTCATCCCACAGTTCAAACTTGTTGAACTGTCCAACCAGCATCACTTCTTTGGTTAATTTGGCGTGCTGACGAAGCGTATTCGCCAGCAACAAGCGGCCTGCATTGTCCATCTGACACTCACTGGCATGCCCCAACAACAGGCGCTGCACGCGGCGCTCAAGCGGGTTCATACTGGATAAGCGAGCAAGCTTTTTTTCAATGATTTCCCATTCGGGCAGGGTATAAAGCAACAGGCATGGCTGGTGGAGGTCGATGGTACAGACCATCTGCCCCTGCGACTCACCGTTCAGTAAATCGCGATATCGCATTGGTACAGCGAGCCGCCCTTTACTGTCGAGATTGACTAACGTTGCTCCACGGAACATGTCAGCCTTACCCCCTGGTTACCCATTTACGCCACTTTATCCCACTTTTTACCACGAAACGAGTTTAAGGACCCGATGAAATCCTTGTCAAGCCGGAGCGGCAGTTGAATATCACTCTTTACAGGCCGGAAAATTAGCCTCCGGTGTCGATATATTCAAAAAAGGGGGAAAAATAAAAATTAAACCGATGAATACCTGAATAAAAATAGCGGCGCGCAAAAAAATGGCTAAAAATGAAACAATGTAAAGCGCTAAATATTTATCGTGGTTTCTGAGACGGCGGCGGCATTTTAGGGGATTTCCGAAAGGAAGCCCAGCGGCTTCAGGCAAGACGGGGAAGAAGGTTTGTTGAAGATATAAACAAATAATATAAATAAAGCTTTTTGATTTGTTAGATTCAATGAGCAGAATTTACGCTTTTTTACCTCAAGTGATTTTTTTGTCGATGTCAGAACAGCAATTTAAAACGGCGGGCAGCAGTAATACTGCCCGTGACTCATTTAACTTTCCGGCTTAATTGTCCACGGCGGTATAAATTACGCCGGATGCGGGTTAAACCCGGTTTAGGTTTTCTCGGTTCGTCTAACGACGCTAAAACCAATTCCAGTACCCGCTCTGCCACATCCCGGTGACGCTGACCGACCGCCAGTACCGGACACTCCAGAAAGTCCAGTAATTCGTGGTCGCCAAAAGTGGCAATAGCCAGCTCGGTGGGAAGCCGCCCGTCACGTTTCAGCGTGACATCCATTACGCCCTGCAGCAGACCAAACGAGGTGGTGAACAGCGCTTCAGGCATCGGGTGATCTTCAAGATACTGTTCGAACAGTGCGGCCGCTGCGCTGCGCTCAAAACTGTTGCAGTAGATGTAGTCAATCGGACGGGTATCCTCTTTCCACGCCTCGCGGAATCCCATCTCGCGCAGGAAACTGACCGAAAGCTCAGGCAATGCGCCGAGGAACAGCACATTCTTCACCTCAAGCTGCCGTAATTCCGCCGCCAGCATATAAGCGTCATCCTGATCGGCGCCCACCACGCTGGTGAAGTGCTCACGATCGAGCGCGCGGTCTAAGGCGATAATCGGTAGCGGATCGTTGATCCAGCGCTGGTAAAACGGATGCTCTGGCGGTAACGAGGTTGAGACGATAATCGCATCAACCTGCCGCTGGAGCAGATGTTCAATGCAGCGCATCTCATTATCAGGCTGGTCTTCCGAACAGGCGATCAGCAGCTGATAGCCACGCTGGCGTGCCTGACGTTCAAGATAATTTGCGATGCGGGTATAACTTGTATTCTCAAGATCGGGAATAACTAAGCCAATGGATCGCGTACGCCCGGCACGCAGGCCAGCCGCCACCGCGTTAGGGTGGTAATTGTGCTCACGCACCACCGCCATCACTTTCTCAACGGTTTTGTCGCTGACACGATACTGCCGCGCTTTGCCATTAATGACATAACTGGCCGTGGTGCGCGACACGCCTGCCAGGCGCGCAATTTCATCCAGTTTCACGATAACCCTCAATCAAGGCCGCTCGAACGACAAAAATAGCCGCAGTTAAGCTATGGACAACTCATGGTTATCATCTAACAGCAGAAAAGTGCGCGGAGCAACCGCTTTTCTGAATGTAACCCGCCTGGCGCATAAAAAATAAAAAAACCCGGCATTTCGCCGGGTTAGAGACATCCTGAGTGATGACGTAGCGTGATTAACGCATGATGCGATCGCCGCGTGACACGCCGACGATACCGGAGCGTGCGACTTCAACAATTTCCGCCACGTCACGCACCGTCGCCAGGAAAGCGTCCAGTTTGTCACTGGTGCCCGCCAGCTGAACCGTGTACAGCGTTGGCGTCACGTCGATGATCTGACCCCGGAAGATCTCCGCGTTGCGCTTTACCTCTTCCCGGCCGTAGCCACTGGCCTGAATCTTCACCAGCATGATCTCGCGTTCAACGTAAGCGCCCTGCCCCAGCTCGGTGACGCGCAGCACGTCTACCAGCTTGTGCAGTTGCTTCTCAATCTGCTCCAGCACCTTCTGATCGCCGACCGTCTGAATGGTCATCCGCGACAGGGTCGGATCGTCGGTTGGCGCAACGGTCAGACTTTCGATGTTATATCCGCGCTGTGAGAACAGGCCGACGACGCGGGATAATGCGCCGGATTCGTTCTCCAGCAGAACCGATAAAATGCGACGCATAGTTATGTCCTCTCCGTTTTGCTTAACCACATCTCATCCATGCTGCCACCGCGAATCTGCATCGGGTAAACGTGCTCGCTGCCGTCGACGGTGACATCCACAAACACCAGACGGCCCTGCGCCAGCGTTTCCAGCGCCAGCGCCAGCTTCTCTTCCAGCTCAGCCGGATGCTCAATGGCGATCCCCACATGGCCGTAGGCTTCAGCCAGACGGACAAAATCGGGCAGCGACTCCATATAAGACTGGGAGTGACGGCCAGAATAGATCATATCCTGCCACTGTTTCACCATGCCAAGGAAACGGTTGTTGAGGTTCAGCACCAGCACTGGCAGATTGTACTGCAGCGCGGTGGAGAGCTCCTGAATGTTCATCTGGATACTGCCGTCACCGGTGACACAAATAACGGTTTCATCCGGCAATGCCATTTTCACACCCAGCGCCGCCGGCAGGCCAAAGCCCATGGTGCCGAGGCCACCGGAGTTGATCCAGCGGCGTGGCTTATCAAACTGGTAGTAGAGCGCTGCGAACATCTGATGCTGACCAACGTCAGAGGTGACATAGGCGTCACCTTTTGTCAGGCGGCAGATGGTTTCGATGACCGCCTGCGGCTTGATTTTCGCGCTGGTGCGATCAAACTCCAGGCAGTGACGACTGCGCCAGCCCTCTATCGACTGCCACCAGTCGCGCAGGCTATCGAGCGGCTGTTTGCTGTCGGTTTGAGCCAGTAACTCCAGCATCTGCTGCAGCACCTGGCGGGCATCACCCACGATGGGAATATCGGCCGCCACCGTTTTCGAAATGGAGGTCGGATCGATATCGATGTGCATCACCGTGGCATCCGGGCAATATTTTGCCAGGTTATTGGTGGTACGGTCATCAAAGCGCACCCCGACGCCAAAAATCAGGTCAGCATTGTGCATCGTCATGTTGGCTTCGTAAGTGCCGTGCATCCCCAGCATCCCCACGCACTGACGATGAGTGCCAGGAAACGCACCCAGCCCCATCAGCGAGGTGGTCACCGGAATATTCAGGCTCTCCGCCAGCTGCAGCAGCTCCGCCTCACAGCCTGCGGTAATGGCACCCCCGCCGACATACATCACCGGTTTGTGCGCGGCCAGCAGCGTATTCAGTGCGCGCTTGATCTGCCCTTTATGCCCCTGAATCGTCGGGTTATAAGAGCGCATGCTCACTTCTTCCGGCCAGTGATAAGGCAGTTTGTTGGCCGGATTCAGAATGTCCTTCGGCAGATCGATCACCACCGGTCCCGGACGTCCCGTGGAGGCCAGCCAGAATGCTTTTTTCAGCACCGTCGGGATCTCTTCGGTGTTTTTCACCAGGAAACTGTGTTTCACCACCGGACGGGAGATGCCAACCATGTCGCACTCCTGAAAGGCGTCATAGCCGATCAGCGACGACGGCACCTGGCCCGACAGAATCACCAGCGGGATTGAATCCATATAGGCGGTTGCGATACCGGTAATCGCATTGGTGGCACCGGGTCCGGACGTCACCAGCACCACGCCGACTTCGCCGGTCGCGCGCGCCAGGCCATCAGCCATGTGCACCGCGCCCTGTTCATGGCGCACCAGAACGTGGTCGATACCTCCGACGGTTTGCAGCGCGTCGTAAATATCTAATACCGCGCCACCCGGATAACCGAATACCTGCTTAACGCCCTGATCGATTAACGAACGGACGACCATTTCGGCTCCTGACAACATCTCCATCTTCTGCCTCCAGGCGTGAGGACCGGGCTGCGCTAACGTGCCTTGCGCGTTACGTCACCCCGATACCTGCTTTGCCAATGTAAGATCAAAACCTTATGTTTATGCCCGCACGACGGAAACGCATTCCGCTGTCCGGATACAGAGAATTCTGTTGAGTTCATTGTTTTGAGAGTAGGTCGATTACCATAACCGCAGTTAACCTGGCAGGCAAACCGCAAACTCGCGCAAATTAAACCGTGCGAACGTAAAGGCTCTGCGCGATAAGAAAGGGCTACGCCGATTAAACTAATTACGCCGCAGAACCGCAGAGGAAAATGCTGGCGATGAAATTATTTTCAGCGCGATCTAAGAAATAGCGAAAAGTTATTGCCGCCTGACACAGCCCACAATTTCCTGTCTCATTTCTTTTCTGGCGTAATTAACCTTAAAACCATAAAAGTTCATACGATTATGCTGAACAGGCGAAAATAATTGTCACCAGGCTGCGTGACAGAGAAATCGAATAACTTTTTATTTTCAATAAATTAAAAAACAACAGGCGTCATCACACCGCCCACAGCAACCCGTTTTAACCCGCACCGCGTAGGCTGCTGTGCATTACGCTGCTTCACCGATATCTGACAGAATATTTTCCTTCATCGCCGCAAAAAATAGCCCTTCATTCAAGGTTGACATCGCTGGGGGATTCCAGTACCAATATGTGCAGCACAAAATTTTATGAGGTTTGAATCCATGTTTCGTTCTTCTCGCCTACTCGGTCTACTACTAAACGCATTCAGTTTGCGCGGTAGACTTGTGGGCGGAATCAAACACTGATTCAAACCTGCTGAAAGTTAAAAACCCGCGCCTGTCGCGGGTTTTTTTATGCTCGTTGCAAGGCAAGAGAAATGCATAAGGATGATTACGATGAGCCAGCAAGTCATTATTTTCGATACCACTCTGCGCGACGGTGAGCAGGCATTACAGGCCAGCCTGAGTGTGAAAGAAAAATTGCAGATCGCATTAGCGCTGGAGCGCATGGGCGTTGACGTTATGGAGGTTGGTTTTCCGGTCTCTTCTCCCGGTGATTTTGAATCCGTACAGACTATCGCTCGCACCATTAAAAACAGCCGGGTCTGCGGTCTGGCGCGCTGTGTAGAGAAAGATATTGACGCCGCTTACGAATCACTGCGCGTTGCCGAAGCCTTCCGTATTCATACTTTCATCGCGACGTCGCCGATGCACATCGCCACTAAACTGCGCAGTACGCTGCCAGAGGTGATTGAGCGTGCGGTGAAGATGGTGAAACGCGCCCGCAATTATACCGATGACGTCGAGTTCTCCTGTGAAGATGGCGGCCGGACCCCGATTGATGATCTGTGCCGGATGGTTGAAGCGGCGATTAACGCCGGTGCCCGCACCATCAACATCCCCGACACCGTTGGCTATACCCTGCCAGGCGAATATGCGCACATCATCAGCCAGTTAATTCAGCGCGTGCCAAACATCGATAAAGCGATTCTCTCTGTGCATACCCATGATGACCTGGGCATGGCGACCGGTAACGCCCTCGCCGCCGTGCAGGCAGGCGCGCGTCAGGTTGAAGGAACGCTGAATGGCCTGGGCGAACGTGCCGGTAACTGTGCGCTGGAAGAGGTGATCATGGCGATCAAAACCCGCCAGCAGATCATGAACGTCCACACCAATATCAATCATCAGGAAATCTACCGCACCAGCCAGATGGTCAGCCAGATCTGCAATATGCCGATCCCGGCGAACAAAGCGGTGGTCGGCTCTAACGCTTTCGCCCACTCCTCCGGTATTCACCAGGATGGCGTGCTGAAGAACCGCGAAAACTATGAAATCCTGACGCCTGAATCGATTGGCCTGCACAAAATTCAGCTCAACCTGACCTCGCGCTCAGGCCGTGCGGCGGTCAAACACCGCATGGAAGAGATGGGCTACGCAGAACGTGATTACAACCTGGATACCCTGTACGACGCCTTCCTGAAGCTGGCGGATAAGAAAGGTCAGGTATTTGATTACGACCTGGAAGCGCTGGCCTTTATCAATAAACAGAATGAAGAACCGGAACACTTCCAGCTGCACGAATTTAATGTCCAGACCGGCTCCAGCATTACCGCCACTGCCTCGGTCAATCTGGGCTGTGGCGACGAGAATAAATCGGATGCCGCAACCGGCAATGGCCCGGTGGATGCCGTCTACCAGGCGATCAATCGCATCACCCAGCTGGATGCAGAGCTGGTGAACTACAAACTGACCGCCAAAGGCCACGGCGAAAATGCGCTGGGTCAGGTGGATATCGTCGTGAGCTACAACGGCCGTAAGTTCCACGGCGTCGGTCTGGCGACCGATATCGTCGAATCCTCCGCCAAAGCGATGGTGAACGCCCTGAACAACATCTGGCGCGCCAGACAGGTTGAGCAAGAATTGCAGCGCAAATTTAAAGATCAGAAGGAAACGGTATAACTATGTCCAGTTCTTCCCATATCGCAGTGTTACCGGGTGACGGTATCGGCCCTGAAGTGATGGCGCAGGCAATGAAAGTGTTAGACGCGATTCGTCAGCGCTTCGACATGCGCATCACCACCAGCGAATACGCCGTCGGCGGCATCGCCATCGACCAGCATGGCGAACCGTTACCGCCAGCCACCGTTGCTGGCTGTGAGCAGGCGGACGCCATTCTGTTCGGTTCAGTTGGCGGACCTAAGTGGGAACACCTGCCGCCCGCCTCGCAGCCTGAGCGTGGTGCGCTGCTGCCGTTGCGTAAACATTTCCGTCTGTTCAGCAACCTGCGTCCGGCAGCGCTCTACAGCGGGCTGGAAGCCTTTTGTCCGCTGCGCAGCGACATCGCCGCTAAAGGTTTCGACATTCTGTGCGTGCGCGAACTGACCGGCGGCATCTACTTCGGCCAGCCGAAAGGCCGTGAAGGCAGCGGTCCGCACGAGCGGGCCTTTGATACCGAGGTTTACCACCGTTTCGAAATTGAACGCATCGCCCGCATCGCCTTTGAGTCAGCGCGCAAGCGTCGTCATAAAGTGACCTCCATCGACAAAGCCAACGTGCTGCAGACCTCAGTGATGTGGCGTGAGATCGTCAATGAGATCGCTAAAGAGTATCCGGATGTCGAGCTGAGCCACATGTACATCGACAATGCCACCATGCAGCTGATCAAAGACCCGTCGCAGTTTGATGTACTGCTCTGCTCTAACCTGTTCGGTGACATTCTCTCTGATGAGTGCGCCATGATCACCGGCTCAATGGGCATGCTGCCTTCCGCCAGCCTGAACGAAGAAGGTTTTGGTCTGTTTGAACCGGCGGGCGGCTCTGCGCCTGATATCGCCGGTCAGAATATCGCTAACCCGGTGGCGCAGATCCTGTCACTGGCGCTGCTGTTACGTTACAGCCTGAATGCCGATGACGCCGCCGACAGCATTGAGCGCGCCATCAGCCGGGCGCTGGAAGAGGGCTACCGCACCAAAGATTTAGCCGGTGACGGCCCAGCGATCAGCACAGATGAGATGGGCAGCATCATCGCCCGCTTTATCGCCGAGGAAAAATAAAATAATGAAAACGTTATACCAGAAGTTATTTGATGCACATGTCGTCCACGAAGCGCCGAACGAAACGCCGTTACTCTACATCGATCGCCACCTGATCCATGAAGTGACGTCACCTCAGGCGTTCGACGGTCTGCGCGCGCACGGGCGTAAAGTCCGTCAGCCCGAAAAGACCTTCGCCACCATGGATCACAACGTCTCTACCCAGACCAAAGACATTAACGCCTCGGGTGAGATGGCCCGTATTCAGATGCAGGAGCTGATGAAAAACTGCGCCGAGTTTGGCGTCCAGCTCTATGACCTGAACCACCCGTTCCAGGGCATCGTCCACGTTATCGGTCCTGAGCAGGGTATGACGCTGCCGGGCATGACCATCGTCTGCGGCGACTCACACACCGCCACGCACGGCGCCTTTGGCTCGCTGGCCTTTGGTATCGGCACCTCAGAAGTGGAACATGTGTTCGCGACCCAGACGCTGAAACAGGGTCGGGCGAAAACCATGAAAATTGAAGTTCTGGGCGAAGCCGCAACCGGCATTACCGCCAAAGATATCGTGCTGGCGATCATCGGTAAAACCGGCAGCGCGGGCGGCACCGGTCATGTGGTGGAGTTCTGCGGTCCGGCGATTGAAGCGCTGAGTATGGAAGGCCGCATGACCCTGTGTAATATGGCGATTGAGATGGGTGCCAAAGCGGGTCTGGTTGCGCCGGATGACACTACCTTCAACTACCTGAAGGGTCGTCAGTTCTCGCCGAAAGATGAGAAATGGGAACAGGCTGTCACGTACTGGCGCACGCTGAAGTCCGATGAAGGCGCGAAATTTGATGCAGTCGTCACTCTGCACGCAGAAGAGATCGCTCCTCAGGTTACCTGGGGTACCAATCCGGGTCAGGTGATTGCCGTCGATCAGGTGATCCCGAATCCCGCCTCGTTCGCCGATCCGGTCGAGCGTGCTTCAGCGGAGAAAGCGCTGGCCTACATGAATCTGCAGCCGGGCATTAAGCTGACCGATGTGGCGATTGATAAAGTCTTTATCGGCTCCTGCACCAACTCACGCATTGAAGATCTGCGTGCCGCAGCCGCCATCGCCAAAGGTCGTAAAGTTGCGCCAGGCGTGATCGCCATGGTGGTGCCGGGTTCCGGCCCGGTCAAAGCCCAGGCCGAAGCGGAAGGTCTGGATAAAATCTTCCTGGAAGCGGGTTTTGAATGGCGTCTGCCAGGTTGCTCAATGTGTCTGGCGATGAACAATGACCGCCTGAATCCGGGCGAGCGCTGCGCCTCAACCAGCAACCGCAATTTTGAAGGTCGTCAGGGCCGCGGTGGCCGGACGCATCTGGTCAGCCCGGCAATGGCTGCGGCAGCTGCCGTCACCGGCCATTTTGCTGACATCCGTCAACTGACAGGAGCCTGAGTCATGGCGAATAAATTTACCCAACACACCGGCATTGTTGCGCCACTGGATGCGGCTAACGTTGATACTGACGCCATCATTCCTAAGCAGTTTTTACAGAAAGTGACCCGTACCGGTTTCGGCCAGCATCTGTTCCACGACTGGCGCTTTGAAGATGATGCCGGTACGGTGCCGACACCCGGTTTTGTACTCAACAAGCCGGAGTTCAAAGGCACCAGCATTCTGCTGGCGCGCGAAAACTTCGGCTGCGGCTCTTCTCGTGAGCATGCGCCGTGGGCGCTGACCGATTTCGGTTTTCACGTGGTGATTGCGCCGAGCTTCGCTGACATTTTTTACGGCAACAGCTTCAATAACCAGCTGCTGCCGGTGAAATTAAGCGAACAGGAAGTGGATGAGATGTTTAAACTGGTGGCGGCCCAGCCCGGCATTCGCTTTACGGTCGATCTGGAAGCGCAGACGGTCACTGCGGGGGATAAGGTCTATCCGTTTGAGCTCGACAGCTTCCGCCGTCACTGCATGATCAACGGCCTCGACAGCATCGGCCTGACGCTGCAGCATGAAGCGTCAATCTCGCAGTATGAGCAGAATCAACCAGCCTACCTGCGCTGATCATCATGACAGGGCGACGCTGACGTCGCCCTGCTTCTTTATACGTCGCGCACCCGCGCCGACATCACCAAAGCCACTATCGCCAGCCCAAACGCCAGCCAGTAAACCGCCTCATGTCCCAGCCGCTCACTCAGGGTTCCCTGAATCACTCCCGCCAGAATCATGCCGGTTGAAATGGAGTTAGTGAACATCGTTGTCGCCGCACCTGGCCGCCCCGGCATTAAATCCTGAAACCACAACATGCCGATCCCGGCGATAATCCCGACAAAGACCGCATTAAACAGCTGCAGCACCATCAAAGAGGTACGCGAATTAAACAGCACCAGCCCGAGGTAGAACAGCACACCGGCCGCCACGGCCAGCAACATCAGCCGCCGTTTGCCCACTTTACGGGCGTAATGTCCGGCCAGCAGCATCACCGGGATCTCCAGCCCGGCGGCGGTGCCCATCAGCAGCCCGGCCAGCTTTTCCGGCAATCCCAGCGTGGTACTGATGTAGAGCGGCATATCGATGATATACATGGTATTGCAGGTCCACATGGTCACCGAGGCGATGAACAGTAAACGCACATCCCGGTCGCGCCAGCCGCTCAGCGGCAGGCCGCCGCTTTGCAGCAGCGGTGTGGCACGCGGTACCGACGGCAGAGTAAACCACACCAGCAGAATGCAGATCAGAAACAGTGCTGCCGCCACCATAAACAGCGTTACGAAGCCGTAGTTCAGCGCCAGCGCGAATGACAGCGGCGGTCCGATTACCCACGCCAGCGATAGCTGCGCACGCATCACTGAACTGAACATCACCGCTTCCCGCGCCGACTGATCGGCATATTCACGCGCCAGCGCGAACAGTTGCGGCATCGACACGCTGGCCAGCGCCGACAGTAGCACCCCAAGGGTAATCAGCGTCAGATAATGGCGGGTAAAAGCAAACAGCAGCGCATTGACCAGCGCCATCAGGCAGCAAAACAGAATGATGTTACGGCGATCGCCGACGCTGTCCGATCGCTTCGCCACCAGCATACTCACCACGATACCGGCCACCGCGTTGATGGTGAAAAACAGCCCGACCCAGAATGGGCGAGCCTGCACCTCGCGGGTTAAAAACAGGCTGAGCGTCGGTGCCTGCAGCGCACCGGCCACGCCCAGCATGAACGAGGCGACCATAAAAGCGAGATAGATCGGATTGATGCGGCGCTGCCGCGTTAACAGCGATTTCATACCGAAATCCCTTACAGGATGAACAGGGGAAGAGAAGAAGGGTAGACGATACCGTGCAGCATGAAAAAAGCCAGCAGAGATCATCTGCTGGCGGTGTAAATGCACCCTACTCAGAAAAGCATCCCGCTGAACAGCGGCATGAGGGTCGAACGCCATTCATTGCTGAATGCCTCCCGCTCTTCCCATAAGGGAAAGTTTGCTCTTAAAATAGGGCAAGAAAAACAGAGCGCTTTTCAGCAGGAGTTCCTCTTTTATGTCCTCATCTCGTCTGAAGCAGCAGTTTATTCGCCTGTGGCAAAGCTGTCAGGGTCAGACGCAGGAGATCACCCTCAGTGAACTGGCTGACCTGCTGCACTGCTCGCGTCGTCATATGCGTAATTTACTCAACCGGATGCAGGCTGCCGGCTGGTTGATCTGGCAGGCTGAGGCCGGACGCGGTAAGCGCTCGCAGCTCACTTTTTGCTACACCGGCCTGGCGCTACAGCAGCAGCGGGCGGAGGATCTGCTGGAGCAGGATCGCATCGATCAGCTGGTGCAGCTGGTCGGCGATAAAAATCAGGTCAGGCAGATGATTGGCGCCCACCTTGGCCGCAGCTTCCGCCAGGGCAAACACATTCTGCGGGTGCTTTACTACCGTCCGCTGCTTAATCTTCAACCCGGCTCCGCCCTGCGCCGCTCCGAAACCCATATTGCCCGCCAGATTTTCAACGGCCTGACGCGCATAAATGAGGAAAACGGGGAAATCGAGGCTGATATCGCCCACCACTGGCAGCAAACCTCCCCGCTACACTGGCGCTTCTTTCTGCGTCCGGCGATTCGCTTTCATCATGGTCGCGAGCTGGAGATGGCCGACGTGATCGATTCGCTGGGACGTCAGCGCCAGCAGCCGCTGTTTTCCCACATTCAGCAGATCGACTCGCCCGCGCCCTGGACGCTGGATATCACCTTAAACCAGCCCGACGACTGGTTACCCTGGTTGCTGGCCAGCGTCAGCGCCATGATCCTGCCGCGCGAGTGGCCGACGCTGCGCGACTTTGCCCGCCAGCCGATTGGCACCGGCCCGTACAGCGTGATCCGCAATCAGGAAAGCCAGCTGAAGATTGAAGCCTTTGATGATTACTTCGGCTTTCGCGCCCTGATTGATGACGTCTCTATCTGGGTCTTGCCGGATATCAGCGACGAACTGGTCTATGCGGGCGTACGTCTGCAGGGCGACGGCGCAGATGAGGTGCAGGAAGAGAGCCGCCTCGAAGAGGGTTGCTACTATTTGCTGTTCGATCAGCGCTCAGAGAAGGGCCGCGACGAGGCGATACGGCGCTGGGTCAGCTATCTGTTTAACCCTATCGCCCTGCTCAATCATGCTGGCGTGGGTTATCAGCGCTACTGGTTTCCAGCCTATGGCCTGCTGCCGCGCTGGCATCACCGGCGCGATCTGACGCCGGTAGAAAAGCCGCCCGGCCTGACCCATCTGACGCTGACCTGGTATAGCCAGCACGTCGAGCACGAAGGGATCGCCAATGCGTTGCGTCCGCTGCTGGCGCAGCACGGCGTCACGCTGGAGACCCGCGAGATCAGCTACGAAAGCTGGTATCAGGGTGAAGCGGAAAGTGACATCTGGCTCGGCAGCGTGAACTTTACCCTGCCGCTGAATTATTCACTGTTTGCGCAGCTGTATGAGATCCCGCTGCTGCATCACTGCCTGCCGATTGACTGGCAGGCTGATGCCGCCCGCTGGCGCGAAAAGGCGCTGCCGCTGGCGGAATGGAGTAAGCGGTTAGTGGAAGACGCCGGGCTGCATCCACTGTTTCATCACTGGCTGCTGCTGGAAGGTCAGCGCAGTATGCGCGGCGTACGGATGAATACGCTGGGCTGGTTCGATTTTAAATCGGCCTGGTTTGCGCCGCCCGCGCTGTAACGCTTTCGCGCTACGGCTGAAATGACTAGAATGTGACGTTCTCAACGGGGTGCCGCGTGCGGCTGAGAAAGACCCGTCGAACCTGATTCGGTTAATACCGACGTAGGGATTTGAGAGACCTGCTGCTCAGATCCTTTGCGACTCATCCCCTATTCTCCCGAAGGAGCGCAAAGTGTTAAACAAAGTTCTGCCACTGCTGCTGTTACTCTCCACGCCGGTCCTGGCGGCTAAACCGGTGCTCACGGTCTACACCTACGACTCCTTCTCCGCTGACTGGGGCCCAGGCCCGGCGATTAAAAAAGCCTTTGAAGCGCAGTGCGACTGCGAACTGAAATTTGTCACGCTGGAAGATGGCGTATCGCTGCTGAATCGCGTGCGGATGGAAGGCAAAAACAGCAAAGCCGATGTGGTACTGGGACTGGATAACAACCTGCTGCAGGCGGCGCAAAAAACCGGCCTGTTCGCCGCCAGTCAGGTCGATACCGCGCAGCTGACGCTACCGGGCGGCTGGCACGACAGCACCTTTATCCCGTTTGACTACGGCTATTTCGCCTTCGTCTATGACAAAACCCGCCTGAAAAATCCGCCGAAAAGCCTGAAAGAGCTGGTAGAGAGCCCGGAAAAATGGCGGGTGATCTACGAAGATCCGCGCACCAGTACACCGGGATTAGGTCTGCTGCTGTGGATGCAAAAAGTCTATGGCGATCAGGCACCGCAGGCGTGGCAAAAGCTGGCGCAGAAAACCGTGACCGTCACCAAGGGCTGGAGTGAAGCCTACGGCCTGTTCCTGAAAGGGGAAGGCGATCTGGTGCTGAGCTATACCACCTCGCCGGCTTACCACCTCATCGAAGAGAAAAAAGAGAACTACGCCGCCGCGCCGTTTGCCGAAGGTCACTATCTGCAGGTTGAGGTCGCCGCACAGTTAGCCAGCAGCAAACAGCCGAAACTGGCGCAGCAGTTCATGCAATTTATGGTGTCGCCTGCGTTCCAGAACACCATCCCGACCGGCAACTGGATGTATCCGGTGATCAACACCACCCTGCCGGCCGGATTTTCGACACTGAAGGTGCCTGCCACCGCGCTGCAATACTCGCCGGAAGAGGTTGCCAGCCAGCGTTCAGGCTGGATTAGCCAGTGGCAACGCGCCGTCAGCCGCTGATGCCGCGCTGGCTGATTCCTGGTTCGCTCGCCACGCTGCTGTTAATCAGCGTGGCGCTGTTCGCCTTTGGCTCACTGTGGAATGCCGCGCCGGTCACCGACTGGCGCAGCGTGCTGCAGGACGCGTATCTGCATCACGTTATCGCCTTCTCCTTTGGTCAGGCGCTGCTCTCTGCCCTGCTGTCGCTGCTGCCCGCCCTGCCGCTGGCCCGCGCCCTCTATCGACGCCGCTTTCCCGGCCGCCAGTTATTGCTGCGCCTGTGCGCCATGACGCTGGTGCTGCCGGTGCTGGTGGCGGTGTTCGGCTTGCTGACGGTCTATGGTCGCGTCGGCTGGCTGGCGCAGATTTGTCAGCTGATCGGCATCGATTATCGCTTCTCGCCCTATGGGTTGCAGGGCATTTTGCTGGCACACGTCTTTTTTAACCTGCCGCTGGCGACGCGCCTGATGCTGCAGGCGCTGGAAAGTATTCCGGCGGAACAGCGCCAGCTGGCGGCGCAGCTTGATCTGCGCGGCTGGCACCACTTTCGCTTGCTGGAGTGGCCGTGGCTGCGTCGTCAGCTGCTGCCGACCGGCGCGCTGATCTTTATGCTCTGCTTCGCCAGCTTCGCCACCGTGCTGTCGCTGGGCGGCGGGCCGCAGGCCACCACCATTGAACTGGCGATCTTCCAGGCGCTCAGTTACGACTACGATCCCGGACGGGCCGCCCTGCTGGCGCTGATCCAGCTCGGCTGCTGTCTGACGCTGGTGCTGCTTAGCCAGCGTTTCAGCAAGGCGATTCCCGTCGGCACCAGCCAGCTGCACGGCTGGCGCGATCCGCAGGATTCGCGCCTGGCGCAGCTGACCGATGGCCTGCTGATTGTGCTGGCGTTACTGCTGCTGTTGCCGCCGCTGGCGGCAGTGGTGGTGGATGGTTTGCACGGCGGGTTGCGCGGCGCGCTGGCCCAGCCAGCACTGTGGCAGGCGACGCTGACCTCGTTGCGCATTGCGCTGGGTGCCGGTCTGCTCTGTGTCACACTGACGCTGATGCTGCTGTGGAGCAGTCGCGAGTTGCGCCTGCGCCAGCATCCGGTCGCGGCGCAGCTGATCGACACCAGCGGTATGCTGATTCTGGCCATGCCCGGGATCGTGCTGGCGACCGGTTTCTTTTTGCTGTTTAACGCCACCGTCGGCCTGCCGGACTCGGCGGATGGGCTGGTGATCTTCACCAATGCGCTGATCGCCATTCCCTATGCGCTGAAAGTGCTGGAAAACCCGATGCGTGACGTCGCCGGGCGCTACGGCAGACTCTGCGAATCACTGGATATCCACGGCTGGAACCGGCTGCGACTGATTGAACTGCGGGCGCTGAAGCGTCCGCTGGCGCAGGCGCTGGCGTTTGCCTGCGTGCTGTCGATTGGTGATTTTGGTGTCGTGGCGCTGTTTGGTAACGCCGACTTCCGCACGCTGCCGTTCTACCTTTATCAACAGATCGGCGCCTATCGCGGTGCCGATGGCGCAGTGACCGCCCTGTTGTTGCTGTTACTCTGTTTGTTGCTGTTCACCCTGATGGAAAAATTACCGGGCCGCCATGCTGACTCTGAATAACCTTACCTACCTTTATCAGCATCTGCCGATGCGCTTCAGCCTGCACGCCGGGCGCGGCGAGCGTCTGGCGATCCTCGGCCCAAGCGGGGCGGGAAAAAGCACGTTGCTCAGTCTGATCGCCGGATTTCTGCCGATTCGTCAGGGCACGCTGCTGATTGATGGTCAGGACCACAGCCACAGCGTACCGGCCAGGCGGCCGGTTTCGATGCTGTTTCAGGAGAACAACCTGTTTCCGCACCTCAGCGTGCAGCAGAACATGGCGCTGGGATTGCATCCGGGATTGAAACTGAACGCCGATCAGCGTCAGCAGCTGGCTGCGCTGGCTGAACAGGTGGGGCTGGGCGATCTGCTGGCGCGGCTGCCGGGCGAGCTGTCGGGTGGACAACGTCAGCGCGTGGCGCTGGCGCGCTGCCTGCTGCGTGACCGGCCAGTGCTGCTGCTGGATGAGCCGTTTTCGGCGCTCGACCCGGCGCTGCGCAGCGAAATGCTGCAGCTGGTGCGCTCGGTGTGTGAAGCGCGCAGCATCACGCTGCTGATGGTGTCGCACAGTCTGGAAGATGCGCAGCAGATCGCGCCGCGCAGCGTAGTGATTGTCGATGGTCGGGTTTACTGGGATGGCGCGACCCGACAGTTGCTGTCGGGCGAGACGCGGGAAGCCGAGGTGCTGGGCATCCCGCGCCGCTGAATTACTCGAAGAAGACCTGCCACAGCAGATGGCGGAAAATCGGCATCATCGGATGGAACTGAATGCCGACGAAGGCGGCGATGGCGAGCGCCAGCCCCAGCGGTCCCAGCCAGCGCAGCCGTTCCGGCGGCAGATACGCAGTCGCCCAGTCCTGACTCCTGCCACTGCGCCACCAGCGCCAGCCCAGCCAGCCACCCAGCCACACCACAATCGCGGCCGCCAGCAGCAGCCACTTAAAGTTGCCGCCCTGCGCCGCCTCGGGAACATCCACCGCCACGCCCGCCAGGATGCCGGGCAGCAGATAGAGCGGTGGCCACAGCAGGCAGCCAATCAGATTAGGCGGCAGGAATTTACGTACCGGCAGCTCCAGCATCCCCGCGGCCAGCGGGATCAGCGGACGCGTCGGCCCGACAAAGCGCCCGACCAGAATGGTAAACATGCTGTGCTGATGCAGCGCGTGTTCGGTTTTATCCAGCAGACCTTTGTACTTTTGCAGATACTTCCAGCGATGCAGCGGCCCCTGAAATTTCCAGCCGATCCCGTAGGAAACCCAGTCGCCAATCAGGCAACCGACAAAACCCGCCGCCCAGGCCGGATAAAGACCAATCTGTCCGCTCCCCACCAGCGCGCCCAGACTCGCCATCAGCACGGTACCCGGCAGCAACAGCCCGACCAGCGCCAGCGATTCCAGAAAGGTGACCAACGCCACCGCAAACAGCGCCCACTCCAGCGACTGCGTAAACAGGTGTTGAACCCAGGCTTCCATAAACTTCCTTAGAAAAAGCAGAAGGCTGGATTGTCCAGAGCCAGCTACACAGCGTCAAGGCAAGAATTGTAGGACAATGTTGACAAAACCCAGCGGCGGAACTGTATAAATATCCATGTTATACTGAGCGGGTTTTCTCACCGATCAAAAATCCTGAGTCTGGAGACGATGTGAATAGGCCCCGCGCAGGTTTTCTGCTTACCCGCCACTGGCGCGATACGCCGCAAGGCAGCGAAATTATCCTCTGGCTCGCTACCGATCAGGGTGCGCAGCGCGTGGTGCTGCCGGTTCAGGAGTCAGTAGCGTTTATTCCGCGTGAGTTTCAGTCTCAGGTCAGCGAGCTGCTGAAGGATGAGCGTCAGCTGCGCATCCAGCCGCTCGAACTGAAAGATTTTCGCCAGCGCCCGGTGTTCGGGCTCTATTGCCGACAGAATCGCCAGCTGCAGCAGATCGAAAAGCGGCTGCGCGAACAGGGGATTCCGGTCTATGAAGCGGATATCCGCCCGCCGGAACGCTATCTGATGGAGCGTTTTATTACCGCACCGGTCTGGTTTGATGGCGAAGCCCGGGGCGACAGCGTGGTGAACGCCCGACTGAAGCCGCATCCCGACTATCGGCCCCCGCTCAAATGGGTCTCACTGGATATTGAAACCACCCAGCACGGTGAGCTTTATTGTATCGGGCTGGAGGGTTGCGGCCAGCGCCAGGTCTACATGCTCGGTCCGGCAAACGGCGATGCCAGCGCACTCGATTTTGAACTGATCTACCTTGATACCCGACCGCAACTGATTGAAGCACTCAACCAGTGGTTCGCTGAGCACGATCCCGACGTGATTATCGGCTGGAACGTGGTGCAGTTTGACCTGCGGGTATTGCAGAAACACGCCGATCGCTACGCGATTCCGCTGCGGCTGGGTCGTCAGAACAGCGCGCTGGAGTGGCGTGAGCATGGCTTCAAGCCCGGCGTGTTTTTCGCCCAGGCCAGCGGCCGGCTGATCATTGACGGTATTGACGCGCTGAAATCCGCTTTCTGGGATTTCCCGTCATTCAGCCTGGAATCGGTGTCGCAGCAGTTACTGGGCGAAGGCAAGGCGATCGATAACCCGTGGCAGCGCATGGAGGAGATCAACTGGCGCTTCGCCAACGATAAACCAGCGCTGGCGCGCTATAACCTGAAAGATTGTGAACTGGTGACGCGCATTTTCCACAAAACGGCGATCATGCCGTTTTTGCTGGAACGGGCAGCGGTGAACGGCCTGGCGGTGGATCGCCACGGTGGTTCGGTCGCCGCGTTCGGTCATCTTTATATTCCGCGTATGCATCGGGTCGGCTTTGTCGCGCCGAACCTCGGCGATGTGGCGCCGGAAGCCAGCCCTGGCGGCTACGTAATGGATTCGCGGCCAGGCCTCTACGACTCGGTGCTGGTGCTGGATTACAAAAGCCTCTATCCGTCGATTATCCGTACCTTCCTGATCGATCCGGTTGGGCTGGTGGAAGGGCTGGCGCACCCTGATGATGCTGATTCGGTGGAAGGCTTTCGCGAGGCGCGCTTTTCACGTCATACCCACTGCCTGCCCGCTATCGTCGAACAGATCTGGCTGGGCCGCGAAGCCGCCAAAAAGCAGGGCAACCAGCCGCTGTCGCAGGCGCTGAAGATTATCATGAACGCCTTTTATGGCGTGCTCGGCACCAGCGCCTGTCGCTTTTTCGATCCGCGCCTCGCCTCCTCGATTACGATGCGTGGTCACGCCATTATGCAGCAGACCCGCACGCTGATTGAGGCGGAAGGCTACGATGTGATTTATGGCGATACCGATTCGACCTTTGTCTGGCTGAAATCGGCCCACAATGAACAGGATGCGGCCGCGATTGGTCAGCAGCTGACACAAAAAGTGAACGCCTGGTGGCGTGACCATCTGCAGCAGACCCAGGGCCTGACCAGCGCGCTGGAGCTGGAGTATGAAAATCACTTCTGCCGTTTTCTGATGCCCACCATCCGTGGCGCTGAACAGGGCAGTAAAAAACGCTATGCCGGCCTGATCCGTGAAGCGGCGGGCGAACGCATGGTGTTTAAAGGGCTGGAGTCGGTACGCACCGACTGGACGCCGCTGGCACAGCAGTTTCAGCAGCAGCTCTACAGCCGGATTTTCCATCGTGAGCCGTGGCAGGACTATATCCGTGCTACCGTGGCGCAGTTGCTGGCCGGTGAACTCGACGATCAGCTGATTTATAAAAAACGTCTGCGCCGTCCGCTGAAAGAGTATGAAAAAAATGTGCCGCCGCACGTCCGCGCCGCCCGGCTGGCGGATGAGCAGAATCGCAAATTAAACCGGCCGTTGCAGTACCAGAATGGCGGCCGGATTCGTTACGTGATGGCGACGGCCGGCCCGGAGCCACTGGAGGCGCGTACCACGCCACTGGATTACGATCACTACGTCAGTAAGCAGTTACAACCGGTCGCCGACGGGATTTTACCTTTCGTCGGAGGGGACTTTGCTACACTGATTACCGGGCAGTTGGGTCTTTTTTGACAGGTGACGAATGCCCTGCCATCCAGTACCATAGCGCCCTTCCTGATACTCACCGCGCTAAGAGAGACTCTCCAGACCTGTTCGTTTGGATGAAATCCTATTGCCTGAGTATCCGGGAACACCTCTAAAAACGTTAAAATTCGAGCTAAAAATATATGGTTTTTACATTAGGTCAGCGCTGGATTAGTGATACGGAAAGTGAACTGGGACTGGGCACGGTGGTGGCGGTTGATACCCGCATGATCACCCTGCTGTTCCCGGCCACCGGGGAAAACCGCCTCTACGCCCGCAACGATTCGCCTGTTACCCGCGTCATCTTCAATCCGGGTGACACCATCACCAGCCATGAAGGCTGGCAGATGCGAGTCGATGAAGTACGCAACGAAAATGACCTGATGACCTATATCGGCACCCGTCTTGATACCGACGAAAGCGACGTGATGCTGCGCGAAGTGATGCTCGACAGTAAGCTGGTCTTCAGCAAGCCGCAGGATCGTCTGTTCGCCGGCCAGCTCGACCGGATGGACCGCTTCGCCCTGCGCTTCCGCGCCCGCAAATATCAGAGTGAGCAATATCGTCTGCCGATCAGCGGTTTGCGTGGCATGCGCACCAACCTGATTCCGCATCAGCTGCATATCGCCCACGATGTGGGCCGTCGCCACGCGCCACGCGTGCTGCTGGCGGATGAAGTCGGACTGGGTAAAACCATTGAAGCCGGGATGATCATCCAGCAGCAGCTGCTGGCCGGACGCGCCGACCGGGTATTAATCGTGGTGCCGGAAACCCTGCAGCATCAGTGGCTGGTTGAGATGCTGCGTCGTTTCAACCTGCGCTTTGCACTGTTTGATGACGATCGCTATACCGAAGCCCAGCACGACAGCGATAATCCGTTTGAAACCGAACAGTTAATTATCTGTTCGCTCGACTTTGTGCGCCGCAACAAGCAGCGTCTTGAACTGCTGGCCGATGCCGAATGGGATCTGCTGGTGGTCGATGAAGCGCACCATCTGGCGTGGTCGGAAGGCGCACCGAGCCGCGAATATCAGGTAATTGAGCAGCTGGCGGAAAAAACCGCTGGCGTCCTGCTGTTAACCGCCACGCCGGAACAGCTGGGCATGGAGAGCCACTTTGCCCGTCTGCGCCTGCTTGACCCCAATCGCTTTCACGACTTTGCCGCTTTTGTTGAAGAGCAGCAGCATTTCCGGCCGATTGCCGATGCGGTGACCGCGTTGCTGGCGGATCAGCCGGTCTCGCAGCAGGAGATGAACCGGATCAACGATCTGGTCGGCGAGCAGGATATTGAGCCGCTGCTGCAGGTCGCCAACAGCGATCGTGACGGCAAACAGGAGGCGCGCCAGGAGCTGATCTCGATGCTGATGGATCGCCACGGCACCAGCCGCGTGCTGTTCCGTAACACCCGTAACGGCGTCAAAGGGTTCCCGAAACGCGAACTGCACCAGATTCGTCTGCCGCTGCCAGCGCAGTATCAGACCGCGATTAAAGTCTCCGGCATTATGGGCGCCCGTAAAAGCGCAGAAGAACGCGCGCGTGACCTGCTCTATCCGGAACAGATTTATCAGGAATTTGAAGGCGACAGCGGCACCTGGTGGAACTTCGATCCGCGCGTGGAGTGGCTGATGGGTTACCTCACCAGCAACCGTAAAGAGAAAGTGCTGGTGATCTGCGCCAAGGCCGCCACGGCGCTGCAACTGGAGCAGGTATTGCGTGAGCGCGAAGGTATCCGGGCGGCGGTGTTCCATGAGGGTCTGTCGATCATCGAACGTGACCGTGCTGCGGCGTGGTTTGCTTCGGAAGAGAACGGCGCGCAGGTGCTGCTCTGCTCAGAAATCGGTTCAGAAGGCCGTAACTTCCAGTTCGCCAGCCGTCTGGTAATGTTCGATCTGCCGTTTAACCCGGATCTGCTTGAGCAGCGTATCGGTCGTCTCGATCGTATTGGTCAGGCGCACGATATCCAGATCCTGGTGCCGTGGCTGGAGAAGACCGCACAGGCGGTGTTACTGCGCTGGTATCACGAAGGGCTGGATGCGTTTGAACATACCTGCCCGACCGGCCGCACCATTTATGACAGCGTGCATTCGCAGCTGATCGACTATCTGGCGGCACCGGAAAACAGTGACGGCTTCGATGCCTTTATCACTGACTGCCGTAAGCAGCATGATGCGCTAAAACTGCAGCTGGAACAGGGACGCGATCGCCTGCTGGAGCTGAACTCCAACGGCGGCGACGCGGCTCAGGCGCTGGCGAATGCGATCGCTGATCAGGACGATGATACCGGCCTGGTGAACTTCGCGCTTAACCTGTTTGATATTGTGGGTATCAATCAGGAAGATCGCAGCGATAACCTGATCGTGCTGACACCATCCGATCATATGCTGGTGCCCGACTTCCCTGGCCTGCCGGAAGATGGCTGTACCATCACCTTTAACCGCGAACAGGCGCTGTCACGCGAAGATACCCAGTTCATTACCTGGGAACATCCGCTGATCCGCAATGGTCTGGATCTGATCCTGTCGGGTGATACCGGCAGCAGCGCCATCTCGCTGCTGAAGAACAAGGCGCTGCCGGTCGGTACGCTGCTGGTCGAGCTGATCTACGTGGTCGAAGCGCAGGCACCGAAGCATCTGCAGCTGACCCGCTTCCTGCCGCCGACGCCAATCCGTCTGCTGCTGGATCGTAACGGTACCAACCTGGCGGGCAAGGTGGAGTTTGAAAGTTTCAACCGTCAGCTGAATGCCGTTAACCGCCATACCGGCAGTAAGCTGGTCAACGCGGTACAGCAGGATGTCCACGCCATTCTGACCCAGGGCGAAGAGAAGGTAGTCAGCGAAGCGCGTGCGGTGATTGATGCTGCCCGCGCAGAAGCGAACGAGAAGCTGGGTGCGGAACTCTCCCGCCTGGAAGCGCTGAAAGCGGTCAACCCGAACATTCGTGAAGATGAAATCGAGGCGCTGGAAAGTAACCGTCAGCAGGTGCTGGAAAGCCTCGATGAGGCTAACTGGCGTCTCGACGCGCTGCGCCTGATTGTGGTGACTCACCAGTAAGCTCAGGGGCCGCATGGCCCCTTATTTTTGGAAAGATGCATGGAACCCTACAATCCACCGCGTGAACCCTGGCTGCACATCCTCTATCAGGATGCGCACATCATGGTGGTGAACAAGCCCAGCGGCCTGCTCTCAGTACCGGGCCGGCTGGACGAACATAAAGATAGCGTGATGACGCGGATCCAGCGTGATTACCCGCAGGCAGAGTCGGTACACCGGCTGGATATGGCCACCAGCGGCGTGATTGTGGTGGCGCTGACCAAAGCGGCAGAGCGCGAGCTGAAACGGCAGTTTCGGGAGCGTGAGCCGGCTAAGCGCTATGTCGCCTGCGTCTGGGGCCATCCGGCAGAGGAGAAGGGGCTGATTGATCTGCCGCTGATTTGCGACTGGCCCAACCGACCGAAGCAGAAAGTCTGCTTTGAGACCGGCAAAGCCGCACAGACTGAATATCAGGTGCTGGAGTATCGCGCCGATAACAGCGCACGCGTGTCGCTGAAACCCATTACCGGCCGGTCACATCAGCTGCGGGTACACTTGCTGGCGCTGGGGCATCCGATTCTGGGCGATAACTTTTATGCGCATCCGGAGGCCAAAGCGATGGCACCCCGTCTGTTGCTGCATGCGGAGTCCCTGACCATTACCCATCCCGCTTTCGGTAACCTCATGACCTTCCGCCAGCCCGCCGACTTTTAATCACCGGCCGGGCAGCCCGTGACGTCGGGAAAGACGTCACGGCAACAGCGCGATTATTTAAACCCTTTCTCTTTGCGGATCAGGTCGTAAGCCGCCTGAATTTCCTGCGCTTTCTGCTTCGCCATCTCCATCATCTCTGGCGGCAGCCCTTTGGCCACCAGCTTATCGGGATGGTGCTCCGTCATCAGCTTGCGGTAGGCGCGTTTGATGGTGGTGGCATCATCGCTGCTCTTTACGCCCAGCACGCTACAGGCATCTTCCAGCGTCGGTCCGCGTTGCGCCTGCTGGAAGCCACCGGCTGAACGCTGACCGCCGCCGAATTGCTGCCCGCCTTCCATCATCCGCAGGAACTGATCGAACTGACCGCGCGATATTCCCAGCTCTTCCGCAATCACGTAGAGCACCTGACGCTCATTAGGATGCAGTGAACCGTCCGCGAAGGCGGCCTGAATCTGAATCTCAAGAAACATCCGAATCAGGTCAAAGCGTCCGAAACAAGCGCTGCGCAGTTCGCGTAGCTTGCTGCGTAATGGATAATCGGCCTGCTTGCCTTCGCGGAACGCGCGCTGTGCCGCCGTACGCGATTCGCCGTGCAGTTGCATCCGCTCCATTAATAGCGAAGCAATCTGGATATCCGCTTCGGTGACGCGCCCTTTTGACTTGGTCAGATGGCCCATCACCTGAAAGGTGGTGCTGAAAAACAGCGTCTGTCGGGTTTGATTATTCGAGAAGTAAGCCTTGCCTTGTGCGCCGCGAACTTTGTCAATCATATGGCCAATGATCAAACCGATCACAATACCCCAAAAGCCTGCACCGGAAAGTAATCCCACCGCCAGACCCACAACTTTTCCCCAGTAGCGCATAAACTCCTCAATTCGCCATGCTTGCGGCTGAAAATTGCATTATCATACCTGTCATTTATCTCAGCGCCTAACGGCAACGCTGACTGACCAGGATTAACACTGGCGCAACGCCGGGCAGTAAGTTAGTCTCTGACCCGATTGTCGGCATGATGCCAGTTTTCATGGAATTCTCGATACCGCGTATGAAAAAACATATACCTACCCTGCTGGCCACTCTGATCGGCTCAGCCATTAGCCAGCAAGCCTTTGCCGACGATTTGATGTCGCAGTGTATGTTAGGCGTGCCGAGTTATAACCGCCCGCTGGTAAGTGGCGACACTAACCAGCTGCCGGTGACCATTCACTCCGACGCCGCAAAGGGGAATTACCCCAATGATGCGGTTTTCACCGGCAATGTGAATATTGAACAGGGCAACAGCCGGATGCAGGCGGATGAAGTACAACTTCATCAGCGTCAGCAGGAGGGCCAGACCACGCCGGTTCGTACCGTCGATGCCCTCGGTAATGTGCACTACGACGACAATCAGGTCATCCTGAAAGGTCCGAAAGCCTGGTCAAACCTCAACAGCAAAGACACCAACGTCTGGAATGGCGACTACCAGATGGTGGATCGTCAGGGGCGCGGCACCGCTGACCAGATGAAGCTGCGCGGCAATAACCGCTATACCATTCTGGAAAACGGCAGCTTCACCTCCTGTCTGCCAGGTTCCAACAGCTGGAGCGTGGTGGGCTCGGAAGTCATTCAGGACCGTGAAGAGGAAGTGGCGGAGATCTGGAACGCCCGCTTTAAGCTCGGCTCGGTACCGGTGTTCTACAGTCCCTATCTGCAGTTACCGATCGGCGATCGCCGCCGCTCCGGTTTCCTGATCCCAAATGCAAAATATGGCAGCAACAACGGCTTTGAATTTGTGCTGCCCTATTACTGGAACATCGCGCCGCAGGCCGATGCCACCATCACGCCGCACTACATGAGTAAGCGCGGCATGCAGTTTGAAAACGAATTTCGTTATCTGACTGTGGCTGGTGCAGGTCTGGTGGAGTTCGACTATCTGGGCTCGGACAAACAGTACGATAACGACAAAGCGGTGCGCGGCATCGCCGAGGACGACAGTTCTGACCGCTGGTTATTCTACTGGCGTCACGCCGGTGTCTACGACAAGAACTGGCGTTTCAGCGCCGACTACACCAAGGTCAGCGACCAGTACTACTTCAACGATCTCGACTCGAAGTACTACAGCTCGACCGACAACTACGCTACGCAGAAATTCAGTATCGGCTACGCTGACACCAACTGGGATGCCACGCTCTCGACCAAAGACTTCCAGGTCTTTGGCGATACCAGCAGCAGCAATGTCTACCGTGCGATGCCGCAGCTGGACCTCAATTTCTATCAGAACGATATCGGTCCGTTTGATGGCCGTATCTACGCCCAGGCGGTGAAGTTCACTAACGTCAGCGATCGCTATCCTGAAGCGACCCGTTTACACATTGAACCAACCCTGAACCTGCCGCTCTCTAACGGCTGGGCCAGTCTGGATACCGAAGCGAAGCTGCTGGCGACCCACTATCAGCAAACGGATGTCGATTTCTACAACAACAATTACGCCAACGTAAATGGTAAGAGCGGCACGCTCGATGAGTCCGTCAACCGTACCCTGCCGCAGTTTAAAGTAGATGGCCGGATGGTGTTTGACCGCGACATGAGCTCGGCGGCAGGCTATACCCAGACGCTGGAACCGCGGGTGCAGTATCTCTATATCCCCTATCGCGACCAGAGCAATATCTATCCTTACGACTCGACCCAGCTGCAAACCGACTATACCGGTCTGTTCCGCGACCGTACCTATAGCGGCCTGGATCGCATCGCGTCGGCCAACGAAGTGGCGACCGGCGTCACCTCACGTATTTATGATAACGATCTGGTTGAACGTTTTAACGTTTCCGTGGGTCAAATCTACTCGTTTACCCCTTCACGCACTGGCGTTAATCAGACCAGTGAAGAAGATGATACCGGCAGCCTGATCTGGGCTGGCGATACATACTGGAAAGTAAGCGATCGTTGGGGCGTTCGGGGTGGGATTCAGTATGATACCAAACTCGATAACGTCTCCCAGGGAAATGCGGTGCTGGAATACCGTCGTGATGCCGATCGTATGGTGCAGCTGAGCTACCGCTACAGCAGCCCGGAATACGTGGCGACCGCACTGAATGACAGTACGCTGGTGAATAACCCGATCTACAAAAACGGGATTTCTCAGGTCGGCACCACGGCCAGCTGGCCGATTGCGGATGCATGGTCTGTCGTAGGCGCTTACTACTACGATACCCGCAACACGCGTCCGGCATCGCAACTGGTTGGCCTGCAATACAGCTCATGCTGTTACGCCATTCGCCTGGGCTACGAGCGCAAAATTAACGGTTGGGAAAATGACGACAGTAAGTATGACAACCAAATCTCATTCAACATTGAGTTGCGTGGTCTGAGTTCCAACTATGGCTTAGGCACCAACCAAATGCTGCGTCAGGGCATCATTCCTTACCAGCGCGCTTTCTGATGTTGTGATGTTTGACAGGCAATCCCGCAGTGCGGAACCAACAATGGATAAAGTATGAAGAACTGGAGAATGCTGATTCTTGGTGTGGCGATCAGTGCCAACACCGCGTTCGCAGCACCACAAGTGGTTGATAAAGTTGCAGCCGTGGTCAATAACGGCGTGGTGCTTGAGAGCGACGTTGACGGAATGATGAGCACCGTCAAATCTCAGGCCCAGCAGGCAGGTCAGCAGTTGCCAGATGACAAAACGTTGCGCCACCAGATTCTGGAACGTCAGATCATGGATAACATTATTCTGCAGATGGGCGAAAAAGCGGGCGTTGAGATCAGCGACCAGCAGCTGGATCAGGCGATTCAGAACATCGCTGCGCAGAACCGCATGAGCCTCGATCAGCTGCGTAGCCGCCTGGCTTACGACGGCATGAACTACGGCACTTACCGTTCGCAGATCCGTAAAGAGATGTTGATTGCGGAAGTGCGTAATAACGAAGTGCGCCGTCGCGTCACCATTCTGCCGCAGGAAGTGGATACGCTTGCCACCCAGATCGGCTCTCAGAACAGCCAGGGCACCGAGCTGAACGTCAGCCACATCCTGCTGCCGCTGCCAGAAAACCCGACCCAACAGCAGGTCGATGAGCAGGAAACCCTGGCGAAACAGCTGGTGGGTGAACTGAAAAACGGCGCTGACTTCGGCAAAATGGCGGTCACCTACTCAGCTGACTCGCAGGCGCTGAAAGGCGGCAACATGGGCTGGGGCAAAATTGAAGAGTTACCAACGCTGTTTGCACAGGCGCTGGCAACCGCGAAAAAAGGCGATATCGTCGGTCCGGTTCGTTCCGGTGTCGGTTTCCACATTCTGAAGGTGAACGATCTGCGCGGTGAGAGCAAAAATGTCTCGGTGACCGAAGTGCATTCGCGTCACATTCTGCTGAAGCCGTCGCCGATTCTCACTGACGATCAGGCGCGTGCTCAGTTAGAGCAGATTGCCGCCGATATCCGCAGCGGAAAAACCACCTTCGCGGCCGCCGCTAAAAAGTTCTCTGACGATCCCGGCTCGGCCAACCAGGGCGGCGATCTCGGCTGGACCTCACCGGAAGCCTTTGATCCGGCGTTCCGTGATGCGCTGCTGCGCCTGCAAAAAGGCCAGACCAGCCAGCCGGTTCACTCCTCTTTCGGCTGGCATTTAATTCAGCTGCTGGATACCCGTCAGGTGGATAAAACCGATGCGGCCCAGAAAGAGCGTGCTTACCGTATGCTGTTCAACCGCAAGTTTGCAGAAGAAGCACAGACCTGGATGCAGGAACAACGCGCCAGTGCCTACGTGAAGATTCTGGATGGCAATGCGCAGTAATGCCCGTGTGGTGATCACGCCCGGCGAACCTGCCGGGATTGGTCCCGATTTGACGGTGCAACTGGCCCAGCAAAACTGGCCGGTTGAACTGGTGGTGTGCGCCTCACCGGCTTTATTGCAACAGCGTGCGGCGCAGCTCGGTCTGCCGCTGACGCTGCGGAATTACCAGCCTGGCGTGGCGGCACAGCCGCAGCAGGCGGGTACGCTGACCATCCTGCCGATTGAAACCGCACAGCCAGTATCGCCTGGTGAGCTTTGCGTGGCCAACAGCGACTATGTGTTGTCCACGCTGGCGCGCGCCTGTGACGGTTGTCTGAGCGGTGAATTTGCCGCTCTGATCACCGGCCCGGTACACAAAGGCGTGATCAACGATGCCGGTATCGCCTTCACCGGTCATACCGAGTTCTTTGCCGATCGCGCCGGTGGCCATCGGGTAGTGATGATGCTGGCGACAGAAGAGTTACGCGTTGCGCTGGCCACCACCCATCTGCCGCTGAAAGCGGTCTCCGACGCGGTCACGCGGGAGTGCCTGCACGAAGTCATTACCATTCTGCATCACGACCTGCAGCAGAAATTCGCCATCGCCGAGCCGCACATTTACGTCTGCGGCCTTAACCCGCATGCGGGTGAAAGCGGCCACATGGGTCGCGAAGAGATCGACGTTATAATCCCGGCATTGAACGAACTGCGTCAGCAGGGCATTCAGCTCACCGGCCCGCTGCCGGCGGATACGCTGTTCCAGCCCAAATATCTGCAATATGCCGATGCGGTGCTGGCGATGTATCACGACCAGGGCCTGCCGGTGCTAAAATTTCAGGGGTTTGGCCGGGCGGTAAATATTACCCTTGGCCTGCCCTTTATCCGGACTTCAGTTGACCACGGTACCGCGCTTGAACTTGCCGGGCTGGGCCAGGCTGAACCGGGCAGCTTCATCACGGCGCTTAACCTCGCCATCACTATGATCAAGAGCAGTAATGAATAATCGCGTCCATCAGGG
>Ga0302349_1000299_pt1 | contig 71229 bp, 79 predicted proteins | sample PhyAR1_FD_202176 | JGI IMG/M metagenome (GOLD analysis project Ga0302349, IMG submission 202176) | Leaf surface microbial communities from alfalfa plants in UC Gill Tract Community Farm, Albany, California, United States - DLSL A.R1... | ecosystem: Host-associated > Plants > Phyllosphere >... | reverse complement strand
GGCCGTGCCGAGTTGCCGCGACACCGGCCGCTTAGCGCGACCTCTCTCGCTGCGACGCGTTGCGATTGTGGACAACGGCACGGCCCTAACACCGTCCCGTGCCCACAATCCACAACGCGTCGCAGCGTCGAGCGCTGTCCACACTACGTGTGGACAGCGAGCATGCTTCGCATGCGTCGTCCCTGGAGAGCCGGAACCTACAGGGTCGAGCTCGCTCGACCGCGACGCTTCGCGTCGATCGTCTCGCTGCGCTCGCAATGCCCGGTTCCAGGCTTCCAAGTACGTCACACCTCTTGCATTATGAATGTCCTCGGTGGGCTTGAAGCCGGGATCGCGCTACGATCGCCCCGTGATGTCCCTCAGCAAGCTGTCGCACGGGGACGGGTACGCCTACTACACGGCGATGACCGTCTCCGGCGACGAGCGGCGTGTCGAGGGCCAGGAGCTGGGCGACTACTACCTCGAATCCGGGGCGCCGGCCGGCCGCTGGGTCGGCCGCGGCTGCGCCTCTCTCGGCGTGGCCGGCGAGGTCCGCGAGGACCAGATGAAGGCCCTCCTCGGCGAGGGACGCCACCCCGAAGCCGACCGGATCGCCGCCGAAATCATCGCCGCCGGCGGCAGCGCGAAGGACGCGGAGAAGGCCACACGCCTGGGACGCAGGCCGTACAAGTACGACGCCTCGACCAGCCCGCTGGGCGCGAAGATCAAAGAATCGATCGCCCGCGAGGAAGCCCGATCCGGGCGTGAGCTCACCGTCGACGAGCGGCGCAAGGTGCGGATGCGGGAGGCAGCCGTCGCCTACGAGGAACGGTTCGGTCACCGCCACGGCGACGACAAGGAACTGGCCACCTTCCTGTCCAAGGAGCTGTCCAAGGGCGCCAACTCGGTCGGCGGCTACGACCTCACGTTCTCGCCGCCCAAGTCCGTGTCCGTGCTGTGGGCGCTGTCCTCGGACGAGGCCGCGGCCGCGATCGCGGGAGCCCACGAGGCCGCGATCGCCGACGCCCTGGACTACCTGGAGAAGAACGCGCTGGGCACCCGCGCGGGCGCAGGCGGTGTCGCACAGCTCGACGTCACCGGCATCATCGCGACCGCCTTCCGGCACCACGATTCCCGCGACGGCGACCCCCAGCTGCACGACCACGTGGTCGTCGCCAACCGGGTCTACGATGCCGCCTCCGACAAGTGGCGGACCATCGACGGCGCGGCCCTCTACCGGTCCGCGGTGTCGATCAGCGAGCACTACAACCGCGCTCTGGTCACCCACCTCGGGGAGCTCGGCTACGCCATGTCGCCCCGCGCGACCGCCCCCGGGAAGCGCCCGATCATGGAGATCGACGGCGTCGACCCGCGCCTCATGTCCCAGGCCGCGAAGCGCTCCGCCGCCATCCGCGCCCGCACCAACGAGCTCGTCGAGCAGTACCGCGCCGAGCACGGCCGCGAGCCCGGGACGAAGCTGATGCACCAGCTCCGGCAGCAGGCCACCCTCGAGACCCGCGCCCCCAAGGCCGGGCACCGCTCCCTGTCCCAGATGCGCGAGGACTGGCGCCGTGAGGCCGCTGGCGTCGTCGGCGCCGACCGTGTCGCCGCTCTGACGACGACCGCCCGCGAGGCCGCGGCCGGAGCGCGCGAGCACGCCGAGGCAGTGCGCGACGGGCTCGACATCATCGGCGCCGGCGAGGACGTGATCGCCGAGCTCTCCTCCCGCCGATCGACGTGGGCCGAGCGCGACATCCGCGCCGAGGTCGACCGGTGGGCCGCCCGCTCCGGCGGCTGGCTGCTCACCGACTTCCAGCGCGAGGCCATCGCCCAGTACGCCCGCGACGTCGCGTCCGTGAACCTCACCCCGGCCAGCGTCGCCCCCACGTTCTCGCCGCTCACCCGAGCCGACGGATCCTCGATCTACGAGCCCCGCGACCGGAACATCTACACCTCGACGCGGATGATCGACGCCGAGTACGACCTGCTCGACGCCGCCCGCGAGACCGCTATCCCCGCCGCCTCCCACGCGACCTTCGACGAGATCCTCGCCGCCCAAGAGGTCCCCCTGGACGAGGGGCAGGCGGACCTCGCGCGGACGTTCGCATGCGGCGAGAAGGTCCTCGCCGTCGGCATCGGCCCCGCCGGCGCCGGCAAGACCACCGCCATGCGAGCCGCCGTCGAGGCGATCCACGCCGACGGCGGCCGCGTCATCGGCCTGTCCGTGGCCGCGACCGCGGCCGCCGAGCTGGAGTCCTCCACCGGCGCCGCCGCCACCACCCTCGCCCAGTGGCTGCACCACCGCCGCAACGCCCTCGCCGGCGATCGCGTCAAGCCCGAGTTCGAGCTGCACTCCGGGGACGTGATCATCGTCGACGAGGCCGGCATGGCCGGCACGCTCGCCCTCCACGAGATCGTCTCCGACGCCCGCACCGTCGGAGCGCACGTCCGCCTCATCGGCGACGACCGGCAGCTCCAGGCCGTCGAATCCGGCGGCGCGCTGCGCATGATCGCCGCCGAGGCCGGCGCCTCCCACCTCACCCAGCTGCACCGCTTCCGCACCGACGGCGAGGCCGACGCCTCCATGGCGCTCCGCCACGGCGACCTGGCCTGGTACGAGGAGCAGGGCCGCATCCACTCCGGCCGGCACGCCGACCTCGTCGAGACCATGGTCCGCGCCTGGGACCAGGACGACAGCGACGGCCGCGAGTCCCTGATGATGGCCGACACCAACGACCGCGTCGCCGAGCTCAACGGCCTCGCCCAGGAGCGCCGCATCGCCCGCGGCACCGTCGACCTGTCCCACAGCGTGCCCCTGCGCGACGGCCACAGCGCCGGCATCGGCGACACGGTCGTCACCCGCCGCGTAGACCGGCAGCTCACCGTCCAAGGAACCCGGGACTGCGTCAAGAACGGCGACGCCTGGACCGTCGAGCAGATCCACGAGGACGGATCCATCACCGCGGCCCGCCTCAAGGACGACCGCCGCGTCCACCTCCCCGCCGAGTACGTGCAGGCATCCACAGAGCTCGGCTACGCCTCCACGGTGCACCGCGCCCAGGGCCGCACCGTCGACGTCGCCCGCGCCATGACGACGACCGCGACCAGCCGCGAGGGCCTCTACGTCGCCATGACCCGCGGCCGCTACTCCAACGAGCTGTTCGTCGCGACGGACGACCAGCCCCGCGAGGCGATCCTCTCCCGGATCACCCGCTCCGACCGCCGCGACGTCGCCGCCCGCGACGCCATGCTCGCCGAGGCCGAGCGCGTCGACTCCCCCGCCGAGCTCGCCCGCCAGCACCAGGACGTCACCGAGCGCGCCGACGAGATCCGCTACACCCAGCACCTCCGCCGCAGCTTCGGAGCTTCCGCCGAGGCCGTCATCACCTCCGAGGCACGCTCCGCCGTCGACGCCGCCCTGCGCGCCGCGGAAGACCGCGGATACGACATCGACCGCCTCATCGGCCGGCACCTCAACGTCGTCGACGCAGGCACCGCCGGCGACCCCGGCAGCCTCCTCGCCTGGCGGCTGCGCCGCGACCTCGAGCGCGGCCAGCAGCAGGCCACCTCCCCCGAGCACCGGCCTCTGCGGGAGATGCCGCGCGAGCGCATCACCGAGCTGGCCACCGAGTCCGCCGAGAAGCGCCAGGCCGCGTGGGAGACCCTGCAGCGCGCCGAGGCCCGCCGCTCCTACGACGCCAAGCCCGTCCAGATCGGTGACCGGACGATCCCGGCCTGGACCGACCGACAGCACGGCAGCCTCACCCAGGGCGAGCTGGCCGACCAGATCGGCATCGGCCGCATCGTCGCCGCCGAGGACCAGGAGCAGCTCACCGAGGCCCGCGCCGAGGCCCGCGCCCTGCAGTCCCGATGGCGAGCCCTCCGCGCCGACGGCGCACCGGTCACCGACCCGGGCATGCAGGCCCTCGCCGAGGATCTGCAGCACGTCGAGAACCGCGTCGCGTCGCTGCAGCGGCGCCTGCGCGCGGGCCGCATGGACCTCGCCCAGCTCACCGGCGAGCAGCGGATCCGCCGCGCCATGCCCAAGCGCTCCTGGATCCTCGAGGGCATCCAGCGCGAGGGCCAGCGGCGCCGCGGCGAGACCGACATCGAGCACATCGCCGGCCGAGCCGGCCACGTGTACAACCTCGAGACCGCCCGCAGCGTCTACGAGCGCGAGCAGATCGTCGACCAGATGCTGCGGGCCGAGGCCCGCCGCCGCGAGGTCGAGCCCGACCGCCAGATCACCGCGCCCACGGACGGCCTGCCCCGCTGGCTCGCCCCCGACCGTGGCATGGCCGACCCGTCCATGCCGACGGCCTGGCGCGGGCACCTCGACCAGCGCCGCGGCCTCCTCGCCGAGCAGGTCCGCGGCCGCGGCCAGGCGATCGCCGTCCGGCGACCCGCCTGGACACGAGACCTCGGCCCCGTCCCGCCGCCCGGGCACCCCGCCCGAGACCGGTGGGAGCAGACCGCCGGCCTCGTCGACGCCTGGCGGACCCTCCACGACTACGACGACGCCGACACGGCCCTCCCGCCCGTCGACGCCGTCACCGAGCGCGACCGGTCCGACCTCGCCGAGCTCCGCTCCCGCCTGCCCAAGACCCCCGCACCCGCGCCAGCCCAGGCTGCACCGGGTCTCGGCTCCATGCAGGAGCGCCTCGACGCCGCCCGCACGCGAGCAGCGTCCCCCACCGCCGATACGCTCTCCGAAGGCCAGCGCCGCGCCGAGGAGCAGATGCGACAGCGCCTCGCCCAGCGACGCGCCGAGCAGCAGAGAGGACCCACCCAGAGATGAGCGAGCTCGAGGACAGCCTCTCCGCGAAGATCGAGTACGACCGGGTCCGCGCGCTGCACCGCACCAGCGGACTCTGGGACAACACCCTCGCCGACCGCTATGCCGCACAGCGAGACCTCGTCGCCTTCATCGACGAGACCCATCGCAGCACCGAACGCGGCGATGCCGGCTACTACGGCCTCAGCGCCGTCGTCTTCCACAGCGACGATCTCCCCGAAATCCGACGCGACCTCGAGGAGATCGCCGGCGGATCCTTCTGGCACTCGAAAGAAGCTGTCAAGGATGGCCGACTCCGCCCACGCATCGGCGAGATGAACGAGTACATCGCCGCCAAGGCCGCAATGCCCGCCGTCTTCTTCGACGTGCGAGCCAACGAGATCTCCGACGCCCAGGAACGCCCGATGCGGGACCTCTGCCTGGACCGCGCCCTGCGCGACCTCGACAGCGAAGGCATCCGTGACGTCGTCCTCGACAACTTCCCTCGCACCGAGCGACACAACGTCCGCCTCGACAAAGCCGTCCTCGAGGCGCTTCACGCCACCGGCGACGTCGACAGCCGGATGTGGATGCATCATGCACGGATGAGCGAGGAGCACGCGCTCTGGGCCGCCGACACCGTCGCCTGGTCGATCCAGCGCCACTACTTCGGGCAGAAGCAGCGCGACTCGCTGCACATCGCCCCGCTGAGCGGGCGCCTCCGCGAGGTCCACGCAGCGACCGGCCGTCGACGAGAGTTCACGACGCCCCAGCGGGTAGAACTCGCCGGCCCAGCGGGCCGCCACGAGCGAACCGCGCCGATCTACTCGCTCTCCGCCCTTGTCGAGCGCGCTCGAAAAGCCGGGCCGAAGCCTTCAGCGCGCAGCATCGAGACTCCCCCCACGATCGAGCCCCCGGGCATGCGAAAGGCCCCTCCAGCCTTGGGGCCAGAGGGGCCTTCACTCTCCCGCTGAGGGAGAAAGCAGAGGCGGCACCAAGGTTCGGCGGGCTCATCCGTCCCGCACAACCCCCTTGGCCTCCTGGGTGCACCCACTCGCGTGAGCTCCAGGCAGTTGCCGCACAACCAGTATAGCCATCGCGGATCCCGACGTCCAGGGTAGGGTCACCGTCCACGCAGCAACACCACGCGAGACTCTTCCCTATGCAGAGGGGCCCTCCCGGACGCGACCGGAAGGGCCCCTCGCCCAGCTGAGGCGGCACCGAGGTTCGAGCGACTCATCCGTCCCGCATAACCCCCAAGGCCTCCTGGGTGTACCCCGCTCGCTCGAGCTCCAGGCAGCTGCCGCACGCCCAACGTAGGCGGCACGTTCTCGCCGGTCCAGCCCTTCTCGCAGGGACTGCTCAGTAAGTCGCCCTCCTAGCAGTGCCACGGCTGCTGCTGACGAATACGAGCCCGCACTCTGCGGGATCGCCCGGGCGTCCACTCCATGCAACAGCGAAACCCCGGCCGGTGGGGATGGCGACTGCCTATCGCGTATGTTTCTTTGCCGCCCGAAACGAGCTGCTAGATAGTGCTCCAACAAACAAATCCTCGTTTAGAAACTGGAGGAGGAGGTGGAGGTTAGAGTCGTCGCATTTCAATTCGCCTGTGGGTTCGATGAAATCGGAGGGCTCGAGGTCGTGTTTCATCATTTCCTCGCGCATCTGGTCCGGTGTCACATTTTCGAGGTGCCCGCGGCGCGCGATCGCCTCGAGCCGTGTCCGGATCCGGGTGTCACGAACTGCTGCGCCAGTTATTGAGTCCGCCGCGGTATCGGAAATGCTGATGTACTCCCGGATGTCGTCTACCCAGCCTGGGATCTGCTTCGCCAGAGTTTCGTTTTCCCGGAAAAGTGCAGCGAACGACGCCTGACTCATAATCCACACCGAATCTTGATGAAAAACAAGGTCGACGTATGAATCGAATCCAAAGATTGGGTCCTTCACCTCAACTAGAACCTCGCGGAGGATGGAGAAAATTCGGCCACCCCCAAGTCCTCTCTGGGGGTTCATGCGGCGCAAGAAGGCGGTTCTCGACGTGGGGTCGTCGCCGATGGTGATCACGTAGAATGCGATCGAGGCGGCAGGGATTGAGGTGGGCTTGAGTTCCGCGACTTCGACTCGTCCCCGAATGACGTCGACGAAATCGTGGTCCTGATGCGGGCGGACTAGACGGGGCTGCGGGCCCAAGTTTTCAAGCGGGAGATGAAGTACGGTCTCCGGGGAAAGGTCGGCGTCGGGAGTCCATGACTCGACCTCTCGACCTCCGATTGAATCTTTGTAGCTCGTTGCAACGCCACGAAGCTCATCCGCGACTCCGGTGGATGTCCGGATCCTGGCAATCTTGTATTTCCCCGGCCCGCTCTTCCATCCCGCAAGCAGGGTCAGACTCGCATCGGTCGCGAGTTCCCTCAGGGACGCGTGCGAATCTTCCATTGTCGCCACTATTCAACACCCCTAATCTGGTTCCTGATAATCTTCATTCCCCGACCTGAATCGACGGCGCCATAGACGCCGCCCTCAAGTAAGGGAATCTTGGACAGTACGTACCCGCTCCATCCGGCCCCTGTTTCGACGTTAAACAGCTTATACCCCACTGCTGCGAAAAGGGGATTCACCTGGAGGTAGCCTCCCTTCACCATTATGAATCCCATAAATGCGAGGAATAGACCGTAAGCGACCAAGTCGGTTCTGTCTGGGTCGCTCACCATCAAGAGGGGGAGTATGTACGTGGCAAGGTATGCGGCTACCTGTTCTCCCCCGTCCTTTACTCGCTTCAGAGTGACGGGCTGCTGCTCCTCTGTTTTATGGGCGCGTGCCAGGATGAGGGCCAGCAGGACGCCAGCCCCTGCAAGCACTCCGCATAGGGTTCGCACCCTCCAGTCCTCGAGTCGGATGCAGAGCAACATGAATAGTGGCGCGTAAGAGCTGAGCAATAAAGCAATCTTTACCAAGGCCCCTCCCCCAGTCGAGGTCACCACGACACGCGCACGTCTCCCCCTGTGAAGCGGTGCGCCTTACGACGCGCCCGAGTGAGTGCGCCGCCCAAAGTGAATCCTACGGCAGTCGCGACGACTTCGCTTCCGATCACGACGAGCGCATACGGCACTCCCAGCTCGGTGCGCCCCATCGCAATCTCGCAAAGCTCGGCCGGCACCTTGGCTCGTCCCCTGCCCCTCAACCTCTGGCCCATGTGTCCCAGCTTCCGCCTGGGTGCCGACAGACAACAGATGTTGGCTCGGCGACCGTCGCGAAGGACCTGTTGCTAGAGGGTCAGTTCACCCCCGCCAGCCCCGCGGACCGTGAGGCCAGCGTCATCCTCGAGCAGACACCTCGGAACCACGTTCGCATCCCACGCACCCACGACGGCCAGGGCGACTGCGTCGCCCTTCTCGGCAATGATCGCGACCGGCTCCGTCAGCAACTGATCACCCACCCCGACGATCCACTGCCCTGTCCGCAGCTCCGACGCGGGAACCCCGACGACAGGGTCCCCGAGCTCCCCCGGATCTGCGAGCGGCGCCTCCAGCGCCTCCAGCTCTACGATCCGAGCCGGCACGTCCGGCGCGCCGACCTCCACAGCAACGCCGAGCAGCTGCGCGGCCGGCGACCCCGCGCCGAAATTAGCGACGCCCGGCATCTGGGTGATCGCCTCCACGATCGCCTCGAGGTGCCGGGCGATGTCCCGGTAGGTGTACGCCAGGGCGAGATCCCCGCCGGTGCCGGCATAGGACTCCGACGCCCACGGCCACATCTCCCGCAGCCGGTCATCGACGGCCGCAGTCACCGCGCCGGCGCGAAGCAGCAGACCGCTCCCGCCGGGAGGCGGCGTCATTGCGCTCAGCGCGTTCCGCCACCCATGGCCACCGGCGTGCATCGCCTCGAGCCGCTGCAGTGCCAGCGCGTGTGCACTGGCCAGGTACCAGAACTTCGACGCCACCGATCGTGCTTCCTGTCGGCACGCGATCGCGAGCAGTAGCAGCTCCTCCCGGCAGTCGTCGCTCGCAGGGGTTGGCGGCGGTAGACGCATCGGCTCTCCCGGCTCGACGTGCAGCATCTCGCGGGCGCGCTCAGAGCGGGTGTCACTCCACGCCGCGTCCATCACCCGCCAGATGTCGTCTCGCCGGTTCTCCTGATCCACCGCTCGCGCGCGCAGCTGCCGGTACCGTGCCGCCGCGAGGCGGGGAAGCCGCCCCACCGGCTCCGCCAGCGCTGCGACCAGAGCCGCTCGATCGGCTTCCTCCAGGTACAGCTCGTCGCGGTGCCGGCCCTCGCCGTCGTCAGGCACGTACCCGTACTCCACATGCAACAGCGCTAAGCGCTCCCCCAGACCCGGCCGCGCCCGGTTCGCCCGGTACAAGCTCTCCTCGCTGGGCTCCCCCAGCGGATGATCCCCGATCAGCCACTCGTCGTCCACGAGCGCCAGGAGCACCCGGCGCACCTCACCCTTGGACAGGCGCAGCGTCTCGGAGACGTACTCCAGACCCCACCCCTCCTCGTGCGCGGCACACAGCATCAAGACCCGATCCGCCACCGGCGCATCGGGCCACGGCCCCTTCTTCCGTCCGAACATCACGCCTCGTCCTTCCACCACTCGTCGTCGCCGTCCTCAGGGCCAGGATCCTCTCCCCCGTCCGGGGCGTTCTCCGACATGACTTCCTCCTCGGGCTCCGCCGCCTCGACGAGATCCTCGGGGAACCGCGCGCGCTCGGTCGACGGTGCGGGCTCCTCGTCCATGTGCGTGCCGTCCTGGCACGAGAACAGGGACGTCGTCAGGCGATTAAAGAACGGATACAGATGATAATCATGAAATGCCGCGACGGCATTTCCGTGCTCCTTGGATTTCTCGTCCTGGATCACCGCCGCGCGCCATGCCGAGCGCAGGCCGGCGAGTACGTGCACGAGCCCCGGATGGCTGGGCCAGCACTTCGGGACCCAGTGGTTCATCGGCATGGAGTAGCTCGTGTTCAGCCAGTCGACCCAGTCCGCGAGCTCCTCCCAGTCCTGGACCGTGCGGTGTCGCGCGATCCAGTCTCTCGGCTTTGGAGGATCGGCTTCCTTCTCCTCGAGGCGCTCCAGGCGCACATGGTGGTCGGCAACCATCTCGCCGAGCTCATTGAGGAACTCCCGCTCGTTGTCGTTCAGGTAGGACGGAGCTGCCTCCGGCTGCTCCGGCGTCGACTCTTCAGCCACGGTCATCTCCTTTGTCCAGGTCACGCTGGTGTTGTGGGATCAGTCCAAGGCGGCGTGCTCGGCCCGCTTCGTGCTGGTCACCTTCATCTGAGCTGACAGCTCGTCGCCGTCGGGACGCTCTGTCCAGCCCGGCAGGTTCAGCACCACCGGCGGCAGGATGCCGGTGACAAGCAGCCCCTCTCCGGGCTCCAGGCGCGAGATCTCCTCGATCTTCAGCACCTTCTTCTCCTGCTCCTGGTAGGACTGCTGCCCCCGGACGGTGCCGTGCTGGTGCATCTGCGTGGTCACTTGGGCGACGTCGACCGTGCCGGCGAGCTTGGAGATGTCCTCAAGATGCTCGGTCTCCGTGCTACCGCCGAGGATCAGCATTCCAGCCGAGTTCTGACTCAGCATCTTCGCCTCTTTGTCGCCCCAGGTCTTCTGGACCTGAGCCATTCCCTGGACGGCGAACACGACATTCATCCCGTACGAGCGAACGTCGGAGAGCATCGCCGGGAAGTCGGGGAGGGGCGCGATGTTCGCGACCTCGTCCAGCACCAGCCGCAGCGGCGGGCTGAGGCGGCCGCTGGCCTGGCGCCGTCCGGCGTTCTTCGCCGCCTGGACCACGGCTCCGAGCAGCACCGATGCGAGGTTGGAGACGTCCAGCGGGTCGCGCTCATCGGCGATGATGATCAGCGTGTCGTTCGAGCGGACGAACGCGTCCGCATCGAATGCCACCCCGTCCTCGTCCGGCTCGAACTGGGCGACGATCTCGTCGAATGCGAGCGCACTGATCGCTGTGTGCAGCGTGTCGCGCGTGGACGCGACGGTGTCGTCGGCGCCGTTGCCGGTCGCGACCAGCTGCCGCAGGATGTTCTTCTGCGACGTCGGATGCTCGCTCAAGATGCGGTTCGGCTGCTTATTCTTGGGGAACTCGTACGCCCACTGGATCACGTCCCGCATCGTCCGACCATCCAGAGCCGCCGCGTACAGCAGTGCCGCGAGCACATCGCGGGCTCGGTTCTCCCAGAACGAGCTGTTCTTGACCTCCTCGCCCTTGTCAGCGCCGCCGCCGATCAGGTCCTTCGCCCGTGATCGAGCGACCTTCGCGTTCTCGCAGCCGGCCAGGAAATCCCACCGCATCCGGTCATGCCAGCCGACGAGGTCCTGCATGTCCGAGACCCAGACCTTCCCCATCTCGCTCCGGGGCGTGTACAGCAGGTCCAGCAGGTCAGGCTTCGTCGTCGTCACCACCAGGGCGCCCGGCGCGTCCAGAGCCGCGCGGCCCATCAGGCGGTACGTCTTGCCGGCGCCCGTGCGGGCGACGACGCAGAGATGCTGCTCCTGGCCGAACCAGCTGGACTCCGTTCGGGTCCCGAACATCGCCGCCCCGATGTTGAAAGCCCGCTTCTCCCGCGGTACCTCGCTGTCCTCCGGCCAGAACTTGCCATCACGCGACGGGGACAGCACTGCCTCCAGCGAGAGGGCGTCCCGGTGCATCTTCCGCGTGAGCATGCCCTTCCCGGGGCGGCGGGCCCGCAGCCGTTCCCGCCAGAACACGAGGGCGAACAGCAGAGCACCGAGGACCAGGAACTCGAGGGCGAACACGACCACGGTCCAGATTCCCGCACCGGGGATTCCGTACAGCACGTTCCCGGAGGCGACGCCCTGCAGCCCTGCCTCGAAGTCCTGCCACCCCGCCGGGGTGGTCAGGACGACGGCGACATGCCACAGGACCAGCAGGCCTGCGATCCCGATGATTCCCAGAGCCCACCAGTACTCCCAGAGCCACCGCGAGGCGCTGACCAGCGACTTGTCCCTGCGCCCGATCTGGCTCATCGGACCGGCCTTTCATCGGTCGACGCGTCCATCGGTGGCGCGTACATCCATGCCCGGCTCAACGTGCCCTGCAACGGCCGCACCGCGACCAGGACGAGATCCTCGCGGGTTGGACCCGTCGCGGCCCACACGATCCGGAACGCGATCTGGTCGTCGTAATAGGCCGGCGCCACGTCCCGGTACAGGACCGCGCCGGGCCGGCTTGGATCTGTGATCGCGGTGCCCCGCAGGTAGCCGCGGGTCCAGTGCGCCAGGAACCCCGCGATGTTGCGGCAATCCGGGGTGCGCGACGCCGTCAGGATGTCGCCCCTCACCACCGGCAGGAATCGCACCGGCAGGTCGGCCAGCAGAGCCGACGGCCGCAGCGGCGCGGCCAGCTCCCCCAGCGTTCCGTCCTCCGGCTCCGCCGTCGCCCATCGGTCCGACAGCTCGTCCCGCTCGGCCAGGTCGATCGACAGCGTCGCCTGGTCCCGGAGGGACTCCCACACGTCCAGGCGCAGCATCACGCCGTCGAGACGCCCGCGCCGCTGGATGTACGCCGGCGTCAGCCCGGCCTCGCCCGCCGGGTCCAGGTATGCGTTGGTCATCCGCACGATGTGGGATGCAGCAACGATCTCGGCTGTGCCCTTCACGCCGCGACCACCTCCTTCTCCGCGGCCGGGGCCGCGAGCTCGATCTGGGCGCGCGAGAGCAGTGCGCCATCGGTGTTGGCCAGCTCGGTCTCGATCTCCGACCGCATGGCGCGCAGCATGATGGCCGGGCGCGTTCCGATCAGCAGCAGCGCGCACCCGGTCGGCATGCGCATCAGCAGGTCCACCGCCTCCGGAGGGAGACCGAACAGCTCCTGGCAGTGGTGGGCATCGTCCTCGCGGGCCTGCCGGAACAGCAGCACCGTGCCGGCCTCCTTGATGGTGGCCACCGCCGGTGAATCCGCCGGCACGTCCGACAGGTGCTGGTACATCGTCATCGTCGCGTGCGACAGCCCGCGGCTCTTCTTCGTGTTCTGCTGGGAGATCTTCGCGAACGAGCCGTTCACGAGGTGCCAGCCCTCCTCGACCACGAACAGGGTCGGGACGATCTGCTTCTGCTGAACCAGCACGTTGCGCAGCCACGTGTTGATGATCGCCATCACGACCGGGACCGCGGGCCCGTCATCGGGCAGCGCCGAGATGTCGAACACGGTCAGCCCGGCCTGCAGAGTGATCGCCTCGCTGGTCGGCCCATCGATGAGGCCCATGAGGTCACCCTCGATGCACTCCTCCAGCGCGAGGCCGATGTCCAGACCCCACGCGATGTAGTCCTCACGCGAGGACAGCCCCCGCTGCGCGGCAACGACGTCCTCGTCCGGAGCCAGCAGCTGATCCACGACATCAACGATCGTCGCCAGACGATCCTCCGCCTTCGCCTGTGCGATCGCGCTCTGCCGAGCGACCCGCAACGCCTTGGACTCGCGCGGCGTCAGATCTCGACCCATGATCTCGCCGAGGATCGCCTTGAGCAGCTCCGTCTGGCTCGCGGCCTCGCCGCCGCCGCCAGTGATCGCCGGGTCCAGCGGGTTGATCCGGATCCTGCCCTCACGGGAGAACCGGATCGGCTCGATGCCCAGGGCCCGGGCGACCTTCGCGTACTCGCCCTCGTGCTCATCGGCACCCGCGTCCGCGCCCTGCATCTTCTTGTCGACCACGACCACGCGTCGGCCGAGCGTGAGGTGCCGCAGCACGCCCCACGTCTTCCCGAACGAGGACTTCCCCGCGCCGACATCACCGATGCAGGCGACGTTCGGGGAGGACACCGTGCCCAGCTCGTATCCGGTGATCTCGTCATGGATGACCGGCCAGCCGGTCATCGCGTCCTCGCCGGCCAGCAGGCCCTGGCTCGACGTCGGCGCCGCAGCCACGGCCAGGTGAAGACCCGCGGTCTGCACCGTCGAGGACTTCATCATCGGCACCGACAGGTCATAGGCGCCCAGCCAGTCCAGCAGTCCGTTGCGGTGGATCTCCTGGAACTGCGGCCCGAACGCGGCCATCCTGGCCTCCATCCGCGCCTCCTCCGCGGCGCGGCGCTCGGCCTCGGCCTTCTTCTCCTTCTTCGCCTTGCTCCCGCGCATCAGCTCTTCACCTTCCGTCGCTTCAGCCCCGCGCCCAGCGGGAGGGTCAGGACCCGCGCGAGATGCTGCGCGTGATCCATCCACACCAGATTCGAGATGTGGGAGTCCCCGGCAGCCTCCTCGATGCGGTTCTGCGCATCCTCGAGCTCCTCCTCGGAGCGCGCGTAGATCGTCAGGGCCATCGCCCAGTCCGCTCCGTGGTGCCCTGACGCCGGCTGCAGGTCCCGAAGACGAGCACGGGACACGCTCATCTGCGCCTCCGCCGTGCCATCCGAGATCGTCTTCGCATTGCCGCGGATCACCGACTCATCGGTACCCACGTCCTTGACCGCGTCCCCGCGCGCCTGCGACGCCGGAATCAGCACGAAGTGCGAGGACACCGTCCGGATCACCGACGGCGACACGCCCGTCAGCAGCGGCACCAGCAGATCGACCGGCAGCTCACCGGCGGCGAACCCGTCACGCGGGATGATCGCGGTCCGCGTCATCCAGCTCCGCTCGCTCCCGATCACCCGCAGATGCCGGGGATCCTCCGACCCGACCCACGGAAGCCACATTTGCGACCGCGACGCATCGGACACGTCATCGACAGACCGGTCTGGATCCTGCAGCCCCCGCATCACCGCGGCCGCTCGCTTCTCGTCCAGCGCCCGCAGATCCATCTGCTGCGCGCGAGCTCGCGAGATCACGATCCGCAGCTGCGCGGCGAGGACACTTTCGATGGCCCGCTGGCCATCCCTGATCGGGGTGCCGTTCTCGTCCTCGCCCAGACGGACCTGACCGACCGCGCGAGCGAACCGCCCCGTCGACGGGATGACCGCCGTCAGCCACGTCCGGTTCTGGTCCGTCTCCGATTCGATCATGCCCAGCAGCTGCGAGTACGACCTGACCAGCAACTCCGGCGTCGACGGCGACAACTGTCCCACGATGAAGTCCGTGTGGTCCTGCGCGTCATACGGTGCGATGTGCGACGTCTGCTGCAGCCCCCGCACCAGCGACCCCTGCCGAGCCAGCGCCGCCTTGAACCTGCTCCAGCCCTCATAGTTGCGGATCGACTCGATCTTCGTCATCACCCCGGCAGGACGAGACCGGAACTCGAACGTCGCCACGTACTGCGTCTGACCGTGCACGCGATGGCGCACGATCAGGATCCGCTCCGGCCGGCCGCTCCCCGGGTACAGGTCGATCTCGAACAGGCGCGTCTTCCCCAGAGACGACGGCTGGGTCCGTTCCGCGGCCACCTCACCAGTCGTCCGGTCCCAGTTCAGATCAGCGCGACCCGTGCGCACATCCCGCCGGTACCGCAGCTTGTACGCCCACCGGCCCATCAGGGAGCGGTGATTCATCGACGGATGCGGCGACCACGCCCACAGTGCCGCGAACGCCGCCGGGCCCACGACCGCGACCGTCCACATGTGCTCGCGCAGCGCGAACTGGACGACGGCGAGAAAGGCCCACGTGATCGCCAGGCCCGTCCACTCGACCATGTTGCGGTTGCCGCCGAGGATCGACCGCCCCGACAGCTCACCGCCCAGGTGAACCGTGCTCGCGCTCATCGCCACTCCCGCCCATCGTTGATGTCCGACGAGGACTCATCCGCGGACCCCGCCGCGTGCGGAGCCGCCGACTGGGCGACCTGCTTAACCCCCGACGCGGCCATCTGGCCGCCCTTCATCGCGGCCGCGGCCGCGAGGAGCACCCCCGCGCTGCCGACACCGGCAGCCGCCGTCGCGCCGGCCTTGCCAGCACCGCCTGCGCCGGCGGCTCCCGCACCCCGCGCCCCGGCACCGATCGGCGATCGCGCCGGCCCGGCCCCTGCAGAGGCAGACCCCGACCCGCCGGAGCCTGAGCCAGAGGTCCCGGTACCCGCGGACCGCTGGCCACCGGAGGACCAGCCGCCGCTCGAGCTGCGGCCACCGCTCGAGCCCCCACCGCCCCCGGAACTCATCTGCTGCATGCGGTCCATGCCCATCTTCATGCTCAGCGCCCCAGCACCCGCCCCCGCGAGAGTGTCCAGGGGGTTGAAGTCGCCTCCAACCTGCTCGGACCCATCCGGCAGGATCGGGAAGTACTTCATCAGCGTCCAGGGGGCGAACCCGACGAAGAGGAGGGCGAGCATGATCAGCAGCGCCTCGCCGAGGAGCTTGAACGGGTCCGTGAGGTCCTGCCACGGGTCATAGTCCGCGACCATCTTCCCGATCACCATCAGCAGGAAGAAGATCAGCGGCCGCGCGAAGAGCAGTCCGACCACCAGCAGCGGGATCCGCAGCGCCTTCGCGCGCCAGCGCGGGTGGATCAGCATCCCGAAACCGATGCCCATCGCGATCGACACCATGTAGACGGCCAGGCCCTGCATCAGCAGGGTCAGGAAGATCATGAAGGCCCCAGCCAGGAGTCCCAGGAAGACGAGCAGACCGATGATCACGCCGCCCGGGATCGCACTGACCTGAGCGGTCAGAATCGCCGCGTTCACGATCCCGTCCAGGGACGACTCCCCGCCCCACAGGATGATGCCCTGGCTCAGCCCGTGCGTCAGCTGGTTGATCAGACGCACGATCACCGGCGCGAAGAACATCGCGATGAACGCGTACACCAGGTACTGCAGGCCCTGCTTCAGCTGCTGCGGGGAGATCTTGTCCGCCGACGCGTCCTTGAACAGGAACAGCGTCATGAACGCAGCCAGGATCACCGCGATGCCGGTCGCGGCGGCGTAGCTCTGAATCCACCACTGGGCGCCGAAGTCCGGCTCGCCGACCTTCAGCAGCTCGTCGATGACCTTCTTGTAGAACTCGACCGCGCTGTCGCGGACGAGGTTGACGATCCGCTCGAACTCGCCCTCCGGGTTCGCGATGAACGAACCCGTGGACGCGCCCGCGGCCGTCCCGCCCGTCCCCGCGGCCCCGCCAGCAGTCGCCGCGGCAATGGTGTCCTCGTACGTCTTCTGCATCACCAGGCCGGCGTTCGCCAGCCCGGGCCCGATGATCTTCTCGCACGTCGGCTGCGCGAGACCCGGGCCGACAGCCCCCGTCATCATGCTCTGGCAGATCGCCGCACCATCGAGATTCGACCAATCCGCAGCCTTCAGTGCAGGCGTGATGACTGACCGGCAGGCCTCGGCCCCTCGATCGGCGAGGACCCCGAGCATCGTGTCGCAGATCTTGGCGGCGCCGGCCTCTGCTGCGGCCTGGCGGGCGGCGTCCTCCTGCTCGGCCGTCGGCTCGGCCAGGGCCGCGGTCGACCCGCCGAGCACCAGGCACAGCGACAGCATGACCAGGCCCAGGACCCGGCGCATGATCTCAGGAATCCTCACGGTAGGCCTCCCAGTTGCTGTGGAGCGCCAGGCCCTCCACGACCTTCGGATCCGGCGCCGTGACGGGCTCCTCCGGCAGACCCACCGGCGCCGACGACTCGGTCGTCCCCGTCACCCGCCAATCGCCATCGATCCACTCCAGCTGCCAGCCGACCTGACCGTAGAGGTAGCCCGCGGAATCATTGCCGCCGGCGGAGACGATCCAGATCTCGGCCGACTGCTCCGGCTCGCACGCCACCACCGAGAACCCGCCCCAATCGGGGCGCTCCTCGGTGATCAGGGACGGATCAGCCTCCGCCACCTCGAAGTAGGCGTCGACTGCGTCCGACTTCGTGCTCGTGTATTCGCCCCGCGTGCCGTACTCGAGCAGCGCGGTGTAGTCCTCCCGGCTCACCTCGCCACCTGTTGCCCGGGAGCCGTTGAGCCCGATCGAGTAGTTGGTGGCGGCCTGCACGGCACCCGTGCAGGTGCCCTCGTAACCGATCGGCGTCCCGTCCGGCGCCTTCGAGCTGCCACCCTCGCCGACCGCGACCTCGAGATCCTCCCGAACCCAGCCCGACGTCGGCGACGGCGTCGGATCAGGATCCCCACCACCGCGCGTGACCACGAACGTCACCAGCGCCGCGACAGCGATCAACAGGACCACAATCACCGCCGCGCCGACGACCAGCAGCACGCGGAGGCCGCGGCCCCCGCCTGTGTTCTGCGCGTCGCTCATGGATCAGCCCGCCGTGTTCACGATGAACAGGATCGCGCCGAAGATGATGCCGACCCCCGCGGTGCAGCCGAACACGATGAGATTGCGCTTGAACCCGGCCGCGGCCTCCGTCATGTCCTCGCTGCGCGCGTCCTGACGGGCCGACCCCCATTTCGCGAGCTGGATGAGCGTCATGATGGCGATGACCACCAGGACGATGCCCCAGACGCCACCGAGCAGCAGGACCAGGATCGAGTTGATGCCGGACCCGAACGCCGTCGGATCCGGCGTCACCCCCTCGAAGGGGTTCTCAGGGCCCGCGACGATCAGACCGTTGGTGAGGAGAGCGTTCATGACTGGTGTCCTTCCGGAAGGGTGGGGAGAGAGATAGAGGAGGAATCGATAACGGACAGATGACGAGACACCTCCGCCGCGAGGGCCAGCAGGGCCCGCTGCGTCAGAGGTGCCAGACGGTCATAGCGCAGCGCTTCACCGGCTGCGACATGAGGATCGAAGGGAATCTCGAGGAGAGCGCCCGTGGAGTCCCGGAACCACTCGCGCCACTTCGGAGCGGACGCCTGATCGACGTACTCCCCCGCAGCGTGCGACACCACGGTGACCGCGCGGGGGATCAGGTCCCCACGACCGATCGCGTGAAGGCGATCGATCATCACCCCGGCCGAGGCGACGTGATCCCTGGACCACCGCATCGGCATCACCAGGAGATCCGCGGACTGCATTGCCGCAGTCCACGCCGGCGACAGCATCGAATTGCCGGTGTCCACGACGATCACCTGGTAGTAGCGCTCCAGGACCTTCTGGATCCGCGTGAAGCTGTCCGTGTCCAGCGACGTGAGCTGCTCCGATGTCTCCGCGGAAGCCAGCACATCGAACGATCCGGATTGCTGATGCCGCAGGAACGCGCCGAGCTCACCTCGCCGGCCCTTGTCCCCCTCGAACTGATCCAGCACCGCGAGGAGATCGGACGTCGTCGTCGCGAACCGGCCCGCCTCAGTACGCAGCCCCAGAGTCCCCTGGGACTCGTGCGCATCCCACGCGGCCACCGCGCCGCCGCGATACATGCCCAGCGCCGCGGCGAGCATCACCACCAACGGCGTCTTGCCGACGCCACCCTTCGGATGCGCGACGACGACCTTCATCGGCCGCGTCAGCTGCAGGCCGGCATCCCGCGCATCGGCCAGGCGGCGCATCTCGTGCTTCGACGCGGCCGGCTTGATCAGACCGAGCGACCAGCGCCGTACCCCGAGGCGCCACCCCTCCGTTGCCAGAGGTCGCGGGGCCGACTTCGCCTGGACCATCAGATGGGCCGCGGACGGCAGGATTTCGCCCGCGGACTCGGACATGCTAGACATTTCCCGGGTGGGGGACGTGTCAGACAGCTCGTCTCGCTGGGGGTCATCGATCCATGGATTGTCGGAAGTCGCCGAGGGCGCGCCCGCATCAGCGGGCGCCTCGCCCTCGGCCTTGGCCTGCGCGTGCCGCAGAAGGGTCTGCGCCGCACTGTCCGGCCGGTCGTAGCTCCGGCCCTGCCAGTCGTTCACGAGGTTACCTCGATCCTGCTCATGTGTGCCATGCCTTACATCATGCCCATTCAACGGGTACGATGCAAGCATGCGCACACTAACTCTGGATGAATTCGAACGTGCGAAGCGCCGCGACTGGCCCAGGATGATGGACGTCGCCGACATCGCAGAGCTCACCGGCTGGACCAAGCTCACGATCCAGACCTGGCTGCGCGACGGCCAACTCGTCGGCGCACGCACCCTCAGCGAAGGCAGCAACACCGCCATCACCGTCCCCCGCGAGGTCGTCCTCGCCCAGCTCGACCCCCGCAACTGCGACCAGGGACAGGACAAGTCATGAAGAGCGCCGGCCTCGCGTTCCTGCTGATCTTCTGCCTCCTCGCCGGCACCGTCGTCGGCGCAGCCATGATCAGCAGACCGGAGGACGACATGGCCGGCTGCGGGCCCGGCATCGCCGTCGATGTCGACGTCAACAACCTCCCGGCCGAGGCCGGCGGCTACAGCGGCGAGCAGCTCGTCAACGCAGCCGTGATCGCCCAGACCGCCGAGGAAGGCGGCTTCGGCCGACGTGGCCAGCTCATCGGCATCATGACCGCCATCCAGGAGAGCGACCTCGGCCGCAATCCGGCGCATACCCAGCCCGACGAGAACGGCGACGCCGGCGTCATGCAGCAGAGGGTCTACGACGGCTGGTACGGCTCCCTCCAGGACGTCAACAACATCTCCTACGCCGCGCGGGCTTTCTTCTTCGGCGTCACCGCAGAGTCCGACGGCGACTACGGCTCCGTCGGCGGCACCGCGAAGAGCCCGTTCGGGCACATCCCCGGCCTCATCGACATCGACGGCTGGGAGACCATGCCGCTGACCATCGCCGCCGCCGAGGTCCAGAAGCCGCACGAGGACTACCGCGGCTACTACGCCAAGCACGAGGGCACCGCGAACGAGATCCTCGCCGCGTTCGAGGCCAGCGGCACCACCGTCGCCTCCACCAGCGACGGAGGCGCGAGCGATGCCGGCGGCGCCGGCTGCAGCGACGGCGTCTCCACCAACGCGACCGGCAACGTGAAGTCGGTGATCGACTGGGCCATGTCCTGGGAGGGCAAGGGCCTGACCTACGACCTCGGCGGCGGCAACCTCGAGGGCCCCACAAACAACACCATGGACTGCTCCAGCTTCGTCGGCAGCGCCTGGAACCAGGGCGCCGGCGTCACCTTCGGCCGCAGCGCCCGCGACCAATGGTCCAACCTCAGCGCCCACCGCGTCGACCCCGACGAGATCCAGCCAGGAGACCTCATCTTCGAGGCGTGGGGCACCCGCCTGGACTCCGGCACCGTCTCCCACGTCGGCATGTACATCGGCGACGGCCAGATGGTCGAGTGGGGCCGCAGCGCGAACGGCTTCCACGTCGGGCCCGCGAGGCTGTCCGGCTACCAGTTCGTCGGCGTCGCCCGCCCGCCGGCCCCCGACACCGCACCGACCGAGGGAGCCACCCCGTGACCCGACGACACCTCGCTCTCGCCGCCGCCATCCTCGCCCTCGGCCTCACCGCCTGCAGCAGCGACCCCGAGCCCGAGGCCCCGACCACCACCCCTGCCGCCGAGCCCACCCACCTCTACAACGACCCCGTCGACCGGCCCACCAGCCCCGGCGACGCCGCCGAAGGAGACTCGCTCGTCAACGCCCACGCCGACGCGGCCGCCGAGGAAGGCGCCACCGCCGCCGGCGTCGCCACCGCCCAGGTCTGGGTCCAGGGCTCCACCATGGACCAGCGCGACTGGAACGACGCACTGATGGCCACGCTCACCCCCCTCGCCCAGGACGCCTACCAGGACCGCTGGTGGGGCTACCGCATCGAGGCCACCGAGATCACCGGCGAGCCCGTCCTCAGCGAAGCCACCATGACCACCGCGATCGTCACCGTGCCCACCAACGACGGCGACCTCGTCCTGACCGTCACCCGCACCGACGAGACCACGCCCTGGCTCACCGCCGGCATCGAGCCCGCACAGGACCCCGCCTGATGCCTGCCGCGGGCACCCAGCACGCAAAGGGCCCCGCCCCCGAGGGGGCAGGGCCCCGGCCCTCACAGGCCCTTGATCAGATCCGGCCGGAACCCGGACCAGGCCTGCCCGTCCGCGGTCAGCACGACCGGAGCCTGCCGGAAGCCATCGGCCTTGAAGGCGGCCAGCTGCTCGGACTCGTCCTCGAGCTCGACCTCGATGAAGGCGATCCCTGCCTTGGCCAGCGCTCGCTTGGTGGCGTCGCACTGCACGCACTGGGTCCTGCTGTAGATGGTGACGATCTCGCTGCTCATGATGGCTCTCCTGCCTGGGCTGTCCGGGTGGTGACAGGTCAGGCCCGCCGTCGCGGCCAGACGGGCCCGCACCCGAAGGGCGAGCCGCAGGCGAGAGCCCGGGAAGCCCGGCACGGCCAGGAGTTTTCCGGCGAAATAAGCGCAGCGCGTCGGAAAAGTCCTGGACGGGACGGGTCGAGCGCAGCGCGTCGGAAAAGTCCTGGACGGGACGGGTCGAGCGCAGCGAGCCGGGCTTGCGGGAACGGCTGGACGTGTCGGCATCGTGGTCTGACCACCACCCAAGCCCAGGCAGGAGCCATGAGACAGGCATCGACCCCGCAGCCGCACGGCCCCCTGCAGCACACGCCCGCACCAGCACCGGCCACACCGCCCAGCACCGAGCCCGACCAGGACCCAGCACGCACCGGAGGCACCACGCCATGACCCAGCACCCCGCACGCTCCAGGACCCCAGCACCCAGCACCCAGCACGGACCCGGCACGATCCTGGCCCCCTGCCCGAGCACCGCATCCCGCACGCAGCCCCTGAACTCGCGCCCCGGCATGGGACGAGGCATCACCCTGCACGACCCCCGGACCTGGCGCGGCACCCTCGCCCGCACCCAGCACCCCGCCGACGGGCCCTGGGCGCGCGCCTTCGAACATCTCGACGACGGCGGCGTCCGGCCCCGCGACCGCGCACCCTTCCGCATCGACCCCCTCGCCTGGCAGCACGTCGCCAGCAGCCGCTGACGGGAGATCCCCATGAGCCTCCTCCGACGCCTGCTCCGCAAGCGCCAGGACCCGATCGTCGTGCCACCGCCCGCCACGCCCCGCCCCGAGCCCTCACCCCTCGAGGCCGCCGAACTGCAGGCCCGCCACCGCGCCAACGAGATCGCCACCCAGGCCGCCGTCGCCCGCGCCCTCGAGCACCTCGACATGCCCGACGCCCGCGTCATCTGCCCCGCACCCCGCGACCCGGCACCCGAGCCCACCCTCACCGTCCACGCCCAGCCCTGGGCCCACGGCTGGGAACTCACCATCGACGGCGAGACCGAGGTCGCCACCCAGGCCCCGACCCTCGAGGACGCACCCCAGCAGATCCGCGACTACCTCGACACCATCACCCCCAGCACCGACCACAGCGCCTGGAACATCACCATCACCACCAGAAGCGAGGCCTGACCATGCCGTTCATCGAGCTGCACCGCATCAACGACGACACCCCCGTCCTCATCAACCCCGCGAACATCGCCGAGATCTGGGCAGCCCCGCAAGAGGACCGCTTCGCCCCCGTGACGACCACGTGCTACCTCGCCATCCGCATGACCGGATCCCAGGAGTTCACGCGGTACCTCCCCCTCGTGCCCTACGACTACGAGACCAAGCCCGAGGAGATCCCCAGCCCTCGCGCAGTGATCGATGCCGCGACCATCGCTCTCAACAGCTAGGGCATGCACCGATGACCGACCTCGACGGCCTGATCAGCGCGGCCGCGCCCCTCCCCGCGATCGCCTGGCGCACCAGCATCAGGACCCAGGCGTGACCGGCCAGAGCTTGCCCGCGACACGCGGAATCGAATCACCGGTTTTCACGAAATTAGCCCGTAGGGTCGTTCCCATGGAGAAGAACCGACGCGGTCGCCCGAGCAAGGGACGGCGCGTGTACGTCAACTCGCCGGTGTCGCCGGACGCCCATGACCTCCTCGAGCGCTACTACGAGCTCACCAAGGTGGGCAAGGGACCGACCATGGCGCGGATCTTCGAGGCCCACATCGCCGAGCTGCGACGCGAGGTCGAGCGCCTCGAGGCCAAGCGGGACGACAGCGAGGGCCAGAACCGCATCGACCTGGGAGACCTCAGACAGTCCGCATAAAAAGACTTCGCCCCCGACCTGTTGGCGCAGGTCAGAGGCGATTTTAGAAGTCTTCGGGGCCAGTTGGCGCTGGTGATCCCGGGGGCGAGATGAAGGAGGTATCTCAACTTGTTACCCCCAGAGTACGGGGGTGGTGTCGCCGCAGGCAAGCATCTGCCTGCGCGCGTGTCCTCGCACACGCTCCCGCACACCCCCGAGCACACTGCCTCCACGGCCCCTTCCCCCGCTGACCAGCGCCTCTCCCCCACAGAGGCCTGGCGCGCCCTCCTCGCGCTGCTCAACACGCGCACGACGATCCGCCTCGCCGACCGCCGCAAGACCAAGATCGCCTACCCGCGGCGCGCCGCTCGCCCAGCCGCGGACTTCGCCGACGCGCCGCCGACCGCGCCGGCCGCGATCCACGTCTACGACCGCGCCGGCTTCACCCGCTTCTGGCCGCTGGACCTGGACGCCCACGACCGCACCCCCGAGCAGATCGCCGCCGTCGAGGCCGACCTCGCGGCCGCGACCACGCTCCTGGACGAGACCGGCTGCATCTACCTCGTCGACCGCGCCCACGGCGGCGCGCACGTCTACGTCCTCCTCGAGGACCCCCTCTCGGCCGACGACGCCCGCACCCTCATCACCGCCCTCACGCGCCGGCTCCCGACGCTGGACCCCAAGCCCGTCCAGAACGCCAGCGACGGGCTCATCACCATCCCCGGCAGCGTCCACCGCCTCGGTGGCCACCGCGAGCTCACCGTCGACGCCGACGCCGCCTGGGCCACCATCGCCGGCACCCACACCCCCGCACGCGCCCTCCAGCGCCTCCGTGCGGCCCTCGTCGACGAACTCCGCGCGATCGCCCACGAGGACGCCCAGCGCGGCGCACAGGCCCGCGAGGCGGCCCGCGCCGCCGGCTCCACCGAGACGCTCTCGGCGATCGCCGACGACGACGTCCGCGCGATCACCGTCCGCGGCATCGGCCGCCACATGTCCGCCAAGCTCGCCGGCCTCGCGGCCGACGGCGACTGGCGCGCCGCCGACTACGCCAGCGCCTCCGAGGCCCGCCGCGCCGTGCTCATGTCCGCCGTCGCCACCGGCATGCAGCAGACCGACGTCCAGGCTCGCATGCTCGACGGCCGCTGGCCCGGGCTGCGCTCCCTCTTCGCCCACAAGGGCCTGGACCGCCTCACCTACGAGTACCGCCGCGCGGCCGAGGAGATCGCCCGCCGGGACCTCACCGCACCCCCGGGCACGCTGACCAGGGACGATAGTGCCGTCAGATCGGACACTAGCGCCAAAACACACAGGGGCGGGGGGGAGGGCAGCCCTTCGGTCCACGACGCCCACGGGACGATTCGTGCGTGGATCACGCTCGTCGAAAGGCATGCCGCGGCCGAGTACCAGGGCACCCGAGGCTGGGACCGTCAGATGGCGCTGCGCTCCCTCGGACAGGCCGCGAGCATGACCGGATCCACGCTCACCGCGATGGGAGTGCGCTGGCACGCCCTCGCCCTCGGCTGCAGCCGCACCGAGGCCGCCCAGATCCTCCGCGAGCTCGCGGCCGAGACCGACCCCTGGGTCGTCCTCGTCGCCCGCGGCCGCGGCATCGAGGCCGACACCTACCAGCTGCGGATCCCGGATCGCCACGCCGACCTGCTCGAGGATCTCCGCTGGCGCTCCGGCAAGACCCACGCCGTCCGGCCGGTCTTCACCGTCCTCGGCCGGCCCACCGGGCTGCTGTACGAGGCGATCGAGCGTGGCGCCACCACCAGGGCCCGCATCGCCCTGGTCACCGGCCTGCGCGCCGACGCCTACCGCGACGCCCGCGACACCGCCCTCACCTGGGGACTCATCACCGGCAACGATCGCGACGGCTACCAGATCGCCGCCACCGACGCCGACCTCGAGCGGCTCGCAGAGATCCTCGGTGCCATCGAGGCCCGCACCCGCCGCCTCGATCAGCACCGACGCGAGCGCGCCGCCTACTGGGCCCAGCTCGCCGCCATCGCACGGACCCGCCCCTGGATCCGCCTCGTCCGCGACGTCGACGACACCGACCCCGAGGTCGAGGCCCTCCTGCACCAGATGCGCCTCGACGAGCTCGACGACCACGATCCCGGATGGACCACCACCTCGGCGGCCACCGCGTAGAGCTCGCGCCGCGACCGACTTTTTCTTATACTTGGGGACATCTATAAGAAATAGTCGGAGGACCCGCGATGCAGCTCAGCCCCTACACTCCCGGCGAGATCGCCCGCGACGTCCCCGGCCGCGAGGCGCAGCTCGAGGAGATCGGCGGCATGCTCACGCTGCCGGCGCTGCACGGCCGCTTCTCCGGCCGGATCCGCGTCGACATCGGCCCTCGCGGCGTCGGGAAGACGAGCCTCCTGCGCCACGTCCGCGACGACGCCACGCAACTCGGCCTCGCCCCCATCTACGTGACCGCCGGCAACGGGCCGCTGGCTGCCGTCATCACCGACGAGGCACGCGCGCTCATCCACCAGTGGGGCATCCCCGCGGCCGCCGCAGAATGGCTCGATCGCCTCTCCGTCACGCTCGGCGTCCCCGGCGTCGCCTCCATCTCCGCCGACGCCCGCCCAGACGCGCCCAGGCCCCAGGCGACCCGGGCCTTCCGCGAGCTCGTCGAGAAGACCGCCCAGGCCGCGCTCGACCAGGGCCTGGCCGGTATCGCGATACTCGTCGACGAGCTCCAGGACGCCGACGAGGACGGCCTGCGCACCGTCGCCTACGCCTGGCAGGAGCTCCAAGGCACCCGCACCCCCGCCGTGCTGCTCGCCGCCGGCCTCGCTCACACCGCCGACGTCGTCACCGCCGCCGTCACGAGCGCCGAGCGCTTCCAGTTCCGCACGCTGCGCAACCTCGAGCCCCACGAGGTCCGTGAGGCCCTCACCGCCCCCGCGTCCGACCTCGGCGTCCGCTGGGAGACCCCCACTCTGCAGGACGTCGTCCAGCGCACCGCCGGCTACCCCTATGCCGTCCAGCTCTGGGGCCACGCCATGTGGACCGCCGCCGGCTCCCCCGACTCCGGGGGCGTCATCGGCGCGGCCGCGCTCGACGGCGCCCAGGCCGCCGTCGACGAGGACATGGCCGCCCTGCACCGCACCCGCTGGGCCAAGGCCTCCCCCAAGGAGCGCGAGTTCCTCGCCGCCATGGCTGACCTCGGCGGCACCGACGTCGCCCGTTCCGACCTCGCTACCGCCCTCGACCTCGAGTCCAGCGCTCTCAGCTCCCCCAGGCAGTCCCTCCTGGACAAAGGCATCATCCAGGTCTCAGGGCGCGGCCTGCTCTCCTTCACCGCCCCCGGCTTCGCCGGCTACGTCCGCGACCTCGAGGACCGCTGACCCGCCGAACCGAATGGCCCGAGGTCCGGCAAATGCGCGGGCGCAGCCGACTTCCTCGCTCCCCGCTTGCATCACATGCATTACATGCTCTAGTGTGCGTAATGCATGCAATGCTCACCCAGGGAGGACCGCATGACCCCCACCGCCCGACTCCTCATCGACGACCTCGACGCCGTCGCCCATGGATCCCTCGACCTTCTCGAGACGCGTCTCGTCCGCGTCCATGGCAACCTCGACGCCACCGCCTACGGCACCTGCGTCGCCGAGCGCGCCGCGGAGGCCGTAATCGCTCACAGCTCCAGCAGCGTCCTCGTCGACGACGGCCCCGGCGTCTCCGCCGCCGCTCTGGAGTTCATGCGTGCCGCCGCACCGCGACGACTCGTCGTGCTCGCACGACGTGGCATTACCGGATGGCACGAGAGCCTCGCGGACCTCGGGGCCCTCGTGCTGCAGGGGCACCACGCCGCCCTTTGCGACCGCCTCAGCGACGCAGTCCTGGTCGTCGAGCAGCACCACTCCGACGCGCCCCGCGCGCGCCACATCGCCGCGATCCCGGGCCCCATCCTCGCCGCCGCCTCCGCCGGATCCAACGCCCTGCTGCTGCGCGGCGATGTCGAGATCGTCCCCGACCTCGACGCGTGGGCCCGCCGGCTGGACTACCGCCCGATGCCCGCCCGCAGCGTGCACCACCGATCAGTCAGCTAGCCCCCCGATGCACTATATGCATCACGTACATCTGTCCACCTTCTCCCACTACTTCCCCTATTCCCATCACGCGCACTGTTTGCACTAGTTGCGCTACGATGGGGCGACCGAGAGGAGATCGCATGATCGTCTACACCATCGCCCTCCCCAAGGGTGGCGGCGGCAAGACCGCCGCAGCCGCAGAGCTCGTCTGGGCGCTCGTCCAGGCCGGCTTGCGCGTGCTCGCGATCGACCTCGACCAGCAGGGCAACCTCAGCGCCCGCATGGGCATCACTCCGGACACCGAGCTCGCTGGCACTACCGCCGAGGTCATCGACGCCAGCGTCGAGATCTCCGACGCCGCCGAGCCGGCCCCCAGCCTGCCCGGCGCGCACATCCTCGTCGGTGCCCACGACCTCACCGCCCTCGAGCAGGCACCCCCGGCAGACCTCGTCACCAGCCTCCGCGACATGCTCCCCGCCGTCGCCGACCGCTGGGATGCCGTCGTCATCGACACCCCACCCAACGTCGGCGGCCTGACTCTCGCTGGCCTCGCGGCCGCCGACCACGTCGTCGCCCCAGTCCAGGCAGCCACCGAGGCATACGACCAGGTCGAGCGCCTCGAGGCCACCATCGCCGAGCGCATCGCCCGCCGCGTCCGCCCCGGCCAGAGGGTCGCCGCCTTCATCCCCACCATGGTCGACCGCCGCCGACTGCTGGACCGCGAGGTCCTCACCGCCCTCGAGGAGCGCTTCGGCGATCGCGTCACGCCGCCGATCCGCCAAGGCGTCGCCGTGCGGGACGCCTACACCGCCGGCATGACCGTCAGCGCCTACGACCCCCGCAGCGCCGTCGCCCAAGACTTCCGCGCCGCCATGGACCACCTGCTCACCACGACGAGAGGAGCTGCCCGTGCCTAAGCCCAAGCGCCGCAGCCTCAGCGACCGGACCGCCGCAGCGATCGCCGCGCCCGACCACGCCGAGCCCGACCCGCCCACCGAGCAGGAACTGCCCCCCTCGGACCCGCCCGCCACCAAGGAGCCCGCTACCGCGGCCCCCGCGCCGGTGAAGGCGTCGGCCTCCGCGGCCCTGTCGGCGATCCCCTCGGGACCCGGCCCGGAGATCGGGCGTCGCACCTCGGTCTATCTGGCCTCCCACGCCCTCCGGGATGCGCGCTCGGCCTACCTCGTCGACCACGACACGCGCACCGACTCCCCCGACACCTTCAGTCGCTGGGCTGCCGCGGCGATCGTCGAGTTCGCCGCCCTCAGCGTCGAGGATCGACAGCAGGTCCGCGTCGAGCTCGGCGCTCAGGCATCCGGCGTCACCAAGCCGCAGCAGATCGTCCTCCCCGAGGAGGTCGACCAGGCCGTCGACGACGCCATGCGCGCCGACCTCCTCGCCGGCTGCCGCGACCGCTCCCAGAACGTGTTCCACGGGTATGCGCTGCGGTGGGCGACCGAGCAGACCCGCCAGCGGGCCGGTCTCAAGGAGCTGCCTGAGCCTCCCGACCGCCTGCCGTCCCTGTACCGCCGCTGACCAGGAGACCTGCCATGCCCGAGCCCCGCAGCACCGTCGAGGACGAGCTTGCACTCGCCCTCCTCGACCCCGACCGTCCCGACCCAGGACCCGGACCCGCCATCGACCTCAGCGACGCACCCACCCCGCTGTAGACCCCCACCTCGCGCCCCCGCTCGGACCCCACCGACCGGGGGCGCTGCACATCCCGTCCGTCCCCTCCCCCACATACGCTCCCCGCATCCCACGAAAGGACGCCCTCATGCGGAGCATCTCCCTCGGCTACGCCGCCCGCCGCGCCATCGGCCTGCTGACATCGCTCTACGCCTTCATCGTGCTCACCGCCGGGATCTCCCTCGACACCGACGGCCACGTCCTCATCACCCGCGCGTTCGACGCTCTCCAACTCCCCTGGATCGCCGACGCCCTCCGCACCACGGAGACCTTCCTCAGCACCGCGCCCATGGCCTCGCTGACCTCCATACTCATGCTGCTCAGCATCCTCGCGCTCATCCTGCACTCCCGCCGTCACCCCTACGCGGCCAAGTACGGCGTGTTCCCCATGGCTGCCGGCACGTTCATGCTGACCTTCCTGCTCCACATCGACGTGCAGGGCGGCGACCTCGTCCTGCCCGCCATCTTCCTCACCCTCGGCGCCCTCGGCGCCGCCGCCTCGGCCCGACTCTCCTCCACCGGCGTCAACACCCCCGCGCAGGCCGGGTTCGGGGTCATCGCCCTCATCCTCCTCGCCCATTTCCGCTTCCCGATCGCGATCCTCGTCCTCCTCCTGGCCGACGACGATGCCACGGAGGAGGACATCTTCTACCTCACCGACCTCGACGAGCGCGCCGAGACCGGCCCGCTCGCCACCGGCGCCGTCCACGTCACCCCCTCCTACGGACCCGCCGCCGGCGGCAGCCTCTGACCCCGAGGATCCCCCGGCCTGTGGGCCGGAGGGTCTGACGGCGACCGGCTCCGCCGGCCCCTCAACCCCGCACCAGGGAACACCTGGTGCGGGGTTCTTCTGTCCCCGCCTCCTGGGCTTTCCACTCTCGCCCCTCCGGTCCTCCGCACAACCCCGCTCCGCGGGGTCGGGACGCCCGACAAGCCCCGACGCGCTCCGCTTATTTCGCCGGGACTTCTCGGCCGCCCCGCCCTACGGGTGCCGCTCCCTCCCTCCGGGGCCCGTTCCCAAGCACCAGGAGGACGGGGAGAAAACGAACCGCGACCCTGGCAACCGAAGGAGCACACCATGACCAGCACCGACACCACCACGGGCACCCTCGCCCACATCGACCCCACCAGCATCGTGCTGGACACCAACGTCCGCACCACCGCCCGCCTGGACGACGCGTTCGTCGCCTCGATCCGCGAGCACGGCGTCATGCAGCCCGTCGTCGGCTACCAGGACGACGACGGCGTCGTCCACGTCCTGCAGGGCCAGCGCCGCACCCTCGCCGCCATCCAGGCCGAGCGGCCCACCATCCCCGTCTACCTCGCCCACTCCCCCGCCGAGGCCGACCGCATCATCACCCAGATGATCGAGAACGACCAGCGCTCCGGCCTCGGCGACGCCGAGCGGGCCGACGCCTACGAGCAGCTCGCCGTGCTCGGCATGTCAGCCAGCCAGATCGCCCGCCGCGCCCACGTCACCAAGGAGGCTGTCGAGCACGGCCTGGCTGCTCGGTCCGCCGAGAGCGGCCGCGAGGCCCTCGCCGCCGGACTCTCCCTGGACGACGCCGCCGTCCTCGCCGAGTTCGAGGGCGACGACGACGCCATCGCCGCACTCCTGGACGCCGCCGAGCGCGACAGCATCGCCCACGAGGCATCCCGCCTGCGCCGCCACCGCGCGGCCGCCCAGGCCCTCGCCACCGCCCAGCAGGACCTCACCGAGCAGGGCATCGCCGTCCTGGACGAGGCCCCCTGGGGCTACTTTTACGACGGACACGGCCCCGCCGCCCCGCTCCGCCACCTCGACGTGGACGAGGAGCAGCACACCACCTGCCCCGGGCACGCCGTGCTACTCTCCGCCTCCGCCTGGGGCGACGAGCCCACCGTCTCCACGACGACGCTGTGCACCGCATGGAAGGAACACGGCCACAGCGTCACCGGCCCCTACGCCAACACCGCCACCAGCGGCGGGCCCATGACCGACGACGAGAAGGCCGAGCGCCGCACCATCGTCGAGAACAACAAGGCGTGGCGGGCCGCGACCGATGTCCGCCGCACCTGGCTCGCGACCTTCGCCCAGCGCAAGACCGCCCCCAAGGACGCCCCGGTCTTCCTCGCGCACGCCCTCGCCGGACGCCGCGCCGAGGACGGCACCACCGACCGCAAGGGCATCACCACCGAGCTGCTCGGCACGGGCTGGCGGGCCATCCCCGCCACCCCCGCCAAGGCCATGGTCCGCGCCCTCGGCATCGCCCTGGCCGGACACGAGGTCACCTACGCCGACGTGCACACCTGGCGCCACGTCGACGCCGCCACCCTGCTGTACCTGCGCACCATCACCGCCTGGGGCTACCAGCCCAGCGAGGTCGAGCAGGCCATCCTCGACAACGCCGCCGAGACCGCCGACGACGAGGAGTGACCGGACGCGCCCGGCCCCACCCAGGGGCCGGGCGCACCCGCCCCGCACCGGCATTCGCTGCGCTCACCCCCTACCGACCCCGCACTCCGTGCCCCCAGCGGCTGCCGCCGCCCACGCCCCCTGGGCGTGCCCGCGCCCCCGCGCCGGCCCTCGCTCCGCTCGCACACTCCCCGCACCCCGCGCACCAGACGCACTACGCGCATCAGCCGCATGGGCTGCACTACGCGCATCGCCGCGCGTGGACAGCTCCGACGCGGGCTGGCCGCAGAGCCTCTCCGCCGGCATCCCTCGGGGCGGGGGTGCTGGACACGGGGGATCGTGACGCACCGGCGGGGGAGGGGTAAGCCCAGCTCGCTCCGCTCGGCCCGGGCCGGCGACGACTTTCTCGACGCGCTCCGCCTATCTCGCCGAGAAACTCCCCGCCGCCCCGGGCTGCCTGGGCTCTCGCCTCCGGCTCGCCCCTGCGGGGTGCCACCACCCCCACCAGTGCATCCCCCGGTCCACGTCAGCACCCCCGGACCACCCCGAGGGAAAGCACCACCGAAGGAGCACAGCATGTCGTACAGCACCAACATCCTCGACGAGGTCCTCGACGACGTCGACGGCCTGAGCATCCTCCAGACCCGCCCGTGCCTCATCTGCCACCACTACGGGACCGTCCTCGTGGACCCCGAGGCCCTCGAGGCCATCGCCGCCGGCACCCTCATCCAGGACGCCCTCCCGATGACCGCCCCCGCCATCCGGGAGCAGATCATCTCCGGCACTCACCCCGACTGCTGGGAAGCCGCCTTCGGCACTCTCGTCGAGGACTGAGCCCCTGGGCCGCCCCGCGGGGCGGCCCAGAGCCTCCCGCCGGAGCTCGCACCACTCGCACTCCACACACCACACCAAGCGGATGCACTACGTGCACTGCCTGCATTGTGGGGGAGAGGTCGCTGCTGCGCCCCTGCCGTCCCGCCAGAGCACTCCGTGCTCCACGGAACGAGGCGCGGGGCTTCGCCATTGTCCCGCGCCCCGTGCCCTCCTGGACCGCAGGGCCCCGCTGCGCGGGCGGTGCTGTGCGGCGGCCAAGGCTGCGCTTCGCTCCGCACGGCCGCCACGCGGGGGACCCAGCATGGTCACCTTGCTGCTGCTGCAGGACCTCTCATTGTGCTCCGCGGGGGACCCCGTCTGTCAACCCACGCGCAGGTCAGCGGCAACTTTTTGCCTCCGCAAGCTCCAGCAAAAACTGGCCGCCGCCCTGCGCTCTTCGGGGTTGACAGCCACCCCGCTGCGGAGGGGAGAGGTCAGGTCCCGCACCAGCGGGGTCACCTCACACCCGGCGCCGATGTCGCCAGAAGAAGGAGCACACCATGTCCGTAGTTCGCATGTCCGTCATCCAGGGTGCCGCCCACGCGCTCACGCAGATCATCCACCCGATCACCGACGGGTTCATGATCGTGCCGCTGGGGCCGGAGCCGCTACCGACGGTCACCGTCCCCGCACCCAGGGTGCCGCTCGAGACCGTCTTCGCGGATCCGGCGTTCCGGATCCTCGACGGCGCGCCCGTGCTGGTCATCGGGATCCACTGGCTCATGCTCGACATCGCCGAGGCGTACGCCGCGTCGGTCGCCGCGGCGCTCACCCGCGCCGACGTCCAGGCCACCGCCGCCGTGTGCGGCGAGTGGATCCGCTCGAGCGAGACCCCCACCGATCAGAGGATCGGCGACGTGCTGGCCACGCTGCCGGCACGGGCCGGCCTCGTGCCGTCCGAGATCGAGACCTGGGCCAGCCACCGCCGGCCCCGGTTCGAGCCCGTCGCCAGCACCGCCGGCGATGCAGGGGAGCTGCGCGATCAGTGGCTCCACGCCGCCGTCACCGGGCAGGAGCCCGACGCCGACATGGTCGCCCGCCTCGGCGGCGCCATGGCCGAGGGCCAGCGCGACGAGCTGCTGCTCGAAGTCGTCCGCGCCGCGTTCGACTCGCTGGACGAGTCCAGCGACCGCACCCAGATCATGCTCGCCATCGTGCGCTGCGACGAGCGGCCCCGCACCGCGCCGCTCAAGCGCGGCGGGCTCACCGCCGCCTTCGCCGCCGCGCACCTGGCCGACGACACGGCCGCCGCCGATCTCGGCGCCGTCGCCGCGCTGCTGCTCTGGGCCGCCGGCGCCGGCAACGCCTCCGCGCACGCCGTCGACGAGGCCGTCCACCGCGACCCCGCGAACGGCTTCGTGCGCCTGGTCGAGAAGATCCAGGACATCCCCGCCACCTGGACGCTGCGCTGACACCCCGGTCCCGGGCCCGGTCACCCCACGTGGCCGGGCCCGGGACCTCTCACCCCACGCCCACAGATCCCCGCACCGTCCTCGCTCCGCTCAGACCCCCACCCAGTGCACTGCGTGCACGGACCGGCTCCGCCGGCCCCGCGCCCACGGGCGCGATCGCGCTGGCGCGCTCGGGGGCGCCGACCCTCCCGCGACCCGAACCGTGGTGCGGCAGGTCGCTCTCGCGCATCAAGGCACGCTCCGCTCTCCGGCCTTGACCCGCGAGGCTCCCCACCGCACAGCCACCGCAGGTCACGGCAGGATCGACGCCCTCACGCCCTCGCTCCGCTCGCACACCATTCCCATCACCCGCATCGCATGCACTCCAGGCACTACGTGCCCTCCATGCATCACTCGCACCCCATCTCCGAGGCGGACGGGCCCCGGCCCGCCCGCGCCGGCACCGCCCCGCGGTGCCGCACCACCACCCCGCAGCCAGCGCACGCCCGCAGACCGGCACCCGCCACCACGCCGCGCAGCCGGCACAGCGCCCTCCGCCGGCATCCCTCGGGGCGGGGGTGCTGGACACGGGGGATCGTGACGCACCGGTGGGGGAGGGGTAAGCCCAGCTCGCTCCGCTCGGCCCGGGCCGGCGACGACTTTCTCGACGCGCTGCGCTTATCTCGCCGAGAACATCTCGCCCGCCCCGGGCTGCCTGGGTTCTCGCCTCCGGCTCGCCCCTGCGGGGTGCCACCACCCCCACCGGCGCATCCCCCGGTCCACGTCAGCACCCCCGGACCACCTCGAGGGAAAGCACCACCGAAGGAGCACACCATGACCACCACGAACACCCGCCGCGGAGAGCTCGAGCTCACCACCGCCCAGCTCGCCGCCCACCCCGACGACGCCCGCTACGCCTGGCTCATCACCGAGGACCGCATCAGCGACGGCGACGCCAAGGACGTCATGGGCCCCAGCACTGCCCACCCCGACCTCGTCGAGGCCGTCCAGCGCCCCGGCGAGCACCGCATCCGCTTCCGCATGTACGACGACGACGGCGGCTACTACTACGGCGGATACCTCACCTACGACCCCAACGACGACTCCGACGAGCCGCCCTACGGACCCCTCCGCGACTTCGGCCTCCCGGACGCCGGCGCCGTCCGCATCACCTACCCCGACCGCCCCGACCTCGACTGCGCCTGACCCCAGCGGGGCCCGCACCCCCAGGGTGCGGGCCTCGCCACCTGCATCCACGAGCTCGCACTGCTCGCCAGCCATCCCCGGCAGGGGAGAGGACCCCCGGCCACCGGCCGGGGATCTACCCGCGACCGGCTCCGCCGGCCCCTCACCCCGCCCCCGGGGAACACCCGGGGGCGGGAACCTCTGTCCCCGTTCACCTGGGCTCTCCATCGTCGCCCCTCCACGAGGCAGCACAACCCCGCTCCGCGGGGTCGCCCCGCCCGACAAGCTCCCGACGCGCTGCGCCTATTTCGCCGGAACCTTCCCGGCCGGACCGCCCTACGGGTGCGCGACCCCGCTCCAGAGCACGTCTACAAGCACCAGGGAACAGGGGAAAGAACGATCCGGACCATCACCGAAAGAGCACCATGGCCGCCACGCTCACCCTCTGCCCCAACTGCGACCAACCCACCACCCACTGCGAGGACACGCCATGTACCCCGACTTCTGGACCCGATCCGAGCACCAGCTCGACATGATCGAAGCCGCCAAGCCCAGCACCGCCGCCGACATCATCACCCTGCTCGACGGCCACCACGGCGCCGCCCACTTCGACGACGCCATCGGCGACAAGCGCTCCCTCCTCACCTCGCTCACCAGCACCGGATGGGAGATCACCCGCTACCACGCCTGGTACCACTGGGCCCTCACCCACCACACCAGCGGAGACCGCCTCGAGTACATCGAAGGCGACATCTACGACCGCACCACGCACTAAACGCATCGCCCGCACTGTCGGGGCAGGCCCCTGACCTGCCCCGCAGTCGCCGGGCCCACCAGCCATTCACCAGCATTGCGCCCATCGTACGCATTAGGTACACTACTTGCATCACTCGCACTGTGGCGCTCCGGTGGGCGACCCGAGCATCGGAGGACCCCATGGCCGACCACGACAGCCGCTGCACCTGCATCGACTGCGCCCGCCGGCGAAACACCGCTGCGCGCCGGCGCTACCACCAGAAGCACCCCGAGGCGGAGAAGCGCGGCGCCCAGGACCGCGTCCCCAAGCACGGCACTCGCGCCCGCTACGTGCACCACAAGTGCCGCTGCGAGAAGTGCACCGCCGCGAACCGGAAGTACGGCCGCCAGCGGTACATCGAGCGCGAGCAGCTGCACGCCGTGCTGTCGCGCGGCGACGACCTCCACGTCCTGGACCGCTCCCTCGTCCAGCGCGGCAAGGCCCTCGAACAGACCCCGGGGCGGGAGGCTGCGGCGCGGCTCGACGAGATCATCCGGCTGCGCACCCAGATCGACCGGATCCAGCGAGCACGCGCAGCCGCCAGGAAGACCGCATGACGACGGCGCCGCGCACGACCCCCGACAGCCCGACCACGACCACGGGCACCCCTGAGACCGCCCGCCCGACCACGGACCGGCCGAGCCCGGGGAAAACGGCCCCGAGCAGCTCGACCTCTTCGCCTACCTCCGCACCCTCACCTGACCGACCCACCCGCGAGAATCGACCTATCAGCACGCGACCCAAGGAGCACGCCATGCTCGACAAGCTCACCGCCGCCGTCACTACCGCCGCACAGGATCACGGCCTCAACGACCAGCGCTTCCACGACTTCCTCCACGTCGCCGCCGCCCTGGAGGACGACCCGGTCGGCGACGCCGGCAGGGCCCTTCGCGACGGTGCCCCCGTGCTCCTCGAACTTACCGACGACGACCTGGTTCAAGTGCGGTTCGACGACTTCGTCGCCGACCTCCTCGCCGAAGCCGTCGCCGAGGCCGCCAGGCACGAGTACCCCCAGCATTCAAGCCGATTCACCTTCGCCGCCATCGAAACCATCGCCCACTACGACGAGCCGGTCACCGACGCCCGCTTCATCATCACCGCCCACTGGATCGGCAGCCTCACCGGCACTCCCGCCGCCGCCACCCTCCACGACGATGTGCCTGTCGAACTCCCCAGCGACGGCGACGAGGTCCGGTCGTACTGGCTCCCCGTCGGCGAGCTGCTCGCAGAGCTGCTCGCCGGCGCCGCAGCCAGCAGCATCGACCACATCCTCACCGCATCACCCGACGACGCCCGATGACCCCACTACCGGGCCACTCCCGCCGACCGATGCGGCCCGGTACCGTCGCCCCAGGAGGCACCATGAGCACGCCACGGAACTACACCATCACCCTCGACCTCACCGATAGCGACGACTACGCGACTGTGGTCAACGCGCTGGGGGAGTACGCCGACGACCACGAGCACCGCGCCGCCGCCGAGCAGGAGCCCGACCCCGAAGGCCGCCGTGCGGACGCCGCCCGCGCACGCCGCATCCTCGAAGACATCGAAGCCCAGATCGACACCGCCGCCACCACCCGACCCTGAGGCATCGCGCCGATCCTCACCGCGTACCCCCCCCGACCCCGAAGTCCGTTTCGAGGGCGTTGCGCGAGAATTATGCCTCCCCGGCATCGCTGCCCAGCTACTGCGCCGTGTCCGCATCCCGCCCTCAGCCCGAGGCCTGCCCCGTGCAGACAAGGACGGGATCAACGCGATGAACGTAGGGTCCGAGGGGCTCGTTGACCAGCGCGAACGGTGCCCGCCGATGGACGCTGGCACTCACGGCTTGTGTCTCGGGGTGGACACCAAGCACGATCGAACGTGGCGCTGACCTGCGGATACAGGGAGTCTTGCTGGTTACCTACTTGTGGACACGCCGTTCAACGTGCGCTAGTTTGGACCCCATTAAGGGGCCCTCCCCCGGCTGCAACCGGGAGAGGGCCGGCGAACAGGGGCACTAGGAAGTTCCCGCTCCCTAGGGCATGAACGCCCTGATGAGGTTCACGACAGCCGCGACGGCCTGCACTCCGGTGATCACCCACGGTGCAGCGGTCGCGGCTTTCGTCTTCCCCGCAGGAGGCCGCGGATGGCGACCGCCCTGCCGGCAACGAACATCGTTCATAGCCGATCCTTTCTCCCTGCCTTACCCGCCGACCGCCGGGAACGTCCGACGGGGCCAGCACCGCTGGCACGGGTACCTCGGAAGAGGGACGACACAAGTCTACGGAGAACGCCGACGCGCATCAGAACCCACACGCGTGAGGTTTCCACAGGACAGCGTTCGGGCAGGTCGGGCGGTAGAACATCCGTACGAATCGGTGTGGATAACTCTGCCCAGACGCGTCGAGTCGCTGCGTGGTCAGTCCCAACGAGGGTGCGGGACACCTAGATGATCCGCCGCTCCATTCCCCGTTGCAGTCACGAGCGAGTGGAAGAACTTGATGCAAGCTCGTGCGTCTCTCAGATGGAGCACGATGTCCCCGCTCCGGCTGCCCGTCGCCGGTCGCCGAACAACTTCCAGCACCTCTACTGCGGGTAGCTCGGCATCCCCGTGGGCGATCGCGTGCCGCACCTTCAACCAGTCCCGCATGCAGTCGGCCACCTCGGAGGGCTTCCAGACGTCCCTCTGGGGACGGCCCGCGTGGCGAGGCCAGGTCCAGTGAGGCCAGGGGTCGAAACCGGTCAGCTCCAGGAGTTGTCGACTCTTCTGTGCGTTGGGCGTGGAGAACTTCTGAAGCTCTCCCTTCACCTGCCCAGCGATCAGGCTGTAGAGCCTCCGGTGCGGGTCAGACACCGGCGGCGCCGTCGACTCCAGAACGACTCTGGCGAGGTCCTGGACTGTGGCCTGCCAGGTCGCGACCGTCGTAACGACAACCGCCCTGTTCAGTGAGGGCTCCAGCCGCCGGCGCCCGGGCTCGGTGCCGCCGGCCTTCCCGTGGAGCTCTATGAGGTTCTGGGCATGACTGATCCCGCGCTGATATCGGGCGGCCACATCCTGGATGTCCACCGGTTCAGTATCGCCGAGAGGACGGCGCGATGGCTGGCGATGGGATCACTCCTCGCCGGGAACAGCGGCCCCCAGTAGCCGATACGTGTTGCGCCGGCGCAACCGCCCGAACGAGACAGCGTTGCCGCCCTCGTCCAGGAGCCGGGTCGATACCTTGAGCAGCTGGTCTCGCTGCAGCTCCTTGGTCCCGGCCGCGCGCGTCTGCGCCGAGATGAGGAACCGAGCCGGGAACTGCTCCGTGCTGAACCACTGGTCACGCTGGTAGGCCTGCTCCGAGGCCAGCGCCAAGTACACCATCAGCGCGGGGCCCGACAACGACTGCATGAACCCCTGGACCCACATCTGCGCAGGCACCTGGAAGTAGTACGACTGCACACTCGGAACCACGCGCCCACGGTTCATGTTGAAACCCCGCAAGCTCGCCGGCTCGTACGGCGAGCCGTCCCCCGACTCCGCAAGGAGGGTGATGGTCGGGGGATACCCCGGGTCGGGCGTCAGACGGATGAGGTTCTCCTCTTTGAGGGTCTGCAACGCCGCGCGGATCCTCCGGGCCCCCTTATCGGCCGGGTCCGGAAGGTCCAGCAGCGTGGCCCAGGTCCGTGCCGAGTCGCGTCTCGATTGGTAGGGGGCAGCGGAGCATCTCCAGATCAACGCCAGGTACAGCTTGATAGCGACCACCCCCGAGCGCCCGCCCGTGCTGCCGCCGCTGTAGAGCCGGTAGAGCATCGGCTCGACCCCGGGGACATCAGCCCTCGCGAAAGCCTTCGTCACCGGGATGTTGGAGCGCCTACTGCGGGCGAGGAGGCCGCTAGCCAGCTCGAGAGAGTCCTCCCCAACCTTCCGCTTCGCGACACGCCGAAGCGGGCGGCCGACTCGGCCGCGACGGGATGTCGCGAATGTCTTCTCGCTAGTCATCTCTAAGCCTTCTCTACTTCTTCTCGCAAACGTGCCCCTTCACCTGCTTGCAAAGGGGCTGGCTGAACTGCATGCAAGCCCCCCTATCTACTACGCGCAAGCGCTAGGGGCCCGCATTGTTCCACCCCTCTGCGTCGAAGTCAAGGTTTCTGGGCCGAGATGTCTGGTACACTGAATTCAAGCGGCCCATCAAGGCGCGTCGGTTCGAGGGGTTGCCTCGGATGAAGGCGTCGCCCGCCATGAGACCGCTAGTTGCTCCTGAGGCCTATGACTCCTCGCTAGTCACGCCTGGCCGGATCGACCGCCGAGCTGTCGGAACTCGGTCCGGGACGAACATGAGCAACGACCCCAGTAGGCGGGGGCTCGGCAGAGGTGCCGGGTCCCCGTCGTGCTATCCCGCCTCAGGCTGCGTGGCCGCGTCACGCGCCCCCCCGATCGGAGGCAGGGCACCTCGCGTCCAGCTTGCTCGACGCTACGGCGAAAGGCGCCGACCCCTCACGGGGCCGGCGCCACTCCGAGCGACTCTCGAGAGGTGACGCGCTCTCGCGTCACTCGTCGACGAGCACGATCTCCCTGATTCGCTCGACCATCTTCGCGGCTGCGCCATCCACGCCTTCTCGCAGCACCTCGTCCTCGTCCTCGCCGGGCTGCATCGCGGCCTCGAGCACTCGTCCGAGCGGCGTGTCCTTCGCATAGACCCGCACCCATTCGTTCTGCGACGTGGGCATGCCGTCTGCGCTGCCGGGGATGGTGCCGAGCCCGCGGCCCGCCAGCGACCTCAAGATGTTCTCGTTGATGCGGTGCGTGAGCCGACCCGCCCTCTGCGCCTCTCGAAGCTGCCAGGCAGGGAACGAGGCCACTCCGCCGTTCGAGCGGACCGCGGCCTCGATGCCCTCAAAAGTACTTTCATCCATCATGTCCCCCTCGTGTTGATTGTCCCTGCTTCTGTCAACCACTCTATCATGCCGCCTGGCTGGGATGCAAGCATGTACGCGAGGAAAAATCTAAGCCAAGGATTTTCATGATCGCCGAGCCTGGGGTGCTGCCTCGCTAGGGTGTACCCAAACGAGACATCCATCGCCAGGCCGAACATCCTGTTACAAAACGTCCGGTGCCGACTTTTGAGGCATGTAACGGATAGGATCTAGATGTGAACGAGACACCCCAGCCCTCCGGGCAGCGCGTCGCCTACCTCCGCGTCTCCACCATCGACCAGAACCTCGCGCGGCAGCGTGCCGTCGTGGGGGAGTGCGACCAGGTCTTCGTCGAGAAGCTGTCGGGCAAGAGCGCCCACGACCGTCCCCAGCTGCAGGCGCTCATCCGCCATGTCCGCCCCGGCGATCACGTCGTTGTCGCCTCCATGGACCGCCTCGCCCGCTCCGTTGTCGACCTCAACGCCATCGTCCAGCAGATCATCGGCGACCCGTCCGAGCACACCGAGGCCGCGCCTCGCAAGGGCGCCAGTATCGAGTTCCTCCAAGAGCGCTTGACCTTCACTCCCGGCGCGACCGACCCGATGGCCGCCTTTCAGATGAACCTCATGGGCGCCTTCGCGCAGCTCGAGCGTGAGCTCATCCGGCAGCGCCAGGCCGAAGGTATCGCCGCCGCCAAGGTCCGCGGCGCCTACAAGGGCAGGCCCCGCACCCTCGCTGGCGATCGTCTCCGCGAGGTCCTCAACGCTGTCGCTGCCGGCACCTCCAAAGCTCAGGTCGCGCGCGAGTTCGGAATCTCCCGCGCCACCCTCTACCGCTACCTCCAGAAGTCGTAGCCCCGTCGACTTGCCCGCAGAGCCCTCCCTGGCGGCCTAGTGAGCTGCAGGAGCAATGTCTGATGCGCCTGGATCGCGTCCGACGATGGCGAAATATGCCACGCCCGCGAGTGTGGACGCGGCGACCGTGACGATCCCCAGAGGCAGGGTGGTGTGCGCACCGCCGAATCCAACCAGTGGTGCAGCAAGGCCGCCGAGGGCGAAGCGCGTGAGCCCGAGAAGGGAGGATGCGGTTCCGGCGAGTCGGGGATGGTCGGCGAGGGCCAGGGAAGTAGACGGCGGGGCGGTGACCGCGATGCCTCCGACTATGACGACCAGGCTCACGACGATGGCCGGCAGCGGTAGCCGTTCCAGCGCGGTGGCGAGGAGACCGAGTGCGCCAGCCCCGCCCATCAGCACGCCCACGGCGAGTGTCCCGTGCTCGGACCAGCGCTCGGCGGAGCGGGCGGCGAGATAGCCGAAGACGACGAAGCCTAAGGAGGTGAGCCCGAAGACGAGGGAGTACCCCTGTGGGGAGACGCCATAGATACCCTGGAGGACGTAGGTGCCCCCGGCGAGGTAGGCGAACAGCGCGGCGTTCATGAACCCGGTGACGAGGGTGGCGCCGAGGAACAGCCTGTCGGACAGGAGGGTGCGGTAGGCGCGAAACGTGTGCCTCACGCCGCCGCTCGTGCGACGCTCCGGGGGCAGGGTCTCGCGGTGGACGGCCAGGGCGCCAACGAGGAGCAACGCGCCGATGCCGGCGAGGACCACGAAGATGCCGCGCCAGTCGGTGACGCGGGCGAGCTGGCCGCCGATCAGCGGACCGATGATCGCGGCGAGCCCGCCGAGCACGGTGATCCGGCCGTAGTAGCGGATCAGCGCGCCGCCCTGGTAGAGGTCGCGGCCCGAGGCCTGCGCGATCACGATGCCCACCGCCCCCGCCATCCCCTGCACGAAGCGGGCCGGGATCAGCGTCTCGATCGTGGGGCTCGCCGCGCACAGCGCGGAGGCGGCGATGTAGGCGAGGATCCCGACCAGCAGCGGAGTCCTGCGGCCGAGGCGGTCGGTCAGCGGGCCCGCGACCACCTGTCCGGCCGCGAGGCCGAGCAGGCAGGCCGTCACCGTCAGCTGCGCGGCCGAGGTGGTCGCCCCGAGCTCCTCGGTCAGCGCCGGGAGGACCGGCAGGTACATGTCCATCGAGATCGGGCCGAAGATCGTCAGCGACAGCAGCAGCATAGACAGCGCCGAGCCGGCGCGGAGACGAGGAGCGGTCCCGCGCGCACCCCGGATCCTCACCCCTGCTCCGTCGGCATGATCCAGAGCTCGGCGACCGCGGCACGAGAGGGCCGCGTGACCATGTAGGCGATGCCGTCGGCGATGTCCTGGGCATCGAGCATCCGGAAGCCGCCGAAGCTCTCCTCGATGTGGGCGAGGATCTTCTCGCTGTTGTGCGAGTCCAGCTCGGTATCGACCTTCCCGGGCTCCAGGACGCCGACGCGGACATGATGCTGCGCGAGCTCCTGGCGCAGTCCCTCGCTGAAGCCGTTCACGCCGAACTTGGTCATGCTGTACGCGGCGGCGGTCGGGAAGGTGGACCGTCCGGCGACCGAGGAGACGTTCACGACGTCCGCGACGCCGCGCTGCCCGTCGCGCGCCGCGGCCATCAGGTGCGGCAGGGCGGCCTTGGTTAGGGACAGCAGGCCCTGCTGGTTGATCGCGATCATCCGGTCCCAGTCCTCGAGGTCGGCCTCCTCGGCGCGGTCCAGGATCATCAGACCGGCGTTGTTGACCAGCATGTCCAGCCGGCCGAACCGCTCGGTGGTCGCGGCGACGGCCGCGAAGGCCTGCTCGCGATCGGCGATGTCGGTCGGGAGGGCCAGCGCGGTCCCGCCAGCCTCCTCGATCTCGGCGACGAGAGCGTCCAGGCGGTCCCGGCGGCGGGCGACCAGGGCGACGGACGCTCCCCGGCGGGCGAGCTCCACGGCGGTGGCGTGCCCGATGCCGCTGCTGGCACCGGTGATCAGGGCGACGGTTCCGATGAGGGTGCTCACGGTGAGAAGTCCTTTCTCTGCGGGGTTCGGGTCAGCGGTGATGTCAGTCGTCGTGGCCGAGCCCGGTGGACAGGTCCCGGTGCGCGGTTGCCTGCGCGGTCAGTCGGCGGCCCTTCTCCGAGACCGCCTCGACGGCGTCCGCCCCGGCGACCCAGCGCGCCGGCGGCTCCGCCAGGGCGAGGACCTGGACCAGGCTCGCGGCGAGCTTCGCGGGATCGCCCGCCTGCTGGCCGTTCATGCCCTTCCAGGCCGCGATAGTCTGCGCGGAGGCCTCGTCGTAGTCCTCGACGCGCACCTCCGGCCAGATCGTCGAGGACCCCTCGACGAGCAGCTCGGTGCGGAAGAATCCGGGCTCGACGATCGTCGTGCCGATGCCGAAGCGCGCGAGCTCCGGCGCGATCGACTCCATCCATCCCTCGAGGGCGAACTTCGAGGCGGCATAGGCGGAGGTGAACTCCCCGCCCACGGCCCCGGCCAGCGACGTGACGGTGACGACCCGCCCGCTGCGCTGAGCGCGCATCGTGGGCAGCACGGCGCGGGTGACGTTCAGCGTTCCGAAGAAGTTGACCTCCATCTGCGCGCGCACCTGGGCGGCGCTGAGGGTCTCGAAGAACCCGGCATAGAACATGCCGGCGTTGTTCACCAACACGTCGATGCGCCCGAAGCGATTCGTGGCGGCCTCAGCCGCAGCCCGGGCCGAGGCCTCGTCCGTGATGTCCAGCGCGAGGGGGAGCAGGTTCTCGTGCTCGCCCAGCGCCTCGGTCACCTTCTGCGCGGAGCGCGCGGTGGCGACGACCCAGTGTCCTGCCTCGAGGGCCGCCGTGGCGATGTCGATGCCCATCCCGCGGGCTGCGCCGGTGATGAGCCAGACCTTCTGATCCGTCATGGTCCATGTGTCCTTTCCGAGGAAGATCGATCGCCACCCAGTGGACGCCCTCTGCCGCCGTCGTCACCACGCCCGCCTCATACAGGCACTGACAGGGCCCCCTCGGCGAGACCTCTCGCCGTAGGGTCGGGGCATGGAGGCACGAGGCGACATCCAGCAGTTCCTGACGACCCGACGTGCCCGGCTGACCCCGCAGCAGGCGGGCCTGCCGGACTACGGTGGGCGTCGTCGCGTGCCCGGGCTGCGCCGAGAGGAGGTCGCACTCCTGGCCGGCATCAGCGTGGACTACTACAACCGGCTCGAGCGCGGCGTCGCCACGGGTGTCTCCCCCGCCGTGCTCGACGGCCTCGCCCGCGCCCTGCAGCTCGACGACCTCGAGACCGAACACCTGCGACGCCTCCTCCTGACCGCGGACTCCCCCTCACCCCGGCGGCGACCGCCGACCGCGAAGCGGCAGCAGACCCACCCGGCGCTGCAGCAGCTGCTCGACGCCATGACCACGGTGCCCGCGATCGCGCAGAACGGCCGCTACGAGCTCGTCGCCTCCAATGCCCTGGGGCAGGCCCTCTACTCCGAGGTCCTGGAGCAGGCGCAGAAGCCTCCGAGCTTCCCGTGGTACGTCTTCCTCGACCCGCGCTCGCAGCGCTTCTACCGCGACTGGAACGAGGCCGCCGAGCTCACCGTCGCCCTCCTGCGCACCCGAGCGGGCCAGGACCCGCACGACCTCGCCCTGCAGGCCCTGGTCGGCGAGCTCTCCACGAAGAGCGAGACCTTCCGGCGCATGTGGGCCGAGCACCGCGTCCGCGAGCACCGGTCCGGGAGGAAGAGGCTCCACCACCCCGAGGTCGGGGACATCGAGCTGGCCTACGAAGGCATGGACCTGCAGAGTGACCGGGACCTGATCCTGACCGCCTACACGGCTGCGCCGGGCTCGGCGTCGGCCGACGCTCTCAAGTTGCTCTCGACGCTCGCTGCCGAGCGATCAGGTCAGGGCACGAGGGACCGGACCGAATCCGAGTCTCACTCGTCGTCCCGAGATGAGTAACCACGGCTGATCGCCGAGCGTCCTTCATGACCGAGCTGCCTTCGAACAGAGTCGAACGTTGGTTGTCGTGTCGGTCGAAGGACGCGCTCATGTCCCTAAGGGCCCGGATCCACGCAGGGCGACGCTCTGGACGCCGACACGAAGATCGGCGCGCAGAGGATGGACAGTCTGCGCGGCAGATCAGTCTAGGTGGGATGCTGATCGCGGCGGAGAGAGCAGTGGAGCGTGGGATCTCCGCCCACGCGGCCGATGCGGCACGCTCTCTCGCCTTGATCGAGGCCGCCGACGACCGGAGCGAGGACGATGACCGGACAGCCCTTGATCGATGCGAGCACAGTGCGTGAGGCTTTCTCTCCTTCACAGAAGCGCCGGCGCTATCTCGTGGTGGAGGCCGCTCTGGCCGAGGCCCAGGCGGAGCTCGGCTTGATCCCGGTCGAGGCCGCAGAGCACATCGCCGCGACGGCCCGGTCGACCACCCTCGACTCCGCCCGTCTGGCCGCCAGGGTGGCCAACCACGGTCATTCCATGATGGCGCTGGTGGAGGAGCTGTCCGAGGCGGTGGGCGAGCACGGCGGCTGGGTCCACTGGGGCGCGACCACGCAGAACATCCAGCAGACCGGCGACGTGCTGATCCTCCGTGACGTCCACACCGCACTCCTCGGGTACGTCGAGGGTGCCCTGGCAGCCGCCGCGGACCTCATCGACCGCACCGCGGCGACACCCATGCCCGGACGCACGCACTGGCAGCACGCCGTGCCGATCACCTTCGGGCTGAAGGTCTCGGCCTGGAGCGACCAGCTGGAGCGCCACCACCAGCGACTCCAGGAGATCGCCCTGCGACTGCTCCGGTCGATGACAGGCGGAGCCGCCGGGACCTTTGCGTCCTTCGGGGATCAGGGCATCGAGCTACAGGCGCGGGTCGCCGATCGGCTTGGACTGCAACCAATGCCCGTTCCGTCCCGCGCCGTGGTCGACCATCTCGCTGAGTTCGTGCTGCTTCTTGGCTTGATCGCGGCCACCGCCCAGTCCGTCGCCGAGGAGGTCCAGCTCCTCGGCACTCCCGAGCTCGCCGAGGCCCACGACGCGATCCCGGCCGGTCAGGTGGGCTCCTCCACCATGCCCCAGAAGCGCTCCGCGCCTCACGTAGGCGCCACGATCATCGCCGCCGCGCACGCCCGTGCCGCAGTCCCGCTCGCCCTCGAAGCGATGCTGCAGTCGCACGAGGTCGACGGCACTCGTTCGGTGATGCTGGACCGCGCCCTTGAACAGGCCTGCATCGGGGCGGTCGAAGCACTCGAGGCCCTCGTCGGCCTGCTGCGCGGCCTCGAGGTGCACCCCGACCGCATGCTCGCCAACTTCACGCTCTCGGGAGGGATGATCACCGCCGAGGCAGTGATGCTCCGCCTGGCCGATGCCCTCGGACGTCAGGAAGCCCACCACGCCGTCCACCACGTCGTCGAACGGGTCCGTGACGAGGGGATCGCCTTCGGCGAGGCCCTCCGAGAGGACCCGCGCGTAACATCGGCGCTCACCACCGAACAGCTCGACGACCTCCTCGACCCCACTCGCTACACCGGGCTCAGCGAGCAGATCGCGCGAGCCGCCGCAGTACGAGCGCGCAACATTGCGGACCGAGAGCCCGGAGCAGGAGCCTGAACGGCCGCTCGCTCAGCTCAGTGCTGCGCCGATGGCGGCGAAGGTCTGGATAAGTGCTCCTCCGGCTGCGCTGCCGGCCGTACTAGCAGCGGCCATCGTCGCCTTGGTGAGGAGCGCGTGCAGAACTCCCGCATCGGCCCGCTGGCGAGCTGCATCTTCGATCTCATCGACCGCTGCCGAGACCTCTATGCGCACGCGGTCATCGAGTTCCTCTCGGGCGAGCACTTCGCGGGCGGCCGCGATGCCATCGTTGACTCGTTCCACCTGCGCGTCGGTGATCGAGATGTTCTGAATGTTGTAGTCTCCGACCTGCACGGCACCACCGTCATTATGGAAGGTCTGCGCCTGGATGCCGATGCGCTGATCGACGTTGGTCGCGTTCGCATGATCGAACATTCCACCGGTAAGCAAAACGTCCGGGCGCATGAGGGCCGTCCTACCACGAGATGTGATCTCTACTCGCAGATGTGAGGCCTGCAGCGCGTTGAGGGACGTGGTGTACTTCAACTCTTCAAGGAGATCGAGTGCCTGTTCTCGCTCATCAGAACCAACGGGTGTGCGTGTCGCCTCGTGCAGATCCCAGCTCGTCCAGTCATCGCGGGTGGCTTCGCCGCCGGCGGCTTTGAGGTGGTCGAGGACAGTGCGCATGGTGTGCTCGAGCCGGAGCTGTCCCTCCTCGAGGGACGTCCGTAGCCCTGCGGCGATGCGGGCCCCTTCAGGGGTCAGCCGCCAGCCCCCCGACATGCGGCTGCTCGAGGCCACGAGGTCTGCATCGCGAAGCTTGCCGAGCTGGTACAGGACGTCGCGCTCCGTCATGCCGGAAGACTCTGCGAGCCTGTGATGCGCTACGTAGTCCCCGGGGACCGCAGCGCTCATTTCGGCGAGCATCAGTAGGAGCTCGCCCTGTCCGGACCGGTGAAGCTGTGCATGAGTGCGACTGTCGTTCATGATCGCTCCTTGAAGCGGTGATGGCGTAGAACCATCATCGGGGGCCGGTCCGACGTTTCGAGTGCTGCTGTCCGCCGATGGCTACCTGATCGTCATCGCGGCGGACTCGTTGAGGGATCCACCTCCGGCCGAGGAGGCAACGTGATCAGGTCGACGATGCAGACCGACAATCTCTCCGGCAGCGGAGTCGTCGCCGACGCGGCCTCCATCTACAGACCGCTGGCGGTCACCGGGGCGTCGCCGCGCCGTCCAGGCGGAACAGGCCTGACGTGCCGCGCTGGCTCGCCACTGCCAACCGATCCCGGCCGCTTGTTGTACGCGACCATCTGATCTCCTCCAGCGGTATCAACGACGTCTACGATGGCTCCACATCGACCGAGGAGGTCCGTGATGTGCGGCAGATTCGCCCTGGCCATCGACGGTGACGGGCTGCTCCGCTCCTACGTCGCGACCGCGGCCGACCGCCGCGCGGGGGAGTGGGAGCCCGTCTACAGCATCGCTCCGCGCACCCTGGCGCCCGTTGTCCGCGAGTACCTCGACGACGAGGGCGAGCTGCACCGCACCCTCGAGCTCGCCCGCTGGGGCCTCGCCCCCTCCTGGGCCAAGGAGAAGGGACCCCGCCCGATCAACGCCCGCCTCGAGACCGCGAGCACGAACGGTATGTTCCGCGGGTCCTTCACCAGCTCCCGTGCCGCCGTGCCGATGACCGGCTACTACGAATGGGTCGAGGTCGAGGACGGGAAGGACCCGTACTTCGTGCACCACCCGGTCGGCGCCCTGCTGCATGCAGCCGGGCTGACCGCAGCCCGCAAGGCCGACGACGGCGAGAGCTGGGACATCAGCTTCACGATCATCACCCGCGAGGCCCGCGATGCCGGCGGCGAGGTCCACGACAGGATGCCCGTCTTCCTCACCGAGGACGCCGTCGCAGACTGGATCGCCCCCAGCAAGCTCGACCCGAGCGGGAAGGACCACATGCTCGGGATGCTCGACGACGTCTCCACCACCGTCGCCGGCCAGCTCCGCACTGTCCGCGTCGATCGCCGGGTCAACAACATTCGCACCCTGACCAGGACGGATCCCTCGCTCATCGCTCCGATCGTGTGACGCCATCCCCGAGGCTCACGCCCGAGCAGCGCGACCGCATCGCCGCGGACGCCGCGCGACGGTATGCCGCGGGGGAGAGCTGGGCGGACATCGCCGCCATCCACGGCCTCAGCCGCGAGTACGTGCGCCGGCTGACCGTCGCACGCCACGACATCACCTACCGCCGATGGGGGCAGCGCCCCATCCTCGACGACCTCGAGGAGGTCCGCCGCCGGCGCGCCGACGGCCAGACCCTGGACCAGATCGCCGAGGTATACGGGTGCTCGCGCCAGGCCGTCCGCACTGCGCTCGAGGAGACCCAACAGGCGGCATCGACGCGGTACCCGCGCCTCGCCGCCCGCCGGCTCCCGAGCCCGGCAGAACTCGGCCGGCTGCGTGAGCTCATGGAAGCGTGCCCACCGGCGCCGCGCGCACGGCCGGGCGCGCTCGACGTCCGCAGCCCCGAGGGGAGGGCCCTCGCGGGCGCCTGCCGCGCCGTCGTCAACCGCGGCGTCCCCATGGAGACCCTCTCCAGAGCACTCGACCACGGCCCCTCCTGGGTGCACCGACTCCTCCAGATCCACGACCTCCGGCCCGCCCCGCGGCCCGTCCAGAGCACCACCCGCAGAACCCGCGACTCCTCTGAGCCGAATGTTCACGATCGCGCCGCCGACACGTCCCCGGATACGCCTTGACGATGTACGATCGCGGTAAAACCGGGGGAGGGGTCGAATGAATGAAGGTTCGCAGCACCAAGAAGATTTGTTGCGCAAGGTGGATACTTGGGTCGAGTCAAGCGGGCGCGCGCTCGAGCTTCGCACTGCGAGGACTCTTAAACTTGCCGGCGCCAACGTTGTACAAGTGTCTCGACGCTACGAGGGCACCACGACGGGGCAACGCCGTGAGATGGACGTCTATGCCGCCTTTACATGGCGTGCTGCTCCAGGAGTGGATGCGCAGCTAAGAGTGTCAGTGGAGTGCAAGTCGAGCAACGAAAAGCCCTGGGTGGCATTTCGAGATGAATGGAAAACTCTGCCGAGTGAGCTATTCGAATCAAGCTTTGTTTTTAAGAACGGATCCTATACTGGGTTGACTGAACCCCTTGCGGAGCTTTGGAGGGGACTTCCGCCGTTCCTTCCTTCATATGCAATGACCCACATTGTAACTGCCGATCTCGGGGCGCGGAAACCTAGTGACGGCAGGAATACTGCACATGATGCGGTGAGGCAGGCAATGAGTGGCGCCAGTGCCCTAAGGTCCGAATATCTGGCGAGCCAAAGTTCTCATCAGAAGAGGGCGCATCTAGTCGTCGCGACCGTCGTCACCGTTGCTCCGCTATTTGCCTGCCACCTTGACGCCGCGGGCCACGTGGTGACGCAACCGGTGGACAGCCTTGCGGTCTGGGAGCCGCGGCATGATGGAAGGTCAACGCTGGTCTTTGTCCTCTCAGAAAACGCATTTCAGGATTTCGCCAGCGATTTGGCACATTGTAGGGACGTTGCAGCCGCCTCGGCATCCGCGAACGTCTAGAGACGAACATTCATCCGAAGCTGGCCGTTGTCGACCGCAAATGTCATCTACGAATCTTCTTGTCGGCATCGGAGTAGTATCCGCTAATCACGCGGTCGGCGACGGCTCGGGCGTCACTCTCGTTCTCATACCCCTGGCCGCCATCGGTCGCAATGATGTTGCCGTTCACGGTTAGGTTCCATGCCCACTTGCCGTCGGCTCTTTTGTACAGCAGTCGCGTTGCCATTCGGTCCCCCTTGACTTGGAATGCCCGGAGGATAGTAGAGGTTGTCTACTTTGTCTAGTGCGTCCCGCAGGGGCCGGAGCTCCGGCGAACTCTGCGGATCCAGTCAGCTTGCAGTTTCGTACGCGTTGCGGATCTCGGCGGAGATGCGGCCGCGGTCGGAGACCTCGTAACCGTTGCTGCGGGCCCACTCGCGCACCTTGGCGGAGTCCTTCGCCGGAGCGGCGGCGCCAGTACCGCGGGTACGGCGGCCGCTGACACGACGGGCCTTGGACACCCAGGTACCGACCTCCTCGCGGAGGCGGGAGGCGTTCTCCTCGGACAGGTCGATCTCGTACGAGACGCCGTCAAGGGAGAAGGTGACGGTCTGGTCGGCCGTGGAACCGTCGAGGTCGTCGATCAGCTCGACGAACTGCTTGCGTGCCATGGAAACTCCTAGGGTGAGTAGCGTTCAGTAGGACTCTATGTCACTTTGCTCATGGGTGCGAGTCCGTTTCGGAGCTTCCTGACTTGAGTAGTCGAGCCGCCGAGGGAGCTGCCGCCGCGTTGCGGAGATGGGATGCAGAGGCGCGTAGATAGATGCCTGTGGTGGCGATGTTCTCGTGCCCTAGGAGCTGTTGCACTTCAGAGATCGGCACGCCGACGTCGACCATCGAAATTGCATAGGTGTGTCGCAGAGCGTGTGCAGCCTCGCCGTCGGGCTTGGGGATCCCTGCCCGAGCGTATAGACGGTTCACGCGGTATGAAATGGTGTTCCGAGTCAACGGGCGCCCCCCGGGACGGACGAGCAGGGGAGTGGAGTTCCCCTCATCGGTGGCTTGCTCAGACCTCCACGCGAGATAGGCGTCAATCTCCTCAGCGATCCCTGGATCCAAAGGGACTATGCGCGTCTTCTTGCCCTTCCCCACGACGCGTAGCGAGGGTTCCTGTCCTCGGCGATAGTCGGAGATTCCGATTGCGGCCGCCTCGCTAGCGCGTAGGCCGCCGGCGGCAAGGATCAGCACGATGGCGACGTCCAGCTGTGGTGCGGCCGGCCGCCCCTGAGGGTCCTCGGAACGTGCCGTCTCGATGAGGGTCGCGATCTGACCATCGGTGAAGGCCACAGGTAGCCGTGTCGGAACACGCGGAGCCTGAATCGACGCGGTCGGATCGGCGGCGAGCAGGCCCTCCTGGACGAGGTGACGGCACAAGCCCCGTAGAGTCGTCACGAGTCGGCGCCGGCTCGCCGCAGCGAGTCCGGCATCGTTCATCGCCGCCAACGCAGCTTTGATGCCCGTGCTCGAGACCTCGTCCACCGAGAAGCCCGCACCGATCTGCCCCTCGAGATACCGCTGCCACGTAGCAAGGTCGGTCCGATACGCGGTCGCCGTGCTGACACTGATGGTGCGACCGACCGCCCGGCGTTCAGCCAGCCAGTCGCGAACCGCGTCATCGAAGGAAGTGCTCACCGTGCCACGGTAGACACACCACAGGCGTAGCCAGCGACGACACGCCCCTAGTGCGCATAACATTGATTATGGGCGCTTGACGGCCCGCTGACCGCAGGCTCGCTTTCGCCAGCGTGTGATGGAGTCCGCACTACGCCTATGATCTTTGCCGACGGTCGAAGATGCCACTCGGCCGACAGCGTCCTCGCCCCTGGGAGGCTGATCGCGCACGTCGTGGGTTCTGCATCGCCTGCAAGTTCGTCGGCGTCCACCAGGTCCGCTGCAGCGCCTGAACGGCAACGCGGCGCTGGATCGGCTCGGTCGGGCATATTGGCGGGACATCCTCCTGTCGATGAGGATCAGCGCAGATCACGCCGGATCCGCCCCGGGATCCCCGGTATAGGGTCCACATGGGCGTGAAGAAGGTGGGGGGGATCTCCGATGGTGCTGGCTGGAAGGTCCACCGCCGTGGTAGCCAGGAGGCCCTCGCCAGCCGGCGAGCCTCCAAAGGTAAGATCGGCTGCGCCCATCTGCGCACGATGAGTGCCGCTTCTCCCGCCTGCCCTACACTGCAGCTCGAAACCGAGAAGGTTGTCTCGACGATCGGGCCCTTCCACCGGACATGGGTCTACTTCGCAGCCGAAGGAATCACGCTGACTAGCCGCCTGGTGACGGACAGCGACCCGAAATATCACATGACCGCCTTCAAACAGTCCGCGCGCGGAGTCGTCGCACGGCACCAGCAGATCCCTCTCTACACGTCCCGGCGCAGAGGGGAGGGTCGAGTGCTACCAGCGGTTCCTGGTCGAGGAATGTCTCTACGCCCGCCCTGCAAGTCCACGTAGTAACGCCGCTACGGGATCGCGGTCAGGAACCACCACTAATAACTTCCATTCCGGACACATTCCTGCATATCGGAATCGGGTAGTAGAAGATACGGTTGGATCACCGTGATGAATGTGGATGCGCGGTTATCACGCTGGCCGGATGGCCATTCACCAGGATTCCCGTAATCGAGGTGACCTCGAGCTCATGACTCTCAAGCGAAGCGACCCATATCCGTTCAATCTGGCGTGCAATCATCAGTACAGCCCGCCCATGATACGGGTGAAGCACTCGACGGATTGTGGCGACACTGTGATCTACGAATAGATCCATAGGTTCGTCGATTTCGTCGAACTCACCCCAAGGAGGATCTGTAATCACTGCGTCAATCGATCCATCCTTAATGGCCGAGAGTTCTCGGCCATCCTGCCGTAGTAGCCGAATAGACGCCTCGGGGTGTGAGATTGTTCGGTGGAGGTCGTTGGCTATTAACTGCGAGTGAGGGAGCGCCGCACGTGCTCGTAGGAGAGATCCGGTTCCGGCGAACGGGTCGAGAACTACGTCATGACTAGCGGGTCGGCTGGCCCGTGCCAACAAGGCGGCTAACTCCGGCGCAATTTCTCCGGCCGCAGGCTTGCGTTTTGTTTTGGCCTTCGGTATCTTCATAGCCAGGATGGTGGATTCGGAGTTGCGGCGACCTATAAGCCAGTACTCGCGACCCGACCCGCGCGCTTGGACCATTCCTCCATCGATGCGGGTGATTGCTTGCTCGAGCCTAGCTCTCGATGGCGCAGGTATTGATACCAGTTGGCCGGCATGCTGAGCCATCACGCGAAAATGCGGAATCGTCATCATTGACTTGGGTGCTGAGAGAAAGGTGTCGAAGGTCTTCGCCGCCCGGTCCGCGGCACGGGCGGGATTGTCCTCGGGAACTTCTCCGAGGACGACGAAGGTGTTCCTCACGTAGGGAAGCGAGGCGACCTTGTCTGGAGAAGTCTCCAGTCGAATAACCAAAGCACTCCCATCTCGGTAATCGATGCGTGCTGGGCCGAGGTCAATCGCCAGAGACCGCTCCACTAGCTCGCCCAAGCCGCTGTTGAACTGAATTAGGAAGCGGTCTGAGAAGTCGCGCTGCGTCGCAAGGGCCCGCTTGCCATGTCGCACCGCCAGTGAGGAGCTCTTGTCCCGCTGCTCTTGGGACGAGGGGGGGGCGTACTGTCTCCGCTTGGGACTCTTGCCCTGGCCACGAGGATGCCTGGTCCCAACCTTGTCATCACGCGATCGATTCATGCGACCTAACATAGCGTCAGCCGGCCAGGCTTCCGATCAGGGACGTGAAACGGCGAAGCTCTCAGACACTAGGCTGCGGGTGTGGACTCTCGGGTGAGGGCCCAGTAGTGGAGTCCTCGCACCCTACCAAGGTCAGCGTCCTCAAGGTGCCGTGGTGTCACCAGATGGTGGACCAGCCGACGCAACTGGCTATCGCGCCGGCACATCGATCAGGGGCGAGTTCCCCGCCCGATCCGGCAGCAAGCGCGTCAAGAACGCCCTGTTCTACTCCTCCTGGGTCGCCTCGCACTCCGACCCGGCGTCTCCAAGGCCTACTACGAGCGCAAACGCGCCGGGGGCAAGCGCCACAAAGCATGAATCGGCCCGGGGTCTCTGCCGCTACTTTGCGGGTTCAGGCTCTCGGTTTAGGGCCTCGTAGTGGAGCGTCTCGCACTCTACCGGGGTGAGCACACCCTCAGGGTGCGGTGGAGGCGGCGCCTGTTGTACCAGTCAACCCAGCCGGCGATCGCGTACTCGACGTCCGCGAGGGTCCTGAACGGTCCGGCGTGGAAGCCGGTGGTGCGGATGCATTCGGTCTTGTACAGGCCGTTGATCGTCACCATCAGCGCGTTGTCGTAGGCATCGCCCACGGTGCCGATCGAGGGGGCGATTCCTTCGAGGGCGAGGTGCTCGGTCAGGCGGATCGCGGTGTACTGCGACCCGGCATCGCTGTGGTGTACCAAGTCTCCGGGCCAGACGGGGTTCCCGTCTCGTTCGCGCTGCCACAGAGCGGTCCGCAGCGGGGTCATGACTAGGTCGGCCTTCTTGCTCGAGCTGGCGTGCCAGCCCACGATCCGCTGCGCGAATACGTCCACGACGAAGGCCACGTAGACGAACCCTGCCCAGGTGCGGACATAGGTGAAGTCCGTGACCTACACACGGTTCGGTGCCGCCGCGGTGAAGTCTCGATTCAGCAGGTCACCTGCAGGTTTCCCGTCCGGGTCGGGGATTGTGTTGCGCAGCTTCTTCGCCCGGCGCACGCCCTCGAGACCCAGCGAGCGCATCGCCTGGTCCACCGCGCCGTGAGACGTGCCGGCGAACCCGTTCTGGCGGCGCAGCACAGCGACCCACTTCCGTCGCCCGTAGAGGCCCTCCGGCGTCATCTGCAGGCGCCCGGTGGCCGGGTTGAACGTCCTGCCAGTTCGCGGATCTTGTCCTGGACCAGGGCGTCTGTGACCGTGCGGGCCGCGATCCGGGGCGCCTTCTTCCACGCCCGGTAGGTGCGTGCAGCGATCTTCAGGCCCTGCTGGAGCAGGACCCGGAGGATCGACTCGACTGCATACCCTTCGGCTCTCATCTCGTCGATGAAGACGCAGATCAGCGGTTCGGGAGTCGAGCTCCCCCGCGAAGAAAATCGGGGCCCGGCGGAGGATCTCGCCATCCTCCCGCAGCCGCTTGTTCTCCGCTTTGAGCCTCTTGACCTCGGCGGACTCCTCGCTCGTGACGCCGGGGCGGATCCCGTCCTCGACCTCGGCCTGGGCCAGCCAGCGCTGCACGGACTCCCGCGAAACGCCCTCCTGGCGAGCGACCGCGGTGACCGCCGCGGTCAGGATGGGGTATTCCTGCTGGTGCTCGCGCACGAGCCGCACGCACCTCGCGCGCAGCTAGGGATCGATCTACTTCGGCATGCTGTCCATCCTTCCGGACTCAAACAGCAGCGGCATCGAACCCGGGCCGATTCAGCAACGAGTGATCTGCCTGGCCCACCGCGGCTGCAACGTCATCTTCGCCATGCTCCGCAACGGCACCTACTACGAACCACCCATCAACGTCCCCGGCGCAGTCGACCTCGCGGCTTGACTTGGAGCATAGGGACACCGATGGATGAGAGCGCCCCACACCGCCACCGACGGGAACCTTGCTACATTCTACTCATGTCACGCCAGAGAAGTGAGTACACGGTCGCGCTCCATCAGCCAGACTTCCTCCCGTGGAGCGGCTTTTTTCATAAAATGGCCATGAGCGACCACTGGATCGCAGCACACAATTTTCAGTTCCAAAAGCATGGCATGATGCGCCGGGCCGCCATGCGCTCGACTTGGGTGACTCTTCCGTTGGTAGGAAAAGGAAAGCTCGCCCCGATGGACACCCTTACTGTCGCCCCCGGATGGCAAAGCAAGCTCGTAAATGCTATTGAAGGCCGTTATCGCTCATCAAAATACTTCAATGCCCGCGGACCGCAGCTCCTGGACGGTATTAAGCGGATACGAGTGAGTCAACTAGACCTAGTAAACATGGAGCTTATACATATAGTCCGCGAAATTCTGCAAATATCCACACCCGTAAGCCACGTATCTGACTGCACTCTGAGTGGTGTCGACCGCCTGATTTACGAACTTTCCGCCGTCGGCGCGGAGCGATACATTTCCGGAAACGGAGCGCGAGCCTACCTAGGGCCAGATCAGATAAAAAAGTTCAATGAGGCCGGGATTCGAGTTACATTCTCCAACCACGCGCCGACGACGTCGGACTCCATCGTCACCCTCATCATGGACCATCCAGACCCGCTTGAGGCAGTCCTGCGCACCCACGCCAACTAATCGAGATCTTCGCGGCCGCCCAACGCAGAGTATATACTCGCCACGCCAACGAGCCGTTAGCGCGGGTCCAACGATGGAGACCACAAGAATGCACAGAATCGAGATCACCCTCGAATCTAACGTCAACTAAACAGATGCACCACCATGCAAAAACGTAATGTTCGATCAACCTATCGCGCCGGTCCAGAGGTCCTAGCAAGAAATGACCTGCCACCGACTCGAATCCGAACCGGGGAGTCGGCTTCTATCGCTACTCGTTCGCGGCGTACCGCCACCAGTAGGCCAGCTCCGCTGCACAATCGTTCCAGGACGGCATTTCTCTAGCGGCCGCCAAACTCGCCAACGAAAGACGCCGCTGAAGCTCCACGGACTCAAGAACGCTGATGACCTCGGACGCAAATTCCTCCTTCGTCGATGCGATCAACGCTGCCCGACGACAGCTATTATTAAAACCTGCTAGAGACAGATCGCTCGCTACGACCGGCAGTCCACGGCTAAATGCCTCCATGATCTTTACCTTCATTCCCCCACCCACTCTAAGTGGCGACACAAACACCGTCACCTCTCGAAAAACGTCGTCAAGCGAAGCCACGTAACCAGTGAAGTGAACGTTAGCTCCCGGCGGGACCAACCCCCAAAGCGATGATGAGTCACCCGCACCTACCAATAGCAACTCCGCGCCTGCGAAGCGGGATGTAACCAGAGGCCAGACATCCGAAAGCAGGAAGCTTGCTCCGTCACGCGAAGGCCCCCAATCATAGTTCGCCACATACGCTACCTTGTTTCCTCCCGATCGCCAAAGACTCGAGGCCGAAGGGGGATCGAATCCGTTTGGCACCATTCCGGCTGACCGTCCGGAAAGCTCCGCAATCAAAGTCCGGTCCTCTTCAGATAGGGCCACGACGCAGCGGGCTGCCTGTAGCACCTTGAGCTCTTTCGCCCGGACTATCTCTTTGAGGTCTGGCGGGGCTAGAACGTACTCAACGTTCTCAGCAACCATGACCGATCTGCCGACCAACCACTCCGGAACGTAGTCGAAAAGAAAATATCCTTCGACGTGGACGAGATCGCAGTCCTGCCCCACCGAGGCGCAAAGTGCCGAAAACTCCTCGCTCAGACACGCCGGCCGAAAGGAGTCGGCCTCCTCTGCCTCAACAATATGAATCTCCGAAACATGGCCCGAGGCAGCGCATTCGCCGTTGCAGCGGTCCGCCGAATGATTTGTACTCAAAATGCAGAGCTTGATCTCAAAGTCCTTGCCAAGCGCCTCAATCAGTCGGGCTTCCCGCAACTGACCCCCGGACTTAGGGGGGAACGGGCACTGGTTCGTGATGTAGAGGACTCGTTGCATGACTGGGCCGCTCATCGCATCTTCGCCGTCTGGAGCGAATAGAGACGTCCGTCCAAATAGACCGCATCCGCCCCCGCCTGGATTCCTGCCCTGGCGCTATCCCGGGCAGAGGAAGCTATTGGCTCCCCTTGCACGTTCAGTGATGTATTCACCACGATAGGAAAACCAGTCAGAGCTTTCATTTCGCCCAACAGCTGATGGTACGGTGGATTATGTACCGAAGAAACTGCTTGGGGTCGGGCAGATCCATCGACGTGGGTAATGGCGGGAAGACGACTCTGAACTTCGTCACGTACACGAGCAGCCACGATCATGAAAGGATTGGGAGTACCCTCGAAGTAATCGTGAAAGCTCTCCTCCTGGACGCTGGGAGCCAAGGGGCGCCACATCTCACGACGCTTTGCGGTGTTCAGTCGCACCAGAGTTTCCCTTTTTCCAGGGTTCCCCAGTAGACTGCGCGCGCCCAGTGCACGCGGACCAACCTCTGCACGCCCCGTGTGCCACGCCACGATTCCACCCTGAGCAATAATACGAGCGGCATGACTGATTGCTTCATCTCCGACTGCCAGACACCGAAGTGAAAAATCTACGACGGCCTCACGCACTTCTTCCTGTGAAGACTCCGCGCCGAGATAGGCATGCTGCATCGGCTCAGACCGGGGTTCACCTTCGCGCGCAGCCACTGCTAAGGCTGCCCCAAGCGACACACCAGCATCGTGCGCCATAGGCTGCACAAACAAACCATCAAGTCCCTCAATTTCGGACAAACGCCCATTAGCTGAGCAGTTCAGACCGACTCCCCCAGCAACCACCAAGTTACGCGACTGCGTCAAGTCAAGCGATCGGCGAGCAAGTTGCAACAGGGCCTCTTCCAGAGCGCTCTGAACGGTCGCTGCGAAGTCAACGTAAGCTAGTTCCGAATCGCCGTCACGAGACGCAAACGGATAGAAGTTCTCGGCAAACCACTCCTGCAGGCGGCGGCGACGCCGGCGGACTCGCACTTTGCCAGAAGTTCCGTCTAGATCCCGAGGAATAGGCCAGGAAAGCGCCCCGTTTGAGAACAGGCTTAGCGGATGCGAACGACGCCCATAAGAGGCCAGGCCCATCAACTTTCCACCCTCGGCCTTGTCGAAGCCCGCGTAGAGTGCGGCTGCTTCGTAAAAGTATCCAAGTGACGTGTCCACTGGGAATGTTTCGAGCAGATCGATCTGAGAATCACTGCCGACACCCAAGCTAGTGGCACATTCCTCACCCATGGCATCCACCACAAGGACCGCTGCCTCAGAAAAACCCGACAAATAGAAAGCGCTAGCAGCATGCGCGACGTGATGGCGCACCGAAACAACATTCTCAGGCCTCTGCCCACCGAACAGGCTGCTTGGGAAGAGCCTCTCGGGCGCATCCAGACTAGGCAATCCGGGGTCGCTCAGAACTGCGGACAGTAGCTTATGATCAGCACCTATGGCGAGAGTATCAACCTCCCGCAGCGAAAGCCCTGCGCTGTCCAAGCACCAACGAAGCGCGGCCGCAGGGGACTCGCCAGGAGCCCGCTTCACTCGCGAAAGGCGCTCTTGTTCAATGCAAGCGACTACCTGTCCGTCGATCAACAAGGCTGCCGCTGCGTCGTGCCCTCCTGAGTTAACTCCAGCGATCACTGACATACCAACCACCACTTTCCTCGATTAGATGCTTTCATGACTTGCACGCCATACGCCATGCGGACCACAGTTCGGCATACGTACCGCCTCGCGAGAGTAGATCGATATGAGATCCTTCCTCGCGAACCCTACCCTCAACCATGACTATGACTCGGTCTGCATCAGGTGCAGCTTCGAGACCGTGCGCCGCAGCCACGACCGCCCGTCGCTCGGTGGATTGGTTGCGCTGCAGCAACAGCTCGCGCCGTTCGCCGTCCATCAGCAGGGCCTCATCAAGCAGGAGAATTGTCGGATCTGATACCAACACCCTCGCCGTGCAAATCTGGTGCAACATCAGGGAAGAGACCTCTTCACCAGAAAGAACATCGTCCATCTTATGCAAGGTGACAGAGTTGACACCCAAGTCTGCAAGAAAGTGAGCCGCAGGCGACGCTGATGGCCGCCCAAGCACCACATTGTCACCTAGAGGAAGATGAAACAGCAGCTGCTCCTGGGGCAGCAATGCGAGGTTGCCGTGTTGCACCGCTCTCTCCTCGCATGCGTGACGGCCTTCAATCAAAACCCGACCCGAGGAAGGGCTCACCAACCCCGCTAGAACTCTTAGGAGTGTGGACTTGCCAGATCCGCTCGGACCTACTAGCAGAACAAACTCACCTGGCTGAACTGAAAATGAGACGTCGTCCAGTGCCCAAGTTCCGCGATTGAACGCAAATGATACGTTCTGCGCGGAAAGTGCAGAAACGCCATTTGGTACCGGATCCACACCTGTGCTTTTCGGCGCCGCATTGCGCCCTTCTCTCGAAGGAGTGCCGAACAGGGACAGGAGGCGCACAGTTGAGGCTAAGCCTACCTGAATGCGGTCGAGGCCTGCAATCAAAATATTGGCCTGAGACTGCAGAGTGAGCAGAAAAAGACACGCCGACGAAATTTCCCCCACCGACAAGCCTGTCGGCCAAATGCGGCCAGCCACGCTCAATAGGGGGACTAGAAAGCCTACTCCTGCAGAGAAAAGTAACACGTTGCGTAGAGCGACCGTGAGACGTTCGGCATTTGCGGCGTCATTGATAGCCGTTTCCATGGCTGTGGCCCTATAGGGCCACAGCGACAAACCCCGTATTGTTTGCCGGCCATCAGCCGAATCGCCTAGAACGCGATAGATGCGCATGTACGAGTCGGACTCCGAGATGTAGGCAGAGCGTCCGACTTTCAAGTAGTAACCACCGCCAAGCATCAGAGCTGCAGCAACGAAGGCAATCTGAAGTCCTAAGCCCGGGTTGATCGAGAAGAGTGCGACACCAGTAACGATACAGCCGATCAGAGACGTCAAGACTTGGGGAACGGCGGTCCTGAGGGCCCCGCTCATCATCTCCACGTCTCGTGTGACCCGAGTGGCGAGCTCACCCGGTGACGGTGTGTCTGAAGAAATGCGCGTGTCCAGAAGCTTGTACACGGCTGATTCTCGGGCCCGTGCCAGCACTCGATGTCCGAACGTCGTAGAACTTCTCGCTAGAAGATATTGAGTGCCGGCGGCTAATAACGCGGAAAACGCTAAGACACCGATTAAGGGAAGCACTCTGCCGCCAGCGAAGCTACCGTCAATTGTCCAGCCAAGTACGCGAGCGGGGACAAGCGCCAATGCGCCGGCGAGAACCCCAGCAATAGCCGATACAACTCCCAGGCGCCACTCTTGCCGCAGGACTGAAGCCCAGAACCTCAGGGCGTCTCGATATCGAGTCGACCCAGCGTCGGACTCGAGATGCTCACGATAGGCTACCGCTACTCGGCTTCGTTCTCGAAGTGGAGAGTTGTCCGCACTTGCCAACGGTACAGCGGCAGGAAGATCCCACGTCCGCCGGGACTCCGACTCCCAGGATGAAGTACTCAATGCTTTCCACCTAACAGTTCTAGGGAGTCCAAACTGGTATCCGCCACAACCGCAAAAGGCCCTCCACTGCCCACTACAAGAGTAATGGTGTCACGGCGGAGATCCAGCGTCCTTCGCGCGACCAATTGTGCCGTAACCGCGTCTAGTGCTGACGTAGGCTCGGCAAGCACAAGCACATGCGGGTGACGCGCGAGCGCGCGCGCCAGGATGAGTCTCTGCCGTTGCCCACCGGAAAGATCACCGCCTCGAGACGCGATTTCTCCGCTCCACCCGCCCGGGAATAGGGTGATAAGATCAGTCGCTGCAGCAGCATACATCGCCGACTCAACTACCGCTCGTTCCCGCTGGCCGGACGGATCTACCACTTCCCTCAGACTGACTCCGACCAAAGTACTTGAGGTCAGCATGAGCTCCACCGTCGCACTCTCGTCGATCGACTGCACGGCACGGCTGATCGCCTCACTTAAGCTATTTGCGTCCCCGGAAGTCACTCGCACAAAAGCGCTACCCGACCCAGTGTCAATTAACGACTGCAAAAGTGAATGAAGTTGCCCCATGTGTTCAGGGCTGCTTTCCTGGGGCGCAATGGGGGGACTTGACTGTGGCAGATCGGCGATATTCTTCCACGCAATGCGCGATCGTGCCCAGACTTTGATTGCATCCTGCAGTACGGTGAATGCACCTACTAGATACAATGCGTATCCCGCCAGAGCTACAACGTCCCCTGCACTTAGGTGGCCGGCATTGAAAGCGCTTGCTCCCAAACCCAGCACGCACGCGACCATTAGCCCTGTAACCGTGAAGCTCACCGCATCGTAGACGCCTCGCACCTTTCCTTCGTGTGTGCCTGCCGCTTGCAGACTAGCAGAAGCTTGCGAATAACGGGACCTAAAGAAGCTGCCAACACGCAGGCTGCCGATTACACGGAGCCCCACTGCGATGTCGGTCGCCACGTCGACCGTTTCGCCGATCTTCGATCGTTCAGCCTCTTGCGCCGCTTTAAGGCAGCCCAGCAGCCTTCGTTGCGCTATCAATAGCACAACTGCGCCGGCTGGCAAAATTATGGCAGCGGGCCAGTACGTGAATGAGAGAACAATAATTACTACGGTGGCGGTTGCTAGTGAAACTGCGCAGCGAACGACGGCGTCGTACGCTGCTCCAAGTTGATCAGAGTCATCAATACCGATACTTAAGATGTCGCCAGGAGCGCGCCCATCCGCTGTAAATTGACTTCCTCTATGGGCGCGCCTAATAGCGTCAAACATGGGTGTAAGCCATAGCCACACGTTTGTAGTATTTGTGAGCATCGACGACGCTACGCCTGCAATGCACAGCGCTGCGAGGAGGAGCACTTCTCCGACGAGTCCGTCTCCTCGATGACCAACTACCCGTCCAAGCTGCAGCGGTATGAGAGCGCTCGGCAGGGCGCCAACAATATTAATCACGAGTGCTCGTGTGAGAAGTACTCCGTGCTGCGTGAACATTCCTCGGAGGGAGATGTCTCTTCGAAGCCGAGGTTCAGTTCGAGACATTGCGCGCCTTTCGATATCCGACGCTCAGATTGTCGGGAGGTTGCGTCACCTGGATTGGCTACTAAGTAGTGTGCCGGCCCTGATCGATGGTTCTGAGTACACTGTTCTTCCACGCCGAAAAATCTACTTGGCGTTTCCACCCGTGCACCCAATGATGGGCAATTGGCCGCGGATCATCCGGCGTTGACTCGAAGGATCGATTGTTAATGATCTGGTCAAAAGAGGCTTGGTATGTGTGAGACTGTGGCACGAGCCGATACCCACGTCGAACTGTCTGCTTTTGCCGCAGAAAGCGTGTAAAGAATTCGGGCCCCAATGGAAAGTCGTGTTCAAATTCCAGGTCGTTCGCGCGCATATACCAGCTGAGGGTATCCTCGGAAATATTGCGTGAGGTTACCCATTCCAAAAATGGTCTAGAGATCGAGTTGCCGGGAGTTGCGCCGAGTACTTCCGTGCAGACATAGTCGTTGCTGTCATCGATGATGCATGTCCACTCGTAGTCCGCATTGGTCTCCATCCACTGTGCAAATGCGGTTTCATGCACAACTTCTAGATCCCAATCAAACCACCATCCCCCGTTAATGTGCATCCAGGAGAAGCGCAGGAGGTCTGAAAGCTGGCCGAAGTTTTGGCATTCGCGGATTAGAGCCGCCGCGGTTGGTACTTCGCGCGCGATTGCTGTTAGCAGCGGAACGACATCGGGTATCGTGAGTAGCAAATATTCATAGTCGTATGCGGCGGCGAAAGCCCTCACCGAGGCCATGGACGTCTCAACCACCGGAGGTAGCGGTGTGCCCGGTGGCTCGCCGAACTGGATAATCTGTCGAGGTATACCGAACTGGGTGGCCCTGGGACTCAGGGCTACGTCATTTGTGAAGGGACTCATGGTGATGCAAGCCTCCGGTTGGCAGATTGTGCTTGATTGTAGAGTGAAACAACGAGCGACGCCATTTGTTCGATCGTCAGCGGCTCGCTCATTTCGCGTGTGGACTCCTCGCTTAGGTGCCGGCAGCTTGCCTGGTAGGCGCTCTCGACGTCGCCGCACTCGACAAGTGTCGCAAGGTTCGAACTCTCGACCATCGATCTGCATCCGCCCACATCCGTTGCCACTACGAACGCTGCATGAGCCATCGCCTCTGCGATCACTCGCGGTGTGCCTTCCGTATCCGATAGCAATAGGATTCCGTCCAGACCCGGAAAGAAGGCCGTGGGATCGTCCAGCACGCCAAGAAACTTGGTCCACTGGGCGCTGGACTCAAGTTTTGTGCGCATTGGTCCGTCTCCTACGACCAGAGTCGTGGCTCTTCCTTCTGCGCCTAGGCGTTCGAGTACCATAAGCGCGTCTTCGGGGCGCTTCTCCCGTGACAGCCGGCCGACGAAGGCGACGATGGGTAGGGGGTCGTCTGTATGGACGCCAAGGTATTCGCGGGCGGCCCGCCGCGCGTGGTTGTTTATGGCGCCCTTACGCACGGCGTTCGGCACAAAGCGTATAGGGACCTGTGGCGGCGTCCACGGAGCGACTACAGTCCGTAGATGCTCTGAGACAACGATAATCCCATCTGCTCGCTTATAGACCGCATAGTTCAGTCTGGTCTTCAGCTTATTTGTTAGAGTGTCCGTGACGATTCCGTGCTGTGTGTAGATTGTGATGCCTCGCCACGAGGGAGTGACGAGTAGTGCCAGCTGGGTTGCGTAGTCCGCATCATAACCATGGGAGTGGACGACGTCGGGCTTATAGGTTTTCAGTATGCGCGAGAGGCTCGTTGCTGCGAATAATGTTCCTCCTCCAGATACGTTATGGACAGTTACCCGTGAGTTGCGAGCTAGTCGGCGAAAGCGTGAAGAGGGCCTCGCCGCTATGGCAACTTCCATGTCGTCAATGGTTAATTGTTGAGCCGCTAGGTCCAGTACATGCATGTCGGCGCCGCCGATACCTTCGTGCTTTTGCGGCATAATCACGTGCAGTGTTCTCATCGCACATCTGCCCAGGCTGCACGGTATACGTCAAATGCTTCCGCATAGGTGGCTCCGACGATAATGCCGTTTGCCGAGTCGATGACGGAGATCATTTGCGTGTTTCGCGGATGAGGCGCAGGTAATAGCTGGCTGGCATGACAGCTGATAGCGCGCAGTTTCGTTTCGTGGAACGCGGTTGTGTCTACTACCCACGGTCGGCGTGCGCCCTGCGCGAGCCAAGCGGCGTCTTCAGGTCCGTCGTATCCGAGAACAATTGATGGTGTGTGCCGTAGTCGACCCGCCGGTCTGATAGCGGCTAGTGCTGCGTGGTGAACCGCCTTGTGATCCTGATGGTGCGACTGCGCGTTTGGTATAAACATAATGTCCGGGCGTGTTTGCTTGATGGACGCCACTGGATGACTTTCTATGGCTGAAACTAGCGCGGCAGTGTAGGCGGCCGGGTTCAGCGCCTCCGGGCAGTCTTTCCACAGTATTGTGTGCTCATGAACTCCTAGCTCGTCACAGGCTGCCCGGAGTTCGTCTACACGCGTCACGGTGTCCGACTTCCCTCCAGCCAGCATTGGCTGAGTGTTGCAGCCAATCACAAGCACATCGACCAGTGCACCAGAGTGAGTGAGCCTTGCGATTGTGCCTCCGAGCCCGAGGCACTCGTCATCCGGGTGGGGGGCCACCACTAGAACGCGCGGAGCTTCGTCTAGAATCATGCTTACAACGTAGCACCTTGAGGCTGGTGTGTCATCGGTTGTCGGCAGAATTCTGCCAGGCGTTATTTGGCGCTTCCGGATCCTCGTCACCCGTGCAGTGTCCACGTCCGCAGTGCCGGGCTGGGGTCAGTGCGATAAGTGAGGTCTCCGTGCTTCATGCGCGAGGTCGCGAGTGCGTAGACCCTTGTCACTGGCTTGCATCAGACTAGAGTCTGATATCCCTGGTGCGGGTGCCATGCGTCAGCGCTTCTTATGATTGGACATCTTCGTTTAGCGCCGTCAGTCGCATTGGTGCGTAGAGAGGGGGTGCGCTTATCGCCTGCTCCGTGGTGCCCGAGTCTTGTTTGATGATGCGACTAATTATATTCGGAGAAAGATCTCGGGTATAAACTTGTCGAGGACGTTAGCCGGAACCCTTATGGCGTTGGCCAGCTCTGGTTCGTTGTGTCGTACGTAGAAGTGATTGACGCCGTCGAATAGCTGGAGTTCGTAGCCGGCCGACGTTAGGAAGGTGTCCCATGGTTTTGACGAGTCCGTGTGGTCTAAGGGATCGATTGCTTCGATGAGCACGACTCTTGGCTTCCAGTAGTCTAGATTGAAGGACGCGAGTGTCTCGGCTTCCCCGCCTTCCACGTCGATCTTTAGTAGATCGAATCCCGGAGTGACGTGAGCGCGGAGTATACTGTCGAGCGGAACTGCGGGGACTAGGTAGTCGTTGACAATTGTTCCCTGTTCCCGATAGCGTTGCGCCACGTCGTCGTTTATTGTACCTAGCCATCGACCCGGGGCCCCGCTGACTTCGTGGAAGGTTATCTGCCCTTCGTGGCTTGCGACTGCGGCGCGTATGTTCACGTCGTTAGGACGGCCTTCTACGAGTTGCTGATAGAACTCGTTCAGGGGCTCGACGTTCACCCCCGTCCATCCGAATAAATCATAGAGGTTCTTGGTTACTGATCCTTCTACCGGATCGCCCGCGCCTACATCCACGTATGTGCCGGGTCCATTTGACTTGAAGGCGCGACATAGGACGACGTCTTCGAAGTTCCCCCCATAGGCGATCGTCCAGCCTGGATAGTTGTCAATGTTCAGCATTTTGCTCCTCTCTTTGGCTTATTAGTCCGGTGAGTTCGGCGTTAGCAGCTTCTACTTCTGTCCAGCCATACAGTTCCGGATGGTTCAGGGTGATTCGGGCCCGCAGCATTTTATCGATGTTTAGGGATTCCGCATAGAGTCCCGAGTCGCTTACGCGGTAGCGGACCAAGGGCTCTGGTACTGAGATGAACCTTCCCCCGAGCTTGGCGATGCGCAGCCAGAAGTCCCAATCTTCGTAACCGGGCATGGATTCATCGAATCCTCGCACCTGTTCCCACCATTCGCGGCGGAACATTGCGCAATACGGCACGATATTCAGTGTTTTGAGGGCGTCGAGGCTAAAGGGCTTCATTTCTGCGGGAAGTGTCAGAATCTCGTAGTAGCCGGTCTCCGATATTTCGGTCCGTCCGTCTGGCTGTTCGAAGGTAACAAGATATCGCGCAACGGCAGCTGAGGGGTCTGTTTCGAGTGCGTTTATCAGGTGCGTTAGAGCGTCAGGTTCCAGTGCATCGTCTGAATCTAGGCATAGGGCGTATGGGCTGCGACTCACCGCCAGGCCTCGGTTGCGTGCCCGACTGAGTCCTCCTGCTTTGGACCACAGAACTGTGATATCACATTCGTCGTGATCGCTTACGAATTGGGTGATGATCTCTCGAGAGTTGTCGGTGCTGCCATCATCAACGATGATGAGTTGCCAGTCCGTAAAGGTCTGTTGAACTACGCTCTGGAGCGCCCTTTGTAAGAGTTGTCCGTAGTTCTTGTTTGGGACGACTACTGATACCGTTCGTTCACGTACTGCAGTCATGCTACCCCTCCCTTGGTGTGGCGTCCTGCTGTCACGGCTGTCTGATCGAGTGGCGGTGGGCCAGCACTGCGGTATTGGCTGTCGGTGGCGTCAGAGAGCCGTGGTTGGTCAAGTTACCATGGTTGGACTTCTGGTTGGGTACGGATGCGCGGATCAGGCGTGCTCGGTGGGTGAGGCCAGGGCGCTGCGTAACGGATCGATTGTCCTGAGCGGCTCGTCCGGAGGAGCGTGGCCAAGGGTGGACTCTTGGCTTCGGTGACCCTAGTGGTTCCTCTGCATGGTGACTCGCGCGGATGTCAGCACAGCGGTGGCGATTGGGCTTGTGGTTGCTTCTCGACCACCGTGCCTTGACAGGAGCACGATTTGTTCCTCCTAGAATGGTCTTTTGAGTTTGGAGGAACTGTCTCATGTGCCTGAAGGGTCCGGTATGCGCTGCTCATGCGGACTGGTGAGTGCAGGGGCCTCCGCCGGGAGACTCTCCCCCGTGACTCGTCCGTGACCTTTCTAGGTGGGCTCTTCGACGCGAGCCCTGCTTCCGATTAAGTGGAGCGCGCTCAATGCGGTGTCACCACGGTGCTGTTGGGGCATCCCCACGGAGACGCTGCTGCAGCCCAGTACGGTGCTCGTCGGCCACGGTTCTGAGTTGAGGGTCCATAGTCTGGCAGTGGGCCCAGGTCTACCGAAGTTTCGGGTCGTCCGGCGAATCATCCGTAGACCTCGGGTGGCAACGGTGCCAGCTCCCCATTGACGCTTACGCGGAGAGCTACCGTGACGTGACCTCGCGGGAATGCTTGCGGTTTAGAGGTGAGCCGATCATCCGGTCGATTCCCGCGCGGGGCCTGTTGCGCCCGAGATGCTCACCTTGGTCATCGACGTCCTTACCGTGGGCCGAGACCGTTCCGTCTACAGTCAATAACCCGGCCCGTCGTCCAGGCGGATGACCTCGTGGAATTGCCGCCAGATCACGGCGTCGCCCCCGGTGATTCCCATGTGTGCCTACACGCTCTAGCGGTGCCGGGCACCCTCGGCGGCCGCGGTGCCCGGCACCCCGTCGTTCGCTCCGGCCGCCGGAGCCGCCGGCTCCGACTTCGCCGGCCGGACGACTTCCCGGGTCGAGATCCCGAGACGCTCCGCGATCTCGGTCCGGGAGATCCCTTCAGCCAGCATGTCCAGCTGAACCGCGTCACCGCGCGTGCGCACGTCTGCGGTATCGGCCTCGGCCTGCTCACGGGCCTCGGCGATCTTCGCCTCAGCCTGCTCGCGGATCCGCGCGATCTTCGCCTGGAACGCATCCTCTATCCCCTCGCGCTCTTGCCGGGTCGCCTCGTACCGCTCCGCGACCGCCAGTAGACGCTGCTCGCGTTCCTGGAACCGCAGCGCTCGCTCGCGGGCGCGCTGCCGCGCCACCGCTGCAGTCGTGCTCTTTCTTGCCATCCATTTTCTCCTTCGAAGACGTCATCGAGATTCGGGGGCACGCGTTGCGCGCCAGCCTCCAGATCTCGCGCCGGCGTACTGCTTCTGGTTCATCACGCCACTTCAGTCGCCCGCGTGTCCGCGGCCCCGTTCCACGCTCGCCGGCGGCGCCATCGGCGGCAGTGACCACTGCGCCCGGACCGCGGTGCGGGGAGCCTGCTCCGGAGTACTATCTCGCACGGCGGACAGACGCTCAGCCATCGGCGCGATCTGCGACGGTTTCCCCCCGGACCACGCGTATGCCTCGCGCGCCCCGGCGATGTAGGCATTGGTCTGGAACTCGGGTCCTGCAGCCGTGCCCCTCATCCACGCCTCGCGGCCGACTCGGTGCCACATCTCCTCGGGCCGGCGCACGCGAACCGTCGAGCCCTCCGGCAGCGCGGCGACCTGCTCGACGCTCTCCACGCGGGCAGGGCGCGACGCCTCGTGGACGACGCGCGCAGGCGGGGTCGATGCCTCGAGCACGTCGGCGCGCGTGGCGACGGCGGCCGCGATGGCGTTCACCTGCCGCTCGGTCACGTCGCGTCGCGGGTTGTCCCGCACGTCGTACAGGCTCGGCAGTCCGTCGCGCTCCAGCTGCATGTTCAGGTACGCGACGACGTTGTGCCGTGCCTGGCTCATGTCCCACGGGTACGCGATGTGCGCCTCGACCAGCTCGACGAGGTCCCCCGAGAACTGGAGCCCCTTCCCACTCACCGATCGGAGCATCCACTCCGTCGCCTCGCGTCCTTCCTCGACCAGTGCACGCACGTCCGCGTCAGACAGTGTCTGGCTAGCCGACGACGCCGACGCTTCGAGATCCGCGCCGCAGGCCTCGAGGCGCTCCACTGCACTGGCGTATCCGCTCTCCACCGCGCTGGAGAGCGCCGCCTCACGGTCTCTCGGAGCTTCGTGCCCGACTGCGCTGTCGATGGTCGTCATGTCGCTCTCCGCTCAGATCGAACGTCCGGGTCCAGTCTGTGACCGCGCGGAGACATCCGGCGGCGGCTGCATCGGATTCGCGCGCTCGTAAGCGATCGCCCCTCGCACGTCCGTGCCGTAGCGCGTGCGCGCCACGTGCTCCATGCGGTCGTGGATCGCCACCCGCGCCGCTGCCGGCGTACCCGCGGAGTCCGCCATGGACCGAGCCGTCTCGAGGCCCTGTGCGCTCGCGCGGTTCCACCACGCCGGATCGCTCACGCGATTCAGGACCTGCCGAGCGCGCGCAGCGTCCACGCGCTCGGGCATGCTCTGCAGATCCCGGCTGCGCTCCCGACGATCCGTCGCACGCGCATCAGCCGGGGGCCGCGCGGGCGGGGCAGTCCGCTCGATGCTTGCCTCTCCGGTGCGCTGCGCGCGGCCCTCGTCTCGCGCCGGGCGCGCGGCGGGGGGAGCCGCCCGGGTGCTCTGCAGCCGCTGGCTCAGAGCGCGCAGCCGGTCCGCGCGCTCACGCGCGGACATCGCTCGGGACGGGGGCAGGGGCTCGGTCATGATCTCGACCTCCTGCCCGCATCCTACGCACGGCCTCGTGCGGGCGCGAGGCTCGGCGGCAACTCGGCCG
>Ga0302349_1000288_pt1 | contig 73301 bp, 78 predicted proteins | sample PhyAR1_FD_202176 | JGI IMG/M metagenome (GOLD analysis project Ga0302349, IMG submission 202176) | Leaf surface microbial communities from alfalfa plants in UC Gill Tract Community Farm, Albany, California, United States - DLSL A.R1... | ecosystem: Host-associated > Plants > Phyllosphere >... | reverse complement strand
TCCGGAGGTGTTGCCCTTCGTTGCTGCCAAGACCCCATGGAGGATGGCGACGATGGACAGGACGATCAGCCCAACAAACCCGATCACCGGCACGATGGGGGCCACCCAGCCGATGTAGGCAATCCGCCATCCTCGGTTCACCAGCGCGCCTGTGGCGTCCCTACTTCCAACAGCATTCCCCTGTGAACTCATCCTTTGCTCCCTGGACCGGTTGACGTTCCGCCAGAAGATACGCTAAACGTAGGCTACGGGCAACGTAATTTACGAACAACGTAGCTTACGTTCATCCTTGGCGGCATGAATGCTCCCAACGCCCGCAGTGCCCGAGAAATCTTCGCCCTTCGTATGAAGAAGCTGAGGCGCGATCTCGGGATTAGTCAGAAGACACTAGGAGTGGCGATGGGATTGCCCGAAGACGTTGCAGGCGTTCGGATCAACCGATACGAGCGGGCTGTGCACGATTGCGACACGGAGACGGCCCAGAAGATGGCCAAGGCCCTGGGCGTGTCGTTGGCCTATCTGTATGCAGAGACGGACGAACTGGCAGAGTTGATCCAGGAGTTCGGACAAATGACCGCCAAGGAGCGGAAGGAATTGCTGGCAAAGGTCAAGGCGAGATCAGCGAAGCCTTAATCCATTTGACTATTTGGCTATCAGATCTGCCCCCACGGAAGCAGGATGCATGCGCCTGGCTTTATCCCGCGCAGGCGGAGCTGCCAACTCGCTACCTGCTTTCCAAACAATTGGACGTCATATGGTGCCAATTCGCAAGCCGCAACGGCATTAAGCACTTCATTGCTGATCTCCAAGACCTTCATCCCGGACTTCTTGTGTTTAAAAAGAAGAAGGTCTGACGCAATAAGATGAAGGTCTTGGACCTTATCCGATCTCGTCACCGACGTATTTTGAGAGTCGCCGACGAAGTTGATCGAACGCACGATGCGCAAGGCCTCAAATTTAAGGGAATTAAACTTGGATACCTTTGCCATGAGTAGGCCTGAGTAATAGCCAGCTATGGTGCCGGGGATTAGAGCCATTGCCAAGTCATAACAGAAGTTGTTCATCGCTTGGTCTTTCCAATGGCCTTTGGGCTGGATTTCGCCGCACCCGCATCAGCATCCGCATCAACTTCCTCCAAGAGGTCTCGAAGTTCTCTCTGGGCGAGCCATTCACGAAGAAGCGAAAAGCTCATGAATGCATACCAAGCAAAAATGGCTGCTGCTACCAGAAATATGATTCGTTGCTCCGGCAGTTCTTTGGAGAAGTGCTTTTCAAGCGCTGGATCAGCCCAAATTTCACAAAGAATCTTGCGGTCATCTTTATGAAAGCCAACTACGGGCTCGGCGGCCGCTTGCTCTTCACTGCAAGACTCTTTGTTGATGATGGCTCTGTCGCCAAAAGGTCGAGCAACGCGAGCGTCCTCTTGGGATAGCCATAGCAAAGTGTCAGTTGCTTTGAGCGAGACAAGCAGTTTGCTGCTCGCTGCGACCGCTGAGAAGACTGCTGTTGCCAGGATCAGCACGAGTAAAAAAGTCGCAGGAAGGGCGAGCCATGCCCCGTGAGGCACTCGCTTAGGATTGAGGGTCAAGCTCTTTAAATTAAACGCCCAGCCAGCCCTTCCTATCAAGTCTAATGGAATGTTCGTTCTATCGGAAAATTCGGACAGGTTTTGCGCGTCCCGCAGGGTTCGCGCTTTCACGCCATGGGTCATCCTGAAACTGACCAATGCCGTTTGATCCGCCAAACTCTTTTTGATGATGGGATCTTCAACCTCATCCTTCGCGATAAAAAAGCGCAGAAGGCGAACATTGACTGGGTGGAACGAACCAACACGCCAGCATATTATGAGTGCCGCTGCCGAGATCCCGAGGATTGATCCAAGCGCAACGTCGCGCGTCAAAAAACTAATCCAGTCCATGGAGTGCTCGCCTTCTAAATTTGATCATCACTGCGTAGCTTATCGGCAGACAGAGCGGAAAGTTGAGTGCTCAATCGAAGCTCAATGACGGTTGAAGAATAATGAGTATTTATAATTCATTAAGGACTCTTCATCGGCTGAGGTTGACGGGATAAAGGCACCTAATGCCGCCGTCAAAAAACGATGTTGGCGAAACCCAAAATGCTATGAAGCAAGAGCCCACATATGGTTTTCGCGTTGCGAAAACCGTGGGCATCGCTTTGCGATGAAAAGAGCAACATTCCGAGCGATTGATTCCTCGTGATCATTGTCACGATAAAATATTTTAGCGAACCTATTTACAAATAAAATCCAGCGCTTTTGATGTTCACTTCACTAACATGAATTGGGATATCAATGGCGATTTATCACGTCAATATAAAATCATACAGCAGAGGGAAGGGTCACTCATCGGTGGCAGCAGCAGCTTATCGTGCGGGGTTCAATCTACGCGATACAAAGAATGGCACGGTCCATAAATATAAAGGTCGGGGGGGAGTCGTCTCCCAAGAGATGCTAGCTCCCAAAGGCGCGCCGGACTGGTGCCTTGATGTCCGCTCATTTTGGGACATCAACGAGATGCACGAGACAAGGAGTAACGCTAGGCTCGCAAGGGAGGTCGAGATATCGTTGCCCAAGAGCCTGGACTCAAAGCAGCGCCACCACCTGGCGATTGATCTAGGCCGCCTGATGGTCGTCCGGTATCAGGTCGCTGTTCTTGTGGCGGTTCATGCACCCAGCAAGAAGGGCGATCAACGCAATCATCATGTTCATCTCCTGCTGTCGGCACGCAAGGTAGATGCAACTGGCTTGGGTGAACGTGCATGCGCTGCTTTTGATGCAAGGCAGGGCGCAGGAGCGACAGAGATGAAGATCCTGCGGGGCAAGATCGCGTCGGTCATCAATGCTCACCTCATCATGGCGAGCGTCAACGCAAGGGTTGACCATCGGACGCTTCGTGCCCAAGCCGCAGACAAGGCGCGGCAGGGGTTGCATGAGGAAGCGCGTGCCCTGTCGAGAGACCCGATACGTCGTATTCCAAAAGACAGCTTTTACGCTAAGAAGAAGGCAAGGCAAGCCGTCTCTGCGGCAAAGAATGCTCCTTCTGTGGCAGGACTAAGCTTCGCTCAAAATTTAAAAGAGCGTCGCCAGGTCCAGGAAGCCAAGATCGTCCATCCGGTTCCCCAAGGGCACAGCCACCAGGCCGCGTTGCGCGATCTAAACAGCGAGAGTCGCTCCGGTGGGAAAAGTGCCAACTCAGCTGAGCGTCAGAGCAGCACCGCTCGTGACCGGATCCATACCCACTACAACCCGCTCACCCGGCAAGTCTCTAAGGTGACACGGCTGTCGCGATCTAAGGGGGCAAGTGCCGAAGTGCTGAACAAGCAGGCCGAATTGATCGAGCAATGGTTGGAGGCGCAGCGAGAAGTTGCAGAGCAGGCTTTGGAAATCTTGAACAGCATTCCAGGGATACAGATCGAGCCCTGCTTTGAGCGAGCTTACGCATTGATCCACTCGCGCCGGGCAGATCATTACGGTGGTAAAGGGCTTCTCTTTGAAGATACCGAAGTGCTTGGAAGGTCAATGGTGCGCTACGCGCGAATGCTGGTGAGTCCCTACCGGGCGCAGTGTGACTACTTAGCAGCCAAGGCCAAGCTCGCAGAGTTTGACTACGAGCCACCGTCACCGGCAGCAGCTAGGGCAAGGCGTCGGATGCTGCGGATGAAGCATCTGGCCTCTGCTGGCATGATGAAGCGTAGGGAGTGGCGCATAAGGCAAACAAGAGCTGCGATGGCTGAGGCCTCGACTTGTCTTGGAGTTGGAGACGAAAGATGTGTAGAGATCCATGACGAAGGCCTGTCTGAACTGACGGCCTCTGCCAATCATCATCACCAGCTGAGATTTAGGCCGCGATTTTAATGGTTTCCCCAAAAGTCTGGTGTGATCGGGATACAAATGTCTTGGCGGTTGACAGTTCTCTGTCAACCGCTATGTTGGGAGAGGATAATTGGAACTCATATGTCAAGCAAAAAAGCAAAGAAAAAGATTTGGGTCGCGTCATTTTTGCAAGCAGTCGCCTCATCTTCCCCAGAGACGGCGTCTCGAATTGCTGACGAAGCTGTCAACTACTTCACCCTAAGAGAAAAAGAGGGCTTTCGCATCTCAGCGAAGCCCCTTCCTCTAAGTGCCTCTGGGAAACCGCAGGCTTGGCAACCTGTCAATTATGAGAATTTTCGTCATCAAGTTCCAGAAGATGTCGACCCAGAGCATTGGACTAATTACATTGACGGCTGCATAGCATCTCAGAAGCGAATATTCTCGGCTCACAGTCAGTCATTTTAACCAAAACCATATTGGTTTTTGCGTTTTGGGCTTGGATCTGGTTTAGGGGGAGGTGCCGTCGTCTTTCGCTGAGCTTTTGAGGTTCGGGGTGTCGGAGTTTGCATGGGTGGGGATGGGGTAGACGGAACCATATGCGGCGCAATCGCTTTAACTAACGAAAGTAGATCGGAAGTGTCTACGATGTGTGCGAAAAACTGCCCACTACTGTTAATTAAGATGCAGTTAGTTTGATAGGCCTCGCCATGGCATAGCTCCTCAACATACTCCTGGAATTTTCCAAACTCAAGTCCGAAGAAATCCCAAAGATAATTTGGCGAGTTGTTTACGTTAGAAATCAATCGCGCTGACTTGTCGTGAAGCATGATCGGATTAATGAAGGGTATTTGTCCGAAATCGATAGGCAGCGAATGAGGTAGGGACAGTGACGACTGGCTGAGCCCAATCAAGTGTTCCTTCAATATATTAAGTGCATACTCTCTCCCTTCAATTGCAATTCCAGCAGCCTCTAGTCTTGACTCTTCAAAAGCATTTTTTTGTTTGCAGCCGAGAAGGTATGGTTCAATCCGGAAATCCGAAAGTTTTTCGTCCCAATACAGCAGGTGATGGCCTGCAATGGATGTATAAATTATTTCACGTTGTTCTTCTAGGCCCGCAGGATCCACTACTCTTCCCTGGGCATCGTAACAGCGCCCTGCGGCATCCAATACCGCAGAAAGTCTTTTAAATAGCTCTTTAGGATTTGGATTGCCTGAATCTGTTTTCTTAGACCATTCTTCGCGAATAGTTCGATGCGTTGACTTTACTTCTAGTAGGAAGAATCTGTCAGATGCCGATATCTGCAAGTCGCCGAGTTTCGTTTCGGGCTTGCCATCCATGACAATCATAAGCGGTGGAACTTTTGCATCTGCTATTCGGTGTAGCCATTGCCAGTCGCGAAATGCAATTACTACTGAGCTCTCTGCGATTCGTGCCATGAATACATCTCCTTGTGTAAGTTTTTCCGTCCTAATGCTTCTAATTTTTTACATCGTGCTTTCGCAAGGTCAGTTTGTAGGCAATGATAGATAGCCCTCTCGACCCAGCGCTTGTTCCAAAAAGCTTTTCTGCATTGGTGAACTCACGGCTATAAGTTGCATGATGCTCATCATCGAGCTCGTGCCCAACGATCTGAGCTCTGAGTTCCGAGGGCACACCTGCACCTTGCATCTCTTGGATCAGGGTTTTGCGCAAAGAGTGGAACCCTCGCCTTGCCTTGGGCCAGTTCTTCCCCACCTCCGCGACATGACGACTGAATGCTTTGCTGATCCAGTTGCCAGCGCCATTGGTTGCATTGGCTTTGGCTTGTGGGAAAAGCCGGTCATGGCCCTTGGATCGAAGTTCTTCGGTCCATTCCCAGAAACCAAGCTTCAAGAGATCAGGATGGATCGGCACAGTGCGAAGACTTGATTCGGTTTTGACCTTCTGGAACTCACCCTCGTCATTGATGCGGATGCAAACAATGTCGCCGTCTTCGAAGACGTCGGAGAGCAGAAGCTGGCCGACTTCCGAAGCTCTGGCTCCGGTATAAAGGCCAATCAATGACGCCCAACGGGCACTGGGTGAAAGCTTTTCAAAATTACTGGGGTCAAAAAGAGTCTGGATCTGGTGCAGGTCATAGGCCTTAAAGCCAAGTTTGCGGCGAACACGTTTTTCACGAACAGAATAGGTGATGTGGCCACTGGCTGGGTTGTCGCCCTGCGGGTAGTAGCCCGAGGCCATGCACCACTCGAAGAACCCACCTTTCCCCCCGATATAACTTTGCTTATTAGTCAAAGTCGGAGTCGAAGCGCCACCTTCCCGCATGTGCTGATACCAGCGGGCCAAGTCGGGTCGCTTGATCGTGTGGACCTTGGTTTTTTCACCGATGTATTTGACGAAGAAGTCGATGGCAGACTTCTTGATGACATAGGTCTTCGGAAGGGTCGTTGCTTTCAGTGAGGCAAGCCATCCATCCCGGGCTTTGCGCAGGGAGATGACTTCGGCAACTTTCGCTTGCGCTTCCGGCTGGTGAACAAGATCTGGGGGAAGGGCGCCAATGCCCGCCACTTCCGAAGCACCGTTCCAGACCTGGGCCTTTCGAAAGAGCCGGACGTCTTCGTCGTTGTCGATCTGCCAGCGTTCGCTGACAGTGCCATCCGGTGCTTGGGTGCGATGGAGCGTCAGATCTTGCCGACCGGCATCCTTGGTCAAACGCTCGATGAGCGCGTCCACATCCTTAGTGGTGATCTGGTTCATTGGCAGCCCCCGAACTGCGTTGAAGATCTCAGCATAGCGCGACGCCAAGATGATCGCCTGCAACTGGGCTTGGCGCAGATCGCTGGTTCGCAGACTTCGCTTGATGACCGTCCGGCCAAGCCGAGTTTGGAGGTCGGACGGGACTCGCTGCCGGAAGGACCAACGGCCAGCGGGGGAGCGGATGAGATGATGGGGAATTCGCATCGGGTTGTGTCCCGATTTGTGTCCCGGCTGATGCTCTCCCAGAAAAGCAAAAACCCCTGCGTAAACAGGGGTTTGCATTGATCTGGCGGAGAGAGGGGGATTCGAACCCCCGAAGCGCGGTTTAGACGCTTACACACTTTCCAGGCGTGCTCCTTCAACCGCTCGGACACCTCTCCGGACCTGCTGCAATAACCCGCTGCAGGGGCGCAGATTCTAGCGGGGGAATCGGAATCGCACAAGCGGTTCGTCACAGGGGGCAGGGGGGCTGGACAGGCGTGGCACAATGGTCGTCCCGATGAAGACGGTGGCCTGATGTCCTATCTCGTCCTTGCCCGCAAGTGGCGTCCGAAGCGTTTTGCCGAGCTGGTGGGCCAGGAACACGTGGTCCGTGCGCTCAGCAATGCGCTGGACAGCGGCCGGGTGCACCATGCGTTCCTGTTTACCGGCACCCGCGGGGTCGGCAAGACCACCATTGCCCGTATTTTTGCCAAGTCGCTGAACTGCGAGCAGGGCACCAGCGCCGATCCGTGCGGCCAGTGTCCGGCCTGCCTGGATATCGACTCCGGCCGCTACATCGATCTGCTCGAGATCGATGCTGCGTCCAATACCGGTGTGGATGATGTCCGCGAGGTGATCGAGAACGCCCAGTACATGCCCTCCCGGGGCAAGTACAAGGTCTACCTGATCGACGAAGTGCACATGCTGTCCAAGGCGGCGTTCAATGCGCTGCTCAAAACGCTGGAAGAGCCGCCGGAGCATGTGAAGTTCCTGCTGGCCACCACCGATCCGCAGAAGCTGCCGGTGACGGTGCTTTCGCGCTGCCTGCAGTTCAACCTGAAGCGGTTGGACGAGGACCAGATCCAGGGCCAGATGACCAAGATCCTGGCGGCCGAGGAGATCGAGTCCGACCCGACCGCCATCGTGCAGTTGGCCAAGGCGGCCGATGGCAGCCTGCGTGACGGCCTGTCGCTGCTGGATCAGGCGATCGCCTATGCCGGCGGCGCGCTGCGCGAGGACGTGGTGCGCGCGATGCTGGGCACGGTCGACCGCACCCAGGTCGCCGCGATGCTGGATGCGCTCGCCGATGGTGATGGCCCGCGCCTGCTGCAGACCGTGGCCCTGCTGGCCGAGTTCTCGCCGGACTGGAGCGGGGTGCTCGATGCCCTGGCCGAAGCCCTGCACCGGATCCAGGTGCAGCAGCTGGTGCCGGGCGCCGCGACGGCAGGCGAGGGGATCGATGCCGAGGCCTTCGCCCAGCGGCTGCGCCCGGAAGTGGTCCAGCTCTGGTATCAGATGGCCCTGGGCGGCCGTCGTGACCTGCACCTGGCCCCGAGCCCGCGCGCCGGGTTCGAGATGGCCGTGCTGCGCATGCTGGCGTTCCGTCCCGCTGCCGCCGTACCGCCCGTGCCCCGCGATCCGGGCACCGGCACCGACGTGAACAGTGGTGGCCAGGCCAGCGGCCAGGGCACCGGCATGGCCGCTGCGGCAGCGAGCGCGGCTTCTGCATCGGTCGTGGCGCCGGCCAAGGCGAGCGCCCCCGTCGCTCAGCCGGCCCCGGTGACGCCCGTGGTTGCTCCCGTCTCCGCGGCGCCTGAGCCCGCACCGCCGGCGCCGAAACAACCTGTCCCGGCCCCGGCAGCCGCCGAGCCGGTCAAACCGTCCAAACCAAGCGTCGCGGCGCCCGCTGCCGACGACGATCTGCCGCCGTGGCACCGTGAAAGCGATGCCGCCGATCGCGACGAAGCGCTGGCTGCTGAAATGGCCACCCCGGATGCGGCCATGGTCGCCCCGTGGGAAGCGTCGGCCGAGCGGACCGTGGCACCGGCTGCTCCCGCGCCTGCACGGGAAGCTCCCGCCCCGGTGGCCCGCCCGGAGGGCATCGCCATCGCCCCCTCGGCGCCGGATACCGCGCCCTCGGAGCCACAGGGCGACCTGACCGCCGATGCCTGGCTGGAACTGGTGGCTGGGAGCCAGCTCAATGGCCCGTCCAAACAGCTGGCCGCGCACTCGGCGTTCATCAGCTACCAGCACGGCGTCTTGAAACTGGCGATTTCGCCCGGATTTGAGTACTTGAGTTCGGACCGCTCGCAGGCGGCGCTGATCGCGGCGTTGACCGGCCCCTTGGGGCAGGCCCCGCGCCTGGTGATCGATACCGGTGCAGCCGGTGCCGAGACCCTGCATCAGCGCGCTGACCGTCAGCGTGGCGAACGCCAAACGGCGGCGGAAGCCGCTTTCATGGCCGATCCTTCGGTGCAGTTGCTGGTCCAGCAACACGGTGCCAGGGTCGTCGCCGATTCCATTCGTCCTTTTGAAGAGTAAAGACCCATGCGCGGCAATATCGCCCAACTGATGCAGCAGGCCCAGAAGATGCAGGAGAACCTGCAGAAGGCCCAGGAAGACCTCGCCAAGCTGGAAGTGACCGGCAGCGCCGGCGGCGGCATGGTCAGCGTGACCCTGACCGGCACCAAGGAATGCCGCAAGGTGCGCATCGATCCGTCGGTGCTGTCCGATGCGGAAATGACCGAAGATCTGGTGGCCGCCGCGTTCAACGATGCCTCCAACAAGATCGACGCCGAGTCGAAGAACCGCATGGGTTCGGCGACCGCCGGCATGCAGCTGCCCCCGGGCATGAAGCTGCCGTTCTGACCCACCGCCTGCGCCGGGTGTCTGCCTGGCGCGACCGTGGTGACCGCGCCGCGAAGCCTTCGGGCTTCGCGCGCTTGTTTCTGAGATGAGCGATCCGCCATGAGCCTGCCCCTGCTCGAACAATTGATCGAGGCCTTCCGCGTGTTGCCGGGCGTGGGCCAGAAGACCGCCCAGCGCATGGCGTACCACGTGCTGGAGCGCGAGCGCGAGGGCGGCCAGAAGCTTGCCGAGGTGCTGGCCAAGGCGATCGAGCGGATCGGGCATTGCGAACAGTGCCGGGATTTCAGCGAGACCGAGATCTGTGCGGTCTGCGCCAACGGCAGCCGCGAGCGCCAGCAGCTGTGCGCGGTGGAATCACCGGCCGATCGCCTGGCGATCGAAACGGCCACCGGGTTCCGTGGAGTGTACTTCGTGCTGCAGGGGCGGTTGTCGCCGCTGGATGGCATCGGTCCGCGCGAGCTGGGCCTGGATCAGCTGGAGGCGCGCCTGAAGCAAGGCGAGGTCAACGAGTTGATCATCGCCACCAGTGCCACCGTGGAAGGCGAAGCGACCGCGCATTACCTGGCGCAGATGGCGCGCAGCTACAAGGTGCGGCCCAGCCGCCTCGCGCAGGGTCTCCCGCTGGGGGGCGAACTGGAATACGTGGATCGCGGCACGCTGTCGCACGCGTTCGGCACGCGTACTGAAGTGCAGGAATGACGCGGCGCACCGCGCGGCAATGATCGAAACCGGGGGCGCATCCGCGCTACTCTCCAGGGCCCTGTTCCACGAGGTGCCCTCATGAGCCACGACACCCTGTTCGGCAAGATCATCCGCCGCGAAATTCCGGCCACCATCGTCTACGAAGACGAGGACGTGCTCGGCTTCAAGGACATCGCCCCGCAGGCGCCGGTGCACGTGTTGTTCATTCCCAAGCACGAGGCGATCCCGACCCTGGATGACGTGCGCCCGGAGCAGGCACACCTGATCGGCAAGCTGGCGATGGCCGCCGCGGACTACGCGCGCCGCGAAGGTTTCGCGCAGGACGGCTACCGCATCGTCATGAACTGCCGCGAGCATGCCGGGCAGACCGTGTTCCATATCCACCTGCACCTGCTGGCCGGCGCGCAGTTGGGTCACTTCGGTACGCCGAACGGCTGAGCCGGCCAGGCGCAGACAAAAACGCCGCCCGAGGGCGGCGTTTCTGCGTCAGCGTGTTACCACCAGCCCCAGCCACGGTAGCCCCAGCCCGGACCCCAGCCCGGGCCCCACGGGCCGTAGGGGTAGGCGGGCACCACATCCACCTGGCGCTGTTCCGGCCACAGGTAGATGACGTCGGCGTCCAGCTTCGGCAGGCGATAGTCGTATTCGCCGATCCGGGTGTTCTCGTAGCCGCCGATCTTGCCGATGAAGGTCACATCGCGGCCCGGCTCGAACACCGCCGGATCGTAGAAGCCGGCACGGCAGGCGATGAAGCGGCCGTCACTGGCGTCGGCCGAGGTGGTGCTCGGGCGGCCACTGCCGTTGAGCGGGCGCGAAATCATCTGGAAGCAGGTCTGGCCCTGGCCCGGATTGGTTTCGATGATGCGACCACCCCAACGTACCGGGGTGCCCACCTGCTGGGTGGGAACCGCGTCGCGCGGGCTGACCATACTGAACTGCCCCTGCAACGGCTTGGGCGCGGTGGCGCAGGCAGCCAGTGCCAGAGAGGCAGCAAGGGGAAGCAGGATTTGAATCTTCATGGGGATGCTCCGGAGGTCGGGCGATGCCTGCGCAGGTCGCGCAATAATGAAGTGAGGTCGACGTCAGCGCCAGCGTAGCGCGCCTGGACGAAACGCGCGCTGAGCGACAGCAGCGCAGGATCGGGTCGCTGCCGGTCCACCCGACGCGCCCACTCGTCAGCGGGTTCGGCGCTGGCGCGGGACAGCCCATAGCGTGCGTACCGGCGTCCCAGCCGATGCCAAGCCCGCAACAGCGGGTCGCGCTCGCGTTCGCCCCGGGCCAGCAGCCATGCCATCCAGCCTAGCGCGGCCAGTGCGAAGACGATGAAAATTCCCACCAGCTGGCTCGGATCCAGCCGCTCGAAACCAAACGGTTTAAGAAGCTGCTGCTGACGGTTGGCATCGAAGGACAGGACCAGGTCGTTCCAGCCCCGGCGCAGCCAGTCGCCCATCTGCCCGATCTGCAGCCATCGGCTGTCCAGCGTGGCGCCGGCAGCGCCGGCCCCCAGCCGGTCCTCAAGCGTGTCGTAAACGCGCTCCGGCGCAACGGCGGCGGTCGGATCGACCCGCACCCAGCCGCGGCCCGGCAGCCACACTTCGGCCCAGGCATGTGCGTCCATCCGGCGCAGCACCCAGTAGTCGCCATATGGGTTGCGGATGCCGCCCGCGAAGCCGGTCACCACCCGCGCCGGGATGCCTGCATTGCGCATCAATACGACGAACGAGGAGCTGAAGTGCTGGCAGAAGCCGGCCTGCTGATCGAACAGGAATTCGTCCGCGCCATCGCGACCGGGCTCGGGCGTGTCCAGGGTGTAGACGAAACGCGCGCGCACCCAGTCCAGCGCGCGCTGCACGATCGCGGCATCGTTGCTGCCGGCGTCCTGTCGCCACTGCCGGGCCAGCGCTGCCGTGCGCGGATTCAAGCCGTCGGGCAACTGCAGCGCAAGGCGCCGCGCGTCAGGCGTCAGCGCTTCGGTATAGGCCACCGCCGGTGCGGAGGTCAGCCGCCAACGGGTCAGTGCGTTCAACGCCGCGTGGCTGCGCAGGCTGTGGTTGGCATCCAGGTCGCTGCCGGGCGGTGCCTGCAGCGGAAGATCCAGCGCGACCAACTGGCGGCGATCGGTCGGCTCGTAATCGATCTGGTAGTCCCACTGCGTGCTGGCGTGGGTCACGGCGGCCGGCGCACGCTCGATCTGCCGCCGGTCCTGCTCCCAGCGCTTGCCATCGAAATGGGTCAGTACCGGCCCGCGCCAGTAACGTTGCTGTGGCGCGGGGATCGCGCCGAAGAACTGCACGCGAAGCGCCGGGGTGTCATCGGCCATCAGGTCCAGCCACTCCCCGGGCTCCATCGTGTCGGACAGGCCGGGTTTGCCCACCGCGCGATCCGGGATGCCCCAGAGCGGTTCGCTCAACCGCGGGAACAGCCAGAAACCGGCCAGGGCCAGCGGCAGGCCGAGCAGCACCAACCGGCCGATGCCGCGCAACTGGCGTTTGAGGGGCGCTGGCGGTGCCTGTCCCTCCAGGTGTGCCAGGCGTTGCAGGGCGAGCAGTGCGACCAGGCCGGCCAGCACGGCCAGCGTCATCGTCAACGGGCCTTGGTCGAGCAGGAACGCCGCGAACGGGCCGAACAGCCCGAAGCCGACCAGGCTGCGGGCATCGCGCAGGCTGCGCAGCTCGCTGGATTTCAGCGCGAGCATTGCTGCCAGCAGCGCGCAGCCGGTGTCGCGGCCAGGCCGTGGACCCATCTGCCAGTAAATGGCGGCCAGCATGGCGAGCACCAGCAACAGGCGCAGGGCGCCCGGCAACAGTCGCTGCCGCGAGGCCAGCGCGGTCAGCAGTGCGACACCGGCGATGACGGCGGCCAGCACGGTGGGCAGCTGCAGCAGCAGCGGCAACAGGCCCAGCGCCGCGCTGGCCAGCGTCCAGTAGCGCGCACCGGAACTGAGCAGGGACACGGGCCGGTCAGTCATGAGGCAACAGCGCCAGTGCGCGCTGGCACAGGTGGTGATGGGCGCTGCCGTTGCCAGGCCCGAGCACCGGTTGGCCCGGCAGCTTGAGCGTGTAGCGGCGGCCTTCGCGTTCGGCCAGGTCGATCCAGCGCGCCATGCGTGCGATCCGTGCTTCGGTGCCCAGCGGTGCCAGGTGCCACCAGTCCAGCACGATCTCCAGCCCGACCGGCTTTTCGTACTCGCGCACCAACAGGGTGTCGCGTCGCGCGGAGGGTTTCCACGCGATGCTGCGCATCGGATCGCCAGCGCGATACGGGCGCAGCTGATGCAGCTCCTCGCCACTGGCATGCACGCGGGTATGCAGTGGGTCGCCGCCGCTTTCCGGCAGGGAGGGTGCGTGCGTTTCCGGTGCCGCATAGACCAGCAACGGGGTTTCCGGCCAGACCCACGACCACGCGCGCACCAGGCCGAGCGGTTGCGTTGTGGCGATGCGGATGCGGGCCAGGTCGAACCAGCCGCGCCGGTGCGTGGGCAGCGCGAGATCCACTTCGATCTGGTCGCTGTCGATCAGGTGCCCGAACGCGGCCACGCCCTCGTGCTCCACCTGCAGGCCGCGCCGGGCGCGGGTATCGGCGCGCGACAGACTGATGCGCAGCCGCAACGGCGCGCCCGCGGTGACCGGCTCGGCGGAGACCGCATCCACCTGCAATCCGGACAGCTGCAGGTGCGCGCTGATCGCACTGGCGATGCTGACGGTCGCCAGCAACAAGGCCAGCAGCAGCGCAGGATTGTTGTTGTAGTTCAGCGCGCCGAGCAGCATCGCCGACAGCAGCGCGGCGACGAACAGCCCGAACCGCGTCGGCAGCACATAGATGCGGCGCCGGTCGAACCGGCACGGCAGGTGCTCGGGGCGGCGCGGTCGCGCCAGATGTTGCAGTTGCTGCCAGCGGGCTCCCCAGCCGCGGCGCATCTCAGTCGACCTGCACGGTCTGGAGGATGGCGCGGGCCAGTGCCGGCCCGTTGCCGGCTTCGGCCTCGGGCACCAGGCGATGCCCGGCCACTGCCACGAACAGGGTCTGCACGTCTTCGGGCACCACATGCGCGCGGCCGAGCAGCAGCGCATGCGCCTTGGCGGCGCGCAGCAATGCCAGCCCGGCACGCGGCGACAGGCCCACGCGTACCCCGGCGTGCTGGCGGCTGCGGGCGAGCAGGGCCTGCACATAGGTGATCAACGCCTCGCTGGCATGCACCTGACCAACCGCCTCGCGCAGCGTGCGCACGTCCACCTCGCTAAGGCGCGCGGTGGCCTGCGCGATCAGATGGCGGCGATCGGTGCCGCGCAGCAGCTCGCGTTCCGATTCCGGATTGGGGTAGCCCAGGGCCAACCGCAGCAGGAAACGATCCAGCTGCGAGTCCGGCAGCGGGAACGTGCCGGAGAGGTCGACCGGGTTCTGGGTGGCGATGACGAAGAACGGATCCGGGAGTGGATGGGTCACGCCATCCAGGGTGACCTGCTGCTCGGCCATCGCTTCCAGCAGCGCACTCTGGGTACGCGGCGGCGCACGGTTGATCTCGTCGGCCAGCAATACATGCGTGAACACCGGGCCCGGGTGGAACTGGAACTGGCGGCTGCCGGCGTCATACACCGAGACGCCAAGCACATCGGCCGGCAGCAGGTCAGAGGTGAACTGCACCCGCTGGAAGCCCAGCCCGAGGCTGGAGGCCATGGCATGGGCGAGGGTGGTCTTGCCCAGCCCGGGCAGGTCCTCGATCAGCAGATGGCCGCCGGAGAGCAGCGCCACGAACGCCAGCCGCACCTCCTGCGCCTTGCCCAGCACCAGCCCGTTGACCTGATCCTGGGCGGCGCGAAGGGACTGTCGCAGTACATCGGTTAGCATGGCTGGCACGGGGGGCGAATGATCCATGTCCGTCTCGATTCGATGATTCCACTGATTCTATAGAGCAATGCAGGGCGAACAACGCGCACGCACCATATTCCTGTTGTTGTGGACGCTGGTCACCGCCGTCAAGCTGGTGGTGGCCGCACGTCTGCCCTTGTTCGTGGACGAAGCTTTTTACTGGCAGGAAGGTCAGCATCTGGCGGCGGCCTATTCGGACCTGCCTGGCCTGACCGCTTGGCTGGCACGCCTGGGCGTGGAAGTGGGCGGCAATCATGTGCTTGCACTGCGCCTGCCGTTCCTGGCGATCGGTGCGTGGCTGCCATGGCTGGTCTCACGCATCGCCACGCGCTGGTTCGGTGCGGTGGCCGGTTGGCAGGCGGGCAGCCTCACGTTGTTGATGCCGCTGTCGGCCACGCTGGGCATGCTGGCCGTCCCGGATGTGCCGATGGCGTTGGCCGCGGTGCTGTGCCTGGATGCCGGCGCGCGCCTGCTGCGCAGTGTCGATGCCGCGGCGGCGGTGAAGCTGGCCGCCGGCCTGGCCATCGGCGCACTCAGCCATTACCGCTTCATCGGCGTGATCGTGGTCGGTTTCATCGCGTTGCTGGTGCTGCCGCAGGGCCGGCGCATGCTGCGCGATCCGCGCGTCTGGGTGGCCTTGGCGGTGGGCGTGCTGGCGTGGCTGCCGCTGCTGTCGTGGAATGCCGACAACCATGATGCGGGCCTGAAATTCCAGGTGGTCGAGCGCCACCCGTGGGCGTTCGAATGGAGCGGGCTGTGGTTCCTGGTGATCCAGCCGATGCTGGTCACCCCGATCCTGTGCATCGCGATGTGGAAGGTGGCCCTGGCGGGCACCCGCTCCGGTGGTGGCGCACGCGCGCAATGGCGTTACTTCGGCCTGATCGGCGCGGTGTCGACGCTGTCCATCTTCGGCCTGGGCTTCTTCACCGATGTGGAGCGCATCAGTTTCCACTGGCCGCTGCCGGGCTATCTGGCGCTGCTGATCGCGGTGCCGGTGGTACTCAACGGCTGGCCGCGCTGGCTGCGCCGTACCGGCTGGTGGTTGGCCGGTGCCGGGCTGGCGCTGGCCTTCGGCTATTACCTGACGGTCTCCATCCCGAGCGTGCGTGAGCAGTTGGCCGGCTACAAGTATTACCCGCGCAACTTCGCCGGCTGGGAACCGTTGGCAGGCGCCGTGCGCGACGAGCTGAAACGCATGCCGCCCGGCACGCGCGTGCTGGCCGGCAACTTCAAGGTGGGTGCGGAACTGGGCTTCCAGTTGCGCGACGCCTCTATCGAGGTGCTGCCCCACCCGTTGAACGACAAGCACGGCCGCACTGCGCAGCTGGGGCTGTGGGGGCTGCTGCACGATGGCCAGCGCGACGCGCCGATGCTGCTGGTGCTCTCGCCCAGCGACCAGCGCTATCGCGATCTGCTGGCGCGCTACCACGCGGTCTGCGAACAGGTGGGCCCGCTGCCGCCGCCGCGTGTGGTCAGCAACGATCATGGTTTCCAGCGCTTCCTGCTGTTCAAGCTGCCGGCCGAGCGGGTCGAGGGGCCGTGCGTCACGCCGGCGATGGCCTGGCTGGATACGCCGCAGCCCGGCGCCGCGGCGGGCAACCCCCTCCAGGTGCGTGGCTGGGCCTTCAAGGATGGCGTGGGCATCGAGCGTGTCGAGCTGCTGATCGATGGCCAGCCGGTGGGCGATGCGGTCTACGGTCGGCCCTACGACATCACCGGCGCGTGGAAGATCTCCACCGATCCGCAGCACCCGAACGTGGCCTTCGATGCCACGCTGAAGACCGACCACCTCGCGCCCGGCCGTCATTGGCTCGGCATGGCGCTGCACGGCAAGGACGGCAGCGTGGAGCAGTGGCAGGAACAGGCCTTCACCGTCCCCGCGCGCTGAGCGTGCGTGTTCTTCCATGGATGACACCGTCATGCGCAATGCGCCGCAGGAATCTGCCCCCCTGTCTGCTTCCCACCCGCACGCCACGCCGGTGTCACCCGCGCTGATCCGTGCGTTGTGGTGCGCGGTGGTGGGCATCGTCGCGGTGGGTGTGGCCGCGATGCTGTGGCTCTCACCGCGCGTGTTGTACGCCGATCCGTGGCGCTTCACCCAGAAGCTGCTGGAGATGCCGTGGCCGGGCAACGTGCTGGTGTCGGACAATGGCCACCGCGAAATCCTGCCGAACCTGGTGCGCTACGCCGAGCTGGAGTGGCTGCACGGCAATCAATGGCTGCAGATCGGTACCGGCGTTGCGTTGGCATTGGCCACGGTAGGGCTGCTCGCCCGGATCATCAGGGCCGATGCCTTGGCGCCGCCGGTGCGCGCCGCCGCCACCCTGGTCGCAGCGCTGTCGGTCTTCTGGCTGGGCAGCCAGCGCGCGCTCACCCATGCCAACGAATCGGTCCACGCGTACCTGATCACCGTGGCGCTGATGGCGGGCGTCGCCCTGCTGCTGCGTGGCGATCGCCGCGGCGCGGTCGCGGCCGCCGTATGCGGCGTGGCGGCGACGTTCTCCTTCGGCAGCGGCGTGGCCGTGTTCGTGGGGCTGGCGGCGGTGCTGGTGGTGCGGCGTGCGCCGTTGTCGCACTGGGTGCCCTGGATCGCCGGCCTGCTCGTGGCGGTCGGGCTGCACCTGGGCATGGGGCGGACCGGCATGCCGACACAGATGGCGCTGGCCCCGTTGCCGCAGCTGGACGTGCTGCTGCGCTGGCTGGCCTCGCCCTTCATCTATCTGGCTTGGCCGGCACTGGATCCGGCAGCGGCACAGCAGTTGCCGTTCGCGCCCGTGCGCGGCGTGGTGCATGCCGTGGCGAGCGCCTATCAGGCGCAGTTCGGACCGGTGCTGACCTCGCGCTGGCCGCATCTGCTGATCGGTGCTGCGGGGATGGCCGGGTTGCTCGGCATGACCTGGCGCACCTGGCAGCGCGGCCACCGCGCCGGGGCGGGGGAATCGGTGGGGCTGGCAATGGCATGGTTCGGCCTGGCCGTGGGCGGGCTGGTCGCACTGAGCCGCTGGACCTACTTTGCCGACTACCCCACGCAGCTGGCCGCACCGCGCTATGTGCCCTGGTCGTGGTTGTTCTGGTCCGGTCTGATGCTGTGGACGATCGTGCGCGTCGGCCTGCGCCGTCCCGGGGCGGTGGCCTGGGCAGCCCTGCTGTTGGCCTTGGTGGCCGTGCCGAGTACGGCGTGGATGGCCTACCTCGGTGCCAGCATGCAGCGGGTGGCCAACATGACCGCTACAGCGGCCGCGGCCGGTGTGGTCGATCCGGATCAGACGCATGGCGAAAGCGTGCCCGGCGAAGTGCTGGCCGCGCTGCCCAGCCTGCGCACGCACGGGGCATCGGTGTTCGCCTGGCCGGAAGTTCGCTATCTGCAGGGGGCGCCAACGACGGCGACCGGCGTGGCCGTCCCGGTCAGCGATGTCTCCCTCGTGGCCGTGCGCAACCTCCTGGGGCACCCGGCCTGGCGCATCGATTTCAGCGCCCAGAGCAGGGCGCCACGGCTGGCCCTGCAATGCGGCGGGCATCCCGTGGGCCTGGCCATGCCGCTGGCGGGCCGCTGGGTTGGTTGGGCCACCGGCGAACTTGATGCCAGCTGCCTGGAGGCGCTGCAGCTGCGCTGAGGCTCAGGGCAGGGTGTAGCCGGCCTGGCGCAGCAGCTGGCTGACCGCGATCAGCGGCAGCCCGATCAGCGCGGTCGGGTCGCGGTTCTCGATCGCCTCGAACAAGGTGATGCCCAGGCCTTCGCACTTGAAGCTGCCGGCGCAGTCCAGCGGCTGCTCGGCCGCCACGTAGCGGGCGATCTCGGCGGCCTCCAGCACCCGGAAGTGGACCCGGGTCAGATCACAGCTCGCCAGGGCCTCGCCATCGCGCACCAGGCTCACGGCCGTGTGGAACGCGACCACCTGCCCGGACATCGCGGCCAGCTGCGCATGCGCGCCCTCGACCGAGCCGGGCTTGCCCAGCGGGGCGCCGTTCAGTTCCGCCACCTGGTCCGAGCCGATCACCCACCGGCCCGGGTGCAGGCGGGCGACGGCCTCGGCCTTCGCGCGCGCCAGCCGCGCCGCCACGGCCCGTGGGGCTTCGGCGGGGCCGGGGGTCTCGTCCACCTCGGGGCGGGCGGTCTCCAGGGGCAGGCCGAGCCGCTCCAGCAGTTCACGGCGGTAGCGGGAAGTAGAGGCAAGCAGCAGCGGGGTCATGCGACAATACCGGGCACGGAAGGGCGGCAGTCTGGCCCTTCGGGGCGGGGATCGGCAACCTGACTGCGCAGGCATTTGACAGCGGCCCGGACGATCCTTAACATTCAGCGGCTTATGTCCGCAAACGTGCCCGAAATGCTGGATGCTTGGCGGATGGTCGCAGCACGCAGGTGCTTCGACGGCCAGGTGAATCTAGCGGAATTGACCCGCCTCCAGGGCCTTGTCGCCGATACCGAAGGAACGTGCACCTATGCACTGGAATTCGCGCACGACGACATCCTGCAGGTATCCTATGTTGAACTGTCCATCGACACCGCGCTGCCGCTGATCTGTCAGCGCAGCCTGCAGCGTTTCCTGTTGCCGGTTTCGATGGTGCAGCGGCTCGGCCTGATCCGCAGCGAAGAGGAAGAATCCTCGCTGCCGGAAGGCTGGGAACCGTGGCTGGTGCCGGAAGACGGCATGCTGCGACCGCTGGAACTGGTCGAGGACGAACTCGTCCTGGCCGTGCCCGTCGTGCCGCTGTCTCCCGATGGTGAGGCCGTGGACAAGGACTGGGCACCGACCGAAGAAGAAATCAGCAAGGCCAATCCGTTCGCGGCGTTGGCGGCACTGAAAAAACAATAGCAGCCGGATTGTCGTCGGCGGCTGCGGCGAAAGCGAAAACTGTGCTGGGCGCTGGCGTCCTGCGCGACGATACGACGAAGCAAAACGAACCGAGTTTGGAGCAATCCCATGGCTGTGCAGAAATCCCGTGTCACCCCGTCCCGCCGCGGTATGCGCCGTGCGCATGACGCCCTGAGCGCCAAGCAGCTGTCCACCGATCCGACCACCGGTGAAGTGCATCTGCGTCACCACATCACCGCTGACGGTTTCTACCGTGGCAAGAAGGTGATCACGACCAAGTCGAACTCGGCCGTCGAAGAAGATTGATTTGTGAAGGCCGCTGCCCGGTCGGGCAGCGGCCTTTACCCCATTCTTCCCGATCGTCACGTTTGGCGATCGAGCTACAGGACATGCAATGAGCAAGCGGATCTACTCGAGGATCGCGGGCACCGGTAGTTATTTGCCCGAAAAAGTGTTGACCAACCAGGATCTGGAGAAAATGGTCGACACCAGCGATGAGTGGATTCAATCGCGCACTGGTATCCGCGAACGGCACATTGCGGCCGAAGGCGAAACCACCAGCGACCTCGGCTACCACGCCGCGGTACGTGCGCTTGAAGCGGCCGGTATCGACGCTTCGCAGCTCGACATGATCGTGGTGGGTACCACCACGCCTGACCTGATTTTCCCGTCCACCGCGTGCCTGATCCAGGCCAAGCTCGGTGCGAGCGGCTGCCCCGCCTTCGACGTCAACGCGGCCTGTTCGGGCTTCGTGTTCGCGTTGAGCGTGGCCGACAAATTCATTCGTTCCGGTGATGCACGCCATGTGCTGGTCATCGGTGCGGAAACGCTGACCCGTATCGTCGACTGGACCGAGCGCACCACCTGCGTGCTGTTCGGCGATGGCGCGGGCGCCGTCGTGCTCAAGGCCGACGAAGAGACCGGCATCCTCAGCACCCACCTGCATTCGGATGGCAGCAAGAAAGAGCTGCTGTGGAACCCGGTGGGCGTCTCGGCCGGCTTCGGCGAGGGCGAGAATGCCCGCGGCGCGATCCTGATGAAGGGCAACGACGTGTTCAAGTACGCCGTCAAGGCGCTGGACTCGGTCGTCGATGAAACCCTGGAAGCCAACGCGCTGACCAAGGACGACCTGGACTGGCTGATCCCGCACCAGGCCAACCTTCGCATCATCGAAGCCACCGCCAAGCGCCTGGAGATGTCCATGGACCAGGTGGTGGTGACGGTCGACAAGCATGGCAACACCTCCTCGGCCTCCGTGCCGATGGCGCTGGACCACGCGGTCCGCTCCGGCCGTGTCGAGCGCGGCCAGCTGCTGCTGCTGGAAGCCTTCGGCGGCGGCTTCACGTGGGGTTCTGCTCTGCTGCGCTATTGATAGTGTCAGTAACGACAACGTGACGCTGTCGTTACGGCCCCATTACGGGGCCGTATGCATTTCAGGAGAACTGCCATGGTTGAGCCCATCGTCATCGAGGGCCAACGCGCCTGGCTGAAGCAGTACGGCGAAGGCAGCCGGGTGGTCGCACTCGGGCTGCTCAATTTCATTGCCCGTCGCTTCCAGCTCGACGCCCTGCGCCCACCGCCGCACCGCGGTGGCGACGCCGCCCGCGAAACCGAGGCCCGCCGCCTGGCCGAACTGCAGGCGCAAGGTGTCAACGTCCCCAGTGTGATCGGCAGCGGTCATGCCGCCCTCGTGCTCGGCGACAACGGCTCCTCGTTCAATACCTGCCTGCGCGAAGCCGACGATGCCGGCCGTGACCGCCTTGTGTCCGCCGCGATGAATGCCATTGCCCAGGCGCACCGCAAGGGCGCGTACTTCGGCCAGCCGCTGCCGCGCAACCTCACCTGGGATGGCAAGGAGATCGGCTTCATCGATTTCGAGGAGGATCCCCTTGAGGTCATGGACCTCGCCCAGGCCCAGGCCCGCGACTGGCTGATGTTCGGTTACGGCGTGGCCAAGTACTACGAGGACCGTCCGCAACAGCTGCAGACCCTCATGGCCCAGGCCATGGACGGCGCCGAAGCCCCGGTCCTCGCCCATGCCCACGATGTCACCGGCCGCCTCCAGGGGCTGGCCCGCGCCAGCATGAAGATGGGCCGCTCCGCCCGGGCGCTGGCCCATTCCATCCTCATCGTGCACGGTGCCACCACCCTGGGCGTGCTGATACTGGCCGTGATCTGCATCGATTTCTTCAGTGACGGCGACCTCGACATCCTCCAGCTGTTCACCTGAAGAAAGACCCCACATACGCGGCAGTACAGACGAAGGGCGACGTTCCCCTTTATCATTCGCCGTTCGATTTTTGCAGGCGGATGATCGCGTGACCGATACCAATCTCGCATTCGTGTTCCCGGGCCAGGGCTCGCAGTCGCTGGGCATGCTGGCCGAACTGGCCGAGCTGCACCCGCAGATCCGCGAGGCCTTCACCGAAGCCTCCGACGGCGCCGGTGTCGACCTGTGGGCGCTGTCGCAGGGCGGTCCCGAGGAAATGCTCAACCGCACCGAATACACCCAGCCGGCCCTGCTGGCCGCCAGCATCGGCGTGTGGCGCGCCTGGAACGCCGTTGGCGGCGTCCAGCCGGCCGTCCTGGCCGGCCATAGCCTCGGCGAGTACACCGCCCTGGTGGCCGCCGGCGCGCTGACCCTGCGGGACGGTGCCCACCTGGTGCGCCTGCGTGGCCAGCTGATGCAGGAAGCCGCCCCGACCGGCGTGGGCGCCATGGCCGCCGTGCTCGGCGCCGAAGACGCGCTGGTCGTGGAGGTCTGCGAGCAGGCCGCCGGCAGCCAGGTCGTCGTGCCCGCCAATTACAACTCGCCCGGCCAGATCGTCATCGGTGGCGACGCTGCCGCCGTGGATCGTGCGCTGGCGCTGCTGGCCGAGAAGGGCGTCCGCAAGGCCGTCAAGCTGGCTGTCAGCGTGCCCTCGCACACTCCGCTGATGCGCGAAGCCGCCAACCGCCTGGCCGAAACCATGGCCGGCCTGGATTGGCGCGCCCCGGCCCTGCCGGTGGTGCAGAACGTGGATGCCCGTGTGCATGACGGCGTGGACGCCATCCGCCAGGCGCTGGTGCAGCAGCTGTACCTGCCCGTGCAGTGGACCGGCTGCGTGCAGGCGCTGGCCGCCCGTGGCGTCACCCGCGTGGCCGAATGCGGCCCGGGCAAGGTGCTGAGCGGATTGATCAAGCGCATCGACAAATCGCTGGACGCGCGCACACTGTCCACGCCCGCCGATTTCGAGACGGCCCGCGAGACCTGGGCCGCCTGATGTCTTCCGATCGCGTCCGTGCTGGAATGGCTTCGCGCCAGCCCGGCCGGACCGGTCCCGTTTGAGGAAATGAGATGAGCAAGCCCCTTCAGGGTGAAATCGCACTGGTCACCGGCGCCAGCCGGGGTATCGGTGCCGCGATCGCCGACGCACTGGCCGCGCAGGGCGCGACCGTCATCGGCACCGCCACCACCGACGCCGGTGCCGCCGCCATCGGTGAGCGCCTGGCCGCCGTGGGTGGTCACGGCCGCGCGCTGAACGTCACCGACGCCGCTGCGCTGGAGGCCGTGCTGGACGGTATCGCCAAGGAGTTCGGCGCCATCAGCATCCTGGTCAACAACGCCGGCATCACCCGCGACAACCTGTTGCTGCGGATGAAGGAAGAAGACTGGCAGGCGATCCTGGACACCAACCTGACCAGCGTCTTCCGCACCTCCAAGGCCGTCATGCGCGGCATGATGAAGGCGCGCAAGGGCCGCATCATCAACATCGCCTCGGTGATCGGCGTGACCGGCAATGCCGGCCAGGCCAACTACGCCGCGGCCAAGGCCGGCATCATTGCCTTCTCCAAGTCGCTGGCCAAGGAAATCGGCTCGCGCGGGATCACCGTCAATGTGGTCGCGCCGGGCTTCATCGATACCGACATGACCAAGGCCCTGCCGGAAGAGCAGCGCACCGGCCTGGTCAAGTCGATCGCCCTGGAGCGGCTCGGCGAGCCGTCCGATATCGCCAACGCGGTGGCGTTCCTGGCCGGTCCTTCGGCCAGCTACATCACCGGCGAAACCCTCCATGTGAACGGCGGCATGTACATGCCGTAAGCATGTGGCGCAAGGATTGCGCCGCAAGTGGTTGATCCGTTTGATGTTTTGCTGCAATGCAAGGTGTCGCTGGTTTCCACTACACTATCCCACGGTCATCCCTCACCGGATGGCGTCATTTTTGAACCACTACTCCATCTGGAGCGATATCCAATGAGCACCATCGAAGAACGCGTCAAGAAAATCGTCGTCGAACAGCTTGGCGTCAAGGAAGAGGAAGTCACCAACAGCGCATCGTTCGTCGATGACCTGGGCGCTGACTCGCTGGACACCGTTGAACTGGTGATGGCGCTGGAAGAAGAGTTCGAGTGCGAAATCCCGGACGAAGAAGCCGAAAAGATCAGCACCGTGCAGGCTGCGATCGACTACATCAACGCCCACGTCAAGGCTTGATGTCAGGCGGCTCGCGCGCGGCCGTGGCGATCGCTGCGACCGCGTGCGGCAAACCCATGGGGCCGCGCTTGCGGCCCTGTGCTTTTGAGCGTTTTACCGCGTGATACCCGCAACACCCGGGTCAGGAGAATCTGCAATGAAGCGTCGCGTCGTCGTTACCGGCATGGGCATGGTCTCGCCATTGGGCAATGATATGGCCAGCAGTTGGAAGGGCATCACCGAAGGCCGTTCCGGCATCGGTCCGCTGACCAACGTTTCGCAGTCCTACCTGGACCGTTTCACCACCAAGATCGCAGGTGAGGTCAGGGACTTCGACATCACCGCCGACAACGAACAGTTCGGCAAGTTCCGGGTCACTGGCAAGGATGCCAAGAAGATGGACCCGTTCATTCATTACGGCCTCGGTGCCGCCTTCATGGCCTTGAACGATTCGGGCCTGGAGATCACCGACGGCAACGCCGAGCGCATCGGCGCCATCGTCGGGGCGGGCATCGGCGGCCTGCTGGGCATCGAAGAGCAGACCATCGATTTCCACGAAGGCAAGAAGATCTCGCCCTTCTACGTGCCCAAGACCATCATCAACATGCTTCCGGGCCAGTTGAGCATCATCACCGGCCTGAAGGGGCCGTCGTTCTCGGCGGTCTCCGCCTGCGCGACCTCGAACCACTCGATCGGCACCGCGATGCGCATGATCCAGTACGGCGATGCGGACGTGATGGTGGTCGGCGGTGCCGAGCGCGGCTCCTCGCCGACCGCCCTGGGCGGCTTCTGCGCGATGAAGGCGATGAGCACCCGCAACGATGCCCCGGCGGAAGCCTCGCGCCCGTGGGACAAGGAGCGCGACGGCTTCGTGCTCGGCGACGGTGCCGGCATCCTGATCCTGGAAGAGTACGAACACGCCAAGGCGCGTGGCGCGCGCATCTATGCCGAGCTTGCCGGTTTCGGCGCCAGCTCGGATGCGTACCACATGACCGCCCCGAGCGAGAACGGCGAAGGCGCGGCACGCTGCATGACCATGGCGTTGAAGGACGCCGGCGTGACCCCGGACCAGGTCGGTTACCTCAACGCGCACGGCACCTCCACGCCGCTGGGCGACCTGGGTGAAACCATGGCCATGAAGACCGCCTTCGGCGACCACGCCTACAAGATGATGGTCAGCTCCACCAAGTCGATGACCGGCCACCTGCTCGGCGCGGCCGGCGGCGTGGAAGCGATCTTCTCGGTGCTGGCGCTGCGCGACAACATCATTCCGCCGACCATCAACCTGCATGAAGCGGGCGAAGGCTGCGACCTGGATTACGTGCCCAACACCGCACGCGAGGCCAAGGTCGACGTGGTGATGTCCAACGGCTTCGGCTTCGGCGGCACCAACGGCACGCTGGTGTTCAAGCGCGTCTGACCGCACGTTCCGTGTATCCCCACCCGGGCCGCCATCATGGCGGCCTTGGTGTATCTGGCCCCCGCGCACGCTGCGCGCCCCCTCCGGTGTCCTGTCATGTTCCAGACGCTTCCGCTGCCCGCCACCACCGACCTGCTGGCCCTGCAGCGCCTGGCCCCGCAGCGCTACCCGCTGCTGATGGAATCCACCGCCTCGGGCACCGCACAGGGGCGCTGGGACCTGCTGCTGATGGGCAACGGTGAAGCGCTCTCACTGCAGGCCGACGGCGTGGTGCGCGATGCCGATGGCGTCGCCCATGAGGGCCGCTTCCTAGAGGTGCTGGACGCGCACTGGGCCGCGCTGCGGCTGCCGCGCGAAGCGACCACGCTGCCGTTCCGTGGTGGCTGGGCGCTGATGCTGGATTACGAACTGGCCGGCCAGATCGAAGACGTGCTGGCCTTGCCGGCGCGCGCCGATGGACTGCCGTCCGCGCTGGCGCTGCGCTGCCCGGCGGCGGTGCTGCACGACCGCGTGCTCGGCAAGTTCCATGCCGTCTGCGAGACCGGCCAGGCCGCGCTGCTGCAGACCCTGCAGGACGACCTCGCCGCGGCCGCCACGTTGGCCCCGCTGCCGACGTGGCAGCCACCGGTGGCGATCGGCGAGGACGCGCCGCAGCGCTTCACCGATGGCGTCGGCAAGGTGATCGATTACCTGCGCGCGGGTGACGTGTTCCAGGTGAACCTCTCGCGGCGCTGGAATGCGCAGTTCGCCGAGGCGCTCTCGCCGCAGGCGCTGTACGCGCAGCTGCGCGTGGCCAACCCCGCCCCGTTCGCCGGGCTGTTCATGGCGCAGGGCAGGGCGGTGGTCAGCTCCTCGCCCGAGCGCCTGGTCTCGGTGCATGGCGATGACGTCCAGACCCGCCCGATCGCCGGCACCCGCCCGCGCTTCGCCGGCGATGACGATGCCGCGCGCATCCAGGAGCTGGTCGGCCACCCCAAGGAGCGCGCCGAGCACGTGATGCTGATCGATCTGGAGCGCAACGACCTCGGCCGCATCTGCGCACCGGGCAGCGTGGAGGTGGATGAGCTGATGACCGTGGAGAGCTACGCCCATGTGCACCACATCGTCAGCAACGTGCGTGGCCGCCTGCGCGAGGACGTGAGCCCGGGCCAGGTGATCGCCGCGACCTTCCCCGGCGGCACCATCACCGGCTGCCCCAAGGTGCGCTGCATGCAGATCATCGCCGAGCTGGAGCAGACCGCGCGTGGCGCCTACACCGGCGCGTTCGGCTGGCTGAACCGCGATGGCGACCTGGACCTGAACATCCTGATCCGGACCGCCGAAGTGGCCGCCGACACCGCCAGCTTCCGCACCGGCGCCGGGATCGTGGTCGATTCGGTTGCCGACAGGGAACTGGACGAAACCCGCGCCAAGGCCCGTGGCCTGCTGCGTGCGCTGGGCAGCGATGCCTGAGCCGTTTGGCGGTGTGCAGCACCCGCGCGGTATGCTGCGCGGCGAAGAAATGGATTCGAGGTGAGCATGGCGGGTGCGAAACGGGGATGTCTGGCCGTACTGGCCGTGTTGCTGGTGCTGGCCCTGCTGGTGGCGGCCGCAGGGGCATGGTTCTGGCATCGCCAGGGCGCCTTTGCCGATGCACCGGTCACCCCGAGCGCGGAGAGCGTGGTGATCGCCTCCGGTGATGGCTTCAGCACCGTGCTCGGCAAGCTGCGCCAGGCCGGCGTGGACGAAGGCAGCGACACCCAGTGGCAGCTGCTGGCACGCCAGCTCGATGCCGCCGGCAAACTCAAGGTGGGTGAATACGCGCTCGATCCGGCGCTGACCCCGCGCGAGCTGCTGACCCGCATGCGCCAGGGCCGTGTCCTGCAGCACCGCGTCACCATCGTGGAAGGCTGGAACATCCGCCAGCTGCGCGCTGCGCTCAAGCGCGCCGATCCGCTGGTGCACACCACCGATGCGCTGGACGATGCCGCGCTGATGAAGGCGCTTGGTTTCCCCGGCGAACACCCGGAAGGCCGCTTCCTGCCCGAGACCTACGTCTACCAGCGCGGCGACAGCGACATCGACGTGCTCAAGCGCGCGCATGCCGCGATGGAAAAGGAACTCACCGCCGCGTGGGACAGCCGCGTGGACGATCTGCCGCTGAACTCGCCGTATGAGCTGTTGATCCTCGCCTCGATCATCGAGAAGGAAACCGCACTGCCCAGCGAGCGTCCGCAGATCGCCGGGGTGTTCATGCGCCGCCTGAAGATCGGCATGCGCCTGCAGACCGACCCGACCGTGATCTACGGCATCGGCAGCAGCTACGACGGCAACATCCGCAAGCGCGACCTCACCACCGATACGCCGTACAACACATACACGCGCGCCGGCCTGACCCCGACCCCGATCGCCATGCCAGGGCGCGATGCGCTGCATGCCGCCGCGCAGCCAGCCAAGGGTGACGCGCTGTACTTCGTGGCCGTCGGTGATGGCAGTGGCGCGCACATCTTCTCGGCCAACTACACCGACCACAACGCTGCCGTTGCCCGCTACCTGCAGCAACTGCGCAGCAGACGTACCAACGAGGCCGCACCCCAATGAGTCCCGCGCTGCACCGGCACCCGCATTTCGTCAGCCTGGAAGGGGGCGAGGGCGCCGGCAAGACCACCGCCATCAACGCGATCCGCGAGGCCCTTCAGGCCCGTGGCCATGAGGTGGTGCTGACCCGCGAACCCGGCGGCACCGCCCTGGCCGAGCGCATCCGCGCGCTGGTGCTCAAGCCGGATGCGGAGATCGCCGCCGAGCCGCTCTCGGCCGAGGCCGAGCTGTTGCTGGTGTTCGCCGCCCGTGCCCAGCACGTGCGCCAGGTGATCGCCCCGGCGCTGCAACGCGGCGCCTACGTGTTGTGCGACCGCTTCACCGATTCCAGCTACGCTTACCAGGGCGGCGGCCGCGGCCTGGACCCGGCGTGGATCGCCGATCTGGAGCGCCGCGCCGTCGGCCTGCTGCCCGGCCTGACCCTGCTGCTGGATGTGGACGTAGCCGTCGGCCGTGCGCGCGCCAACGGCCGCGACATGTGGCCGGACCGGATCGAAAGCGAGCACGATGATTTCTTCCAGCGGGTACGCGCGGTGTTCCGCCAGCGTGCCAGCGAAGACCCCGCACGTTACCGCCTGATCGACGCCGGCCAGGACCAGGCCGGCGTCGCCGGCGCGGTGGTGGCGGCCGTGGAGGCATGGTTGGCACAGGAGCCGGATCGTGGCTGAACCCTTTTCCCCCTGGCAGCAGCGCGCCTATGACCAGACCGTGGCCGCGCTCGACGCCGGTCGCCTCGGCCATGGCCTGCTGTTCTGCGGCCCGGCCGGCCTGGGCAAGCTCGGCGTCGCGCTGCGGCTGGCCGAGCACGTGCTGGGGCAGGGTGAGCCGGCCGCGGCCAAGCGCAGCGCCCAGCTGCTGGCCGCCGGCACCCACCCGGACCTGCAGCGGATCTCGTTCATCCCCAACAAATCCGGCGACAAGCTGCGCACCGAGATCGTGATCGAGCAGATCCGCGAGGTCTCGCAGAAGCTCTCGCTGACCCCGCAGTACGGCGTGGCCCAGGTGGTGATCGTCGATCCCGCCGACGCCATCAACCGCGCCGCCTGCAACGCCCTGCTCAAGACCCTGGAAGAGCCGCAGCCCGGCCGCTACCTGTGGCTGATCAGCGCCGACCCCGCGCGCCTGCCGGCCACCATCCGCAGCCGCTGCCAGCGCCTGGAGTTCAAGTTGCCGCCGCGCGAGGAAGCGCTCGCCTGGCTGCAGACCCTGGGCCACAGCGATGCCAGCGCCCGCGAAGCGCTGGACGCCGCCCGCGGCCACCCCGGCCTGGCCGACCAGTGGCTGCGTGAGGATGGCCTGGCCCTGCGCCGCCAGGTCGCCACGGACCTGGAAGCCCTCGTCGCCGGCCGCGCCGGCGCGGTTGAGCTGGCCCAGCGCTGGACCGCCGACGACAACGCCGCCGTGCGCCTGCGCCACGCCGCCGATCTCGCCCTGGCCCAGGCCACCGGCGGTGGCTTGACCGATCCCGATCGATTGCACAAGCTGGCCGCCTGGTTCGATGCGGCCAACCGCACCCGCGACCTGCTGCGCACCACGGTGCGCGCCGATCTTGCGGTGGTGGAGCTGCTGCTGGCCTGGGGAAAGGTCAACGAACGGCACGCCAAGGGGAATAGAGCATGAGCGCCACCAACGCCCGACAGGGCATCCTGTCCCTTGCCGTCAAGGACAAGGCCGCGCTGTACAGCGCCTACATGCCGTTCGTGAAGAACGGCGGCATCTTCGTGCCCACGCCCAAACGCTACTTCCTCGGCGATGAGGTGTTCCTGCTGCTCACCCTGCCGGACTCCAGCGAGCGCCTGCCGGTAGCCGGCAAGGTGATCTGGGTAACCCCGGCCGGAGCGCAGGGCAACCGCGCGGCAGGCATCGGCGTACAGCTGGCCGACGGCGCAGAAGGGGAGACCGTCCGCCATCGGATCGAGACGCTGCTGGCTGGCATCCTGACCGCGGACAAGCCCACGCACACGATGTGAAGAAATTTCGGTGAAACCGTTGACGTCGAAATTTGCCGCCCTATAATGAGCGGCTCAGCAGCATCGGGCGGTTAGCTCAGCGGTAGAGCATTGCCTTCACACGGCAAGGGTCACAAGTTCGAACCTTGTACCGCCCACCATATAAATCAGTGCGTTACACGAGAGCCGGCGAAAGCCGGCTTTTTCGTAACTGCGTGGTAACAGCGTTTTTTGCCGTGCACCGGAGAACGTAATGACCAAAGCTGAAGTCCGTAGTCTCTTTCCCGCACTCCTCGCCGCTTGGCGCGCGCTCCCTGAAGTCCGTACAACGGATGAGCAGCAGCTCCGATTCTCGGACTTCTACTCGTGGTTGCGGGAGTCACATGCCGACGCCACCAGGTTCCGGTCTGTGATGGGCCCTCGTGAGGACCTTGAGCAGTGGTTCGACCAGGCAACGCACCAGAGTTGGCGAAATTAAGCACGTCAAGACCGCGGCGAATTAGAACCTCGGGGAATTGTTGAACCGGTGACGCCCACTAGCAGCCGATTCCGCCGACCGAACTGCTGACGGTGTCCCTATGGAGGATAGCTATGGTCCGGAAGCTCGTTTCGCGGGAAGAGGCCATCTACGCTGTGACTGCGGCGCACTCGGCGGTATGGCATGCCATCGCAGGGTTCCGCTACATGTGGGATGCGCACGACCGGGGCGCCCCCTTTGAGTTGACGATCTTCGAGGATCTGATTGCAACAAAACCATTCGCGGGACTCGCGATTGACTGGCGGTACACGGTCTATCCCGAACGCCTCCGCGAGCGTGCTCAGGAAGTTGTGAAGTACACGGCACGCCAGGCGATCGTTGATGTTCACGATGCCGTCTGGTGGTATGGGGTGACTGCGGGCTTGGCGCGTCAGTACTCCGAGAACCCGGTGGTGGTCCTGCTTAGGGCGCTCAGACACGCCTATTCCCACCGAGCCGACGATTGGGACTTCGGCGGAACGCCATTGCCCATGCAGTGGCGCCACCTTTCGCTAGAGATCGGAATGGGTGGGAAGTCAGTCAGCCAGAGCATCTTCCTGAGCGACCAGCTCTATTTGATAAACGATGCGATCTTTCTTTTGGATCCCGGCAGCGCGCTGGCCGCTACCGTCCACCGCTAGCCGGTATTGCAAGTTCGGTCGTCGCTGCACTGACACGTAGCCTTATGGGGCGCGCGCGGAAGCTCTATTCCTTAGGGATTGCTCCAGCCGCGAAGCTTGTCACGCGCCGCAAGTATTTGGGGCTTGAGTGCGGAGTGGATATTAAGCTAGACGGTAAGACGCAGTTGCCGCGGCGTTCTCCAGTTGATCCCCAAATGAACGCATAAGGGTTACGGTAGTATCGACAATCTCGTCGATTTGGCCATCGTCGATGAAAGCATTCTCGCCGTGCGCGATTGCGTTGCGGCGGTCAAGGAGTAGCTTGTCAATAAAGGCCGACTGTGATTCATATGGTGATGAATCGACGCCGCATACCATGCATATGTCACTCATTACGGAGCTGCTCAAATTAGATCTCGTGCTGACGAGACCTTCGTCCACTTTGGAAAACTGAAGGGCCGAGCCCGAAAGAACTTCCTCTACGATCCTGCAGCTGTCGCCGAAGTTCTTCTTGGAGCCGTACAAGCTGGCGAGCCGAGGAATAAAATAGTTCTTTAGAAACTGCGGATGAAGCTCCGCGTAACGCAGAGTTTGGGTGGCTACAAACTCAAGATAGTTCTTGGCTGCCAATCTTACATAGCCCTCCCAGTGGGCGTACGCGATTGTCACCAACGCACGAAGAAGCACGCGACGCCCAATGCCATCCGAGCGTCGAATTGCGGCCTTCAAGTCCGACAGTTCCCTGATCCGCCAGACTCTATCCGAATTTAGAACCTCGCCAAGAAGTTCAGGCGTGCGCGGTCTTGTCATGGCTGGAAGAAGCCGACCCCAAACGGAACCGTCATCTGAATTCGCTGCGTCCCTCGGAGTCCAGGTGACTTGAAGGTGGCGACTTGAGGGGAAAGCCAGAACTCAGTCGCCTTTGACCGCACAAAATCGACCGGGTTGGCCGAAGCCAAAATCGCTTCAAGGTTGGATGCAACGCCCACTGCGATGCCTTCAAGGCCGACCAAGCCAACTCTGCCGGTGTGACGGGCTCCGTCCCAAGGTCTGAGGGCATTTGATCCAAGGGCTCGATGAAGGAGATCGGTTGTTGCATCTAGCGTGCGGGTGACGTTGTTAGCGTCGCCTTCTCTCGCGAGAGCAATGATGCCTTCGTCAATGTAGGCTTCGACATCTAGGAGCCCGTTATAGCCAACGAAGGTGTGAACGAGCAGCCTAGTCGCGTATTCGAGGTGCCGCTGACGCTCCGCTTGCTCCTCATTGGTTCCTGTGATCTCCTTGAAACGCTGGGTCTCAGCTGAATCCTTTACGGCTCGGAAGTAATTCGTGTTCACCATCAACATGACGCAGTTGCGAAGCTCTTGCGCATTCGCTGGTGTGCCCCCAGCGTTTAAACGCTGGAACAGATCGTACTTTGCGTCGTTGTCGCTTGGTCGTTTCAGGATCTCGACGCCGATGCGCGAGCGCTTTATGGCCAGCTGCTGAGGCTTGCCAATCGGCTGCTGATCTTCCGGCTGCAGGTCAGTCACATCGGAAGACTGCTCCCATACCGCGTTCTTCAGTGATGGGAGATAGTGCGTTGCTTCCAAGGATGACGGAGGGATAGCAGCGCCCGTGGGGTCTTTAAGCGCGCCCATAAACTCCAAGATGGTTGACAGCCTTTGAAGTCCATCAATGAGCTCCCATCGACCATCCTCTGTCTCAAAGACGAAGATTGGAGGAAGCGGGATGCCAAGCAGGATAGATTCAATAAGCTTGGACTTCTGTCCAATGTCCCACCGGAACAGTCTTTGGAATTCCGGCCTGATGATTAGTTCGTCACCCTCATACATGCCAACGAGCTCGCCGAGCGACATTTGATAGGCATCAGTTCGGACTGAACGTTGGGTATTCTCGATTTCTTGAGCAAGCATTGCCGCGATCTCCATTCATTGAGGGCGCCTGCCCTTAGCTGAATGGTAGTCGGCATCCTGCATCTTCGCATCCCCCTGCGGTAAACCATGGCTGGCTCTCTTCTGTCCGACCGGGCTAATGGTAGGACCTTACGCCCGGGGGAGCTTGTCATGCAGGCAGGCCAAGATGGCGTTGGTCCAACGTGGGGTTAGGTCTCAGCCTGCTTGTAACGTGAGCGAGGGCGTCAGCTGTCCTTTGTGCCCAGTCCATGTGTGAAGATCATTCATCCTGCGCAAAAAATCGTTTTTCTCAACTGACGGTGCAAATAAGCGGCTGGGGGCACGGTCAGGGCCACGAGGCCTTTGAACTTTCGGCCCACCCCTCCCCATTCAGGGCTGGGCGGGCCGATGCTCAGGGCCTCACGGCGCGATGGGCGGGAGTTCGAACTTGAGCACCGCGGCGGTGTCGAGCACCTCCAGACCTGCGCGCAGCTCGCCCAGGATGGCGACCAAGTTGCGAACGAAGTAGTCGGCGTGCGTGTTGGTCAGTACCACGCTCATCTGCTCGCGATCCAGCACGGTCACCAGCGAGGTATCGACGGTCAGCACCTGCCGCGCCGGCATCGCTGCAGTCGGGACGATGGTGGTGTTCCAGAGCGAGGGCGGGGCCGGCGACGTCGGGCTGCCGAACACGTATTCGTCGTCGGTGTCGTTCTTCCTGGTGATCTGCAGGCGGAACCAGTCCAGCGGGTTCATCAGCACCAGGTTGGGGGCGTAGCCGTTGTTGGCCATAGCGACCAACCCCTCTCCGATGATGTCGGCTGGTGTCTCGCCGATGGCAGGGGCCATGGGCGTTGCCTGGTTGAGCAAGCCGTTGATCTTGCCCTGGCCGCCGACGCCATTGATGATCCGGTTCTCCAGGCGCGCGAGCACCTTGTGTCGGATCACGCGGTCGATCTGCGATTGCAATGCCGGCGCGTCCGACAGCACCTGCTTGGACGCAGTGGTCCACCCGGCGATGGTGACGATCTCTGCGCGGGCCGGCGTGCCTTCGAACGCCAGCTGCGCCTTGGTGTCTCCCTCGTGCTCCTGCTCGGCAGCATCGCCGGTGCCAGTGAACTGGATGAACTCCACTGCATCGCTGCTGGTCGGGCGACTGGGCAGCACGTCCAGCAGACGCAGGGGCGGCAGTACCTGGCCGATGAAGCCGCGGCGCTCGGGCTGGCTCGGTACGCTGGTGTCGCCTGTGTTGCCCTTGCCCTCGTTGGTCAGCGCGGCCTTGATCGACGCATCGATGTTCGCTCGGGAGGCGAACTGGCCGACCTTCATGCTCCGCGCGGCCTGGTCGCGGGCTGTCGCGAAAGCGGCATCCTCGCCAATCGCAGCTGCAGCGCGCGTACCTACGCTTTCCTGGTGCGCGTGGGAGTACTGACCATGCCCCTCTTGGTCCATCTTCGCCACGATCTGCTCGACGGACGACAGGCGCATGGATACTTCTGCGGCCTGTTGCTCGGTGCTTTCCTTGTACGCCTTGAGGTTGCTGCCCAGCTCGCGAAGGCTGGCGTTGATTTCCTGACTCATTTGCGGGTTTCTCCCTTCCTGTTCATGGTGACGCGCACGCATGCGCGCCCTCGCTTGCATCACGGCGGCGATGTCGGCGGCAGGAAGATTGCTCTTCCGGAGACCGCTCTCGAGCTGCTCATCGCTGATGCTGGTGTGGTCGTCTTCCATCTCTGCGCCTGTCTCGCTTGTGCGTGTGTAGTTCAACGCAGCGCGCGGCTGGGCGATATGCTTTCGTAACGCGGCGCTGCGCCTTTCGTTACGCGACTCGGTGGGATTCGTCGGACCAGTCGGTCTCTGTTTCCGCAGCAAACTCGGCTTTCAGCAGTTCGATCCCAACCATGACGTTCACGATGGCGCGAACGCGCGCGCCCTTCTGGCGGCACCGATCGCTGCAGTAGCGCCGTGGCCTGCCGGTCCGCCGAACAGGTAGTGCCGCGCCGCAGACCTCGCATTGCGGCGAGGCCCGGGCAATCTGGCGCTGGCGCGCCGCGTGACTCAATGCTGGTGCGCTCCACCGGTGCCCGGAATCGTCATGATCCGTTTCATCTGCTGGTACTCGTCGATGGTTGCCCACCAGATCGAAGGCGCAGCCGGATTCATCTCCCAGGACAGGACCATGCGCTCGCCGCTTTGGAGCACCTGCGCGACCTTTGCCGCGATCACAGGATCCTGTTGCTGCAGCTTGGCGAGCATTGCATCGGCGAGTTCAGCAGCGGCGGCGTTGAAGGCTTGCGCGGTGCTGGCGATCTTCTGATCGGTGTTCATTTTTCGTCTCTCTTCGTGGTTGCGGACTTCCAGGCGATGTCTGCTCGCACGTGTAGCGGCAGCTTCGTCCAGCGTTGGTATTGCGGTAGGCGGTTTGCCACTTGCTCGGCCTCCTGCTTCGGGCTGCCAGCGCGCATCAACTGCTTTGCCAGCGCGCGTTTGGTCAGCGCCACCTTCAGGGTTTCGTTGGTCATGCGTTCCTCGTGGTGTGGTTCTGCATCGGGCGCACGTGGTGAACGTCGTGCACCGGGTGATCCGGGCGCAGGGGGTGCGCCCCGTGCCGATCTGTCACCCGTGACGTGGTGTCACCCGTGTGCAGCGCGCGGCCGGCCAGGTCAAAGGGTGCAATCTGCGACATGTTCGAAGGGTGCAATCTGTGCAGCGGACCCGATGTGGTGCGCGAGCCCTGGATGCAGTCAATCAACCGCTCAGGAGCAACAGCGCCAAGCGTCCGCTGCGCTCCCGCTTGGTAGATATATATAAAGGGGCCCCCTGAGGGGGCCATAAAATGCCCCAAATCGCTGTTTATGGCCCCCTGAGGGGTGCAAAAGACGTTGGTCATGCTGCTTTTGGCCCCCTGAAGGGTGCAATGTGGCCCCCTGAGGGGGCCTCAGATTGCATTTTGCTTTGGCCCCCTGAGGGGACTACAGATCGCGTTTTGCGCCAGTCGTTGCGCGGCGGTCCGGGTAATAGCTCGAGGGACTTCCCCGGACAGGTGTCGATTCCGTACCAGGTCAACGCGTAGAGGTTGCAGATCTTCCTGTTGCCGTGGCGGGTCTGCACGATGAAGCCGGCTTCCTCAAGTTGGCCAAGCAATTCGCCAAGCTTGCTGGCGGCGCACACACCGGCCTCCGACACCATCGCCTTCGTTGCGCTCAAGTCGCCGTTGTTGCGCCCGTTGTACTGGGCGGCCAGGAACATCAGCATCTTCAGTGCGCCGCCACCCAGGGCGTAGAACGCGGGCGACTGGATCATTGGATGCGGCAGGCGAACGAAAGTGTCGCTCGACCGCCGGCCGGTGTGCTTCGCCCTGTTCCGCTCAGGGATGCGCTTGCGGTAGTCATCGGCCATCGCGCTCACTCTGGCCCTGTCCCGTCACCAGCCGCCGCACGGCGCGAAACCAGTCCTCTCCAGCGCGCGCTGCACGGATCAGCACCCACTCGCGAACGCGGGCCTCGCCGGGGTTTGCCCTGTGCTGCAGGGCGCAGTCGCCGCACAGCACGTAGGGCAGGGAGGCCCATCCGTATTCCCATTCCACCCTGTTGAAGGTGCCGAACACCGGCAGCAGCGACTTCCCGCAGCAGTCGCACGCTACGGGGTCCAAGCGTGGCGCGCGGCGGCTCACTGCGCTCCTCCTTGCGGGATAGAGGGCGCACGCTCCATGGCGGCGTAGATGCGTTCTGCTAGCGTGTCGAGGCGCATCTGCTCGTTGGGCGTCAGCACGGGGATACGCACGATCCGAGCGGCTGGGAACGGAATGATGATCGCGCTCATGCCTGCACCGCCAGCACAGAGCGGACGGCCGTTTCCCACTGAGGCGAGAACCGGCCGGCCCGGCGAAGGACGAAGACGTCCACCTGCGAGCGGGCGTCGTTGGCCTCATCGCTCGCGCAGTCCAGGCACAGGGTGTACGGGAATGTCGCTGGGCCTCTGCGGGTCTCGCTGCGGCAGTAGTGGCGGCCGTAGGACAGCGGCATCAGGCAGCAGTCGCAGGCGATCGGTTCGGGTTGCTGGTAGCTCATCACACCCTCCGCGTCGTGGTGGCGTAGGTCACCATGCCGAGGAACACCAGTAGGTCGCGGGGGACCGGGTATGCGGCGCCGGGCTGGCTGCGGGTGAACACGTGTAGGCCGCCGGGACGCGCCTGGACGAAACGGATCAACTGCTGGCCACCGATCGATACCGCGTAGCAGGCGTCACCGTCGAAGTAGTTGCGGCGCAGGTCCACGTGCAGCAGGTCGCCCGGCTCATAGCTGGGTGCGTTCAGGCTGTCTTGGACAGCCACCAAGCCCCAGCGCGCGCTGTCAGAAAAGTCCGGGGGCGCGGTGCGGAGTTCCCCGATTGCGGCCGGCGGGGGTTGCTGTAGGATATTGCTCATGGTCGGGTCGTTCCTCGTAAGGGTTCGGCAGTGACTTCGACGGCTCGTTCCGGGTGCAACCGGACGGGCCGTTTCTATTTCCGAGGGTCTGTCCGTGGCTTTCCCTCATGCGGCTACGCCGCCGGTTGCCTCCTTCTCCCTGGCCTCAATGAACTCGCGCAGCGCGCGGGCCGAGACCATGCGGCGCTTGCCAACCTTGAATGTCTTCAGCTGGTTTGCTGACATCGCTCGATAAAAGGCGTTCTGGTTTAGCCCGGTAACGGCGCACGCTTCATCCGTGGTGTAGCTAAGGCGCTCGTGACGTTCGTTCATACTTGCTCCAGATATGGACCAATGTGGTCCGTTGAGCGCAGTGGACCATATTGGTCCGTTGCGGTCAAGGACCAAGATGGTCCATCATCCGCGCAATGAATACCCCCGACCTGCAGTTCAAATTGCGCCTCCCGAGCGGCCTCAAAGCAAAGCTCGAAGACCATGCAAACGCCACAGGAAGGTCACTGTCGGCTGAAATTGTTCATCGCCTGGAGCGCTCTTTCGACCCGATGGATGAATATCTAGGCTCGATGGGCTTGCGCGCTCAAATTGCGGGGGAGCGCGAGATGGCTCGATCTACAGTGGAGATGATGGATCGAATCATCAACGACATGACCGAGCAGCAGGCAAACGGCAGCCAGGCCGCCTATCCCACTCAGGCGGCTGGACAGACTGTAGACCAGGCAATCAAAGACGCAACGCGCGCGCGCGATATGTTCAAACGCGTCGTGGACGCTGCGACACTTCTTCTTTCAGAGATTGCTATTGCAGAGGCGAAGAATGAGCATCCTGACGTTTCCGAGATCCGGAAGCGGGCTAAGGAATGGGGCGTTATCTCCAGCCGCGGCTAAAGGAACTGCACCTGCGCCAGCTTGTCGCGCGCAGCACCCTGCACCAGATGCCCGTAGTGCTTTTCGATCATCGCAAGTGACGTGCCGGCAAGCTTCGCCACGGTGAGCAGGTCCATGCCGCCTACGATGGCGTCCGTGATCCAGCAGTGGCGCAGGGTGTAGAGGGTGACGCCGGAAGGTAGCCCAGCGCGCGCTGCGGCCTCCCTAACCGGATCGCTCCAGGCGTCAGCCGTCCATGCCTTCCCGCCGTCCTGGGTGAACAGGTGGGCCTTGGGGAGCTTCCCCTTGGCAAGCCGGTCGAACATGGCGCCGGCGGCGGGGGAGAGCGGAATCTTGCGGTCGTGGTCCTTGCTGCGGAATCGAACACTCGCGGTGCGGCCGTCATAGTCCAACCGCAGGCAGATGGCTGGATCGCCCGGCCTGCAGCCCGTGAGCGCAACGCACTCGATCAGGTCACGCACCGGCCCCACAGCAGCATCCAGCAGCGAGCGGCGTTGCCCACGCTCCAGGTACAGCCCACGGCGCTGGCTGGCGTCCTTCAGGGGCTTCACCGAGTTCCATTCGAACGCCACGTCGGGTGAAGCCTTGCGCCGGGCCACAGCGTGATTCAGGGCGGCCACCAGCACCGTGCGCATGCGGTTGACGCTGGACTTAGCCAGGGGCTTTGCCACCGGTGGCCGGCCACGCTTCACCGGTAGGGCAGGGAGGTCGCCTCTTTCCACGCGATCGCGCCAGGCTTCGATGTGATCCTGGTGCAGGTCGGTCAATCGCACCTTGCCAAGCTTGTCGGCGTACAGACATCGTTCGAAGCGCCGGTCGGCGTCCGCCGCGGCGGTGTCCCTGCCGTCCTTCTTGAGGGTGGTCACGTAGTCACGGCAGGCGTCGGCAACGGTGGTGTCGGCCTTGGGCTTGGCGACCGCCAAGGGCGCGCCGTGCTGGTCCGTTTCGGCGAGGACAGCGCGCGCCCTGGTGCGGGCCGCGTCCACTTTGACGCCTGGCCACTTCCCCAGCGCGCGGGTGCTGGTGCGGCTCCACTGGACGTTCCAGCTCTTGACCCCTGACGGCTGCACGCGAAGGTGCAGCTGCGGGACCAGCGTGTCCCAAATTCGGTAGGGCGCTGCCTCGGGCTTGGCGGCTTCGACGGTGGACGGATTGAGTCGCTTGGACTGCTTCATGGCGGGCCGTAACTGCGCTGTAACTGCAAAATGCAGTGTGCGGCCAAATCCAGCGGTACGCAATGAGACTAGAAAACAAGGCTCTATGGGTCGATCCCTTGTGCCGCAAGGCCGTATCTCGTCCTTCACACGGCAAGGGTCACAAGTTCGAACCTTGTACCGCCCACCATGATTCAGTCGAAAAAGCCTCCGGAAACGGGGGCTTTTTTGTTGGGTTGGGTTTGGGTGGTTCAAGGGCTGCGCAGCGCGACGTGGTCAATTCTCTGGACCAGGCGTCCCGATCTCCATCAAGCGCAGATCTGCCGGTGAAGGAGGCAGGCGATGGAACGAATTGCGCGAGCGGAACACCGATGTGCGATCCACGCTGCCGCACCTCGCGCTCGTTAATAGCCTCCACTAGAATCCGGAGGATTGCCAAGACGCGCCGGTCTCTGGCCCCGCTGGAGATTGTCCGTGAGCTACTGGCAGCTGGTTGAACCAGTCTGGGACACCGTGTCCATTTACGACGGTGCGGAGGTGTTTTTGCATCAATATAATGCCGCCCCGGAAGCATCACGCATTTTGTTCGCCGCGCACTGGTGCCAATCCGAGATCAACAATGGTGGTTTTGAGCAGTTCTTCTCGAACAGCACAGGGGTACTCGCCCCTGAAGGTGCTCGAGCCTTTCGTGCCCTCCACATGCCGCTTACCGCGGAGCTGATCGTCAAAGCGATGGCTGCCTTTGGTCCCCGGTATCCGAGAGAGCGAACCGAGCGCGACCTCGCGATGGACGAGATAGGGGCGAACAGCGATGACCAAGCAGGTCCTTTCCATCATTTGGACGAGGAGTTCTTTGTGCTGGTGGAAACCGAGAACGGAGGGTTCAGGAGTGCGGCGAACGCTTATGCCGTGTCGATGGCGCATTGAACCGCCGTTGCCCTCGGCAGCGCTGCTTCGGTCCGCTCGCGTCCGCTTTTCGGCGATAGCGAAGATCCCCTTCAGCGAGCTCTCCCTGCTATGAGTGCTATTCCACCGCGCCAGCGGCCAGGCTGTCCCAGATACGTCCGTCACGTTGCGCTTCAGTGGTGACGTTGATCACCGCCTGTTCGCCCAGACGATCACGCAACTGCTGCAGATACAGGCTGCGAGGTGTCACCACCTGGCCCACCGATTGCACGATCCCTGCAGGTTCCTCAGGCGGGAATTTCCCGGGTGCAATGGCGCCCACCTGTCCCACGCTCCAGTTCATCGCGAAGGGCGGCGCCTGGACGACGTAGATGTCGTGCTCGGTGTTCCAGAACATCTGCTGCGCGCCCGCCCACCCGTGCCCCGTTCCGCTGTACCGGCGGTTCTGTGCCCGCAGCATGTATCCCTTGGTGTTGTCATACAGCGTGCCGGTGGACCAGCGATGATGTGGACCACTGTCGTTGCTGTCACCTACGGCGAGGCAGTCCAGAAACACATTGGGACCGGGTACCCGTGCGCCGATGACGAAGGTATGCCTGCCGCCCTGGTTGTAGCAGCGCTGGATCAGATTGAAGGCGGCGTTGCCCTCGTAAAGGAACACATAGCGGCGGGCGCCTTGGGTGGCGCCATACCTGGGGTCGAGATAGGCAATGTCCTGCAGGGTATTGAACTGGGCGCCGTTGCGGGTCACGAAGCCATGCGACACATAACGCACGGTCACGTCGCGAACCCATGAGTCGTAGATTGCACCCAAGCGGAGTGCGGTAAAGGGGCCGGAATCGGCGGTGCCGTTGACCGTCCCGGTCTCGGGGTTACCCTCAAGGCGGAGGTCTTCGATGCCGACCTGCGAGATACGGATGGGATCCGTGCGATAGACGCTGCCGCCACCGAAGCGCGTCGCGATGGCATCCATGATCGGGGCATCCAGGCTGATCGTGTCGTGGTCTACGGCAGTGACGACGCGTTCGCTGTACACAGCGTAGTCGCTGGGCGTCCATCGGTATCGTGCGGTATCGATGCCCTCGGGGCCGACCCAGCGGGCATTGGGTTCCCTCGCGATCGACACCGTATCGCCCACGCGATAGCCGGCTGCGGACTGCACCGTGATCCGCATCGCCCCCACCGGCACGTAGTCCATGGTGATGGCGGTCCGGCGTGGGTCCAGAGCGGCGCGGGGAACCGCGGATTCGCTGCTGCCCACTTCAAGAATCCTGCCCTGCCGATCGCTGACTTCGGAGCGGATCACCGTGCCGTCGGCACCTCGACCTTCACCGCGCAACACCACGCCGCTGGCCCGGATGGTCAGCGTCTTGCTCAACCTATAACCGCCGCGCCGCAGCAGGACTACGCCGCGTAGGCCCCGGCTGTCCTGGACACGCACGGCGACCGCGTCGATGGCGGCCTGGATGCGGGGATAGTCGTCACCCTCCGCGTTTGGCTCAAGGACCTCAATAACAGGAATGCTGGAGCGGGTGGGCAGGCTGACACCGCCGCCCTGGTAGCCGGCGCGGGAGAAGTCCGGGACGATGTTGCGCGCGTGATCGCTACCGCGTTCGGAGTACAAGGCATAGCGCAGCAGGCCGTTGCTGCCCAGTGCTACCAAGGGGGCGTCTTCGGCATTGTTGATGGGGTGGATGAAGGCGCTGGTCTCGGAAGCAGGCCCGGCCGCTGATAAGGTAGAAAACGGACAGACCGGCAACGCCACGAGCGTCAGCGCTGCGACTCGGCGAAACGCCGGGAGGAAAGGCATGCGGGCGACGTCCTTCCATTGAGGAGTAGCTTGCAATGTTAGCAACTGCTTCCAACGATGCAGTCCGTGCTGAAGAGTCAGGCTGGTCTGCTTTTCCGGCCGATCGCGGACTTTTCGGACAACAGAAAGGCGCCAATCGCTGGCAGTGTCCGTTTCTGGCCGTCAGCGGCCCCCGCCTGCGAAGGCGGCCAGCTCCTCCGCCTGACCCTCGGGGAAGGATTCCTTGAGCAGGTCGAGCAACGCCGCCACCCTTGAGCTGAGCAGTCGTCGCGAAGGGTACAGCGCCCATATCTCGATCGGCGGGGCCTTCGCATGTCCCCACGACACCAATGCGCCCTCCCTGAGATCGTCGGCAACCAGCGAGAAGGGCAGCATCGCCGCGCCGGTGCCTGCACGAACGGCATCGCGCACCATGGTCAGTGCGCCCAGGCGCAGCACCGGATCCACCGCGATACGTATCTCGCCTCTCGGCGTCACCAGGTCCCAGCCGGTGGCATTGCTGGACGGACGGAACACCGCAGGCGCCGTCTCGCCCAGCGCGGGCAGGGGCAGGTCCGGGTGCGCCACCGCCACGAGGCGGTCCCGGATCAGCACCCGCCCCACCAGCCGTTCATCTGGATCCGGATTGACCCTTATCACCAGGTCATAGCCTTCTTCCACCATGTCCACGGCGCGGTCTTCGGTAGTGACATCGAGCCGCACCTGTGGATAGCGCTTCACGAATTCGGCTGCGATCTTGCCCAGCGCCATCTGCGAGAACAGCATCGGTGCGCTCACGCGCAGCCGCCCACGGGGCGTGTCGCCGCCTGAGGAAATGGACGTGGCCGCTTCGTCCAGTTCGGTGAGCAGCGTCTCGGTGCGCTCGAACAGCGCCCGACCCTCCTCGGTGAGCTTCAGCGTGTGCGAGCCACGCTCGAACAGCCGCACCCCCAGGCTGGCCTCCAGCTCAGCCACACGCCGCGAGAGCGTTGCCTTGGGGCGGTCCGCTGCGCGCGCGGCACGGCCAAACCCGCCGTGGCGCGCCACCAGGTTGAAGTCGGCCAAGGCCAGTAGGTCCATGTGTTCCACCAGCGAGACAGATGGTCCAAGTATATGGGCTATCGGCCCGCACGCGGATCAACAACCATGAGGCCTCACCACCCACCCGGAGTACCCCATGACCATTCTTGTTACCGGCGCCACTGGCACCATCGGCCGTCAGGTCGTCCAGCACCTCACCCAGCGCGGCGCAAGCGTTCGCGCACTGGTCCGCACCCCCGCCACTGCCAACCTGCCCGCCACCGTGGAACTGGTGCAGGGCGACATGCTGGATGTGGATGCCCTCCGCCAAGCTTTCGAGGGCGTCTCCACGCTGTTCCTGCTCAACGCCGTGGTCGCCGACGAATTCACCCAGGCACTTATCACCCTCAACGTCGCCCGCGAGGCGGGGGTGAAGCGCGTGGTGTACCTGTCGGTGATCCACAGCGACCGCTACGTCAACGTGCCGCACTTCGCCGGCAAGTTTGGCGTGGAGCGCATGATCGAGCAGATGGGCTTCAGCGCCACGATCCTGCGCCCGGCCTATTTCATCGATAACGACCTCACCATCAAGGACGTGGTGCAGGGCTACGGTGTGTACCCCATGCCGATTGGCAGCAAGGGGCTGGCGATGATCGACACCCGCGACATCGCCGAGATTGCCGCCATCGAACTGCTCAACCGCGAACAGGCGCCGGACAACAGCGCGCTGACCCGACTCAACCTGGTCGGCCCGGAAGCACTCACCGGAGAACAGGTGGCCGCCATCTGGAGCGGTGTGCTGAACCGCCCGATCGCCTACGGGGGCGATGACACGGCCGCCTTCGAGCAGAACCTGCGCCAGTTCATGCCGGCGTGGATGGCCTACGACATGCGACAGATGGCCGAGCGATTCATCAGCGACGGCATGCTGCCGGGCGCGGGTGACGTGGAGCGGTTGATGCAGTTGCTGGGTCGGCCGCTGCGTACGTACGCAGCGTTTGCGGCGGAGCATGCGTCAGCGGGATGAAGGCCGAGCCTGGGCAGCGGTTGAACAGCCAGCTGTTAGAGCCCTCAGCCTTCGCCATCTGGAACATCCACTTGGCAAGCAGACGCCGCTTGATCGCTTGGCGCGGCGCTGGGCTTGTGAACGTCCGCTTCTGGCCGGAAGCGGACATGGGAAGTTCGGTCCCCAGAGTGGTGAATCCATCCGATGCCACTCCGTGAAGTCCTAGGTGCTTGTCTCCTCTGCACGCGTCCTGGACCGTGACGTGCCAGGGCGCTTAATGCCTATCAGACGACCAAGTGGCGGGCCTTCAGCCCGCTCAGTGCCAACGCACTCAGCGCACGGGTCGGGGCGGCGCACGCGTCAGCGTGGATCGTCACCGGGTAGCCCACCGCCTCCGGCGAGAGGGCTGTGTGAGTGACGCAATGCTGGGTCATCATGCCGACCAGATCGATGGTGTCCACCTTGTGCTGCCGGAGCAGCTCGGCGAGATTGGTTCGCAGAAAGCTATCCGCCTCATGCTTGACCACCAAAGGGGAATTCCGCATCGCCGATTGAATGGACGGATGCAGATCGGCGCCGACGCTGCCGGTCTCGAAGAAGGGCGCGCCAGCGGGTGCCTGATGCTGTACGACCACGACCAGATCGTTGTTGCCGTGCGCGGTCTCGATCAGTACCAGCGCACTCTGGAGTGCTTCCTCCGCGCCTTCCAGCGGGAAGTGGCCGCCAGCAAAGTAGTCATTCTGGATATCAATCACAATGAGCGCTTTCATACATCCTCCTTTAGAAGTCGATGACTTCGCCATCCTGCGGAATGACGACACTGCTTTCGATGCCCTTTTCGATGACGTAGTCCTGCAGGTCGTAGCGGCTGACGCTCATGTGATTGACCGCATCCATGTGTACAGCCACGATCCTGGCGTTGGGAGACATCTGGTGCACGCGCAGCGTATCTTCCTTGCCCATGATGATGCCGGTATTGAATCCATCGATCCGCGCATCGCCCGTGTTGAGAACCACCACGTCAGGCTTGAAAGTCTTCAACGTTTCGCGAACTTCGGCTTCCCAGACGGTGTCGCCGGCCACATACACCGTCTTCAGACCAGCCTGCTGGAAAACAAAGCCCATGGTTGCGCCGAGCAGCTTGCCCACCTCGGGGATGGCGTACATTTCCTCCGAGCCATGACGGGCGCCTGCCTTGCTGATCCTGACGCCGTTGAATACGGTGCCGGTGCCCAGGATTCGAACATCCTTGAAACCCTGCTTGCGGAGCAGGGCCGCATCCGCATTGTCCTGGACGAACATGGGCAGCGACTTGGGGATTTCTTTCTGGGCAGCATCATCCCAGTGGTCGAGGTGGGTGTGGCTGATCAGGACTGCGTCGACACCACGCAGCACGGACTCAACGGACTCCGGAAGCTCCACGAGCGGGTTGCGCAGGTGGCTACGGTAAGTGCCGGCAAAACCCGGGTAGGTTCCCTTGCGTGCAAGCATGGGATCGACCAGGAAGACCTGGCCGCCATACGTCACCTTGATGGTGGCATTGCGGATCTGCTGGATCGAGACCTTGGGGCTGACCTCGGCACTGAATGCGTGGAGTGGGGCACCCATGGCCAGCATCAGGCACAGTGCGACGGGAAGTGTCTTGCTCATTGAAGTTCCTTGAGGGCTCATGTGATGGGAAAAGTCTGGGCTTGGCGCCTTCCGTGAGATACTGGCCCAGATGTCAAATGACGATGGGATCGGGCCAAAATGACCATCCACTCAGAATCTGTGGGTACGACGGAGGTCGTCCTGCTGGCACAGCCGGGCGTCAGCGCGTTTCACCTGTCTGTCCCGCTGGCGATCTTCGGCATGTGTTTTGAGGGGCGAACGGAGTTCCGGGTACGGGTCGCCGTCGAGGGCAGCGGAGGGCCGACTTCGCACTGCTTGATGATCAGGGGTGACGGCGGACTGGAGCTCCTCGATAAGGCCGACGTCGTTGTGGTCGCAGGTTGGCCGGAGCTGGGGCAGGCGCCCTCCGAGGCGCTTCAGCACGGACTGCGCGCTGCCCATGAGCGCGGCGCCTACGTCGTTGGCCTCTGCTATGGTACCTACGCGCTGGCCTACTCAGGCCTTCTGGATGGAAAGCGCGCTGCGACCCATTGGGCAGGCGAATCGGACTTCCAGGGTAGATTTCCAAGCGTAAAGCTGGACGTGGACGCACTCTATGTAGACGAGGACAGGCTCGTCACTTCGGCCGGCACCGGCGCAGGACTGGACTGCTGCATCTACCTGGTGCGAAAGCTCTACGGAACGAAGGAGGCCAACCGCGTCGCGCGGGTGATGGTGTTGCCGCCGCACCGCGAGGGTGGGCAGGCCCAGTACATCGATCAACCCGTCCCAGACAACTCACGGGACGCCGCCCTCAGTAGTCTGATGGACGAGGTCCGGCGCAATCTCGGTGACGATCATTCCATCGACAGCCTAGCGTCAAAAGTGGCGATGAGCCGGAGAACATTCACCCGCAGGTTTGCAAAGGTCACCGGCATGACCGTTGGTGACTGGGTTCAGGCGGAACGACTTCGCCGCGCCATGGAGCTGCTTGAGAGTTCAGCGCTGCCGATCGATGTGGTGGCAGAGAAGGCCGGGTTTCAGAGCGCGGTTTCATTCCGTCAGAGTTTCAAGCGAGCAATGCACGTGAGTCCCTCGGACTGGAGAAAGACTTTCGGGCAGTGACGCGCTCAGATGAAGGAGCACTGGATTCGTCTCAGTTGACAGTGAACCGAGCTACGCCAGATCGAGCTCTTCCAGGCACCGGCACGCTTCCCTGATGCCCGCTGCTGGCCGGTAGCGGACATGCAACGAGATCCGTTCGTTTCATTCGTGGAGTCGCGGACTTTTGTCGCAAGCGATATCTTCAGCCCAAGGTTTGCCAGCCTCCTCTAGTAGCCACCGTGAGAACGTCTTCACAGGTCTGGGCGTCAAACCCATCGGTTCGGGCAGCACCAGGCAGAACGTCTTGGACACCGCCTCGCCTTGCGGCCATGGCGCCACCAGCCGACCTTGCTCCAGCTGTGTCTCCACGTAGAGACGTGGCACCAAGGCGACTCCGAGGCCTGCAAGCGCTGCTTCAATCAGCATCGCATGAAGGTCGTAGCGTGCACCCACCGCTGGGTTGGTGAGGGTTATCCCTGAGTCCTTGGCGTAGCGCTGCCAAGCATCGGGGCTCTGTCGTCGGTGTAGCCGCGGCAGTTGGTCCAGTAAGACGCGAGCCTCTGCGCCCTTGATGAGCGCGGGATGGCACACCGGCACCAGCACTTCCTGCAGTAGCGGGTAGGTCCGCATCCCCGCCCAGGCCGGATGCTCAAAGTGGACGGCAGCGTCGAATCCACTGCCGGCCAGCACGAACGGCTCGGTGCGCTCGGAAAGGTGCACGGTGATGTTCGGATGCGCGCGGCTAAACGCGGGCAGGCGAGGGATGAGCCATCGCATCGCGAAGGTGGGCGTTACGGCAATGTCCAAGCTTGCCGCGTTGTCAGGCTGGCCCATCAGGTATTGGCTGTCCCGGTCCAAGCGGTCCAGCGACTCGCGGACCTGGGCGGCGTATCGCTGCCCATTGGGCAGGAGGCGGACGCGATTGCCGACCCGCTCAAATAGGGGGACCCCCAGGAAGGATTCCAGCCTGCCGATCTGGCGGCTGATGGCCCCCTCGGTGAGGGAAAGCTCTTCCGCTGCCCGCGCAAAGCTGCCGTGGCGGGCGGCGGCCTCGAAGGCGGTCAGGGCGGTGCTGCTGGGAATCTTCCTGCGCATGGGGATTCAGCGTGATCTTTTGTCACTGAAGCATACCGAAACATCGGTTTGATGCGAGCTAATGCAGGCCTAGCATGAGGGGACATCAACAAGGGGCGCGCACAAGCCGGCCCAGGAGTGTTCCCATGATCTACACCGTCGAATGCAGCTATTCCGACTCCGCCAGCGAGGAGGAATGGAACGATTTCTACAGCCTGCACAAACTGCCTGCGCTCATTTCCGTGCGGGGGTTCCACACCTCGCAGCGCTTCAGGGCATGTGGTTCAGGGTGCCCGACCTACCTTGCCCTTCACTCGATAGACGGCCTGGAGGTCCTGCAGGGGGACGAGTATGCCCGGAAGGGAGGGGGCAACTTCGCGCGCTGGCAGCAGCACATCACCGACTGGCATCGCAACCTATACAGTGGCTTGGATCGGGCCTCCGCCGTCGAACAGGGCGATTACCTGCTGGTGAGTCGCGTCGGCCCTGAGCCGCTCATTGAGATGGGGACTGCATTCGAGGCCTTGCATGCGGTTGCGCTCGATCGCGCGCCCGCAGCACTCTGGCTTGCGCGCGTTCCGGCCGGGCAAGTCCCGGTCTTGGAATCCCTTCCTGACGGTGTGCACGCGTATACGCCCATGACCGCGCAACTCAAGAGCGTGGCGGTTGAAGGCCAACAAGGATCGGAGCAGCGCTCACATGCCTAGGCTCTCGATCTCCTTCACCGCGGAGCGGATGCCGGCGGACGACAGTCTGGCCGCGCTCACTGAGCGATGCGCGGTGCTGTGTACGGACATGCTGGGTGCTGCGTTGGACAACGTCCACATCCTTTACCTGGCTGCGCGTCAGGGGCGGGGCCATCCGGCATCTGCGGAACTGGCCTACCGACTGGGTCCGGAGAGGACGCCCGAGCTCATGGACGAATTCATGCGGCAGCTCGATCTGGCCATCCAAGACCATGCTGGGCTGACGGCGCGCATCCGATGCTTTGGCTACGGCAATGATTCCCTCCACGCGCGAAACTGACGAGCGGCATGAACGCATCCATCATTGAACGGGCTCTGCCCACCCTCCAGATCGGTGACTTCCTGATCCAAGCGATCAGCGATGGCCATCTGACCACCAGTCTGGATCTGCTCTCCCACATCGATCCGGCCGAGGCCGCGCAGCTACAGCTGAAGGCCGGGGTCAGCGACCCGTCCTCGATCCATATCAACACCTACCTGGTGCGGGGGAAGGGCCGCACGATCCTCATCGACGCCGGTGCCGGGGGGATCAAGGGCTGGGGAGGGGAATTGAGGGGCAATCTATTGCGAGCCGGTGTGCAGCCCACGGATGTGGATACGATCTTGCTCACGCATGCGCATCCTGATCATGTTGGCGGTCTACTCGATGCTCAAGGTCACCCCGTCTTCCCCAATGCGGAGCTGCTCATACACCCACGCGAGCTGTCCTTCTGGGAGGACGACGGCAACCTTGCCCGCAGCAATGATCGTGCCCGGGGCAACTTCCTGCTCGCACGGCAGGTGTTCGCCGGCTATCGCCGCAACTTGCGCTTGTTGGCCGAGGGCGATGTACTGCCCGGTATCAGTATGGTTCCGCTGTCAGGCCATACGCCAGGGCACACCGGATATCTGGTGGAATCGGAGGACCGCAGTGCGTTGATCTGGGGTGACATCGTGCATTTTCCCCACATCCAAATTGCCCGGCCCGACGTATCCATCGCATTCGACCAGGATCCGCAGCGGGCTGCGGCGGCCCGTTCAGCGCTTTTGGATATGGTCAGTGCAGATCAGTTGATGGCGGCCGGCATGCACTTGGGTGAGCTGGGGTTTGTTCGCATTCAGCGCATCGGAAGAGGTTATTCCTTCACATACGCCGGATGAAGAAGGACTGGTTGTTGTAAAGGCTGCGTCCGCTCCTGGCCGAAATCCGACATCGGTGCTGCAGCGGTCTTCTCGAAGCGCTTATATCGACCCAAGTTCCCCGCGCACGTCCTCAACAAACGCCCGCCCCACCGGCACCTCAGCCCCATCATTCAACACTAGCCAATACCGGCTCCCCGAAGCCGCATGCAACGTCCGCACATGCGTCAAATTGACCAGATACGACCGATGGCAGCGCACAAAGTCCGGCGGTAGCACGGCAGTAAGAGTCGCCAGCGATTTGTCATGCAGCTCACTCCGGCCATCGCGCCTCCGCACCTCGCTGTAGTCCCCATCAGCACGAATCCAAAGCACGTCCGCCAGCTCCACCATCGCCGTCCCCTGCGCATGCCAGATGCCCAGGTAACGCGCCGCCCCGGACCGATACCGCCCAACATCCAGCAACCGCTCCAGCGCCTGCCGCAACCGCTCGCGCGAGAACGGCTTCGGCACGAAATCCAGCACCCCATGCTCAAACGCCTGCAGCGCCCGCTCCCGATGCGCGGAGACCACCACGCAGTGGTATCGGCCAGCCACCACGCGCTTCAGCAGGTCGAAGCCATCCTCTCCACCCAGATTCAAATCCAGCAGCAGGCCGTCATACACGCTGCGCTGCAGCCGGTCACCGGCGGCGTCAAGGTCGGCCACGGCATCGAATCGCGCGCGGCTGCCAGCCAGTTCGGTGCACATCCGCAGCAGCCGCTGGCGGACCAGCAGTTCGTCCTCGACGATCAGGATGCGCATGTCAGCTCCATGCGGCCGTACCAGTCGTTGCCATCGGGGCCTTGTTCAAAGCGCCAGTTCTCGGGGCAGGTGGCGGCCAGGCTTGCCTCGATGTAGCGGGTGCCCGTGCCTTGCCCGCGATGCGGGGCAGTGCCGCGTGCGCTGCGCAGCTCCAGCATCCAACGGTCGCCGTCGCGTTGGATACGCAGGCGGAAGGGATGCTCGGCACATGCGACGGCTCCTGCATGAGTCAGCGCATTCTCGACCTGCGCATGCAGCACGCCGGGCGGAAGCCATAGGCCCGTGTGCTCGCCGTCGACCTCGAGACCGATGTGGCGATCCAACGCGAGGCCGACGATGTCCAGGTGGTTGCGGCACAGCGCCAGCTCTTCGTCCAGCGGCACGCTGGGGCGGGTGCTGCTCTCGCGCAGGCGGTCGAACTGCTCGGCCAGCGATTCGACCAGGCGGCTGGCGCGCATCGGTGCCTGTTCGATCAGTTCCTGCAGGCCGGTGAGGGTGTTCATCAGCCAATGCGGCTGGATGCCCCGTTGCAACAGCTGCAGCGAGAGGCGGGCACGCTCTTCGCGCAGCTGCGCGTTGTGGTGGTCCAACGTACGCAGTTGGGCGGCGTGGCGGATCAGCAGGAAGCCCATCAGCACGGCCAGGAACAGGAAGTAGGGGCCGTCGAGGAAGATGCCGCCGGCCAGCGGCACGGCGAATGCACCGGCCACCACCAGGGTCAGGATCGGCCAGCGCTCGTCGGGCTCGCCACGGGCGCGCAGCAGCACGTAGGCGGAGGTCAGCAGGCTGAGCAGCAGGAGTGCGGCACCGCGGCCGTCGAAGCTGGGCACGAATGCGGCCAGCGCCAGCAGTGTGGCGAGATAGGCGACGCGGGCTGTCTTCGGCACCGCGACGCCGAAACGACGCGCCAGGTAAGCCGGCAGCAGGATCGCCGCGGCGAGGTGCAGCAGAAGCAGCATGAGCAGTCGCGGGCCGTGCCACGGATAGCCATAGCCGACCAGCGGCCGCCATGCTTCGACGACGGGCAACGCAAGGCCGACGACCCCCAATGCGAGCAGCAGGCGCGCACCCGGTACCCGTGGACGGCCGCGCTGTGCAGCGAGGAAGTAGAGGCAGGCCGCACCCAGCGCCCCCGTGGCAAGCGCGGCGATCAACCACGGTCCAAGGTTGAGGCTGTAGATCGAGGCAGCCGGCCCGACCGCAACGAAGGCATCCGCGCCCCGCAGTTTGAACCACTGATGATGGCTGGAGGCGAGCAGCACCACCGTATCGGTGCCACTGGAGGAAGAGGGCGGCAGCACACGGATGATGTCCACCTGTCCCGGCTGCTCTTCGTCCGCGTTGCGGCCGACGGTGCCATTGGCGGCCAAGGGCTGGCCGTTCCAGAAGGGCTGGCTGGCGGCGCGTACCGAGATGCGCAGGGCACGGTCGGCCGCGCCGTGTGCTGGCTGCGCAGGCAAGCGCCAGCGCAGCCAGTAAGGGCCGCGCCACTTCACCAGTTCGCGTTGGTCGGCCGCTTGCCATTGCAGTGCCGTCGGTGGTGCGGTGGGCAGTGCGCCGTCGGCATCCAACGTGGCGGGTGCCATCTCCTGTGGCTCGTAGTAGTGCACGCCCGGTGGGGGCGCGACCAACAGCAGCCACGCGGCGACCGCGATGAGCAGGACGACGAGGGCGGTCAGGGTGCGTGGGATCTGCATGCGTCCATCGTATCGGTTGCACGGAGTCACTGGACCCCCGCCTGGAGCTGTTCGGCGGACGGGCCGTCCTCGGCTGCCGTGGGGAAGGTGATGCTGACGGCGTGGTGCATGCGCCGTCACTCGGTGCTCGATTCCCTTACCTCCCATCCGGAGTCCGTCATGTCCAACGTCCCGATGTCCCTGTTCCGTTCTCCTGCTCCCGGCCTGTGCCTGCCGGTCACGCGGTGGGCAGCGCTCTGCCTGACCCTGGTCGGCGCGTCACCTGTGCTGGCACGTGATGCGGCGGCGCGGCTGGAGTTCGCCCCCTATGCGTTCGAGACGCAGAAGCACGGCACCATCGCCGCCGAGGCGGGCTACCTGGAGGTGCCGCGCCGGCATGCCGACCCCAACGGCCCGCGCATGCGCCTGCGGGTGGTGCGCCTGCCGGCAACGGGTGGCGATGGCAATGCGTCGCCCGTGGTGTACCTGGCCGGTGGTCCGGGGGGCTCGGGGATCGGGACCGGGCGCGGACCGCGCTGGCCGGTGTTCGATCAGGTCCGGCGCGAAACCGACGTGCTGCTGCTCGATCAGCGCGGGGCGGGTGAGTCGGAGCCGCCGCCGTCGTGCCCGCATGAGCACACGTTCGACGATGCAAAGCCGCTGCAGCACGATGCGGCGCTCGCCGCGCTGCGTGACGTTGCCGCCCGCTGCGTGGCGTACTGGCGGGAGACGGGCGTGGACCTGGGGGCCTACACCACCGCGGAAAGTGCCGGCGATCTGGAGGACCTGCGGCGTGCGTTGAAGGTGCCGAAGATCAGCCTGTGGGGCATGAGCTATGGCACGCATCTGGCGCTGGCCACGGTGCGCCTGCACGGCGCCGGTCTGGACCGCGTGGTGCTGATGGGGACGGAAGGACCTGATGACACCTTGAAGCTGCCGCTGTCGGCCGATGCGCTGCTGGCGGAGCTGGGCGTGTTGGCCAAAGGAGCGGGCTTCGATGATCTGACCGGCTCGGCCACGCGCGTGCTGGCCGCCCTGCGCGAGCAGCCGCGCCAAGGCCACAGTGTCATGCATGGCGGCAAGCCCGTGATGATCGGCGCGTACGACGCGCAGCTGGCGATCAGTGCCTGTCTCGGGCGCCGCATGACCCAGCAGTGGCTGCCGCTGATCCTGCGCGATGCCGAGAACGGCGACTACGATCTGCTGGCGGCAATGGTCCTGCTGCTGCGCAGTGAGTACGGCAGCTACGGCGCGATGTCGCTGGCGATGGATGTGGCCTCTGGCCAGACTCCGCAGCGCCGCGCACTGGCCGAGGCGCAGGCACGCGAGAGCCTGTTCGGCGATGCGCTGAACTTCCCCTTCCCGGCACTGGGGGATGGCCTGGGGCTGGTCGATCTTGGCGATGCTTTCCGCGGGCCACTGCGCAGCAACGTGCCGGTGCTGTTCATCAGTGGCACGCTGGATGGGCGCACGCCGCCGGCCAACGCCGAGGCGCTGCGGCCGGGCTTCAGCGACAGCCGCACATTGCGGGTGCGCGGGGCCAGCCACGACAACGAACTGTGGCTCGGGAATCCCGCCATCGCCGCGGGCATCACGGACTTCCTGGCAGGTCGGCCGGTGGGTGATGCGGAGCTGGACGTGGGGGCGCCGGTGTTTGCGCGTAGCAAGAGCGATCTGGTCGATCCGCGGGGGCGCTGAGGGCTGCCGGAAGTGCGACTGTGTGCAGGCGCTGTGGACCGACCGAGGTGTATGGTTTCGGCTGGCCCGGCGCTTGCGCCAACACAGGAGGACGCGATGACCGATCCAACGGTGACTTCCGTGCACGGCACGCCCGATGATTATGGCGACACGCTGTACCGGGTGTATGTCGAAGTCGGGGAATCGGAGGACATCGCCCGCGATGCGATCACCACGTTCCTCGTTCAACGCGCCAGCGACAATCCTGCCTTCCACTTCGACGCCTCGCTCCTGCACGCCCGTCCGCACGGCTATGAAGTGGACCTGCCGATGCAGCTGATTCCCGAGGTGGTGCGTGCGCTGGCCGAGCGGAATATCGCAGTGTACCAGGTGGTCAGGCTCGGCGGGGTATAGGGGCGCCGCCGGGCGCCACGGGACGTCGCTTCCTTGCTTGCCTTGGCGCTATCCTTCCGCCAGCGCCAGCCGCACCCTGCGTGCTGGCCGGATCGATACTCTCAACCTGGATAAGGCAGCAATGGCAGATCCTTACAACAGCGGTGGCCGCGCAGGCCCGGCAACCCGGCTCGACGATTCCATGGTGACCACGGCGATGGAGCTGCCCGGCTTCCGCGTGGTGCGCAGCCTGGGCGTGGTGCGTGGCATCACCGTGCGTTCGCGTTCCATCGTGGGCAACTTCCTCGGCGGGCTGCAGACCATCTTCGGCGGCAACATCACCATCTACACGCAGCTGTGCGAGCAGGCGCGCGAAGAGACCTACCGGGACATGTCCAACCATGCGCGGCTGCTGGGCGCCAACGCGATCATCGCGATGCGCTATGACGCCACCGACGTGATGACCGGCCTGACCGAAGTGCTGTGCTACGGCACGGCGGTGATCGTCGAGCCCACGCACCGCTAAGCATCTCGTGTGCGATACGCCCTGCGTATCGCAGCAAGCTGTCATCGGTATTGGCATCCGCGCTGTCCAGGGCGGATGCTGTCCGCATGACGATCAACGACACACTTTCTTTCGCCGGGCAGGTCGCCCTGGTCACCGGCGCCGCAGGCGGCCTCGGCTTCGCCTACAGCCGGTTGCTGGCCCAGCGCGGCGCGCATGTGGTGATGCAGGACGTGGGCGCTACGCTGGACGGTACCGGCCGTGATCCGCAGCGGATCGATCACGCTGTTGCGCGTCTGCGTGCAGAGGGGCTCTCTGTCGAGGCCAGCCACCAGGACATCCAGTCCCGCTCCGCGGCCGCCGCACGGGTCGCCGATATTCTGCAGCGGCATGGCCGCCTGGACGTGATCCTGCACAACGCGGGCTGGGTCGAGTACCAGCGGATCGATGCGGTGGACGAGGATCGTTTCGACCACATGATGGCGGTCGCGGCCAAGGCGCCGTTGTGGCTCGCCCAGGCCGCGTGGCCGGCGATGCAGGCGCAGGGGCATGGCCGCATCGTGCTGACCACCTCCGACCGCGCGCTGTACCCGCAGTACGTGCAGCACGGGCTGGCGGCCTACGCGGCGGCGAAGTCGGCCGCGGTCGGCATCGTCAATGTGCTGGCTGCCGAAGGCGCCGCGCATGGGATCGTGGTCAACGCGGTTTCACCCGTGGCCAAGACCCGCATGTGGGGCGTGGAAGGCGAGCCGGATGAGCTGCACCCGGAGGCCGTGGCGCCGGGCGTCGTGTTCCTGGCCTCGCGCGCCTGCATCGAGGGTGGCTGGATTCTGCGCGCCAGCAACGGCCGGTTCCATGCCACGCGGCTGAGCGAGGCCGAGGGCGTGCGCTATCCGCGCGATCTGCGGGCCGTAGTGGCCGGTAACATCGAGGCGGTCGCCAGGCAGTGGCCGCAGATCGCCAAGTCGGCAGTCGAACCACGCTGACACCCGCTCACGTCCTGACGTCCTGCGCTTGCCGGATTTCCCGACACGGCCCGCGGGTGGCAGCCGTCGAGCATCAGCGCGTCAGCACGGCCTCCAGCGCGGCCATGGCCTCACGTGCCACCGCATGTGGATCGCGGGCCTTCAGCGCATCGTTGAACACCTCCAGCCCGATCGGCCCGCCGTAACCCATCGCGGCCAGCGCATCGATCAGCGTCTCCAGCGGCCAGAGGCCATCGCCCGGCAGGCAGCGGTGATGCCGCGCCTGCGTGGTGACCTGGCCGGGCAACGGCTGGGTCAGCACATCCGACAGCTGCACCAGCGCGATGCGCTCCACCGGCACGTCGTGCAGATCGTCGGCGGTGCGCCCGGCGGCGAACAGGTGGAAGGCATCGACCACGATGTCCAGGTTCGGCGCGCCGACCTGCTCGATCTGCTGCCACGCAGAGGGCAGGGTGGAATGCAGGCGGCTCCAGGCCATGCCTTCGTAGGCGATGCGCAGGCCACGTTCGGCGGCACGCGCGCACAGCCAGCGCAGGTCGTCGGTGACGCGGTCGGGCACGTAGTCGGTCGCGGTGCAGGCGGGCACCAGCACCGTGCCTGCGCCCATGTCGTGCGCCAGCGCAAGCAAGGACAGTGCCTCTGCACGCTTGCCCTCGCGGGTGGCCGCCGAAGCGCCATCAAAATCCAGCAGCACCTGCACGTCGGTGAGCTGCAGGCCGCTGCGCGTCAGGGTTGCACGCACGTCGGCGACGGATGAGGACTCGACATCCTCACGCCACAGCTCGACCTGTGCGAATCCTGCCGCGGCGGCGGCACCGAGTTTCCCGGCCGTGTCGCCGCCAAGCAGGATGGTGTTGAGGAAGCGCGGGCCGGGCAATGAGGACATCGAGGGGTACACCTTGCAGCGAATCAAGCGTCGCCGCCGATGCTAGTGGCTACCGCATCGCCGCGATGTGCAGGCGGCCGGGTGTCAGCGAAGCCCCTCCGCCGCGCAGCGGATGCTCAGCCATGCGCCGCCGCCCGGCGCATCCCCGGCGCGGACCCGGAACCCATGGAGGCCGGCGATGGCGGCCACGATCGAAAGCCCCAGCCCGAAGCCCTCGGTCGTCTCGCCGCCGCTACCGCCGCGGAAGAAGCGCTGGTAGATCAGGCTGCGATCCTGCGGCGGAATGCCGGGGCCGTTGTCGATCACATCGATGCGCGGTGCGCCGTGGTCATCCACCGCGCGAAGCACGATCCGGCCCTGCGCCGGGGTGAAGTGCAACGCGTTGGAGAGTAGGTTGGCCAGCGCCTCGAACAGCAGTTCGCGGTCGCCCCACAGCGTGCCTACCTGCGGGGTGATCTCCAGCAGCAGCTGCTGGTCCTTCTCCTCGGCCAGTGGCAGGTAGAACGCGTGCAGTTCCTGCAGCAGCTCGCCCGCATCCAGTTCGACGAAGGCCGAGCGGCGCTGGTGGCTTTCCAGTTCGGAGACGCGCAGCAGCGCCCCGAAGCGCGCCATCAGCCGGTCGGTTTCGGTCAGCGCCTTGTCCAGCTGCGCGGCACGCGGGTCATCTTCTTCCAGCCCGACACGGGTGCGGTAGAGATGCGCGCGCAGGCGGGTGAGCGGGGTCCGCAGATCATGCGCGATGCTGTCGCACACGCCCTTGACCTCGGTCATCAGCTGCTCGATGCGTTCGAGCATGGCATTGACGATGCTCGAGAGACGGTCGATCTCATCCGGGTGGCCGGACACGGGCAGACGCTGGCCGAGATCGCCGGCGATGATGCGGTTGGTCGCGGCCTCGATCTGCTGGATCCGTTTGAGCGGGCGCCGGCGCAGGATGTGCCAGCCGGCCAGGCCGGGAATGATGGTCAACGAGACGCCCCACAGCAGCGCATCGAGAATGATGCTGTTGACCGCGGAGAGCTTGCCGCTCTGGCGAACGAACACCAGCAGCCGGCCACCCTGCGTTTCCACGCCGAGCGCGCGCCCGGGCGCCTTGATCGGCCCACTACGCAGGGACCAGCGTTCCACCGCCTGCGCGTGCCCGTCGATGCTCAGGCCATCGGGAATCGCCAGGAGTGGGCCGGACAGTGGCTGCCCGCTGCGGCTGAAGATGCCGTAGGCATACGCCCCGTGCAGGTCATAGCGCAGGCTGTCGCGCAGCGCATCGTCCAGCGCCGGGCCCTCGAACTTCTCGAACAGGTGCGCGCGCTGCTGCAGGCCGGACTCGGCGAGGTCGTTGAGGTAGTCCGAGACGCGCCAGTACATCACCCCCAGCAGTACGCTGGACCAGGCCACGAACAGCACGCAGTACAGCCCAAGCAGCCGGCTGCTGGAGGAACGCCAGTGATCAGACATGGTCGTCCAGGACATAGCCGGTGCCACGCACGGTGCGGATCGGCTGGGCACGCCCGGGCTGGTCGATGCGCTTGCGCAGGCGCCCGATGTGGACGTCGATCAGGTTGGTGCCGGGATCGAAGTGGTAGCCCCATACCTCCTGGAACAACATGGTGCGGGTGACCACCTGGCCGACGTTGCGCACGAGGAATTCCAGCAGTTTGAACTCGGTCGGCAGCAGGGTGATCTCCTCGCCGGCGCGGCGGGCGGTGCGGGTCATCAGGTCCAGCTCCAGGTCACCGGCGCGCAACTGGTTCTCCGCCACGGCTGGCTGCCCGTGACGACGGATCAACACCTCCACGCGGGCCGCCATTTCGTCCGAGGCGAAGGGTTTGGTCAGGTAGTCGTCGCCGCCGGCGCGCAGGCCCCGGACCCGCTCATCCACATCGGAAAGGGCGCTGATCATCAGCACCGGGGTGGTGATGCCCTGGCGCCGCAGGGCCGTGACCAGGGCCAGGCCATCCATGCCCGGCAGCATGCGGTCCAGGGTGATCACGGCGTAGTCGCCGCGGCAGGCCATGGCCAGGCCGTCCTCGCCATTGCCCACCCGGTCCACCTCGAAGCCGTGGCTGCGCAGTTCCGTGGCGATCTCCTCGGCGGTGACGAGGTCGTCCTCGATGGTGAGTACGCGCGGCATGGGCCACTTTGACGATTGGGACCGGTGCATCGTCGCAACCCCCCGGAGGGACTGCAAATGAAAAATGTTTCATGCGGTTTTCGCCGGATCCTCGCCCCGCTTCTCCTATATTCGCCCCGAGCAGTGGCCCTGCCGCCCGGGGCCATGTGCCCCGTTCACGCCTGGAATACCGTCCCCCATGACCGATCCGCTCCCGTCCTCCCCGGCCCCCGGCCTGTTGTCCGGCCCTTGGCGCCTGCCGCTGCTGGGGCTGGCCGTGGCGTTGGGGCTGGCCGCCTGCAGCAAGGAAGCGCCCAAGGCAAAGGGACCGGCGCCGGAGGTGACGGTGCTGACCCTGCAGGCGCAATCGCTGGCGCTGGCCCAGGAATTGCCCGGACGCACGGTGGCCTCTCAGGAATCGGATGTACGCCCGCAGGTGTCCGGGGTATTGCAGGCGCGGTTGTTCGAGCAGGGCGAGATGGTGAAGGCCGGACAGCCGCTGTTCCAGATCGAACCGGCGCTGTACCAGGCCTCGGTGAACGAAGCGCAGGCCAACCTGCGCACGGCCGAGGCCAGTGCGGTGGCGGCGGGGTTGCGTGCGAAGCGCATGCAGCAGCTCGGTGTCGGTCAACTGGCGGCGCAGCAGGACGTGGATGATGCGGTGGCCACCCACCAGCAGGCCGAGGCGGCGGTGCAGGCGGCGCAGGCGGTGCGCGATACCGCACGCACCAACCTGGGCTTTGCGCGGGTGACCGCGCCGATCAGCGGGCGGATCGGCCGCGCGCTGTTCACCCCGGGCGCGCTGGTGACCAACGGCCAGGCCGAGCCGCTGGCGCGCATCCAGCAGGTGGATCCGATGAACGTGGATATCACCCAGTCCAGCAACGAGTATCTCGCGCTGCGCCGCGCGATCGCCGACGGCGGCGTGGAGGCGACCACCGCGCCGGTGCAGCTCAAGCTCTCCGATGGCACCGACTACGCCCTGACCGGCACGCTGGAATTCGCCGACATCGATGTGGACCAGGAAACCGGCAGCATCACCCTGCGGGCACAGTTTCCGAATCCACAGGGCCAGCTGCTGCCCGGCATGTACGTGCGCGCCCAGGTCGGCCAGGGTACGCAGCAGCAGGCGCTGCTGGTGCCGCAGGCCGCCGTGGACCGCAGCCCGAAGGGCGAGGCGCTGGCGTGGGTGGTGGGCGCGGACGGACGCGTGCATCAACGCACCTTCGGGACGGCGCGCGCGGTGGGTGACCAGTGGCTGGTGCTCGAGGGTCTGCGGGCCGGTGAGCAGGTCGTGCTCAGTGGCCGCCAGGGGCTGAGCGAAGGCGCCACGGTACGGATCAAGCCCGCGGGCGAAGCCGCACCGGCCACGGTGCCCGCCGCCGCGCCGGCCGGCGAGGGCTGAGCCGCCGATGCTGCCGCGCTTCTTCATCCACCGCCCGGTCTTCGCCTGGGTCCTGGCCATCTGCATCATGGCGCTGGGCACCATCGCGGTGACCCAGTTGCCGGTGGAGCAGTACCCGGACATCGCGCCACCGCAGGTCAACATCACCGCCAACTACACCGGTGCCTCGGCACAGACGGTGGAAGACAGCGTCACCCAGGTGATCGAGCAGCAGATCAAGGGCATCGACCACCTGCTGTATTTCTCCTCCACCAGTTCGTCTTCGGGCCAGGCGCGGATCACGGTCACCTTCGACCAGCGCGCCAACCCGGACATTGCCCAGGTGCAGGTGCAGAACAGCGTCAACCAGGCGATCAACCGGCTGCCGCAGGAAGTACAGCAGCAGGGCGTCACCGTGGCCAAATCGCAGGGTGATTCGCTGATGGTGGTGTCGCTGTATGACACCCACCGGCGCATGGAACGGGTGGACGTCTCCGATTTCCTGGTCAGCAATGTGCAGGACCCGATCAGCCGCATTCCCGGCGTGGGCGAAATCAACGTGTTCGGTTCGCCCTATGCGATGCGCATCTGGCTGGACCCGCACAAGCTGCGCGCGTTCGATCTGATGCCCTCGGATGTGCGCACCGCGATCCAGGCGCAGAACACCCAGGTCACCGCCGGTGAGCTGGGCGCGTTGCCAACCGGGCCGGCGCAGGCGCTCAACGCCACCGTCACCGCGCAGTCGCGGCTGCAGACCGCCGAGCAGTTCCGCGCGATCATCCTGCGCACCCTGCCCAGCGGCGCGGCCGTGCACCTGAGCGATGTCGCGCGGGTGGAAATCGGCGCGGAAAACTACCAGACCAGCAGCTTCCTCAACGGCTATCCCGCAGCAGGCTTCTCGGTGACGCTGGCCTCCGGTGCCAACGCGCTGGAGACCGCCGATGCGGTGCGCGCCGAGATCGAGCGGTTGCGCCCGAGCTTCCCGCCCGGGCTGGAAGTGGCCTACCCACGCGACAGCACGCCGTTCGTGCGGGTCTCCATCGAGGGGGTCATCCACACCCTGATCGAGGCGATCGTGCTGGTCGTGGTGGTGATGTTCCTGTTCCTGCAGAACCTGCGTGCGACGCTGATCCCGGCGATCACCGTGCCGGTGGTGTTGCTGGGCACGTTCGGCGTGCTGGCGGTGGCTGGCTTCACCATCAACACGCTCACCCTGTTCGCGATGGTGCTGGCGATCGGCTTGTTGGTGGATGATGCGATCGTGGTGGTGGAGAACGTCGAACGCATCATCCATGAGGAGCACCTGCCGCCGCGCGAGGCGACCGAGAAATCGATGGGCGAGATCACCGGTGCGCTGGTCGGCATCACCGTGGTGCTCGGCGCGGTGTTCCTGCCGATGGCCTTGTTCGGCGGCTCCACCGGCATCATCTACCGGCAGTTCTCGATCACGATCGCCTCGGCGATGGCGCTGTCGGCACTGGTCGCGCTGACGCTCACCCCGGCGTTGTGCGCGACCCTGCTCAAGCCATCGAGCGCGCAGACGCCACCGGGCCGCTTCTTCGCCTGGTTCAACCGCGGCGTGGAGCGCAGCCAGAACGGCTACCGCGGCAAGCTGGGCGGCATCGTGGCGCACCCGCGTCGCTGGATGGCCTTCTACGTGCTGCTGGTGGTGGGGGTGGTCGCGTTGTATGCACGGATGCCGACCGGCTTCCTGCCGGTGGAGGATCAGGGCCAGGTGACCTTCCAGTTCTCCACCCCGGAAGGCACGCCGATGGCGCGCACCGAGGCGTTGGGCGAGCAGATCAGTCGCTATTTCATGGAGCACGAGAAGGACAGCCTGGACGTGGTGTTCGTGGTGGTCGGCCGCAACAACGCCGGCACCGGGCAGAACGCGGGGCAGGGGTTCATGGCGCTCAAGCCGTGGTCCGAACGCGATGCCAGGCACAGCGCCGGGGCGATCATCGCCCGCGCCAACGCGCATTTCCGCAATCTGCCCGATGCGAAGGTCAACGTGCTGGCGCCGCCGGCGGTGCGCGGGTTGGGACAGTCCAGCGGGTTCGAATTGTGGCTGCAGGACAACAGCGCCGCCGGCCGGCCGGCGCTGCAGGCCGCCCAGGCAAAGGTGGTGCAGGCTGCCAGCGATGGCGACCGGCTCACCTCGGTGCGGTTGAATGGCCTCGGCGACAAGGCCGAGCTGCATCTGGACATCGATCAGGCGCAGGCCAGTGCGCTGGGCCTGGCCCAGGCCGACATCAATTCAACGCTGTCCTCGGCATGGGGCGGCACCTACGTCAACGACTTCCTCGACCGCGGCCGGGTCAAGCGCGTGTACGTGCAGGGCGACCAGCCCTACCGCAGCGTGCCCGACGACATCGGCCAGTGGTATGTGCGCGGCAGCAACGGGCAGATGGCCTCGTTCGCCAGTTTCGCCAGCAGCCACTGGTCACGTGGGCCGCAGCTGCAGCAGCGCTTCAATGGTCTGCCGGCGATGCAGATCCAGGGCAGTGCCGCCGAAGGGCGCAGCTCGGGCGAAGCGATGCAGACCATGCAGACGCTGGTGGCCGAGCAGCCCGGCTTTGCGCTGCAGTGGAGTGGGCTGTCCTACCAGGAGCAGCTGTCCAGCAACCAGACGCTGTGGCTGTACGCGGCCTCCATCGCCTTCATCTTCCTGTGCCTGGCCGCGCTCTATGAGAGCTGGACGGTGCCCGTGGCGGTGATGCTGGTGATCCCGCTGGGCGTGATCGGCACGGTGATCGCCACCACCGCGGCGGGCTTCGTCAACGACATCTACTTCCAGGTGGGGCTGCTGACCACGATCGGTCTATCGGCCAAGAACGCGATCCTGATCGTGGAGTTCGCCGAGGCTGAGTACCGCGCGGGCAGCTCGGCGGTGGAGGCGGCACTGAAGGGCGCGCGCCTGCGCCTGCGGCCGATCGTGATGACCTCGCTGGCCTTCGTGGCTGGCGTGATCCCGCTGGCCCTGGCGACCGGCGCTGGCGCGGTGAGCCGGCGCGAGATCGGTGTCAGCGTGATCGGCGGCATGCTCTCCGGCACGCTGCTGGCGATCCTGCTGGTGCCACTGTTCTTCGTGCTGGTGCGGCGCCTGGGCAAGGCCCGCCCCGATCCGGTGGCAAAACACTGAACGGAGATGCCCTCCGGACCCCCGATTTCATCTTGTTGACCCATTCCGTTCACGGTTTCAATGCCGGTGCGCCATTAGCGTAGATCGTCCCCACACCGCTTGGAGACACGCCATGAATCCCCTGCAGACGGTCGCTCGGACCATGCGAAACGGGTTGGAAGAAGTGGCGGCCCTGCTGGTTGGCCAGCGTGCCGAGTCACTGCGCCAGGACGATACGGCGCCCGGGGTGGGCATCCCGATGCCGCGCCGGCTGCCGCTCAAGCGCCCGCTGCTGCATGGGCGCAAGGGCATGGCCCCGTGGCAGAAGATCGGCCCGGGCCGTCGCTAAGCGCGGTTGGCATCGGCGGGGTGGTTGACCCCGTCATTCACCGGCACCTCGCCGATATCGAACGGATTGACACCGTCCAGGCAGCCGACGTTGTAGCCATATTCCTCCGGTGAAGAACGTCGCTGATGGTGCGTGTAGATGCCGCACACGCCGCAGAAGTGGTGGCGGGCGACGTGCGTGTTGAACTGATACAGCCGCAGTTCGTCATGGCCCTGCACGATCTCCAGATCCGCCAGTTTCACCGAGGCCACGATCGCGCCGCGGCGGCGGCACATGGAGCAGTCGCAACGCCGGGGCGCGACCACGCCGTCGGGCAGGTGCAGGCGCAGGACGACGGCGCCGCAGTGGCAGCGCAGCAGATGGTGGCGCTGGATCGGCACGCCGCCGATGGTGGTCAATCCCTGCATGAGGGGCGCTTCCCGGGTAGCCGTTGGTGGCCAAGTATGCGATCGGGTGGGCAGGCGACGCCATGTGGTGCCGGGTCCGGGGTGAACGCCGGTCCGAAGCTGAACAGGCTCGACATGCAGCGCACACAGGGGTTATGGCTAACTAGCGCCCCGGATAGACGACGGATCGATGCGTGAAGAAGGCAGGACGATGGGGGCTGGCGTTGCTGATGCTGCTGGCGGCGCTGTGGATCACCGGTTTGCTGGCCTACCAGCTGCCGGGTCCGGGCTGGGTGCGGTATCTGCTGGTCGGCCTGTGGGCGCTATTTGCCGTCACCGGTGCGATCGGGGTGGCGCGTGCGCGCGCCGGGCGCTGGCCGGGCGTGCTGTACGGCGTGGCGCTGGTGCTCTCGGGCGTCTGGTGGCTGCTGCTCACCCCGCGTCAGGATCGCGTCTGGGCCGATGATGTCGCCCAGCGGCTGAAGGTGGTCGAGGTGGATGGCCCGCGTGTGGTGCTCGACAACGTGCGTGATTTCACCTGGCGCAGCGAGACCGACTACGACGCGCGCTGGGTACGCCGCGAGTACAACCTGGACCAGCTGCGCTCGGCCGATCTGATCATGTCCTACTGGATGGGCCCGGCGATCGCGCATACGCTGATTTCCTTCGGCTTCGACGACGGTCGCTACCTGGTGTTCTCGCTGGAGATCCGCAAGGAGCGCGGCGAGTCGTTCTCCGCGCTGGGCGGGTTCTTCCGCAAGTTCGAGATGACCCTGGTCGCTTCGGAGGAAACCGACATCGTGCGCACGCGCACCAATGCGCGGGGCGAAGATGTCTATCTGTACCGCCTGCACGGCATGACCCAGGAGCAGCTCAAGGCGCTGTTCGTGTCCTACCTCGGCGAGGCCCGCAAGCTCGATGCCGCGCCGGCGTTCTACAACACGCTGACCAGCAACTGCACGACCATCGTGTACGAACTGGCCAAGCAGATCGCGCCTGGCCTGCCGATGGACTACCGGCTGCTGGCCTCGGGCTACTTCGCCGAATACGCGCGCGATCTGGGGGTGCTCACGCCGGGGGTACCGTTCGAGACGCTGAAGGCACGCGGGCGGATTACCGACCGTGCGCGGGCGAGCAATGCAAACGATGATTTTTCACAGGTGATCCGCCGGGACGTCCCGGGGACAGGGCAGGGAAGCGTTCCATGAGTTCCGCATTGAAGCTGTTGCCGCACCGCGCCTTGCCGATGCTGGCCGTGGTGCTCTCGCTGCTGCTGTCCAGTGGCTGTGCGATGGTCACCATGAAGCAGGTGGCCCCGACCGAATACCTCGCCAACAAGCGCGGCGACGTGCTGACCTCGGGCAAGCTCAGCGCTGCCTCGCAGGAAACGCTGAGCGTGATCGGGATGGACGTGGCGCAGTGCGAAAAGGACGTGGCCAGCTGCCAGAAGACGCTGGAAGAGACCGATGTCCTGCCCGAGGAACAGCGCCTTTCAGCGCAGTCCGAGCTGTGGGTGAAGACCGCGTTGGCGCTGACCCCCAAGCCCAAGGACCGCGAAAAGACGCCGATGTCCGACGCCGCCCTGGATGCGTGGCTGGAAGCGGCGCGGTATGCGTATGCGTACCTGTTCTTCAGCGGGCGCACGCCTTCAGACCGCGCCTTCGAGGATCGCCAGACGCAGGTACGCGATTACTACAACTACGCCGCCGAGCAGACCGCATCAGTGGTGTTCAAGCGCAGCCGCGAGAGCGCGCTGGAAGGCGAGGATTACAACGCTGCCGTGGCCGGGGAGCGCTGGACGCTGACCTCTGATTTCGATGAGCTGCGCATGCAGAGCATCCCGACCCGGATGGTGTCCGCCTCGGCGGTGAGTTTTGCCGGGCTGCGCAGCACCTATCGCCGCGATGGCTTCGGCGCCGAGCTGGTGGTGATCATGGACCCACCCAAGCTGGTCGCACCGGCCGACGGCGGGAAGGCGGAGATTCCGCAGTACAGCGAGATGTCCGCGATCAACGCCACCGCCCTGCTGCGCTTCAAGGGCGACAATCTGCAGCAGGTGCTCGATACCACCCAGGTGCTGTTTGATGTGTACTCGCCCGAGTCCACCGAGAGCGTGGACCTGCACGGTGAGAAGGTTCCGCTGGCGGGCAACTTCACCGCAGCCTACGGCTTGTGGCTGGCCCAGTCCGGCTTTGCCACGCAGTCGCTGCGCACGCTGTTCGGCCTGAGCGAAGGCATCGGCGCGCCGCACATATACCTGATGCAGCCGTGGGACCCGAATCGCCGCATCATCTTCATGCTGCATGGCCTGGGCAGCAGCCCGGAAGCCTGGGTCAACGTGGCCAACGAGATCATGGGCGATCCCGAGCTGCGCCGGCATTTCCAGGTCTGGCAGGTGTACTACCCGACCAACGCCCCGATCGCGTTGAACCGCTACGAGATCAACCAGGCCTTCAACAACACGCTCAAGCACTTCGACCCGACCGGCAGCACGCCGGCCGCCAAGGACATGGTGTTCATCGGCCACAGCATGGGCGGCGTGCTTGCACGCCTGCTGGTGACCTCCTCCGGCGATGTGCTGTGGAACGATCTGCTGGCCAACTACGATCTGAAGGGCGAGCGCCTGAAGCGCGTCGAGGCCAAGCTCGGCCCGCTGCTGCACTTCACCGCCGAGCCGAACGTGGAGCGGGTGATTTTCATCGCCGCGCCGCACAAAGGCACGGACATCGCGGGCAACCGGCTGGGGCGCCTGATCGGCCGGCTGGTGCGGTTGCCGATCACCATCCTGGGCAAGTTCGAGGATGTGTTCCTGACCCTGCAGGAATCCGAATCGGCCAACAGCACCACCAAGCTGCAGATTCCCAACAGCATCGACAACCTCAAGGCCAGCGATCCGTTCGTGAAGGCCGCTGGCGCGCTGCCGATCACACCGGGGCTGAAGTACCACTCGATCATCGCCCAGCGCAAACCGGAGGTGCCGTTGCTGCAGTCCGACGATGGCCTGGTGCCGTACTGGAGCGCGCATCTGGAGGGGGCGGTATCGGAGAAGGTGATCATCTCCGGGCACAGCGTGCAGGAGACCCCGCAGGCCGTGCTGGAGATCCGCCGCATCCTGCGAGAGGACCTGAAAGAGGTCGGCGACACGCATCCGTGAGGATGCGCGCGCCACGCCACCGCGCTCAGATCCGCCGCGCCACCGCCACGCTGAGCATCGCCAGCACCAGCATGATCGCGAAGGTCAGCAGGTAGCCCAGGGCTTCCCGGCCCTCCAGGAACAGCGCGAACAACGAGCCGGACACGGCCAGCGTGGTCGCCACGCCCAGGGCTTCGCTGAGCTGCAGGGCGGAGGTGTTGGCGCCCTGGTGGGCCGGCGCTGACAGCGACAACGTGAGCACCGACAGGCTGGGATAGATCAGTCCCATGCCCAGCCCGGTCAGCACCCAGCCCACCATCGCCGACCACAGCGGCATGCCCGGCTGGATCGCCAGCGACGTGGCCAGGATGCCCACGCACATCAACAGCGCGCCGGACTGCAGCAACTGCCGGCGTGACCAGCCGCGCTGCTGGTGGCCCTGCAGCCACGAGCCGGCAAACCAACCCAACGCGCCCAGGCTCAGTGCCACGCCCGCCAACAGCGGGGTCAAGCCGCGCTCGCGCTGCAGCAGCAAGGGCAGGAAGGCTTCGCAACCGAAAAACGCGGACGCCGCGATCCCACGCAGCGCGATCACGCTGGGCAGGCCGCGGCGCAGGGTCAACGTGCCGGTAGGCAGGAGCTTCCAACTGCACAGTGCCAGCACGGCCAGGGCCGGTGCCAGCAGCGCTGGCGCGAGCCATCCCTGCTGCTGGCCGCCGATATACAGCATGAGCGCGCCGAGGGAGGCACCCACGGCCCAGGGCACGACGTTGCGGCCGGTGCTGCCCGCGGCCACCACGCCGATCTGGCGCAGGGCGGGGCGCAGCAGCAACGCCGCCGGAATCGCCAGCAGCGGCACGATCAGAAACACCCAGCGCCAGCCCAGGTGCTGCACGATCAGGCCGCTGATGCTGGGGCCGATCAGCGAAGGCACCACCCAGCCGGCGGAGAAGGCGGCGAACACGCGTGGCCGCATCGGCTCGGGGAACGAGCGCCCGACCAGCACATACAGCGCCACGGAAATCGCGCCGGCCCCCAGCCCCTGCATCAGGCGCCCAAGCACCAGCACCGGCATGTGCTGGGCAAAGCCGGCGACCAGCAGGCCGGCGATGAAGCACGCCAGGCCCAGCCACAGCGGGCGCGCCGGGCCCTGCTGGTCGCTCCAGCGCCCGGACAGCGTCATCCCGATCACGCTGGTGGCCAGGGTGCCGCCGAACGCCAGCGCGTACAGGCGCAGCCCGTCCAGGTCATGGGCCACGGTGGGCATCGCGGCGGCCACGGCCAACGCCTCGAAGCCATGCAGCGAGACCAGCGCGACCATGCCGATCGTGGTTGCCCGGTAGGCCGGCGACAGGATCGAGGGGATCGGCGTGTCCTCCACCGGGACGGTGGCGGGCGGAGAGGAAACTTCAGCGGACATGCGGGTTCCAGACATCGGTAGGAGCGCCGGGCTTGCAGTGCACCCCCAGCGGCGCGCAGGATGCCACCTGAACCATGGTTGAGGTCAAGCAGTGATCGCGCAGGAACTGAGTGTAGGCGAGGTCGCCAAACGGAGCGGGGTGGCCGTCTCGGCGTTGCATTTCTATGAGCGCAAGGGGCTGATCCGCAGCCTGCGCACCGCCGGCAACCAGCGGCGCTTTGCCCGCGATGTGCTGCGCCGGTTGGCGGTGATCCGTGTGGCCCAACGGGTCGGGATGCCGCTGGAGGCGGTCGCGACCGCATTTGCGGCGCTGCCGGAGAACAAGACGCCGACCAAGGCCGAGTGGGCGAAGATGTCGGCGTTGTGGCGCAGCGAGCTGGACCAGCGCATCGAGCAGTTGCTGCTGCTGCGCGACCAGCTCACCGACTGCATCGGCTGCGGCTGCCTCTCGTTGAAACGCTGCCGCCTGACCAACCCCGGCGACACGCTCGGCGATCAGGGCGACGGCCCCCGCCGCTGGGAGTAGTGCCGGCCGCTGGCCGGCTCTCGAAGTGCCCTCCGTCGCCAGGAGCCGGCCAGCAGCCGGCACTACCGGTCCCGGTGATGCAGGGACCGGTAGTGCCGGCTATGTGGGAGGTAGTGCCGGCCGCTGGCCGGCACCGCCCTCACCAGACGGTGAACACCTGCCCGCTCTGGATGCCTTCCACGCTGCGCTGGTAGGCCAGCGACGCGCGTTGCGCCGTCACCGGTTCAAAGCCCGGGAAGTACGCGCCGTAGTCATCCATCGATTCGGCCAGCACATTCGGGCTCACGGCGTTGATGCGCAGCCCCCGCGGCAGCAACTCGCAGGCGGCGGCGCGCACGAAACCTTCCAGTGCGGCGTTGGCTGCCGTGGCATTGGCGCCATCGCGGATCGGCTGGGCGCTGATGATGCCGCTGGTCAGGGTGATCGAGCCGCCGGTGTTCAGGTGATGCTGGGCGGCCAGGCTCAGCCGCACCTGGCCGAGCAGCTTGTCCTGCAGGCCGAGGTTGAAGTCGGCCGGCCGCATCTGCGCCAGCGGACCGAAGTGGACCCGGCCGGTGGTCGCGATCACGGCATCGACCTTGCCCACCTTCGCGAACAGCGCCTGCACGCTGGCATCGTCGGTCAGATCGACCTGCGCATCGCCACCATGACGGCCGGCGCGGATAACCTCATGGTGGGCGCCCAACGTGCTGGCGACGGCCTGGCCCAAGGTGCCGCTGGCACCGACAAGCAGGATCTTCATGTGCATGTCTCCCGTAAACGTAGGGGTAACGCCACGCCCTGCGTGGCTGCGCCTGGTCGTCAATCATTCGCCGCCGACAATGCCTGCCCACGCGTCGTCGCCGCGTCGATCGCGCGCGCGACCATGGTTTCAAAGCCGTCGGACTGGAAGCTCTCGATCGCGGCCTGGGTGGTGCCGTTCGGTGAGGTTACCCGACGACGCAGCTCGGCCGGGGCTTCGCCGGATTCATCGAGCATGCGCGAGGCACCGAGCAGCGTCTGCACCACCAGGGTGCGGGCCGCTTCGGCCGGCAGACCCTGGGCGATGCCGGCCGCTTCCATCGCTTCGGCCAGCAGGAACACATAGGCCGGGCCACTGCCGGAGACGGCGGTGACGGCGTCCATGCGCGCTTCGTCATCGATCCACACGGTGCGGCCGGCGCTGGCCAGCACGGTGTCGGCCTGCGCGCGCTGCGCGGCGCTGACCGTGGCGGTGGCGAACAGCCCGGTCACGCCCGCGCCGAGCAGGGCCGGCGTGTTGGGCATCGCGCGGACCACCGCCATGCCACTGCCCAGCCAACGGTCCAGCTGGCCGCTGGTGATGCCGGCCGCGATGGAGACCACCAGCGGCTGCTTGCCTTGGGCGATATCGGTCAGCGAGGCGCAGACATCACGCAGCACCTGCGGTTTGACTGCCAGCACCCAGACCGTGCCCTGCGCGGCGGCTTCGCTCGCGCTGGCGTAGGTCTTGATGCCGAATTCGGCGGTCAGCTGCTCACGCAGTTCGGTCACCGGCTCGGCCACATGGAGGCTGGCCGGGGCCACGCCCTGGCGGACCAGGCCGGCGATCAGGCTGCGGGCCATGTTGCCGCCGCCGATGAAGGTGATGGGGGACGTGCTCATGAACTCTCCTTGGAACGGGCGGGGCGCTCAGGCCGGTCGCGGGCGTGCGCCGAACAGCGCGGTGCCGATGCGGACCAGGGTGGCGCCATGGGCGATGGCCTCAGGGTAATCGCTGCTCATCCCCATCGACAGCGTATCCACCTGCGGATGCGCTGCCGCCAGCGTGGCAAACAGCGCGGCCATCCGGGTGAAGGCGGCCTGGCGACGCTCGGGATCGGGCCAAGGCGCCGGGATCGCCATCAGCCCGCGCAGGCGCAGCTGCGGCGCCGCAGCGATGGCGGCCGCGAGCGTGTCGATGTCTTCCGGCGCGCAGCCGTGCTTGCTCTCCTCGTCATCGATGTTGACCTGGATCAGCACGTTCAGCGGCGGCTGGCCGACCGGGCGGTGCGTGGCCAGTGCGGTGACCAGCTTGAGGCGGTCCACGCTCTGCACCCAGTCGAAATGGCGGGCAGCCAGCTCGGCCTTGTTGGACTGCAGATTACCGATCAGGTGCCACTCCAGGCCCAGCGGCGCCAGCGCCTCGATCTTGGCCACCGCCTCCTGCACGTAGTTCTCCCCGAAGGCTCGCTGGCCCTGCGCGGCCAGGGCCTGCACGGCCTCGGCCGGCTGCGTCTTGGAGACCGCCAGCAGGCGCGGATCTGGCCGCCCGGCGGCAGCGGCCGCGTTGTGCAGGTTCGTCAGGAGGGTCGGCAGGGCTTGGGCGGTCACGGCGGGTCCGGTGGATCAGGGGCTGGCGCGTATTGTGCACATCTCGCTCTATACTGCCGCCCGGGGAAAGAACCTTCCAGTCGCAGCAGTCATGGGGAGTAGCAGCGCATGGATATCGCCGAGCTGTTGGCGTTTTCTGTAAAGAACAAAGCGTCGGATCTTCATCTGTCGGCCGGCCTGCCGCCGATGATCCGCGTCGACGGCGATGTCCGTCGCATCAATATTCCGGCCCTGGACCACAAGCAGGTCCACGCGCTGGTGTACGACATCATGTCGGACAAGCAGCGCCGCGATTACGAAGAATTCCTCGAGGTCGATTTCTCGTTCGAGATTCCCTCGCTGGCGCGCTTCCGAGTCAATGCCTTCAATCAGAACCGCGGCGCGGGTGCGGTGTTCCGTACCATTCCCTCCGAGGTGCTCACGCTGGAAGACCTGGCCTGCCCGCCGATCTTCCGCGAGCTGATTGACCAGCCGCAGGGCCTGATCCTGGTCACCGGCCCGACCGGTTCGGGCAAGTCGACCACGCTGGCGGCGATGATCGACCACATCAACAAGAACGAATACGGCCACATCCTCACCGTCGAGGATCCGATCGAATTCGTGCACACCTCGCAGAAGTGCCTGATCAACCAGCGCGAAGTGCATCGCGACACGCACGGCTTCAACGAAGCGCTGCGTTCGGCCCTGCGTGAGGATCCGGACATCATCCTGGTCGGCGAACTGCGCGATCTGGAAACGATCCGTCTGGCGCTGACCGCGGCGGAAACCGGCCACCTGGTGTTCGGCACGCTGCACACCAGCTCGGCCGCCAAGACCATCGATCGCATCATCGACGTGTTCCCCGCCGGCGAAAAGCCGATGGTGCGCTCGATGCTGTCCGAGTCGCTGCGCGCGGTGATCTCGCAGGCGCTGCTGAAGAAGGTGGGGGGGGGGCGTACCGCCGCCTGGGAAATCATGGTCGGCACCCCGGCCATCCGCAACCTGATCCGCGAGGACAAGGTCGCGCAGATGTACTCGGCGATCCAGACCGGCCAGCAGATGGGCATGATGACCCTGGACCAGCACCTGCAGGATCTGGTCAAGCGCAGCCTGATCACCCGCAACCAGGCGCGCGAGTACGCCAAGGACAAGCGCATCTTCGAATGATGGTAGAGCCGGGCGCTGCCCGGCTTCCTGCACCGCCGGCCGTTGGCCGGCTCCCGGCAATCTTCGGAGCACACCGCAATGAACACCACCACCACCATCGACTTCACCTCGTTCCTCAAGCTGATGGCGCACCAGAAGGCGTCGGACCTGTTCATCACCGCGGGCATGCCGCCGGCGATCAAGGTCAACGGCAAGATCTCGCCGATCACCCAGACACCGCTGACGCCGCAGCAGAGCCGCGACCTGGTGTTGAACGTGATGACGCCGGCACAGCGCGAAGAGTTCGAAAAGACCCACGAGTGCAACTTCGCCATCGGCCTGTCCGGTGTCGGCCGCTTCCGCGTGAGCTGCTTCTACCAGCGCAACCAGGTCGGCATGGTGCTGCGCCGGATCGAGACGCGCATTCCCAACGT